>Ga0209415_10011952_pt1 | contig 14539 bp, 12 predicted proteins | sample PeaSoiSIISIP2007_FD_187696 | JGI IMG/M metagenome (GOLD analysis project Ga0209415, IMG submission 187696) | Peat soil microbial communities from Weissenstadt, Germany - SII-SIP-2007 (SPAdes) (version 2) | ecosystem: Environmental > Terrestrial > Soil > Wetlands > Peat | place: Germany...
GCTCGGCTCGCAAGCTCGACAAAGAGTCTAAAAGTGCGCACCTCGCGGACTCGTTAGCTCGGCTCGCAAGCTCGCCTGGTGTGCGGCCGCGGCTGCGCTGCAGCCGAGAAAGCCTAAACTATGCAATGCGGAGAACTCCATGAGGCGGTGTCGTTCTTGTATGTGGATTCCGCCAGTAGCAAGAAGAGAGAGCAGGACGAGGGAGACCAGACGCTCCGGTTTGCCGGTGTCGCTGTCGCGCGCTACTTAATCGATCGGCCCGCAATTATCGGAGTCTGTCAATGGGGCATCGTTTCATCATCAGCGGAACCGGTCCGCGCGCCGGCCGCACGACGGTCGGATGCGCGCTCGCCTTCGCCTTCAAGGTGCGTGCGTTCCGCGTCGGTGTAATGAAGCCCGCCGCCACCGGATGCGCCGTTCGCGACGGCCTGCCCGCGGCTGACGACGCGGCCACACTGATCGCCGCCGCATCCGCTGACCTCGCGCTCGAGATCGTCTCGCCGTTCCGCTATCGATCGCCGCTCGCGCCACTCGACGCCGCGCAAGCCGACGGCATCGCACCGCCCGACTTCGCGATTATCGATCGCACTCTCTGCCAAATCGAATCCCAAAGCGACGTCGTCATCGTCGAGGATACTCACGGTCTCGCCACGCGCCTCAACGCTACTAACGACTTCGCCGATCTCGCGATTGCGCACGGCCTCGAACTGATCCTGGTGGTCGCGCACCGCGCCGGATATGTGGGAGCGGCGCAGGACACTCTCGATTTCGCGCGGCGGCGCAACGTTCCAATACGCGGCGCGATCCTCAACGCGCTCGCCCCTGCGACGCCCGCCGATATCGACCGCGACGCCAACGAACTTGCGCGTACGACCGGTGTACGGGTTCTCGGCACGATGCGTTTCAAAGAACCGCTCAGCCTCGCCATCGTCGAACAACTGCTGTGATCGGCGTAAATGCTCGCGACCCGCGCGATTGACATTCGCCGCCTATCCGGATTATCGAGCGTTAGTGCCGCCGGCGTCCCACCACGGGACGACTTCTCGCGGCGACAAGGGAGGGCCGCAATGGCCGAATCAACTGCGTCACGAATCGTCGAGGTCAGCGAAATCGATTGGCAGGCAATGCTCCCTGGCATCCTGGCGAAGCCGCTATGGTCGGACGCCGCGACCAAACGTCGCGCGCAACTGACCCGCTTCGAGTCGGGATCGAAACTCCCGTTTCATCGCCACGACGGCGACGAAATCCTCTACGTAATCGAAGGCGCGATCGCCGACGAGTTCGGCACGGTTACCGCCGGGAACGTCGGCTTCCGCCCCAACGGCTGCGTCCATTCGGTGACCAGCAAGCACGGCGCGACCGTGTTCGCCCTTATCACGGGTGGCGTCTCCCCGGCCAAGGAAGGCGATAGCGGGCCCGCCTCGAAGATCATCAAGCTCAATGAAATAGCATGGATTGACGCGCTCCCGGGGATACGGCAAAAGCCCATTTTTAGCGACAAGGAAACGCATCGACGCGCCGTTGTCGCGCGCTTCGACCCAGGTGCAAAGCTCGGCCGTCACCGTCATGTCGGCGACGAGATTGTGTTCGTGATCGAGGGCTCCAACGCCGACGAATCCGGCGAGCTGGTCGCGGGCAATATGAATTATCGGCCCAACGGATGCACGCACAGCGTCTGGAGCACCAACGGCGCAACCGCGCTCGCCTTCGTGACCGGTACCGTTGAACCGGCCTGACGTTTCGCGAACCTGACGCCGCGATCAACTTCGATCGCTTTGAACGGCATCGCGACTGGCACTGGAGAGCATCGGTATGAGCGACATCGCATTCGGCATCTTCGACCACCTCGAGCGCCGTGACGAGCCGCTCGATCGCATTTTCGAGGAACGCCTCCAACTGGCCGCGGCCGCCGACGCCGCCGGCTTTTTCTGCTACCACGTCGCCGAACATCACGCGACGCCGCTCGGCCTCGCGCCGTCGCCCGGCATTTTTCTCTCCGCGGTCGCCGCGCGCACCCAACGAATCCACATGGGGCCGTTGGTCTATCTGCTACCGCTCTACAATCCGCTGCGGCTCGTGCAGGAAATCTGCATGCTCGATCAGATCAGCAGCGGGCGCTTCGAGCTAGGCGTCGGCCGCGGCGTCTCGCCCTTCGAACTTGCCTATCATCGCGTGCCGTTCATGGAAGCGCGCGAAATGTTCGAGGAAGCCTTGAGCGCCGTGATCGGCGGTCTGCGCAACGAGCACCTCAACCATCGCGGACACTACTACCGTTTCGATTCGGTGCCCGTAGTGCTCACGCCCAAGCAGCGGCCGAATCCTCCGGTCTGGTACGGCACCGCCACTCCCGACAGCATCCTGTTCGCCGCGCGTCACGGGATGCACATGGTGGGCAACGGACCGGTCCCCGCACTCAAGAAATTCACCGCCCTCTATCGCGAGGAATTGAAGAAACACAAAGGCGATCCCAACGATCTGAATCCGCACATCGCCGAGCCGCGCCGCGGCGCTATCCGCCACGCCTACATTGCCGCAGACGATCGCGAGGTCAACGAAATCGCGCGGCCCGCGTATCGCGCCTACTACAACAACATCACCAAGCTATGGCTCGACTTCCGCACGATTCCCGCCTACGGCTTCACCGACGACATCGACGTCGCGCGCAAGACCGACGTTGCCATCGTCGGCACCGTCAACGAAGTGCAGGATCAGGTCGCTAACTTTTTCGAGCACAGCGGATGTGACTATCTGGTGCTCTCGTTCGCGTGGGGCGATCTCTCCAACGCGCACTCGCGCGCCTCGCTCGAGCGTTTCGCGACCAAGGTGATGCCTGAATTCGCGAGCCGCATGGGCGGCACTGCCACCGGCGTCGCCGCCCGCTGACGCGTCGGGCCTCCCCGCTCAATCCACGCGCAGGCGATCGGCCAGCCTGCTGAAGCGCCGGCGCTCGTCTTCATTGCGCACCGATTGCGCCAGCGCGGTGCGCGTCCCCACCAGCACGCACACCCGCTCCGCCCGCGTGATTGCGGTGTAAACGAGATTGCGCCGCAGCATCAGGTAGTGGCTCTGATGCATCGGGATCACCACCGCGGGATACTGGCTCCCCTGGCTCTTGTGGATCGAAATCGCGTACGCCAGACCGAGTTCGTCGAGGTCCGAATAGTCATACTCGGCGCTGCCCTCGTCGAACACCGCGCCCACTCGTCCTTTCGCCGGATCGACCGCCGCGATCCGCCCGATCGCGCCGTTGAAAATCAGCTTGTCGTAATTGTTGCGCAGTTGAATCACGCGATCGCCCTCGCGAAAGCGCCGATCCCCCGCGCGCAGTTCGCGCCCCCGCGGATTCAGCAGGTCCTGCAGCTCGCGATTCAACGCCTGGGTGCCGAGCGGCCCGCGATTCATCGGCGTCAGCACCTGGATTTCGCGCGGATCGGTGATCCCGAAGCGTCCCACCAGGCGGTTTTGCACCAACTGCTTGATCGTCCCCAGCACGTCCTCCGGCGCCGTCCGCTCGAAAAAAAAGAAATCGCCTTCCGCATCGTTCTGCGTAATCGGCATCTCCCCGCGATTCATCCGATGCGCGTTGGCCACGATCAGGCTCTCCCGCGCCTGCCGATAGACCTCCTGCAATTCCACCACCGGTACCAGCCGCGACCCGATCACGTCCTTGAGCACGCTGCCCGGACCCACCGACGGCAACTGGTCGCGATCTCCCACCAGCAGCAGCGATGCCCCCGGTATCAACGCGCGCACGAGGCTCGCTGCCAGCTCGACGTCCATCATCGAGGCTTCATCGACAATCAGGAAATTCGTCCGCAGCGGAAATCGCTCGGAGCGCAGGAATTCGTTGGTCTCCGGCGAATATTCGAGCAGTCGATGGATGGTCTTGGCTTCGCGTCCGCTGGCCTCGGCCAGCCGCCGCGCCGCGCGTCCGGTCGGCGCCGCCAACGTGGGCTTGAGCCCGGCCGAATCGAGCGCCACCAGCAGCGACCGCAGCAGCGTGGTCTTGCCGGTTCCCGGACCGCCGGTGATAACAGTGACCTTGGCCTGAAGCGCGGTCTTGAGCGCGCGCATCTGCTCCGCCGACAGCGTGATGCCATCGGTTTTGCGCGCCGCCTCCATCGCGCGCTCCACCACCGTCGAGCCCATCGGCCGCCCCGCCACCAGCATCCTGATGCGCTCGGCGACCGTCGTCTCCGCCTCATGCAATCGCTTCAGGTAAACCGTCGGCGCGCCATCAACCATGTCAGCAACGACCTCGCCATTCTTGACCAGTTCGTCGAGCGCCTCGCGCGCAAGTTCCGGCTCCATTTCGAGCCCGCTCTGAAACTGATGTTCGAGGTAACCGAACGGCGCGAACACATGCCCTTCGTCGGCCATCCGTTCGAGCAAGTAAAGCATCGCCGCGCGTGCCCGCTGAATCGAATTGCGCGGGATGCCGAGTTTTTCCGCCACCGCATCGGCCGTGCGAAATCCGATTCCGGTAATCGTGCGCGCCAGCACATAAGGATCGCTGCGCACGGTTTCGAGCGAGTCGCGTCCATAGACCTTGTGGATGCGCCGGGCGTGCGCCGCCGCAATCCCATGCCCGCGCAGAAACACCGTCAACTCGCGCAGGCCCGACGAGTCCCGCCAGGCGAGCGAGATTCGTTGCGCCACCGCGCGCGAGAGCCCCTCGACCTCACGCAGCCGTTCCGGCGAAGTATCCAGCAGCGCCGGCAGGTCCTCGCCGAAGCGCTCCACGATGCGCCGCGCCAGCACCGGCCCGACGCCCTTGATTTCCGACACCAGGTAACGCTCAAGCGCATTGACGCCCGCCGGCCGGACCGTCTCGAAGTCCGCGACCCTGAACTGCTCTCCGTACCGCGGATGTTTCTCGAAGTGCCCGCTCAGCCGGAGCCCCGCGCCAATCTCGATCGTCCCGAGTTCGCCCACCACCGTGATCCGATTGCGCGCGCCGCTATCGTCGCCCCGCTCCACCACCGCGACGACGTAGCCGCTCTCCTCATTGATATAGAGGATCTGGTCGAGCGTGCCCTCGACCGTTTCGGCAGTAGTTTCGGTAGCGTTCACTGGTCCTCGGGTGCTGATTGTCCGCCCAAAATTGAATCCCGGACCGCTACCGCAAGGACCGATTGAGAGATGTCAAAATCTGACAGTTTTCTGCCTCCCCGCCTACGCCCGATTCGCATAACTGTTTAGGGTTCCCGTTTCGCTTGCAATTCGCAAATTGAAAAACATCAGTCGCCACAAACGCCGAATTCTCCATGAAAATCCAGCATTTGCGAATGGCACATATCGTGCTTATCCTCACGTCCAAGAGCAAGGGAGGCTCGGTACTATGGCAAACCCAACTTTCAACGTCCTGAGTTTCGCGAATATGGTTTATCCGACTTCAACGCTGCTGACCTTCGCAGCTGTCGTCGTGGCGGTCCTCATTGCCGCGGATTGGTACGTCTGGGGGCGCACTTATGCTGCCGACTACCGCTCCCCGCAGACCGTCAAGCCGCAGAGCGACTTCATCGAGCGCTTCCTGGTCCGGGCCTTCGCGACCAACCAGGCCAGCGTTACGTGCACCGCGGCCATCCCGGCAACGGTTAGCGCGGCGAGTGTTTCCGCGGAGGACGACGGTCACGGCTTCAAGAAGGTTGCCTGAGCGGCGATGGCGTTGGCAATTCACGAAATTCGTCGCCATGAAGCCAATTCTGGCATAACCCCACCCAACCGGCGCTCGATGGTCTGGCGCATCAGCATCGTCAGACCGTCGAGCGTCTCTCTCTCGTAGGGCTCTCTCTCCTACCGCTCTCTCGTAAGCGCCTTTTTCGATCGTTCGAATTTCTCTCGACTCGCCACGTTCGGGCGACCTCCGCACGATCCGGACACTGGCTACTCGCCGATAGTGACTAATCCTCGCCGAAGAAGCGTCGCCGAACGCTCTCATCGTACGGCAGGTCCGGGCCACTCGCGCCATGGTCGGGAACGCGAGTCGGATCGGTGGCGATCTTGGGTAGTGCGCGTGCGCGCTTGGCGTCCGCTTCCGGCCCTATCGCGAAGAACATCTCGAACAGCCAATCCTCGGTCGTCACACACGCCTTGAAATAGGCATCGTGCGCCTTGGCGTAGGCGTGGCCTGCCGCGTCGAAGTCGTTGGCGCCGCTCAGACATTCGGTGAGCACGCGCGCATCGCGCATGGTCAGGCTGAGGCCCTGCCCCCAAGTTGGGTCGCTCGCTCCCGCCGCATCGCCGATCAGCGCGAGACCGTCGCGGTATGGATGCTCCACCCAGGTCTCGGTCAAGTCGAAGCTGGCGAGCGGTCCCTGCGGTCGCGCGCCCTTGACGAACTCCGGCGGAATCCCGCTCCGCACGCATTCATCGATGAAGCGCCCGGCATCATTCATTCCTTGGAGCCGGTCCACCTCATGCGGACCATAGACCATGTAACTGCGCACCCGTCCCCCGCCTTGCGGAAATAGAAATGCAATCCGCTGTGCCCCCGGCATCAAGGTTACGAAAGCGGTATCATCCGCAACGGAAAGGCCATCGAGCATGACGCCGGCGCCGAGCATGCGTTGCTTGCCGCGATGGACTTCGAATCCACCCCAGGTCCGACCCATCGAGCTGCGGCCATCCGCGCATACGACGATGCGCGCGGTGAGATCACGCGTAACGCCCTTGCTCTCGAGCGAAACGATTGGCGGTTGTCCCATGCGCACATGCTTCACGATGACGCCGCGGCGGACTTCCGCACCGGAGCGTCGCGCCGCATCAAGGACCACCTCCTGCATCGCGGCATGAAAAAATGTGAGCGCGGGAAGCTGTTGCGGCGTGGTGGTTCGGTAGTCGCGCAGGACTCCGCCAAAATTGATGAAAGGCTGCTCGTGCGCACACTTCTCCATCAACAATTCATAGAGGCCGAGCCTTTTCGCCTCGGCGACGCCCCACGGCGCCAGAAATTCGCCGCGGATGCGATCCTTGAAAGTCTCCTCGCGCTCGGTGACGAGCACGCGCAAGCCCTTATCCGCGAGCACTTTCGCGACCGACGCCCCGCCAAGCCCGCCGCCGACCGTAATCACGTCATAATCAGTAGTAGCCATTTCATTTCACCTTTTGTCGGTTCGGCGTCCGCGACCGATAGTCAGTTCAATTCTCAGATCCGGAAATGCGTTACTCAGCAAACTCCAACGATCCCTGACGCACTTTCATCCGATCGCCGGATATTGGCCACCGTCAACGTCCAGCATCGCGCCGCTGATCTACCCTGTGATTATCGTCACGGTCCGTGCGTCGTTAACGCTCTTGCCCAACCGGAAGTCTGAAACCTGGCCACTAGGCGAGCTTGCGAGCCGAGCTAACGAGTCCGCGAGATGCGTTGAGATAAAAGTCGGTTTCAGTAAAAAACTCAGTTTTGCGCTCCTTGACCACTCCTTCACGGAAGGGGGGCGGGGCGTTATCGCCCCACCCCCTTCCTCGCCGACTCAAGCGAACTTGCGGATCAGCGTCGCATAGCGCTCCAGCACCGGCCATTGTTTGTCCGGCTGCGCGACCGGCGCCAGGAACAGGACGCGATTGAAGCCGAGCTTTAGTAACTCGTTGATTCGCGTTTCCAGGCCACCCGCGCGAGCCATTTCGTAAGCGGTAAGTGCGCTGAACTCGAACGAGTTAGAGGCTTTTCCGAGTTTCGCCGCTTCCGACTTGATCGCTTCGATACTGGCCGCCAGATCTATCCCTGCATCGACCGGAATCCACCCATCGCAGTATTCGGCCACGCGCTTGGGGACGAATTTCGACCATGCTCCGAGATGGATCGGCGGCCCGCCCGCGCGCACCGGTTTCGGCCAGCACCATAGCGGATCAAAGTTCACGAATTTGCCGTGATACTCGGCGACGTCTTTGCTCCAGATCTCTTTCATCGCGAGGATGCGCTCGCGCGTGACCTTCCAGCGATCCTTGAATTCGACTCCGTGATCGGCCATCTCTTCGGCGTTCCAGCCAGCCCCGATACCGAAGAGAAACCGGCCGTTCGAGACTTGATCGAGACAGGCCACCGTCTTGGCGAGATTGATCGTATTGTGCTCGGGCACCAGGCATACCGACGTACCCACTTTGAGCTTCGTCGTAACGGCGGCCGCCGCGGTCAGCCCGATGAAGGGATCGAAAAATTCCTTGTAGTAAACGGGTAGCTCGCCACCCATCGGAAACGGCGACTTACGGCTGGTCGGGATATGCGAATGCTCGCCGAACCAGAGCGACTCGAAGCCGTTACCCTCAGCCCAACGCGCCATCTCTACCGCTGGAATCGTATAATGCGTGGGAATTGCGACGATGCCGAAGTTTGCCATTAGTCATTCCTCCCTGAGAATTTTCAACGTTGCGTAGCTAAACCATTTACTACTTCGGACTCGATCTTTGAGTATTAGTCACTGAGTATTAACGGAACGCCGGGATTACCTTGTTGGCGAACAGTTCGAGATGCGGCTGCGCCCATCGCGCAGGAAGTCCGGGCGGCAGGCTCCACGAATAATAGTGCGTCAGCGGAGCGTGGTTCGCATACTCGCGAATCATCTTGATGCAGGTGTCCACATCATGGACTTGCAGCATACCGGCCTCGCGCAAATGAGCACGGTCCCGAAGGTGCGGAAAGGATACCGGATCGCCGGACTTGGCCATCCATCCGGAATAGTCATTCACCTGATGAATGACGTGGTCGGCAGCCTCGTTCCAGGTTTTTTCCGGATTGTTCGAGGGAATCATCCAGAAATGTCCGCCGGCCAGGCGAATCTTGTCGGTCGGCTTGCCCAACTTTCGCAATTCCTGAACGAGCTGCAGATACGCCTCGGTGAGCTGTCCGATACCGATAAAGCCGTCGGCATATTTCGCCGCGCGCCGGATCGCCGGCGGCGTAAAGCCGCCGACCCAGATCGGCGGCCGCGGCTTTTGAATCGGCTCCGGCGTGAGGCGGGCGTGGTTCACTTCGAAGTACTTGCCTTTGAAGGTCAGGATCTCGCCTTCCCACAGGCGGCGAATGATTTCGAGCCCTTCGTTGGTCCGCCCGCCGCGCTCCTTGCGCGAAATCGCGAAGCCTTCGAATTCGTCAACGTGATAGCCGGTGCCCACGCCCAACTCGAAGCGGCCCCCCGAAATCACATCGACGGTGGCGGCATCTTCCGCGACGCGCACCGGGTTATGGAACGGCATGAGCATCACGGCGGTGCCGATGCGGATATTGCTCGTGCGCGCGGCGATCGCGGCCGCGATCGGCAACAGGGCCGGCGAATAGCCATCCTCGATGAAGTGATGCTCGGAGAGCCAGACGTCATCGAAGCCGTGCTGCTCGCCCCAGACGATCTGCTCAAGGATTTCGTCGTAGAGCCGGTCGGACGGCTGCTTCCATTGCGGCGGATTGCGGAAATCGTACCACAGGCCGAAGCGGAGTTTATTAGTATTTGTGGGACTCATCGCGTTCTCCTTTCTGACTACTCTTATTCCTGCGTGCGCATCCATTCGGCGGCGCGCTCGCCGATCATAATGCAAGTGAGGTTGGTGTTGGCGCGCACGATATTCGGCATCACCGAGGCGTCGACCACGCGCAATCCGCCGATGCCGCGCACGCGGCAGTATTGATCGACGACGGCTTCCTTATCGGAGTCGGGCCCCATTTTCGCCGTGGTGGTGGGGTGGAAGATCGTAGTGCAATTGTTGCGCACAAAATCGGCGGCGGCGGTGTCGGATTCGACGACCTCGCGGGTGATGTTGACGAAGTCCTTAATATACGGCGCGAAGCGCGCGCTGTTCATCAGGCGCCACGCGATCCGCACACCGTCAACCATCCGGCGCATGTCTTCCGGGTCGCCGACATAGTTCAAATCGATTACGGCGGGAATGTTGGGATCGGCGCTGCGCAAGCTTACCCGGCCACGCGCGCGCGGCCGTTGCAACCCGGCAAGTAGCGAGATGCTCGGCACCGGCAGATCGAACAGAGCGCCGGCCACCACCGATTTATCGAAATAGGTGGCAATGTACATCTGCATGTCATTGAACTCGTTCGACCCGTTCGCCGTGTAGCGGATACCGATCGCGTTGGTGTCTCGCGGATCGTGAGGGATACCCGGAGTCGGCGTGGCGACGACCGGCACCAGCAAGTGATCGATCAGGTTGCGGCCAACTCCGGAGAGATCCACGACCGACTCGATGCCGAGCGCCTTCAGTTCCGCGCGCGGCCCGATTCCGGAGCGCAATAAAATGGCGGGCGAATTGATGGCGCCGGCGGAGAGCGTCACGCGGCGCGCGCGGATGGTTTGGACCACGCCGCCACATTCGACTTCGACGCCGGCGGCGCGGCCGCGCTCGACGATCACGCGATCAATATTAGTGAAGGGGCGGATGGTCAGGTTCAGCCGATGGCGCGCGGGATGGAGATAGCCGATCGCGGTTGACACGCGGATGCCGTCGCGCCGGTTGCGCGGCCACGGACCGATCCCGGTCGAGCGCGGATCGTTGTGGTCCCAAACGTCGGCATAGCCGAACTCGCGGCACGCCTCATGGAAGGCGCGATTGATCGGCTGCCAATGGTCGGTGCGCGGCCGTTCGATCCAGATCGGGCCGCTGGTGCCATGGAAGTCGCCATCGGCGTCGCGATCGTTTTCCAGCTTGCGGTAAAACGGCAGGACCTTCGCGAAACTCCATTCGGAGTTGCCCCACGCGGCCCATTCGTCGAAATCCTCGGGCGTGCCGCGCAACGCGATGTGGCCGTTGACGGCGGACGACCCGCCGGTGACCTTGCCGCGCGGGTATGCGATCTCGCGATCGGGGGTAGCTCTGGCGACCAGACCCCAATCGTGCGGACCCACCGAAACCCAGGTGTGCAGCAAATCCGACGGAGTCTGATCGACGGCGGAATAGTCGGGGCCCGCTTCGAGCAGCAGGACGCTGCGGGCGGAGTCCTCGCTCAGGCGGGCGGCGAGGACCGCACCAGAAGAGCCCGCGCCGACGACGATGTCGTTGTATTCCATGATTGCCTCATCCGGGTTGACGGGATGGGCGATCCATAGTCCCGCTCGGCTGCGGCTGCAACCACTTTGACGAAGCGCATCCGGTCAACAGTTGACGACTTGATGAAGTCTCCGCCAAGGCCGCTGAACCCCGCAACCGAAGCACCAAACGAACTCACTTCGTTGTTCAAAGATGTCGACCTAATGCTTTTCGTAGAGTCGGCGAAGAACCGGCTATAGGCAGTGGGAAGAAGAAATCAGGTTGGCGCCGGCGGGCGCGCAGCGCTGCGGCGGCGAGCGACCTCGAACAGCGCGACTGCGGCGGCGACCGCGACGTTGAGCGATTCGATGCGCCCGCGCATCGGGATGCAGGCGACGAAGTCCGAAGATTTCCTGACAATTTCACGTACGCCGCGGCCCTCGGATCCGAGCACGAAGGCGAGGCGGCGCGAAGTATCGAGATCGCAGATCGAGAGGTCGCCTGTGGGCGCTAGCGCCACCACCCAATAGCCCGCCTCTTTCAGCGCCGCGAGCGCCTGCGCAACGTTGCCGCAGCGCGCGATGCGCAGGTGAACCCATGCGCCGGCGGACGACTTCACGACGATCGGCGTGATGCCGACGGTGCGGTCGCGCGCGATCACGATCGCGCGCACGCCTGCACATTCGGCTGAACGCATGATCGCACCGAGGTTGCGCGGGTCGGTAACGCCATCGATCACGAGTAGCGGATCGTGAGCCTCCGCCACGACGTCCTCGAACGCCGCGTACTGATACTCGCGCATGATCGCGACTAGCCCTTGGTGCCGCGCCTCGGAACCGGCCATCCGCGCGAGGACGTCGTCCTCCGTGCGGATGACGTTCGCTCCCTGCGTGCGGGCGGCGTCCACTTCTGCCGCGAAGCGCGCTTCGGCGCCGGCCTTGACGTAAAGCACGCGGATGGCGCCGGGCGCGGCCGCGACCTTCCCCCCGCCCCTGCAGCCGCACTCCCGCCGCACGCGGCGGATGTCGCTGACGTTTCTTCATCGATGCGATCATATCCCGAATCGCCGCCGCGTTTCATTCGCGCGCCGCGCCATCTAAAATGATGCCGTGGCGCGCACGCGCCGTACTCCAATGCGACTCCCACGGCTGCCAATCATCGACCGCTACATCGCGAAGGAAATCATCGCGCCATTCGCCTTGGGCGTGGGGCTGCTGACCTTTGCGCTGGTCACTGGCCGCCTCTTGAAGCTGACCGAGATGGTCGTGAATCGCGGCGTCACGCTGGGCGATGTCGCCAGCCTCATCGGCTACATCATGCCGGCGTTTCTGGAGTTGACCTTTCCAATGGCGGTGCTGCTCGGCGTGCTGATGGGTTTTGGCCGCATGTCGGGCGACCGCGAACTGATTGCCGCGCGCGCCTGCGGGATGAGCCTCTACCGGCTCGCGGTGCCGGTGCTCGGTTTTGCGATCGTTATCTGGGCGTTCTCGAGTTGGCTCTCGTTTTCGGTCCGCCCGTGGGCCAACGGCCATTTGCGCGACGAGATCTACGAACTTACGCAGACCCGATCTGCGGTTGGTCTGAAGGACAAGATTTTCAATCGCAATTTTCCCGGCCTGGTAATCTACGTCGATCATATCTCGCCTAAGGACGAGTTTTTGCACGGCGTGATGATCTCGGATGCGCGCAATCCTACGCAGCAAAACACCATCATCGCCAAGAGCGGGATCATCGTGCCGGATCGAGCCCATCGGACCATCACCTTGCGGCTCTTCGATGGGTCGATTTTCGGTCTCGAAGCGGCCAGCGATGCGACTCACGTCAACAGCTTCCGCATTTACGATCTCAATGTTAGTCCGGACGCGGAACTGGGGATGGCCGAGCACGATCCGGAAGAGATGAGCTATCAGGCCTTGCGAGTCGCAATCGCCAAGGCGCGCGCGGCCGGCACCCCCGACTACGGCGCCGAGACCGAAGTTGCGAGCAAGTTCACGCTGCCGTTCACAACCGTTTTGTTCGCGATTCTCGGGATTCCGCTGGGCCTGAAGCCCGCGCGCGGCGGCCAATCGGAGCGCTTCGGCGTCGCGATCGCCCTCTTCTTCGTCTACTACTCGCTGATGCGTGCGGGCGACGCGCTCGCGATGCGCGGGCGCCTCAACCCGTTCCTCGCGATGAGTCTGCCGGACCTCGTCTTCACGATTCTGGCGGTCGCCCTATTTATGCGTGCCGCCACCGATCGCGGCGACCAGGGTCGCGGACCCGGCGACCTCCTATGGGAGATGGTCGAGCGCTATGGGCGTTGGCGGGAGGCCGCATGAACGATCGCCCGCGCTTATCGCCGACGATGGATCGCTTTCTCGCCGGCCAGTTCTTCGGTCCGTTCCTGGTCTGCCTCGGCGCCTTCACCATCGCCTATCTGGTCGGCGACGTCTTCGATCGCTTCAAGGATCTGATCCATTACGGCGGCTTCGGCCTCATCGGACTCGAATACTTTGCCCTCAAAATTCCGCTGATCGTTTCGCAACTCCTGCCGGTCGCATGCCTGGCCGGCGTGCTCCTCGGCTTCGCCCTCCTGAATCGTTCCGGTGAGGTCCTCGCATGCCAGCAGTTGGGCATCAGCCGGCTCGAGATGGCCACGCCGGTGCTCGCCGTCGCCATCATGATTTCGCTCTTTAACTTCGCTCTGAACGAAACCCTCGTGCCGCTCGTCACGCGACAGGCGCGCTACCTCTATGAAGTCGAATTGAAGAAACGCGAAATTCGCGGCGTCTTCTTCGCCCAGCGGACGTGGGTGCGGATGCGCAATGGTTTCCTGTCCGCCGACCGCTATGATCCGCACACGCAGACGCTGCGCGGCGTCACCATGTACCAGCTCGGACCCGACTACTCCTTGCACGATATCGTCCATGCCGATACGGCCCACTGGAACGGCCAGTCATGGATTCCTCACAAACTCACGCAATACCGGCTCGACAAAAACGGCACGGTCGCGACCGCCGACACCCATCTCGTCCTCGGCGAGTCGATCAAGCCCGCCGACTTGAGCCTGGTGCTGCTCGATCCCGAGGAGTTCAGCCTCTGGGAACTCGACCGCTATATCGACGACTTGCGCGATAAGGGCCTCGACCCCGGCGGCTATATCGTCGATCGCGATCTTAAGTATGCGATGCCCTTGGCGTGCCTCATCATGGTCGCCCTCGGCATCGCGCTCAGCCTCGATCCGATGCCGCGCAGCTTGAGTCTCGGCCGCAGCTTCGGCCTCGCCATCGGCATCGGGTTCGGCTATTGGCTCGCCTTCGGGCTGACCTCTTCGCTCGGGCGCTCAGGGATAATTCCAGCGGCGGTCGCGGCCTGGACTCCCAACGCCATCTTTACGCTACTGGCGCTTTCGATTTTCCTCTTCGGCGAAGAACGCTAAGCGCAGCCAAGAACCCCCGAGACTCACACTAGGAGAGCTTGCGAGCCGAGCTAACGAGCTCTGTGAGGTGCATTAAAAAGTGAAAGAGAATCCCGAAAAACCCTCCCCGCAGATCCACCACCCGAGCATCGCGAGCGTCCAGCCCAATGGGAA
>Ga0209415_10011955_pt1 | contig 14538 bp, 11 predicted proteins | sample PeaSoiSIISIP2007_FD_187696 | JGI IMG/M metagenome (GOLD analysis project Ga0209415, IMG submission 187696) | Peat soil microbial communities from Weissenstadt, Germany - SII-SIP-2007 (SPAdes) (version 2) | ecosystem: Environmental > Terrestrial > Soil > Wetlands > Peat | place: Germany...
GGATCTGTCCGTTAAACGAATTGGTGGATTGATTCGCGATATTGAACCGGTTGAGCAGTGTTCCAAACTTGAAAGCGTGTTTCCCATGCGTCCAACTCACATCGTCGCTGAAGGTGTAGATATTCTGGAGAGCGAACGTTGTCGGGGCGGCGTTGACGGATCCGAACTCGGTGTAAGTACCACCGGCTGCGCTGTTCATATCCACCACACCGGTGTTGTAACCCGACACGATGGCGGGCCCAGTACCGCCGGGCAAACCAACATTATTGATGCTCGTGATGCTGTGGGTGCGGCTAAACGAGATCCGCGCTGTATTGAGGACCGTGGGCGAGAAGGTGTGATTCTCGGCCAAAGTAAGCCACTGATTTCGCGCGCTTCCCAAGTTGCGGAAATAGCTGTAATCCCCCACCGTGTTATCGAGAATCGCGTTGTCAATGGTATAACGGCCGAACAAGGTGTCGTCCGTGGAGAAATTCTGGTCCACACGGATCTGCCCGTAATTTTCGCTCAGCTTGTTGCGGTCGTTGAAAATGTTGGCCGACAGGTTACCGCCAGTCAAAATCTGGCTGGCTGGAACGATTACGTTAGGCTGCGGAACTAGCGCCAGAAAAGGCGCCGTATAGGGGCTAATTCGCACTGTGTAGGGCATTGTTGGGTTTCCCTGGTTGGGGTCGGCAGGGTTAGGGCCAATGTCGGGACACGGCGTGGTTCCGGCGGGCTGTGAGCCAACGCCGTTCCAAACGACAGAGCCAGCCGGTTGAATGCATCCGGCACTGGGCACCAGGTTATTATTTGTCACTCCCAGGTGTTGCTTCAGTCCTTCGTAGACTCCGTAGAAGAACGTCTTGTTCTTTTTGATCGGGCCGCCAAACGCGCCTCCGAACTGGTTCCTTTGAAACGGAGCGATAACAACGCCACCTTGATTAGCGAAGAAGTCGTTGGAATCGAGCGCGGAATTGCGCAGATATTCAAAGGCGTCGCCATGGAATTGGTTCGATCCGCCCTTGCTGACGGCCACCATTTGGCTGCCCATGGCCAATCCGTATTCCGCCTGGAACGTGCCGGTTACGATTCTAAATTCCATGATGCCGTCCAAACCCAGCGCATTACCAGAATCACCGGCCACCGGGCTTCGGCCCGAGCTGTTCTGCAGGATGGCGCCGTCGAGGGTGAAATTATTGGACCGCGGTGGCGCGCCGTTGACGCTAAAAGTGGTACCCTCTTGTTGGTTACGCTGTTGCTTGTCCTTGTTGACGCCGGGCTTATAGAGAGCCAAGTCAATATAGTTCCGGCCGTTGAGCGGCAACTCCTTCATCTGTTGCTCGTGGATCGTGCCGCCCAGCGTGGAATCCTGCGTATTTACCAGCGCTACTTCGCTACTGACCGTGACTTGCTCCGTGCCGGCGCCCACTTGCAACTCGAAGTTCATTACCGCCTGCTGCGTGACCTCAAGGGTCAGGCCCGTGCGCGCCTCAGCCTTGAACCCGGCAGCTTCCGCTCTCAACTCGTAATTACCTACCGGCAGTTCTGCGAAACGATAGCCGCCATCCTGCTCGGTCGTCACAGTACGCGTAAGGTTGGTGTCGACGTTCCGGACGGTCACCGTAGCCTTGGGTATCGAGGCGCCAGAGGAATCTCTGACCGTCCCCAAAAAGCCACCTGTTGGCAGTTGGGCCGCGACTGGAATCGCAGCCAGAATGAGCATCGCGAACCAAACCATGTTTCGTCTTGTGAACTCTCGACACAGTCCCATGTTTCTTCCTCCTGCAGTCTGCCCTGGGGCCGCCGCGTCCATCTTGGCGGGAGATCATTGCCGTTGATCAAACATCTCCCGTGACGTTGCGCAAATAGCGGACTCTCAAAAGCTGGGGAGCAGTATATTGTTCGCCGGTCTAGATGTCAAAGGGGGTCTTGCCGTCTGAGCAGATCGAAATCTACGTCCGAATCTGTCGCCGGCTCCGAGGCGAAGACAGTACCAAAATCCACGTGACAGTGACATGTGCAGCCGCCTTTGAGTGAGTCATCTTTCAATCGCCCCAGATGCGTGGAAGCGAGGGCGGCGAAGGCGAACGCGCCCGCGAGCGCGACCGCGAGCGCGACCTAGCCCCAAAAGATATATGGTTCTTAATACCGCGCCAGGGGTTTGGCAAAAATAGGGCGCACGATTGCTTCACCCCGCTCCTCGATTGACACCCAGTGACGCCGCTATATATACTGCGGCCCAGTGAGGTGCTGAACGTGTCTGAATCCGAGAAATCTCCCGTCGACCGCCGCGGGTTCTTAAAAGGCGCTGCCGCCGGTGCGGCTTCTGTACTTGCTGCCCGGCCACCGGTATTGATGGCCCAGTCCTCGCAGACGGGCGCGGCAGACATCGCGGCCACCAGCGGATCGGTGCCCGAAGCCAAGCTGATTGACCACCCCGGCTCGGATTTTATGATGGATGTCTTTAAATCCATCGGCTTCGATTATCTCTTCGCCAATCCAGGCACAAGTTTTGGCGGCCTGCACGAATCGATCATCAATTACTGCGGCAACCAGAACCCCGAATTTATCACCTGCATGCACGAGGAATCCTCGGTCGCCATGTCTCACGGCTATGCCAAGGTAGAAGGCAAGCCGGTGCTGACGATGGCCCACGGCACCGTCGGACTGCAACATGCGGCCATGGCGCTCTACAACGCTTGGTGCGACCGGGTCCCGGTTTATCTGGTAATCGGGAATTCGCTCGACGTCGCTACTCGCGGCGGCGAAGTGGCCTGGGTGCACAGCGTCCAGGACGCGGCGTCGATGGTTCGCGACTTCGTCAAGTGGGATGACACGCCGGCTTCGTTGCAACACTTCGCCGAATCCGCCATCCGCGCGTATAAGATCGCCATGACCCCGCCGAGAATGCCGGTGGTGCTGGTGGCGGATACGGACATGCAGGACAATCCGATTCCGTCCGGGGAGCACTTGAGCATTCCGAAACTCACTCTCACCTCGCCTCCAGCCGGTGATGCCGCTGCGGTTGCCGAGGCGGCAAAGATGTTGGTGGCGGCGGAAAACCCCGTGATCGTCGCAGGCCGTGCGGCGAGCTCCGGCTCACCGGTTGGATTGCAGTTGATGGTCGAACTCGCCGAAACGCTCCAGGCAGGTGTCATCGATCAATATCAGCGGCTGAATTTTCCTTCGCATCATCGGCTCAATCAGTCCTTGAATCCACGCGGAGCGCTCGCCAATGCGGACCTAGTTCTGGCGCTGGAACCGGGGGACCTCTACGACACGCTGCGTGCGGCCCGGCAGCGCCATCCGTTGAAAGTGATCTCGGTCACGTCCAGCGATCTGTATCTCAAGAGCAACTACCAGGACTTTCAGCGCTTCAACGAGACGGACCTGGCCATTGCGGCTGACGCCGAAGCGACCTTGCCGTACCTGATCGAGGCGATCAAGAAGCTGATGACCGCCGATCGCAGGGTCGCCTTCGAGGCGCGGGGCGCCAAACTGGCGGATGCCAGCCGTCAGGCGTTGGAGCAGGCTCGCGTGGCGGCGACCTATGGCTGGGACGCCAGTCCGATCACCACGGCCCGGCTGACCGCCGAAGTCTGGGCCCAGGTCAAGAATGAGGATTGGTCGTACGCCTCCGAAGCGCTCTTTGTGAGCAATTGGCCGCTGAAACTGTGGGACATGAATAAGCATTATCACTATATCGGCGGCAAAGGCGGCGCGGGGATCGGCTACGGCGCACCGGCCACGTTGGGCGCTGCCGTCGCCAACAAGAAACATGGCCGGTTCACCGTGAACATCCAGTCCGACGGCGACATGATGTACGCGCCGGGAATCCTTTGGACTGCCTCTCACCATCGCATCCCCATTCTGACTCTCATGCACAACAACCGGGCCTATCATCAGGAGGTCATGGGGATTCAGAGCACCGCCAACCGCCGCGGGCGGGGCATCGACCGGATCCATATCGGCACCAAGATCGACGACCCGTTCATCGACTATGCCAAACTCGCCCAGAGCATGGGCGTGCGCGCGGAAGGGCCGATTGCCGATCCCAAAGACCTGGCGCCCGCCATCCAACGCGGTGTTGCCGCTGTCAAGCGCGGCGAGCCGTATCTCATCGATGTGGTCACGCAGGGGCGTTGAGGAGGCAGCCGTGAACAAATGGATGATCCTGGCCGTTTTCCTTGCGATTCCCGCGATCGCTCCCGCTCAGAACGCGGCTCCGGCCGGTAACGCGGAGAACGGCAAACGGCTGTATATGAAGAACGGCTGCTACGAGTGTCATGGCACGGTGGGCCAAGGAGCGCAGGCCAATCCCCAGGCGCCCAAACTCGCGCCGCGGCCCCTTGTGCTGGCTGCCTTGATCGCATATGTCCGCAAGCCCGCTGGCGCGATGCCGCCCTACGTGAGCAAGGTCATGTCGGACGCGGAACTCGCAGACGTCCGCGCATATCTTGCCACCATTCCGGAGCCTCCGCCGGTGAAAAGCATCGCGTTGTTGAATCCGTGAGTTGAACGGAAACGCCGCCGGAAATCTGCCCGAATTGAGCCCGGTCGGCAATGCGCCGGGCTCACGCCTTAAATCGCGGCAACAACCGCTCTGCGTTCTCCCGTTCGATAGTCCGCATCACCTTGGCGGAAATCCCCAGGTTAGGCAGTTGGTCCACGGTCGATTCGATCGGCTCGAACGGATAGTCGGTCCCGAACAAGATGTGATCCGGCTGCGCGAATTTCAGCATCGCGGCCATCGGGTACGCAAAGCTCGCATGCGCGATGTCGATGTAGAACTTCTGTAACTCCGCGATCACCCCGTTGGGGATGTACTCGTCGTGCTTCGGGTCGTGCGGATAACGGTCCTTGATTCGGCCCGCGATCATGGGCATCGTTCCGCCTGAATGCGGAATGATAATTTTAACGTTGGGATACTTGTGGAGCACGCCGTTGGCGAGGATGCTGGTGCAGCCTCGCGTGATATCGAAGTCGAATTCATTCATCGACGTTGGCACGCTGTCATTCAGCTTGGTGCAGCAGGGCGGCGCCAGCGGGTGCATGTACACGATCGCATTCCGCCGGTTGAGTTCCTGCCACATCGGGTCAAAATACGGGTCGCCCGGCCAGCGGGTCTGATTGTCGTTGGTATAAATGCCGACGCCGTCCGCCTTCAACGTATCGAACCCATACTCGATCTCTTTCATCACGCCTTCGATGTCGGGAAGCGGCACGCCTGTAAACAGACCGAAACGCTTGGGATGATCCGCCATCACTTTGGCCCCATAATCGTTGCCCGTGCGGACCGCCTTGCGTCCCTTCTCCGTGTTGTCGTAGAGAATGTCGCCCATCTGGGTCATGGACAGCATGGAGACGGCGATGTCGAACTTGTCCATTTGCTCCAGAGTCTTTTCCGGCGTCCATGGAAAACGGTCCCCGCCGAAGCCCCCTCGGCCTAATCCTGCATTGCCTCCAAAGGCGCCAAGCCCGGGTGGCACGTGGTGGTGATGTACGTCAATGCGGCCACCCTTGGCGGTTGACTTATTCACGTACTGGCCGAACATTTCGCTCACTGGCAAGGCCGCCGCGGCGCCGGCCGCGCCAAGGGCTTTTAATGCATTCCGGCGGGAGATTTGCCCATCTCGGGAACTCTGGTTGCGCATGGCTTGCGATTATATATGAATCGCTCGCCGTACGGAAGCACTTGTCAACCAGCTACGTACGATACGAGATACGGCAACCTGGAGTCTTGCTCGCGCACAAGCATTCGTACGAATATGAAGAACAGGCAAATTGCCGCCTGGGGCTGTTTCAAGAAAGGGTGAAGCGATGGCGTCCGAAAAAGTGGCGGTATTTGACACCACGCTTAGAGATGGTGAGCAGGCCGCCGGAACGCGGCTGGGCAGCAAAGAAAAGCTGACCATTGCCAGGCAACTCGCCCAGTTGAAGGTGGACATTATCGAGGCCGGCTATCCCGCTTCTTCACCGGAGGATTTCGAAGCAGTCCGCCAGATCTCCATCGAGATCCAGGGGCCGATCGTCTGCGGCTTGTCGCGCGCCGTGTCCGAGGACATTCAGGCTTGCGGGAAGGCTTTGGCCCAGGCCAGGCGGCCGCGCATTCACACCGGGATCGGCGCATCGGACATCCACGTGATGGGCAAGTTTCGCGATGAACGATACGGGCGCACGCTGGGCGAGAAAAAATCCACCATCCTGAAGATGGCAGTTGACGCGGTGAAGCTCGCCAAGACTTTCGTCGACGACGTGCAATTCTACGCCGAAGATGCCGGACGCTCCGATCCGGCGTATCTGTTCGAGATGCTGGAAGCGGTGATCGACGCCGGCGCCACGGTGGTGAATATTCCCGACACCACCGGCTACACGGTGCCGGAACAATACGGCGCATTGATTCGCGGCATCCTCACCAATGTGAGGAACATCGCCCGCGCCACCATTAGTGTCCACACGCACGACGATCTTGGACTCGCCGTCGCCAATGCCCTGGCCGGCATTCAGAACGGCGCCCGCCAGGTGGAAGGGACCATCAACGGCATTGGCGAACGGGCCGGCAACGCGTCGCTGGAAGAAATCATAATGGCGATTCGCACGCGCGCCGACTACTTCCAGGTACACACCGATATCGAGACTCGCGAATTCTACCGCACCAGCTCGCTGGTGGCTGAAATGTTGGGCATCCCGGTTCCGCCGAATAAGGCCATCGTCGGATCCAACGCGTTCTCCCACAGTTCGGGTATTCACGTAGACGGATTCTTGAAAGACCGGCTGACTTACGAAATCATGCTTCCCGAAGATGTGGGTCTTCGCGAGAGCCGCGTGGTGCTGACCGCGCGCACCGGGCGGGCCGGACTGCGGGACCGGCTGGAAAAGCTGGGATTCACACTGTCGCCCGAGGAGCTGAACCAGACCTACCAGCGTTTTCTCGCCATCGCCGACAAGAAGCAGGAAGTTTTCGACGAAGACCTGCTGGCCATCGTGCATGACGAACTGCAATCGGTGGAGGAGAGCTGCCAGCTGGAGTACCTGCACATCGACAGTGGGACGTCGTCGATTCCAACGGCGACCGTACGGCTACGCGTGAACGGCCAGGCCAAAGAGGCCGCGTGCATCGGAGACGGACCGATCGATGCCGTTTATAAGGCGCTCGCTAGCCTCACCGACAGTTCCGCCAAGCTGCTGCGCTACGACATTCGATCCGTCACCAGCGGCACGGAGGCCATGGGCGAAGCGATCGTGCATTTGGAACAAGGCGACTTGAAAGTGGTGGGCCGAGGCGTTTCCACCGACATCATCGAAGCCAGCGCCAAGGCATACGTTGATGGCTTGAACAAGCTAGCCAGCCGGAACCGAGCTGCGCTGCCACGGTAGACCCGGCCCATGAGTCGGCGTCAGGCGCGGAGAAAGGCCGTAATCTCCTGGGTCAGTTCCTCCGGCATTTGTTCGGGCAAGAAATGGCCCGTTGGCATCGCCTTGCCCCGCGCTTGGACCGCGCGTTCTTGCCACGTTTGCAAAACGTTATACAGCCGATGGAACGGCCCTTTTTCCGACCACAATATCAGCAGCGGGCACTGGATCTTTTTGTCGAGGTCCGCCTTATCGTGGGCGAGATCAATCGACGCCGCCGCGCGATAATCCTCGCAAATCGCATGGATCGTATCGGGCTGGCGAAACGCGCGTAGATATTCCTGAAATACGGCCGGGCTGATCCAGTCGGGCAACGGGTCCGTGAGCTTGCTTCCGCTCAGCCACAGCAAAGTGCATTTCAGAAAATATTCCGCGCTGTTCTGGACCATGGTTTCAGGAAACGGCGGTGGCTGAACCAGCAGAAACCAGTGATAAAAAATCGTGGCGAACTCTTGCGTGATGTGCTGATACAGCAGATACGTAGGCACGATATCCAGAATGACGAGTTTCGTGAGCGCTTCGGGGTGATCGAGAGCCAGGCGGTGGGCCGCGCGTCCGCCACGGTCGTGCCCCACGAGTGCGAATTTCGGAAATCCCAGCTGCTTCATCACTTCCACTTGATCTTGCGCCATCGCCCGCTTTGAGTAGGCGAAGTGATCCCCGCCTCCGGGCGGCTTGCTGCTGTCTCCGTAGCCGCGAAGGTCGGTCAGCACGACAAAATAATCCTGCGCCAGCGCCGGCGCTACCTTGCGCCAGAGCACGTGTGTCTCCGGGATACCGTGCAGCAGTAGCAACGGCGAACCGTTCCGGTTGCCGCCGTAAACGGTATTGATCGTCGCACCTGAGGTCTTGATTTGCTCGGCCTTAAAACCTTGGAAAAATCCCTCTCGTTGAGGATCGGCTTTCGTCTGTGCACGCGCACTGCGCGCCACGAGTGCCTCGGCAGCGGGGGCGAGCGCCATCGAATTTTTCAGGAATTCACGGCGGCCGGAAGTCGACACGGTTCGTCTGTTCTCAAGTCAATCGATGCAGTTCTCAGCTTACCACCGTACTTCCAAAGGACTCCGATGCGGGGACGCGCCCCAGGCGAGATATGATGGAAACTTCGCCGAAGACTGATCCTCCGGAGGTCAAGACGTGTTGCCGAACGAACGCATTCCTTATTCCCCCATCACGGAGCGTCCGCGCCTGACGCTGCCAGGAGGCGCCCGCCTCGCCGTATGGGTGATCGTCAATGTCGAAGAGTGGAATGTGCGCGAAACTATGCCGCGTACCGTTCTACCTCCGCCTGCCGGCGGCTCGCCCAGCCCGGACGTTCCCAATTGGGCGTGGCACGAATACGGCAATCGTGTCGGCTTCTGGCGTTTCCTCGATTTGATGGATCGTTTGAAGATCAAAGCCGTGCTGGCCATCAACGGCTCGGCAATCGCTGCCTATGAACCGATCTCGCGGGCTGCCAGGGATCGAGGCTGGGAATTCATCGGCCATGGCTTCTCACAGAAGAACATGCAGAAGGTTCAGGACGAGCGAGAAGATATCGTGAAGACCACCAAAGCCATCTTTGATTTCACCGGCCGCCGGCCGCGCGGCTGGCTAGGCCCGGGCCTTACCGAGACCTGGGAGACGCCCGACATCCTGGCGGAAGAGGGCTACGAATACGTCTGCGATTGGGTTCTGGACGACCAGCCCGCTCGGCTCTCCACGCGCAACGGGCAGATCGTGAGCATCCCCTATACGCAGGAGTGCAACGATGTCGCGATGATCGCTGTTCAGCATCACCGCGCCTTGGAATATCGGGACCGCGCCATTGACCAGTTCGAGCAACTTTATCTGGACGCCAAGGACTCGGCGCGGGTGATGGCAGTGGTTTTTCATCCATACCTCATGGGAGTGCCACACCGGTTCCGCTATTTTCGAGAAGCCCTCGAACACATATGCCAGCGGCCGGATGTCCTATTCTGGACCGGCGAAGAAATTCACGATTGGTATGTGACCCAGACCGCCGATGCCACGGCGGAACCGAGAACCGCGGGGAATGAAGGCTGAGACGCGATCGCTGTCTCTGCGACGCCGCAGCCCGCTTCTAGTTACGGTCGTTATTGACTAAGTGATTGCCGTCGTGCTCCACGCAGGGAGCTTCTTCGAGCGCATGGCCACCCTCCAGGCCATGGATCAAGTGGCGGCTGTAAACCCAGGGTCGCGTGAAATCCTTAGGATCGTCAATGCTCAGTTCCCAAAGGATCACATTGCCTTCGCGAGTGAGTTTCTCGACTACGTGCATGGCATCGCTATGGATGGTGCCGTTTTGGCTCAGCCAGGTGTCATCGACGAAGTTGGTCACATCGACGACCATCGTGTTCCCTTCCCAGTGGCCAATCGAGTCTCCGTAATAGGAGGGATTGAGGGTCAGATCATGCGGGCGGCCATCGGTTGAGACCACACGAAACGCGTTTTGCTCGGAAGAGTTGACTGTGTCGTAAAGAAACGCGAGCGTCTTGGCGGTCTGGACAATCTCCGTGGGGGGGCCCACCCGCGGAAATCCTTTTGGCGCGCAATAGAATGCCGGATCCATCTTGCTTTGGTGTTCCGCCAGATCTTTTACCTTGGCCACCAGTTGTTCCTTATAAGGAGGGAGATTCGCGCCTTCCACGCGTTTTTTCAGTTCAACGGCCTTCTCCCGGGTCTGATTGGGACCCTCCTCCTGCCGCTGCGTAAACACTGTCTTGCCGTCCGCGGTTACCTTTCCTTGGGTGACGGCATAACCCCAGCCGGCCGGCGCCCAGAACCCAGTGAGATCCGGATGTCCGTCTGATAAATGGGGCGTGGGCGCTTTTTTCGCAGCCTCAACGGCAGCCGGAGGAGGCTCTTTGAAAGGGAGCCCAGTTCCGTCCGGATCCGCGCCGGCGAAGGGTTGGTCCTTGTCAAGCCCATATCCCACTTGTACTTTCTTGTCGTAGATAGCACTGGGCGAGGGCTTGTTAGTCTGGGCAGCCGCGGAAAGGCACATGGTCACTGCCGCGAGCGCCGCCACCGAAAACCTGAAAAATGAACGCTGCATCTTGGACCTTCCTATTTGTTGGCTTTCTCTACCTCGGCCGAATCTCTTCCAATAATTATGGTGCGCCCGTCGGCAAAATGGTACGCCTTCACTAAGCCTAAGCGTTGGGTGCCGTCCTTCGCCGCGAACGCATCGATGGTTACCGAGTCGCCGACATTAAACATCGTCTTCAACACGCCCGATCTTCGCAGATTGCCCGGAGGGCCGGTTTCAAACGAATAGCTGGTCACCACTCCCTTGTCGTCCTTGGAATCCAGATAAACCCAGGCATGCGGGTTCACCCACTCGATTTTTGTCAGCGTCCCTGTTACGGTGAACGTTTTCGAAGTGTCGAACTCGGCTGAGATGGAGTGATGCGCCCAGACCGTTGCCGCCCACAGAAACCCAAATAGCAGCCAAATACTTTGAATTCTATTTCTCATTCCTAATCTCCTATTTAAACTTAAGCCACTATTACCGCTTCGGCCCCTCCAGCAGGCTCAGCACGGGGCCGGACTTGCCGCGCGGCTGCAGGCTCACCCCGGAAGGCCGCAGGATCTTGCTGATGTCCGTGTTGCGATCCACGATGAAGCCCAGGAATCCGCCCTGCATCTCTTCCCAATTCTGCAAACCCCAGTGTACTTCCTGCTGGGGATCGGGGTTGAACTTGTTGTTGGCGGAGTTGTCGAAATGCGCGATGGTTACGATGCGAGTGCCCTTGGGAACAGCGATGGGATCGGCCAGGTCATAGCCGAGCTGCCAGCCGAAATCCCATTGGCCTTTGAAGACCGTGTCGGTTTGGCCATTGGGGAAGACCAGGCGGAGTTCGTAGTCTTTGCCGCGCAAATGCATGTGCGGTTGAATATACACCAGCTCCGCGTCGACGCCCAAGGTCCCTTCCGCCGCTACCTCGGCGTTGTTATCGCCCGGAGGAATCACCAGGTTCACCGCCGAGGGTGTCCCTGGCGTCAGATAATAGCGTTTCCGCGGAGGTTCCTTAGCGAGCACCAGCCCGACCTTCGAGCGATCCGTCGTGGCGGTCCCGGAGGCGGTGTAGTGCAATTCGAAAACAAAGTCCGATCCCTTGGTTACCAGTTTCGCCGAGCCGCCGACGTCGAAGGTCTGCGAGCCCAGGCCCGGGTTGAACTTGCCCAGCACATCATTGCCGTCGACCTGATCGTTCTTGCCTGTTTCGCGAGCCTCGGTCGGCCTGCCCGGCATCGCATCCGCCATCCATTTCGATCCCGGCGGCAGCACCCACAGCTTTCCGTGATGCACTACCTTGGGGTTGCCGGGCCGCATTTCGGCCGCCGTCACCCACACATCTTCCGTGATGTTGCCCTTGACGCGGATGTACTGATAATTAATGGTCCCGGTCGCCGGCAGGTGGAACGCTTCCGGCATTTCGATGATCATGTCCGGTTTGATCTGCCAGCCGTCGGTAAACTGGCGCGGCGCGGGTTTGTCCTTGGCGTCGCCCTCCGGCGCACCATTGTCGGCCCATGCCGTGAGGATGGCAATCTCTTCCGGGCGCAGACGTCGATCGTTGGCGAAGTGACCGTACTGCGGATCGGCGAACCACGGCGGCATTTTCTGGTTGAGCGCGGCGACCTTCATCGCCTTCGCCCACGGACGCGCTTCCGAATACGTCAGCAGGGACATCGGCGCCACTTCCCCGGGGCGATGGCACTCCTGGCAGTTCTTCTGCAGCACGGGAAGAACGTCCTTGTTGAAGGTGATGGGATTGGACGCGGCCAGCGCGGTCATCGCGAGAAAAGATCCGGCGAGCGAAATCCTCAGCATCGTCATGTTCAAGCCTCCTGAGTTATACCGGGCGATGAAATCGTTTCACACCGCTAAATTATACTCCTCGATCCGGACGAGCGAAATGGGGTCCCCGCTGCGGCCGGTAGTTGAGCGCCGCACAACCTTGACGTAGCCCGGACAAAACTCTAAGCTTCTAACAGTCAATGGCGCCCTCGCTCAGATGTCGCAGATCCTTGCTTTTATGCCTCCTTCTGTTAGCCAGTGTCGGATCTCTGTTCTACTCCGGTCGCGTCCGCCGCGCGGGTGGAGCGGAGCCCGGCGGCTCCACGGTTGGTGTTGCCTTCGCCCAGGTGAACCGGCCGAAACCACTTGGCGGCGACGTGATTCCTCTGCGACAAGTCTCGGACCCCTACCCGGTATTCAACGGCATCGCGGTCGATCCGGTAAACAACGTGGTCGCGATGTCGGATGTGAATCGGAAGAGCATTCTGAGCTACGACCGGTCGGCGGACTCCAGCAAGAGCGAAATCACTCCTCCGCGCCGTCAGGTGTTCGGGCCGCTGACGAACATTGGCTTTATCGCCGGCGTCATGATGGACCCGCAGCGGCAAGAGATTTACGCGGTGAACAACGACATCGAAGACACCATGGTCGTGCTGCCCTACGATGCGCAGGGCAATCGAGAGCCGTCGCGTATTCTTTCGATTCCGCACCAGGCGTGGGGACTCGCCATGAGCCACACTCATGACCAGATCGCTATCACGATCGAGTTGCAGGCGGCCGTCGTTTTCTATAAGCGCGACGCGCAACGCGTGGTGGCGCCGGTGGGCTACATCCGCGGTGCGAATACGGGTCTGGCCGATCCGCATGGAATGTTTTGGGACGACCGCCACAATGAAATCGGCGTCGCCAACCACGGCAACTTCCGCGGGCTCATCAAAGATGTCGGCGCGGGTTGCGTTCCCACCGGAGCGGCCGATCCGGAGGGAGGCGCCGTCCTGCCTGCTTCGATTACGTTTTACTCCGGCGATGCCAAGGGAGACGTCAAGCCCTTGCGAACCGTCCAGGGAGACAAGACCCAGCTCGATTTTCCGATGGGGCTGAGCGTGGATGAAGATCACGATGAGTTTGCGGTCGCCAACAATGGCGGCAACTCGGTCCTGATCTTCGCCAGAACCGCCAGCGGCGACGCTGCGCCTGTCCGGGTTCTCAGCGGCGACAAAACGGGGATCAGCCGGCCCATGGGGATCGCGATCGACACGAGGAACAACGAATTGTGGGTGTCCAATTTTGGCGATCATACGGCTCTGGTCTTCGACCGCCTGGCCAACGGAAACGTGCCTCCCAAGCGCATCATCCGCACCGCGCCGTCAGGCACGCCCAGCCCCGGCTTCGGCAATCCACAAACCATCGCCTATGACGGCAGCCGCGATCAGATCCTGGTGCCGAATTGAGTGGCGCAACCGCGCGTCGCGGCATTCGCCAGGATGGCGAACGGGAACATGGCTCCGGATCGTGTCATCACCGGCGCCGCGACCAAGCTGGCACGGACCGTCCACGGGATCGCCTATGATCCGGACCACGACCTTATCTATGTGCCGAACCCACTGGCCGATGCGTTGTTGGTGTTCCGCGGGAGCGCCAACGGGAACGAGCCGCCCATTCGGGTAATTCAAGGATCGTGCACCCGGCTGGTGGTTCCTCATGCGGTGAGCCTGGACCTGGAGCATCACGAAATTCTTGTCGCCAGCCTGAGCAGCCGGGCGATCGCCGTGTTTCCCTGGGACGCCGACGGCAATGTCTCACCGATCCGCTATATCAACGGTCCCAAAACGAGGCTCGGTCACGTGGTGGGACTTGGCGTGGACAACGCGTCGAATTTGCTGGCGGTGGCCAACTCCGAAGAAATCCTCTTCTTCAACCGCACTGACAATGGCGATGTGGCGCCCCTCGGCGAAATCAAGGGGCCTCGCACGGGAATCGGCGATGAGCCTTGGGAGCTTCAGATTTACAAAAGCCGAATATTCCTAGCCACCTCGAACCACCTGCATATCAACCTGTACTCGGGCGTCACTCTGAAGGATGGTTATAACATGCCGCCGGAAGATCCCTGGCTGAATCCCGAGCTCGGCTTTATCGGAGTGTGGAATGTCAAGGATCGCGGCGACGTGCCGCCTCACGCGATCATCAAGGGGCCATTCAGCCAGATTGTGCACCCGACCGGCTTGGCGCTCAACCCGAAAGATGGCGAGATTTACGTGACTGACAGCATTCGGAACGGATTGTTTACGTACCTGCTGCCCGATTTCTTCTAATCGATCCGGTTGGTCGGTGACGGG
>Ga0209415_10011956_pt1 | contig 14536 bp, 9 predicted proteins | sample PeaSoiSIISIP2007_FD_187696 | JGI IMG/M metagenome (GOLD analysis project Ga0209415, IMG submission 187696) | Peat soil microbial communities from Weissenstadt, Germany - SII-SIP-2007 (SPAdes) (version 2) | ecosystem: Environmental > Terrestrial > Soil > Wetlands > Peat | place: Germany...
CCACGAGCTTCTCGAAGCCGTGCTTGCCCTCGATCCGCGCCAGCCACACGCTCGCCATCCCACCCTCGGCGATCGGGCAGAGCAGCTCGTAACGGTCGAACCGATAGCCCGGCTCGGTCGTGCGGGAACCAGGGGGCGCGATGCTCACGTCAACCAAAGGAAAGGATACCACCCGCGGCGCGCCGGAACCTCCTGCCCCGCGCATTGTCCTGTCTTGCAGCATGCCCTCCCGAACCGCCGTCCTCCTCGGCGTCGGGCTGGCGGCGCTCACGTGCGCCTGCAGCCCCACGACCACCACCGCAGTGTCCCCCATCCTGCCTCTGCGCACGTTGCGCCTCTACGAGACGGGCTACTTCGAGCGCTCGGGCACCGTGGGCTCTCCGACCTCGCTCCCGGTGCCTGCCGGGCACCTCGATGACGCGCTCGAGACCCTCGTGGTGCTCGGCGAGGGCGGCAAGAGCAGGGTGCGGGGCATCGAGTTCGGCAGCAGTATCAGCCGGGGCATGGCCCGCGCGCTGGCGGGGCTGCCCGTGGAGGGTGACGAGCCACTGGGGCTCCAGCAGATCCTGACTGGCCTCAAGGGCGCTGCCGTAGAGGTGCACGCCCGGGGCAGCACGAACACCGGACGCATCGTCGACGTCGTGCAGGCGACGGCGGACGGCGTGGCGGGCAAGGACGCAGCCCCCACCGAGGTGCAAGGTGACGCGAAGCCGGGCCACGAGAAAGTCACGGCTCTGACGCTGCTCGTGCTCACCGACCGCGGGGCCATCGTGCGTGTGCCGGTAGCCGACGTGGACGCCGTACGACCGCTGGACCCGGGATATGCGGCGCGTCTGGGGTCGGCGCTCGACGCCCTGTCGACGCGCGGAGCCCAGAGCGAGCGTATGCTCCACGTGCTGTCAGGCGGAGGACCCGTGACCCTCGGCTACGTCGCCGAGACGCCGGTGTGGCGCACCACGTATCGCCTGGTCCTCGATGGCGACGGTCACAGTGCGGTGCTCGAGGGCTGGGCCCTGCTTCACAACGACACCGACGAGGACTGGCGCGGCGTGCACGTGGAGCTCGCCAACGGCCGGCCCGATTCGTTCCTGTTCCCCCTCGCAGCCCCGCGCTACGCCCGCAGGCAGCTCGTCACGCCGGACGATCAGCTCGCGACGGTGCCCCAGCTCATGGGCACGACCGTCGACGCGATCTGGGGCGACCAGACGGGCGACTCGTTCGGCGCAGGGGGACTCGGCCTGACCGGTACCGGCGAAGGGGGCGGCGGCCACGGCGAGGGCATCGGGCTGGGATCGATTGGATCGATCGGACACGGCTCGGGCGCGGGCGGCGGTAGCTCGCTGCTCGAGGTGGGGAACCTCGCGAGCGTCGCGCCTGCCGAGGGAGCAGAGGCGGGAGCGCTGTTCGTCTACACGCTGCCCGACCGGCTCGACCTGCACGCCCACGGATCGGCGCTCGTGCCCTTCGAGGAGCAGCGCGTCGACGCGCGATCCATCGCCTGGCTCGACTCGCCGGGATCTCCGGCGCGCAGCGCCGTGCGCTTCGTGAACTCGACGCCCCAGACCCTGCCGGCGGGCACGGTGGCGTTCTTCGGCGACGGCGGCTTCGCGGGCGAATCGGCCGTCCCGCGGCTCAAGCCGGGCGAGCGCCGGTTTCTCACCTACGGCATGGACCTCGACGTCGAGGTGAGCACGGTCGAATCGCGCTGGGCCGACGAGCCCAGGCGCCTGGTCTGGGACGAGCCCTCCCGCGTGCTGCAGGAGCACTACCTGCGCACCACCGACGCGACCTACTCCATCGAGAACCGCAGCGGCCACCCGCGCGATGTCGTCGTCGCGATGGCCCTCGATCGGAACGCGACGCTCACGGGTCCTGACGCGATCGACTTCGATACCGCGACGGGGCGCCCCCTGGCCATCTACTCGCTCGAAGCTCGCAAGCGTATCGAGCGCAAGACCCACTCCGTGGAGGGGCTCGAGCGCTCCACGGCGTTCACCTCTCTCACTTCGAAGCGCCTGGTCGAGATCGCTGCCGCGACCTCGCTCGGGGCTGCCGATCGCGCGGCTGCGACCGAGGCTGGGGCACGCGTCAGGGAAGCCGAGGACGACGCGAGGGCCGTCGCCCAGGGCAAGGCCGACATCGCCGAGGTCGAGAAAGACCTCGATCGGCTGCGCGAGCACATGAAGGCTCTTGCCGGCGAGCACCCCGCGGGGGGTGCGGCGGCGAACCCGTTCGCCACACGCGTGCTCGCCGCCGAGGACCGCCTCGCTTCTCTGAGAAAGAGGCTCGAGGGCGTGCAGGCTGATGCCAAGAGCAAGAGCGACGCGGCTGCCACGGCGCTCGCGAAGCTGACCCGATAGTCAAAAGCCGTCGTCGACGCGCGTCTTCTTCGGCGTCATCGGCACGGGGGGCGCGTTCGTGGTCGAGGGAGGAGGCGGCGGCGGCGGACGCCAGGTGCGCCCGGGCCCTGCGACGGCAGTCGCCTGCGTCGCGCCGGCCCTCGGCAGATCCCCCGCCGAGAATTCCGGGATGCCCGACGCGCTCGGCGAAGGCAACGTCTCCGAGGCCGCCGCGGTCGCGCTGGGCACCGGCGTCGACGATGGGATGGCCGACGGTGCTGCGAGACGTGCCGAGGCCTTCGGCGCCGGGTGCATCGTCACGAACGCGACCCCTGCGGCCAGCGCGAAGCCGATCACCATGACGGCCCCGATCACGACGCCACGGCGCGACCTGGGCACCTCGATGATCTCGGAGCTCCCGGTGGCGGCGACGGTACCCAGCGGCGTCTGCTGGGATGCCGGTGTCTGCATCGGCGCCGGCTGCTCCGGAAGCTCGTCGTGCCGAAGGGCGCCCGGCGCGTCCGCCACCGTGCGGCCGCCATCGGGACCCGACGTGGTCAGGCCCGAGCCGGTGCGATCGTTCTGCGGCTTGAGGACCTCTTCGATGCGCTGCCGCTCGGCAGCCGCCGCGAGCGCGATGTCGATGACTTGCCTGCGCTTCGCGGTGCGGTCGGCCAGGTGCTGGATGACGAACGCGGCCACGTCCGCTGCGGTGGTCGGGATCTTCGCGTCGATCATCGCCGCCTCGATCGCGTCACGCATCTGGGCGGTCGTCTCGAAGCGCCCGTCCGGGGCGCCGGTGAGCGCCTTGCGCGCGATCGCCGCGACCGAGGGATGAACGCTCGGCGGCATCGGCAGCGGCGGTCGCCCCGAGGTGAGAAGGTGCAACGTCCCGAGCGTGTTGTCCGCGTCGTACGGCGGCTTGCCGGTGACCAGGTGGTAGAGCGACGCGCCTACGGCCCACACATCGGCCCGGCGATCGACCTTGCGCCCGAGGGCCTGCTCGGGAGCCATGTACTGGATCTTGCCCTTGAGCACGCCCGCAGCGGTCTCGCCCGCCATGCGATCGCGCGCCTTGGCGATCCCGAAGTCGATGACCTTCGCCACTCCCTTGGTGCTGACCAGCAGGTTGTGCGGGCTGATGTCGCGGTGAACGATGTCGAGCAGTCGCCCGTCCTCGCCCTTGAGCTCGTGCGCCTCGTGCAGGCCCGAGCACGAGTCGGCCAGGATGCGCAGCACGACCCCTGGCGGCAGCGCCACCCCCGCCTTCTGGCACGCGCGGCGGAGCTTCGACAGCGAGTCGCCGTCGACGTACTCCATGACCAGGTAGAGCACGTCGTGCTCCTCGCCCAGGTCGAGGATGCGCGCGACGTTGAAGTGCTCGATCCGCGAGGCGATGCGGGCCTCGTCCAGGAACATCTGGCGGAAGCGCTCGTCGGCCGCGAACTGCGGCAGGATCGTCTTGATGGCGACGAGCTTCTCGAAGCCGTGCTTGCCGCGCTGACGCGCGATCCACACGCTGGCCATCCCCCCCTCGGCGAGGGGGCCGAGCAGCTCGTACCGGTCGAGCCGGTACCCCGGCGCGAGCGGCGAGGTGTCGATCCTCGTCACGGTACCAGCCTATCACCGCACGACAGGTAGGCCCACGTGGGCCGCGCAGCTGGGCTGGAAAACTGCATGAGGGCCTCCGGCGTGGTTAACTGATTGACAGCCATGCGACCGCGCCTCCCTCGCTTCGGATTCTTGCTCGTCCTCCTGCTGGCCCTCACGGTCGCCGCACTCGCCGGCGCGTGCGGCAGCTCCAAGAACTCCGCCTTCAACGGCGGAGGCCCGACGGGCGATGCGTCGATGAGCGGAGACGACGGCTCCTCGACGGGAGACGGTCCCAACCTCTTCGGCGATGGCGGCATCGGAGACGGTGCGACGGGTCCGCTCGCGATCGCACCCGCCAACAAGGCGATCACGGTGACCTACGGGCAGCACACGCCGACGGTGACGTACACGGCCACGGCGGGAGGCCTGTCGGTGCCGGCGTCGTTCGCGATCGACCTCGGCCAGATCGGCACCATCAACCCGGCCACCGGCGTGATGACTCCTTCGGGCAGGATCGGCGGGGTCGCCAACGTCACGGCGACCTTCGGCGGCCAGAAGGTGTCGACCCCCGTCACCGTCACCCTCGCCCTCGCGGACAACGGGACACCCTCGGGCTACGACGCGGGCGGAGGCACCGGGGGCAACGGCGGCGTCGGCGGCTCCCCCCCCGGCGGCCCGGTCAGCGCCGGCAACCAGGGTGTGCTGCAAGGCACTCCCACTGCCGACGCGGGCCTGGCGTGGCTGTACCCGTACGACAAGACGGTGTGGCCGCAGGGTCTCTTGCCACCGCTTCTGCAATGGAGCGCGCCGCGCAACTACGACTCGATCTACATCCACCTTCACGAGAAGGGCCTCGACTACAAGGGTTTCTTCAGCGCGCCGGTGGCCGGGCAGCCGTTCGTCAACATCCCGATCCTGACCACGGCGTGGGACACGCTCGTCTACTCGAACCAGGGCGATCCGGTGACGGTCACGCTGGTCTTCTCTGCCGGCGGCAAGGCGTACGGTCCCCTGACCGAGACGTGGACCATCGCTCAGGGCACTCTGACGGGCACCGTCTACTACAACTCGTACGGCACGGCCCTCGCGCTCAACTACTGCTGCACGGCCGCCGGCCAGATGTTCGGCGGGGCGACGCTCGCCATCAAGCACGGCGCCACGAGCCCGGTGCTCATCGCCGGCTCCAACGGGGGCAACGCACAGTGCCGCGTGTGTCACTCGGTGGCGGCGCAGGGAGCGACGCTCATCACCGAGCACGGCGACGACTACAACCGGTCGAGCGCGTACGCGCTGACGACCGGCAACACCGAGACGGTCATGCCCGCGACGTCCGAGTTCCAGTTCCCGGCGATATCGCCGGACGGGACGTTCCTCTTCAGCAACGCCGGGCCTCTGCCGGGGATCAACCCTCCGGCCGCGAGCGGTCTGTTCTCCATCCCCTCCGGGGCCGCGATCGCCGCCAACGGACTGCCCGCGGGCCTCGCGGCGGGCACGCCCGTGTTCTCGCCGGACAGCAAGCACCTCGCGTTCAACGACTACGGCGTCAGTCAGCAGGCGCTCGCGTCCATCGATTTCGTCCAGGGCACCAACACCTTCTCCAACAAGCAGACCCTGGACACGGCACCTGCCGGCCAGCGGGACCTGTTCCCTGCGTTCCTTCCGACCAACGACGCCGTCATCTTCGAGCGCGAGGTGGCGAACGACTCGGAGTATGGCGCGACTCGAAACGGGTCGCGGGGCGAGCTGTGGTGGGTCGATCTCAAGAGCCACACGGCGACGGCGCTGACGAACCTGAACGGCGGAACGTACCTGCCCACGTCGGGGACCAATCACACGCAGGACACGACGCTGCAGTACGAGCCCACGGTCAATCCGGTTGCGTCCGGCGGCTACACGTGGGTCGTGTTCACCAGCCGGCGCCTCTACGGCAACGTCGCTACCCAGGACCCGTTCCTCAGCGACCCGCGCAGCTACGATCCGCGCACGGCAGCGACGACCAAGAAGCTCTGGGTCGCCGCGATAGACCTCAACGCCAAGGCCGGCACCGATCCCAGCCACCCCGCCTTCTACCTGCCGGCCCAGGAGCTGCTCGCGGGCAACTCGCGCGGCTACTGGGTCGTCGATCCGTGCGAGAAGAACGGGATGAGCTGCCTGACGGGCGACCAGTGCTGCAGCGGCTACTGCGAGGACGTCGACGGCGGGTTCGTATGCGGTAACCAGCCGCCGGGCTGCTCGGCGCTGAGCAACAAGTGCAAGGTCAACAGCGACTGCTGCGGCTCGTCCACGGGGATCGAGTGCATCGACGGCTTCTGCGCGCAGCCCAGCCCCCAGTGAGTCAGTGAGCGACGAGCCGCCATCGTGGCAAGGGGCGGCGGTCGACGCGCAGGAGCATGCCCTCCTCGACGTGCTGCCAGGGCTCGTCGGTGATCCTCTCGGAAGCGATGAAGACGGCGCTGCGTCGCTCGGACCAGGGAGTCTCCACGACCGTGCCGTCGTGACCGCGGCGGTGCGCCCGCACGGGATCGTGCGGCCCCCGCTCGAGCAGGTGCATCGTGCGCCCGAAGCGGTGCGCGTAGAGGGTCTCGCCGTCGGACAGGACGAAGTTGAAGGCCCCGAAGGCGGGGCGTTCGCGCGCCGATCGGGCAGCGGTACCGACGGCGTGGTCCGTCGCGCGGCTGGCGGGATCGTGAGACACGCCGGCCTCGTCGAGCCGGGTGAGGAGCCAGGCGAAGAGGCGCTCGCTGTCGGTCTCGCCCTGGACCTCCGTCTCGCGGTGGGCCGACGTGTGGGCGCGCAGCCAGGCGACGTCCTTCACGGTGCCGTTGTGAGCGAACACCCAGCGGCCGCGATGGAAGGGGTGCGTGTTCACGAGCGAGGTTTCTCCCACGGTCTTCTGGCGGACGTGCGAGACCAGGACCGATCCGCGGCTCCCGACCGCGAGCCGGTGGAAGCGCTCGTCGTCGCCGGCGCAGGCCACGCCCTTGTCGATCCGCCAGCCCTGGTCGGCGTCGAAGGTTGCGATGCCCCACCCGTCGCGATGCTCCCTGGACAGCGTCGCCAGCGATCTCGGCGCTTCCTTGAGGACGATCTTGAAGTCGGTGGGCTCGCTGGAGGCGATCCCGAGCAGGCGGCACATCGGGCAGCTTCACCATAGCAACGCCCGACGCGCGGTGGCGAATCCCTGGGGCCTCCGCCGCCTCGGCCGGTAGTACCATCGGCGCGTTGCCCGGCCCCAACCTAGCCGCAAGCACGGCGCACCTCGACCGCTGGAAGCTCCTGCTGGTGACCGCGCTCGCGCTGGCACCGTCGTCCGCCCGCGCCCAGGGTGCCCCGCCGCCGGCAGAGCGCCTGCACGAGTACTCGACCTACGAGAGGCAGACGCTCGCCGAGGTCATGGCTGACCTGCACCTGTCGCAAGACCCGGCTGCCGAGGGCAAGGTCATCGAGCGCGTCGAGGTCGTGCCCCTCGACGTCTTCGAAGCGCGCGACGTGCTTCCGCAGTGGCTGAACGTCTTCCACGCGACGACGCGCAAGAGCATCGTCCGGCACGAGGTCCTGCTCCGCGAGGGCGATCGCTACCAGCAAGCGGTCGTCGACGACACGATCCGCAACCTGCGGCGCCTGCCCGGCGTCCCGCAGCTGTCGGCGGTGCTCGTCGTCGCGGCGACCGGCAGCACCCCGGATCGCGTGGTGCTCGTCGTCATCACGAAGGACGTGTGGAGCCTGCGCCTGAACTGGGACGTCGTGGCCGATCCGGGCGGGCTCGATCTGCTGTTACTGGAACCCGCCGAGACGAACTTTCTGGGAACGCACCAGATCCTCGGCGGCATCTTCGTCCTCGAGCCATCGGCGTACACGGTTGGAGGGCAGTACATGCTGCCGCGCATAGGAGACTCGCGCATCGCCGTGCGGGCCCGTGCCAACATGATGGTGAACCGCGTGTCGGGCAACCCGGAGGGGTCCTACGGCTCGCTCGTCGCCGGCGAGCCACTCTTCGCGGGCGACACCAAGTGGGCCTGGGACTCGAGCGTGGCGTGGTACGATGTCTTCATTCGGCGTTACGTCAACGCGCAGCTCTACAGCTTCGTGGATCCCACGACGAAGGAGAGCCTGCCCTTCGACTACCACTCGCGACAGTACAGCGCGGCCTACGAGGTGACCCGGTCGTTCGGGTGGGACGTGAACCATGACTTCACCCTCGCGGCGGGCATGAGCCGCTTCGCCTACCAGGTGCCGGCGGCACCTGGAGTGTCCGCGCAGACGGTGCAGGACTTCCAGAGCCTGTACGTGCCGCTGAGCGACACACGCATCGGACCCTCGCTCTCGTACCACACGTACGAGATGCGCTTCGTACGGGTGATCGACTTCGACACCCTCGCCCTGCAGGAGGACTACCGACTCGGGCACGACGTCGTGCTCGGCGTGTTTCCGAGCTTCAAGGCGGTGGGCAGCACGCGCGACGTGGTCCGCCTGGACGCCAACGCGCAGTATACGTGGGCCGTCCGCGACGGCCTGTTCCGCGTGTCGGTGGCGTCGAGGACGGAGCCGGAGCCGAGCCGCATCGCCGATGCGTCGCTCCAGCCCACGGCGCACCTCGCCACACCGACCATCGCGGGCCTGGGCCGCATCGTGCTCGACGGGACGATGCTGTGGCGGTGGCGCAACTACCTGAACCAGACGTCGGTCCTGGGCGGAGGCGACCGGCTGCGCGGTTTCCCGACGAACTTCTTCGTGGGCGACAGCATGATCAACTACAACGTTGAGCTGCGCTCGCGGCCCGTGGAGATCCTCTCGATGATGCTCGCGGGCGTGGCGTTCTACGACGTAGGCGACGCGTTCACCGGGTTCGAGCACCTCGTGCCGTATCAGTCCATCGGCGCGGGGATCCGCACGCTCTTCCCGTGGCTCGACCGGACCGTGTTCCAGGCCGACATCGGCTTCCCAATCGTGCGCCCCATCGATCCGGCGACGGGCGTGCCCATCCCGCCCTACTCGTTCATCCTGTCGTTCGGGCAGGCATTCGGCACGCCCACCGTCGCGCCGGTCCCGGTGCTGCCCACCGGACAGGGGCCGGACTCCCCCTGACGCCGCGGCGGGCCCCCCGCGCTATACTCGTGAGCTCTCGATGCCTGCCCCGCTGGTCACGATCGCCATCGCGTGCCGCAACGAAGAGGGCCGCATCCGGGACCTCGTTCGCGCGGCGCTCGAGCAGGACTGGCCCAGGGAGCGGCTCGAGGTCGTCGTGGCCGACGGGATGAGCATGGACTCGACGCGCGAGATCCTCGGCGAGATGGCCATCGCGGACGCCCGCGTTCGCCTCCTCGACAACCCGCACGGGACACGCGCGGCGGGGCTCAACGAATGCATCCGGCACGCGGCCAAGGGGAGCGAGCTGGTGATCCGGTTCGACGCGGGCGCCGAGTACCCCGCGGACTTCGTCCGCAGGTGCGCCGAGGCCCTCGATCGCAGCGGCGCGGACAACGTCGCCGGGGCAGCGCGGCCCCGGGGCAAGACGTTCCTGCAGCGATGCGTCGCCGCGGCGCTCCGCAGTCCGCTCGGCATCGGCGGATGGGGCAAGGCCACTCCGGCGGACCGCGGCTGGGTCGACGGCGTGCGGCCAGGAGCGTTCCGCAGAGCGGTCTTCGAGCGCATCGGCCTCTTCGATCCCAGGGCCGCGGCGGACGAGGACGTCGAGCTCGGTCGACGCATCGCCGCGGCCGGAGGGCGCGTCGAGCAGAGCGAGGACGTCGGCGCCGACTACTACCCCGCCCCGTCGCTGCAGGGGCTCGCGCGCAAGTCCTTCGGCTACGGCCTCGGACGCGCTCGCACGATGCTCAAGCACGGCCGCTTCTCGTCGTGGGGACCCACGCTTCCGCTTCTCTGGCTCGTCGGCGAGGTCGCGCTCATCGCGGCGTCTCCTCGGCGCGCCCTTCCGTGGTCGCTGGCTGCCTACGCCCTGGCGACCGGCGCCGAGGCCGTACGCGTCGGGCGGAGCGAGGGGGCGCTGGCCGTGCCCGTGGTCTGGGCCCTCTTCCCCGTGCTGCACGTCGCGCACGGCGTCGGGTTCGCGAGCGGCCTGGCGAAGTACGTGGTCAAGCCGGACTGGGAGACCGCCGAGCGGCTCGAGCCGGAGGCCGTTTCCTCGACTGCGACCGCATCGACCTGAGCAAATCAGGCGGCGCGGCCGACCGACTGGCGCGAACGCTTGGTGGTGACTACGACCGGCAGTCCGGCCTCGGGCGTGATGGTCACCGCGCGGCGGACGGGTCGCACGCGATCGCTCACGAGGCGCATGTCGATTCGCGGCAGGATGGTCGCGAGCACCATCTTCATCTCGTAGATCGCGAAGGCGGCGCCGACGCACTTGCGCAGGCCCCCGCCGAAGGGCAGCCACTCCCAGGCCGCCGGCTTGAATCCCACGAAGCGATCGGGATTGAACCGCTTGGGCTCCGGGTAGAGCGACGCGCGCCGATGCACGAGGTAGATCGACGGCGATACGAACGTCCCCGCGGCCAGCTCCATGCCGCCGATGGTCAGGGGCTCCTGCAGCACTCGCCCCACCATCGGCACGACCGGCTGCAGGCGCAGCGACTCCTTGACCGTCGCATCGAGGAGCTCGAGCTTCGAGAGCCGCTGGGGATCTCCCCCGGCGGTCGCGATCTCCTCTCGCAGCCGAGAGAGCAGCTGCGGGTCGGGCAGCAGCCAGCGCAGCGTCCAGGCGAGCGCGGTGGCGGTCGTCTCGTGTCCGGCGACGAGCAGGGTCACGAGCTCGTCGTGCACCTCGTCCTCGCTGAGTGGCTCACCCTTGTCGTCGCGCGCGTCGAGCATCATCGCGAGCACGTCGCTGCGACCGGCCGTGCCCTGCTGGCGCCCCCGGCGGATCTCGGCGCGCAGGATCTCCCCACCGCGCGCTGCGATTCGGAGGAACCGGCCCCACGGGCTGAGCGGCCCGAAGTCCCGCTGCATCCAGGGCATCAGCATGATCGGACGCCCGCCGATCTCGAGCACCCGCCGGAGCACGTCGCCGAGCTCCTCGAATCGGGGCCCCTCCTCGACGCCGAAGACGGTGCGCAAGATGACCTGGAGGGTGACGGCCTGCATCGGCGTGTGTACGGGGAACGGCTCTCCGACCGGCCAGCGATCGACCGAATCGTGGGTCAGATCGATCATGGTCCGGCCATAGGCGTGCATCCGCTCGCCGTGGAACGCGGGCAGGATCATCTTCCTCTGCCGGAGGTGCTCCGCCCCGTCGAGCAGGAGCAGGGAGTGCTCGCCGAGCAGCGGCTTGAGCACGAAGTTCGCCTTGCCCGCGTGAGCTGCATCCGGCCCCAGCCCGAACACCTCCTTCACGGCGAGCGGGTCGGCCACGACGACGACCCCGTTGACCAGGCCTGGCAGGCGCACCGTGAAGGCATCACCGAATTGCGCCTGCGCATCCTCGAGCAGCTTGAAGGGCGCGCGCATCCAGCGCAGCAGTTGAAGCGCGGGCGGCGTACTCGGACCGGGCGGCCGGGGCATCCCCAGAGCCTACTTCGTGAAGCGCCGGAACGCCTCCAGGGTGAGCTCGAGGCCCTTGCGCACGTCCACCACCGGCTCGTAGCCGAGCAGCTCTCGTCCGGCCCGGATGTCGGCAAGCGAGTCGCGCACGTCGCCCGCCCGACGCGGGCGGTAGTCGGGCTCGAGGCTCGCGCCGGTCAGCTGGCCGAGGATCTCGAGCAGCTTGTTGAGCGACGTGCGCTCGCCGCACGCCACGTTGACGACCTGACCCTCGAGCTTGCGCGGCGAGCTCGCCGCGAGCAGGTTCATGCGCACCGCGTTCTCTATGAAGCAGAAGTCGCGCGTCTGCTCGCCATCGCCGAAGACCACGGGCCGCTCTTTCCGCAGCGCGGCGGTGATGAACTTCGGGATCACGGCTGCGTACTCGCTCTTGGGATCCTGCCGCGGACCGAAGACGTTGAAGTACCGCAGGCTGACCGTCTCCAGGCCGTAGAGCTGGGAGAAGATGCGCATCAGGTGCTCGCCGGTCAGCTTGCTCGCCGCGTAGGGCGAGAGCGGCTGAGTCGGCATGGTCTCCACCTTGGGCAGGGTGGGCGTGTCGCCGTAAGCAGATGAGCTGGCGGCGAAGACGACTCGCCGGGCGCCGGCGGTCCTGGCCACGTCGAGCACGACGGTGGTGCCCTGCACGCCCGCCAGCATGCTCGGCTGCGGGTTCTCGACCGAGCGCACGACGCTCGGGATCGCGGCCTCGTGGAAGACCACCTCGACCCCGCGCATGGCGCGCCCCACCGTCTGGGCGTCCACGATGCTTCCTTCGATGAGCTCCACCCGCCCGGGCAGGCTCTCGAGGTTCTCGCGGCGGCCGCTCGAGAAGTCGTCGAGGACGCGAACGGTATCGCCGGCCTTCAGGAGCGCCTCGGCGATCGAAGACCCGATGAAGCCCGCCCCGCCAGTGACCAAGTACAGTGCCATGACACCTCCGCGACCAGGGAATGCCGAGACCCCGCCGGTTATATCAGCGAACGGCCGCGCCGCCGCCCGGCCAGGGTCAGTGGGACTGCATGAACTCGCAGGCGAGGCGCTCGCCGAGCTGGCAGCCGCGGGACATCGCCGCCTTGCTCTTGTTCTGGTCGCGCGCGTAGCCGTCCGGGCCATCCTCGTACATGACCCCCACGAAGGCGCAGGCGAGGGCGTCACGGCCGGCGCAGGCGCGCTCCCATCGTTCGAGAGCGTGCTGGGCGGCGGCGGGGGTCGCGGGCGAATCGACTGCGCTCATGGCGACGTGCAGGCAGCCGTATGCCTCGCCTCCGTTGCATCCATCGCGGTAGAGCGCGCGCGCTCGCACGACGTCACGGGCGACGCCTTCGCCGTTCTCTGCCAGGTGCCCGAGATTGGCACAGCCGAGCGCCAAGCCCAGGTGGCACGCCCGGTCGTACAGCGCGGCGGCATGCGACAGATCGCGCCCCACGCCCGAGCCGTACTCGTATGCGTCACCCAGGTTGTTGCACGACGTGCGCTGACCGAGGTCGCACCCGCGCCCGTAGAAGGCAGCCGAACGTACGAGGTCTTGCGCCCAGTTGGAGCCTCCCAGACGGTAGCCTTCGCCGAGCTGGAGGCACTGGTCCTCGACGCCGGCCAGGCAGTCGCCCTCCATGTCGAGTCGGGCTCGCAGCTCGCCCTCGTCCCCCACCGAGCGCGCGTGCTGCGGGTCGGCCAGCCAGCGGATCGCCACGCGGCAGGACAGGGCGACGCCGTCGTCGCACGCCCGGGCGAGCATCTCGATGCCCCTGCCGGGATCTCGCTGCACGCCCCGCCCGTCGAGCCAGAGCCGCCCCGAGAAGCCGCAGGCGCGCGGATCGCCCAGGGAGCACGCCTCGGTGAGCATGCGCGCCACGCAGGCCACCGCGCGCTCGTCGACCGCCTCGCTCCACGCGGCCATCGCCCGCTCCGTGCACTCCGGGGCAGGAGCACCCGAGCACGGCGCCGCGCCGCCGGCGGGACAGGCGCTCGCCGCCGCCGCCGACTGGATGATCCCGGCGCGCGCACCGTCGCACCCCTCGAGAGGACACACGGGCGAGGGCGCTGCCTCGGGCGCAACCACGACCGGCCGGGTCGTGCACGCGACGAGGATCGCAGCAGTCGCCAGCGCCAGAGCCCGTGTCATCGCGAACAGGATAGCGCGCCGATGCTAGAGTTCTCCCCTGCCCCGCCATGGCCGCCGTCGACGTCGCGATCCTCGGGTACGGACGCTTCGGGCGCGCGCTCGGCCAGCTCGTCACCGAGGCAGGGCTGACGGTCCGGGCGCACGACCCGCAGGCCGACGTCCCGGCGGAGCAGCGCGCAGGCTCCCTGCATGACCTGGTGGGCGGCGCCTCGTTCGTCGTGGTCGCCGTCCCCGTGCCGCGCATCCACTCTGCGCTGACCGATCTGCGCGCGCACCTCGGTCCCTCGCAGATCGTGCTGGACGTGGGCAGCGTGAAGGTGGGCCCGGCAGCCGCGCTGGCCGAGGTGCTCGGCGAGGCGATCCCTTGGGTGGCCACGCATCCTCTCTTCGGCCCGTTGAGCCTCGCGCTTGCAGAGCGGCCCCTGCGCGTCGTCGTGTGCCCGGCCCCGGGTCACCGCGACGCAGCCGGTCGCGTCAGCCGGCTCTACGAGAGCATCGGCTGCGAGGTCATCGAGCAGACGCCCGAGGGGCACGACCGCGTCATGGCCCACACCCACGCGCTCACGTTCTTCGTGGCCAAGGGCATGATCGACGCCGGCGCGGGCATGGAGGTCCCCTTCTCCCCACCCAGCTTCCAGGCGATCGCACGAACCATCGAGACCGTCCGCTCGGACGCCGGTCACCTGTTCGCCGCCATCGCCAGGGACAATCCCTTCGCCGGCGAGGCCCGCAAGCAGTTGCTGCAGGCGATGACCGCCATCGACCGCGCGCTCGACGCCGCGCCTCCACCGGACGAGGGCCCGCCCGACTCGACCGGGCGCTTCGCGATCCCCGACCTGGGTGACCGTTCACCCGAGCTGCGACAGACCCGGGAGCACATCGACGCGGTCGATCACGAGATCGTTCGCCTGCTCGCGCAGCGCGCGGGGCTGTCGCAGCGGGC
>Ga0209415_10011957_pt1 | contig 14534 bp, 13 predicted proteins | sample PeaSoiSIISIP2007_FD_187696 | JGI IMG/M metagenome (GOLD analysis project Ga0209415, IMG submission 187696) | Peat soil microbial communities from Weissenstadt, Germany - SII-SIP-2007 (SPAdes) (version 2) | ecosystem: Environmental > Terrestrial > Soil > Wetlands > Peat | place: Germany...
TCGTCACGCGAGACCACGCCGCCCTCGGCGCGCGCCAGGGCCACGAACACCTGCATCACGCGCGGCTCCAGGCGGATGACCTGGCCGCCCGCGCGCACTTCGCCGACAGGCGGCCGCACGGTGGCCTGACCAAGCGTGAACCCCGGCTCGCGCGCAATATCGATCGGCGTTGAGGGCTCGGCGCTCATCACAGTTGCGTCAGTGTTTGATCAGCCAGCGTCGGCAATTCATCGGCTCATGATCCTTTCGAGCCGACGGAGCTTCACCGCATATTCGCCGCATCGCAAGCCGCCCCCAAACGGTGTCGTCCCTCTAACAAGGTCGGGACGTCAGAAACCGAGGAGAATACCAGCGCGTGATGAAGCTCTATTCCTGGGATCTCAGTCCCTACTCGGCGCGGGTGCGGATGCAGATCTACGCCAAGGGTCTCACCGACATCGCCATCGAGCAGCCGCCGACTTACGGCACGCCGAAGTTCTACGAAGACCATCCGATCGGCCGCATCCCGTTGCTGGAGATCGACGGCGAGGCGACGCCGGAGTCGGACGTGATCGCGGAGTATCTCGAGGAGATCTATCCCGAGCCTTCGCTGCTGGGCGCGACGCCCCGCGAGAACGCCCACATCCGCACCCTGGCGCGCATCGGCGACATCTACCTGATGAACAACACGTTCATGCTCGCGGTTCAGACCCGCGTCCTCGCCGCCCAGACCCCCGTCACCACCGGCAACGAAGGCATCGTCGCGCTGCTGGGCGGCCAGCTGGCGAGCAACACCAAGGCGCTGGACCGGATGATTGGCTGCGACGGCTTCGCCTGCCTGGGCCGCGTCACCCTGGCCGACTGCGCGCTCGTGCCGGCGCTCTTCTTTCTGGAGAACGTGCTGCCGGGCACGGGTCTCGCCGACCCGATCGCCGCGAACGCCAACGTGGCCGCCTACTGGGCTGCGATCCAGAGACAGGAGCATGCGGCGCGCATCCTGGTGGAGCTGCACCGGGGGCTGGAGGAACGCCGCGAACTGATCCGCTCCGGCGCGATCGAGAAGATAAGGGCGGCATCCCGGGCGGCAAGGGAAGCAGCGGAGCAGACCTAGCCATGGTCATCGAGAGATGCGTCCGCGGCCTGGGCAACGCTCAGCCCGCGCGCCGAGGGTCGACGAGCCCAGGTCGCCTCAGGCCTTGCAATGTCCGCTTCCCCCCCAAAGCGGACCATCCCGGAGTCCGCTTTCGGGAAGTCTGATTCGGCCCCGTTCGTCGGCGAGGGTCCTCGGTCGCGGCGAGCGTCGCATGGATGTCGGCGTGGCCGGGTCTGACCATGGCCGGGCGCCGGCTTGCCACCGATGCGGTCCCGGTAGGGACGCGCTCGGCGACATCCCCTGCTTCCGCGGGGATGAGCGGTATTGCGCGCAAAACCTAGGGGCCCAACCCAACTCCGCATGCCGAGGACTCGGTTGCATGGCCGCCTGACGAAGGGCCGTTGCGCTAGATCAAGGCGTTGCAGGGCGGGAAGGGCATCGTCCTCGCTGTTCTCATTGAAGAGTGTCCCGAGGCAACGATCCCTTCTGACTACACGACAGCGAGGTACGGAGCATGACCGCGCCAAAGCAGCAGTATGACGTCATCGTCGTCGGCGGCGGCATCAACGGCCTCGCCGTGGCCGCCTATCTGCAGAAAGCAGGGCTGCAGACCGCTGTGTTCGAACGGCGAGACGAGTCCGGGACCTTCTGCGCGACCGAGGAGGTGCTCTATCCAGGCGTGAAGCTCAATCTGCACGCCTCCCTTCTAATGCCGCATTACAGCCCGGCCTATGTGGACCTCGAGCTGGAGCGTTTTGGCCTGGAGCTACTGAGGCCGCCTGGAGCGAAGTACGCTTACTTCTATCCCTTCCTGGACGGGAACGCCCTGCTGTTCTCGGGCCGCGATGCGCGGGAGACCTACGAAGCCTGGCAGCGCATATCTCCGAACGACGCCGAGACCTTCCGGAAGATCGCGAACTTCTTCGGGCGGATGACGCCTCTCATGGGGCGGGGCGGACCGACGGGCCGGCAGACCGACGAGAGCTTCCTGGCCTTCCTGGAGGCCAGCGAATCCATCCCCATACTGCCGAAGGACTGGATCTGGATGACGGGGGTCGAGTTCGCCGACTGCATGTTCGAGAACGAACAGGTTAAGGTGGGGCTGCTCAGCTATGCGGCCACCGGCGGGCTGGATGGGATCAGCAGTCGGATCGCCGGCCCGCTAGCGGTCCTCGCCTTCCTGACGACGTTCACTGCGGAGGGGGGCTACACCGCGCGCGGCGGCAGCCACGACCTCACCCATTCGCTGGTGCGGTGCTTCGTGCACTACGGCGGAAAGATCTTCTACAACTGCGCCGTCGAGAAAGCAGTCATCGAGAACAACGAGGTGAAGGGCGTCGTCCTTTCGAAGTCGGCCACCTATCCCGAGGCGGAGTTCAAGGCCGCCAAGGCGGTGATCAGCGACCTGAGCGCCAAGCCCACCTTCCTCGGACTGATCGGCGAAGAGCATCTGCCGGCGGCAGCGAGGGTCGCCCTCAAGCGGTTCGACTATCGAGGCTCCAGCCTGTTCACGAACTACTACGTGATGGGCGAGCGGCCCGACTTTGCGGCGTCGGCCAAATTCCCGGAGGTGAACAACACCTTCGTCTATAACTTCGGCGCCGAGACCCTGGACGATGGCGCGCGGCTGGTCGACGGCTGCATGGTCAGGGATATCCCTCCCGATCCGCCGGTCGTGTGGGGTGGGGCCTTTAACTACAGCATCGCCGACCCGACCCAAGCGCCGCCGGGCCAGTACACCGTTCTGACCTGGGCGATGGTCCCCTACGATATCCGCCCGCTTGGCGGGCCGGAGAAGTGGGATGATCTCCGCGAGTCCTACGCTGACAAGGTGGAGGACGTGCTGGTCCAGTACCTGCCCAACTTGAAGACTTCGAAGCTGGCCCGGTACGTCAACACGCCCCACGACTACGTGCGCCGCAACCCGCACTGTGGCGGCAACATGCATCCAAGCGGTTCGGTGAACGAGGCGCAGATGTGGAGCTGGAAACCCTTCTCGGGCTGCGGCGCGCCGAGGACTCCCATCGATAATTTCTACATCTGCCAGTCCACGGGGGTGTCGAACTACACGAACCTCGGCGCTGGTTACGCGGCGGCCCGCCAGGTCATCGACGATCTCAACATCGAGCGTCCGGAATGGTGGAAGGCCGGGGCCTTCGAAGGTGCAGGCGAACTGCTGCGCCGCCAGGGCGTCACTCAGAGATTCACGGTTGATTGAACAGGCAGAGACGCATCCGCAGACCGCCCAGCGGGGAGAGACAGGATGGCCGAAACGAAGCACTGCGATGTCGTCGTGGTCGGCGCGGGTCACAACGGTCTGACGGCTGCCGCCTATCTGGCCAGGGCCGGCGCGAAGGTCCTGGTCGTCGAGCGGCGCCACGAGACGGGCGGCGCTTTGGTGACGGAGGAGTTCTCCGGCTATCGGTTCAACCTCCACGCCAACTATATGTTGATGCTCGACGTCGCCCCGCCCTACCAGGACCTGGAGCTCGAGGCGGACGGCTGCGTCTACATCAGGCCCGACGCCGAAGCGTCCCTGCTGATGAAAAACGGCGATGCGATCACGCTCTACGCCGACCTCGAAAAGTCAGTGCAGTCCATTGCCCGGCACTCGGCGAGGGATGCTGAGCGCTTCGGGGAGGTCTACCTCGACTACAAGGAGATCGCCGACGAGTACCTGATCCCCGCCACCTACGGCCGGCCCGTGGGGTCTGCCCAGTTGGCAGCGGCCTACATGAAGAGCGAGTTCGGCCAGCGGATTCTGAAGGTCTCCGAAATGACGCCGGCGGAGATCTGTGAGAGCTGGGGCTTCGAGACGCCCGGGCTGAGCGCCCTGCTGCTCTACCTCATCTGCATGTGGGGGATCGATCCGGAGGAATCGAACTCCAGCTACCTGGTTCCGCTCTATTTCAACCGCATGCTCAACGCCACCCTGGTCCGAGGCGGCTCGCACCGGTTGTCCTCCTGCCTCCAGAAAGCCGGAATCCTGGCCGGCATGGACGTGCTGGAGAACCATGAGGTCAAGCGGTTCATCGTCGAGGGCGGCGTCGCCAAGGCCGTGGAGATCGCCCCCACCGGCACGGACGGCCCGATCACTCGGATCGAGGCCCGCGCCATCCTGACTTCGACGGATCCCGTGACCACCTTCGGCGCGTTCATTCCCGAGGACGAAGTGCTGGCGCGCTCCAGGCTGTGCCTCAACACCGCCCGGACTTGGGAATGGGAGCAGAGCTCCCTGTTCCTTCGCCACCTCGCTCTCAAGCGCAAACCGCACTTCAAGGCCGAGAGCCTGGACCCCGGCGTGGCCACGGCCTTCATCAGGGTATTCGGCGTCGAGACTCCCGAAGACGTGATCACGCACCTGAAGGAGGTGATGGAGGGCCGGCTCCTGCACGATATCGGCCACGTCACCTTTACGACCGATCTCGACCCGGCCCAGGCGCCGCGCGAGGTCGATCCCGAGGGCGCGGTCTGCCGGATCGAGGCTTGCGTGCCCTACGCGCCCGCAGCTGGCGACTGGGCAGAGCTGTCGACCGCATACGGTGATCGCCTGCTGGCCAAGCTCGCCGACTACATGACCGACTTCAACCCGACCGACATCGTTCGGCGATACGACTACACGCCGGTAAGCATCGAGATGAAGATTCCGCAGATGAAGCGGGGCTCGTTCAAGCACGGCGCCTACGTGATGACCCAGATGGGCTATTCGCGGCCCAACGTTCAGTGTTCGTCCTACAAGACGCCGATCGACAACCTCTACCTGTGCGGCGCCAGCACATTTCCTGGCGGAATGGTCACGTTCGGCGGCGGTTACAACTCGGCCAAGGTGGTGGCCGAGACGCTCGGCCTGAACGTCTGGTGGACGGAACCTGACTCGGTCGCTGCAGCCCGCGAAAAGGGGTTCCTGCTATGATCGTCTGGTCCCGAGGGCTAGGAAAACAGCGGTTGCCGCTCGACCTGGCGGACGCGAGCCTGAGCGCAAACGCCGATCATCTGACGCTGAAAGGGACGATCGAGCCGGTGTGCTGGGACTTCGCCGTCATGCTTTCCGCGGCTGATCTCAGAGATTTCGTGAAACTGCTCGCCAAACCTGAGACGGCTCGATTCCTATCAGAGCGAGGCGGCCTGCTCATGCCGTTCATCTTGAGGTTGATCGTGGCGGCGCCGGGGCTGGTTCTGAAGCTGCTGACGACCAGGCTCCGCGCCGCGCTCCACAAGGAAGAAGGCCATGCGTTTCTGGTCTGAGGGTCTCGGCGACCAAGAGCTGGTGATGGGGCTCGACCGGGCCAAGCTCGAGCGGAAGGGAGAGTTCATGTCCCTCACTGGCGTCGTGGATTCCCCCGCCCCGTGGGAATACGAAGTGCAAATGCGGTTCGAGGACTGGTCCGCGATCTTGAGGACCGCAACGCGCAAGGGCGCCTGCGACTTCCTCGCCACCCACGTTGGCGTAGGCGACCTCGTCGGCATCGTCCTGCCGATCGCCAGGTTCATCACTCTGCTCCTTTGGTTCAGGGCGGTAAGACTGATGGGTTTGGCGGGTGGCCATGGGACGATGAAACCGCCGGTCGGCGAGGCGCGATCGAACTCGGGGGCATGATCGCAGCCGGCTGCCGGACAGGCGCGGCGCCGCCATCGAAGCGGCTGGCAGAGCCCGTTAGGCGGACGGAAGGAGCAGGCCAGAGTGGCTCACGTCACCTACATTCAGTCGACCGGCGAACGTCGGACGATCGATCTCGAGCTCGGCGCTTCCGTCATGGAAGGCGCACAAGACCACAGAGTGCCCGAAGTCGAGACCGATTGCGGCGGCGTCTGCACGTGCGCGGCCTGCCACGTCCACGTCGACCCGGCCTGGGTTGGCAAGCTTGCCCCCGCGTCCAAGCAGGAGACCCTGATGCTGGCGCTGGTGGAAGATCGCCGGGAAACCTCGCGCCTGTCGTGCCAGATCAAGATGAGCGATGACCTCGACGGCTTGGTCGTTTGGACGATCGAGCCGATCGGCTAGCGGACGGAGGGGGATCTCAGACCCGTTCCACCGCTTGACCGCGCAGGTCTCCCTTGTTGTCGCCCAGGGTTGAGCCACGTCAATGCAGTAGCTCCCGAGCTGATGCTTTGTGAGCGACCAGCGGCGAGGCGGGCGAGGCTGTCATGCAGCTTGTCGAAAAGTCGAGGCGCCGCCCAAGATGCGGGAGATGACGTCATGACCTTGACCGGCGGCGAACTGCTCGCGCGTTGTCTCAAGGCCGAAGGCCTCGGCTTTGTCTTCGGCTTGCCGTCCCCAGAGGTGGATCCATTCCTCGCCGCACTGGAGCCCAACGGAATCCGGTTCGTTCCCGTGCGCCACGAGTCGGCCGCAGTCTACATGGCCGAGGGACTCTACAAGACGACGGGTCAGGTCGCGGCGACGGTCACCAATCCCGGCCCGGGCTCCGCCAACCTCCTGCCGGGAGTGATCAACGCGCGCCACGAGGGGACGCCGCTGATCGCCATCACCGCTCAGCACCGCCTGGACGTCGTCTACCCATCGCCGCCAAGCACGTTCCAGGGCCAGGATCAGCTCGATGTCTTTCGCCCTGCCGTGAAGTGGGGAGCACCGATCTTCTCCTGGGCGCGGATTTCCGATGTCGTGCGCATGGCCTTCCGCGAGATGTGGGCCGGCCGCCCCGGCCCGGTCCAACTCGAGATCCCGGCGCCGGTGATGTACGCCGTTGGCGAGGAGATCGACGCGCCGGTCCTTCTACCCGAGAGCTACCGGTCGGCCGGACCGCAGGCGAGCGCAGCGCAGATCGGGGCCGCGGCTCGGCTTCTCGCGGGCGCCGAGCGTCCCCTGATTGTCATCGGGTCCGGGGTCGATCGCGCGAACGTGGGCGAGGCGGTGCTCGAAATCGCCGAGCGCCTGGGCTGCGGAGTCGTCACCAGCATGGCAGGGCGATCGGCGGCGCCGCAGGACCACGCGAACCACCTGTACGGCTACGGCCGCGGCGCCGATGAAGCGAAGAGCGAGGCGGACGTTATCCTGGCGCTGGGCACGCGCCTCGGCAATCTGGATACGCCCTTCGACAAATACTGGGGCGACCATGCCAAGCAACAGCTTATTCAGATCGATGTGGATCCGCGCAGTCTCGGCGTCACGCGCCCGCTCGCCATCGGCATTGTCTCGGACCTAGCGAGCGCGCTCGCGGGGCTCTCGCTCGCGCTTGCTGAGACCCCGAAGCGCGCCAACGCCGGGTCGGACCTGACGCGCTATCACGAGAGCGAGTGCGCCTGGCGCGAGGCGGAGTTCGCCGCCACTAACGCCTACAACGGCCCGGGCCTTCACCCGGCGCAGGTGATGCAGGCTGTGGGCCGCACGTTCGGGCGCGAGGCGATCTACGCGGCGGACGGAGGCTTCACCAGCCTCTGGGCGCACTTCATGCTGCCGCCGACCCGCGCTCGTTCGTATCTGAATATCCTTGAGCTCGGCATGCTGGGCATCGGCATCCCTTCGGCCATCGGCGCCAAGCTCGGCAATCCTGATCGCGACGTGGTTTGTGTCACCGGCGACGGCGCAGCGGGCTTCCACTGCATGGAACTACAATCGGCGGCCCGGGAAGGGGCCAAGGTCACCGTCGTCGTGTTCGCGGAAGGCTCGTGGTCGATGGAAGTCCCAAATGAGCAAATGCTCTACGGGCGTACCTTTGGAACCGAGATGGGCGAGGTCCGCTGGGACAAAGTCGCCGAGGGCCTGGGCTGCGCGGGCTATTTCGCTGAAAGCATGTCAGGGCTGGAAGATACGCTAGCCGCCGCGCGCGACGCAGCTGGGCCCGCACTGGTCTGTGTAAGGACGAACCGTGCGGCCAACATGTCCGTGCCCCTGCCCGTGCTGCACCGCTTTGGCGAGGTCTACTCGGGCCCAAGCGGCTGATGGGATAGTCGCGATGTGGGCCTACCGCAGCGGACTCTCAAACGGCCCCGTCGAGTGCTCGGGCGCAGCTACCTCAGCCGCTCCGCCAGCCGCTCCAAAAGGCGCCGCAATCGCACCATTTCCGCCTGTCCGATCAGCTCGCCGAACTGCCGCTCAGTTTCAGCGCTGAGCCGGACCATTGCGTCGGATGCGGCGCGCCCCTTCTCGGTCAGGCGCACCCGCTTGGCGCGCCCGTCGGTCGGATCGGGCTCGAGCGCCAGGTAGCCGGCCGCTGCCAGGCTGTCGGCGAGATAGCCCATGCTCTGCTTGGTCATCTGGGCGCGCTCGGCCAGTTCGCTGACCCGAGAGCCTTCCTCGGCGAGGTTGCGGAGCAGACTCGAGTGCGCCGGACGGATGTCGGGAAAGCCCGCCTCGGCCATGCGCGCATAGACGCGGGTTCGCGCAGTTTCCTCAGCGAGGCGCAACAGTCCGCCCAACGTCTGCCGCTGAAGGGGGATATTCGTCCGTTCCATACAGGGATGTTGACATTAGACAGTCGGACTGTCTACATCAGACAGCTATTCTGTCCAAATTGGAGGCTGAGATGTCAGAGCCAATCATCATCGAAAAGGGCGCGCCGCAAGCGCTGAACGTCGTCGGCGAGCAAATCACCGTGCTAGCCTCGGCCGACCAGACCGGGAGCTATGAGGTGTTCCACCAGTCGGGGCGGGAGGGAAGCGGACCGCCGCCGCACAATCACCCCTGGGACGAGGCCTTCTACGTCACGGGCGGCGAGATCGCGTTCGGCGTGGGCGATCGGGAGGAGCTCGCGCGGCCCGGCACGTTCGTGCACGTGCCCGCGGGCACGATGCACTGGTTCCGGTTCGGCGCGGGCGGCGGCGAGATGGTGTCGCTCACCTCCCGCGAAGGCGCCGCGAAGATGTTCACCGAGTTCGACCGCGAGATCACCCCGGACAAGCCGGATCTCGCCAAGCTCGTTGAGATAGCCGGCCGCCACGGCGCCAGGATCGGGAAGCCGACGCACTGAGGCGGCAGTGGGCCGGCGGCACCCGCGGTGGCGGCAAGCGAGACGTTGCGCTCAGGTGCGGAGACGTGCGGAATGGCTCGATCAAGCACGGGGGCGACCTTGAGCGAATTTGCCACGTTATCCCACCGTCGGCGGCTAAGGTTCTGGGGCTGGGGGTACGAGGACGAGGACCTGTCGCCCGATGAGGCCGGCCGCATCCGCGCCTCGGCCGCCCGCGCGATCGGGCATGCGCCCGATGAAATTCCGCCGCCGGTGGAAGCGGACTTCGACCTTCCGGCGCCGCGCGTAACCGCCCCGAACGGCCTGGCGGCGATGGTGTCGGCGACGCCCTACGACCGCCTAACGCATGCGCTCGGCAAGTCGTTCGGCGACGTGGCGCGCATGCGCATGCGCCGGGTCGACCATGCGCCCGACCTGGTGGCGTTCCCGAAGACACCTGAGGACATCGCCGACCTGCTCGACTGGGCGTCGTCCGCGAACCTCGCGGTCGTCCCATTCGGCGGCGGCTCGAGCGTGGCGGGCGGCATCGAGCCGGACGTGGGCGACTCCTACGCGGGCAGCCTGGTCATTGACGTTCAGCACCTGAACCGCGTGGTCGAGATCGACCGTGCAAGCCGCGCCGCGCGCATCCAGGCCGGCGCGCTTGGGCCTGAGATTGAGGAGCAGCTCCGCCCGCACGGGCTCACGCTCCGTCACTTCCCACAGAGTTTCCAGATCTCGACGCTGGGCGGCTGGATCGCCACGCGCAGCGGCGGGCACTTCGCCTCGCTCTACACGCACATCGACGACTTCGTTGAATCGACGACGACGGTGACGCCGGCGGGCAGACTCGAGACCCGCCGTCTGCCTGGCTCCGGCGCCGGGCCCTCGCCGGACCGGATGATCATCGGGTCGGAGGGTATACTCGGCATCATCGTCGAAGCCTGGATGCGCCTGCAGGACCGGCCCACGCGGCAGGCGTCGGCCAGCGTCGGCTTCGCCTCGATGGGCCGGGCGACCGCCGCCGTGCGGGCGCTCACGCAGGCTGGGCTCTACCCCAGCAACTGCCGCCTGCTCGACCCGGCGGAAGCACGCGGCAACGGCGTGAGCGACGGGACCTCGGCGATCCTGGTCTTAGGGTTTGAGTCCGCCGACCATCCCCTGGACGCCTGGATGAGCCGCGCGCTGGAGCTCGTCGCCGACAATGGCGGGACTTACGACAAAGAGGCCGTCGCCGCCTCGCTCGCGCCCGCCGCCGACGCCGCGGTGCGCCGCGAGGGCCCGGCTGGCCAGTGGCGAAACGCGTTCATCCGCATGCCGTACGGGCGGAACCTCTCGGTGGGGCTCGGCATGATCGGCGATACCTTCGAGACCTCGATAACCTGGGACCGCTTCGAGGGCTTCTACGAGGCGGTGCGAGAGCGGGCCGCGAAGGCGATCAGCGAGATCTGCGGGCACGAGGCCGGCGTCTCCTGCCGCTTCACTCACGTTTACCCGGACGGCCCGGCGCCCTACTTCTCCTACTCGGCCGTAGGCACTCGCGAGGGCAAGCTCCAGGACTCGCTTGCGCGCTGGCGCGACATCAAGGTCGCGACCAACGAGATCACCGTCTCGCTCGGCGGCACGGTCACCCATCACCACGCCGTCGGACGCGACCACAGGCCCGGCTACGAGAAGCAGATCCCGCCTCTCTTTCGCGCCGCGCTCATCGCCGCAAAGAGCGCCCTCGACCCCGGCGGCGTGATGAATCCCGGCGTCCTGATCGACCCTGCCGGCAGAGAGATCGGGCAGAGAGGGGTGCTGGGAGGGTTCTGACGAACTGCTAGACTTGGTCCGCTTTTGAACAGCGGACGCTCAGGAGGTCCGCGTGCCTGGCGATGACCGCCAATGACCGCTTTCCGGGGGGAGCCCCGCGTGCTGGCGCGGTCAGACAGGCGCGGTGAAGACCTTGTGCATCGTCCGCCTTCTTGCTGACCCTTGTGAGGCTCGAACGGAGCGCTGGCGGAGGCGCGCTAGGCGCCGAGTGGACAATGGCGCCTGAGTGCGCTGTCTGGTTTTCAGTGGCCAGACAGTTGGCGAGGACGCCCATGACCGTCATCGACTTCGAATGCGACACCCCGACAAGGGAGGCCGTCGAAGACACCATCCGCCTGATCAAATCAGGGCGCGGGTTCGATAAGGAAGGCTACGCCCAGTTGATGGCGCCCGGCTGGGCGGCCCAGATCGGCATGACGCTGCAGGAGTTCAACCAAGCCAAAGCGACAGAGGGGCTCACCTTCCTCGCTTTGAAGCTCTGCAAGAAGGATATGGCGCGCGCCATGTCGCATGCCGACCTCATCACCATGCTGGATCAGGCCGGTGTTTCCCATGCCTGCATCGGCAACGCTGGGCGTCGGGCCAGCAATGAGGATGTCGCCAAGCTGGCGGCCGAGTATCCCGATCGCCTGATCCCCTGGTTCCGTATCTGGGGCGACGAAGGCGAGCGCGGGGTCGCCGAACTGGAGCGAGGCGTGCGCGAGCTGGGTTGCCGCGGCTTCGAGATCTCGTCCTACCGGGAGGAGCGCTACATCAACGATCCGGTCTACCGTCCATTCCTCGCCAAGTGCGTGGCGCTCGACATCCCGGTTCGGATCACCGTCGGCGTACATCTCTTGTCTGATCGACCCTACGACTACGCCCATCCGAAGTATCTAGACGAACTGGCCATCGCGTTTCCGAATCTGCGGATCGTCGCGGGACTCGGCGGCTGGCCTTGGATTCTGGATCTGACAGCGATCGCCATGCGCCATCCCAACGTCTACATCGACATCGCATGCCGAAGGGTGAAGCAGATCATGGCCCCGGGCGCCGGCTACGAACCGCTGCTCTACTACGGGACCCGCGTCTTACAGGACAAGATCATCTTCGGCAGCGGCTGGGGGACTTCCATGATCCCTCTCGCCCAGCTCGTTCGCGAGACGGACGCTTTGCCACTGAACGACACCGTGCGGCGCAAATGGATGAGCGAGAACGCCGCAAAGGTGCTCAAGCTGGGCTGATGTGATGGTCCGCTTCCCGGCAAGGACCCAACGTCCGCTTCCGACCCGAAGCGGACGTCCGGCAGCGCTCGTGCGGCGCCAGCAGGCGATCTCGGAGGCCTTTCTCGCAACCGGCGCCGCGTGCTAGCCTTGCGGCGACGCCTCGATCGCCCGGGTCATGTCGGGGGGGCGGTAGTGCTTCCAATTGTCAGGCCCGATCCAGAACTAGCCAGCGCGTCGTTGAGGGGGCCGCCATGCGGTTGGGCTTGCTCATTGGGTTCGTATTCAGCCTCCTCGCCATGCTTGCCCCGGGCCGCGTCCTCGCGGCGCCCCCCACCAATGGCCAGTGCTTCAACGCGCCGCCGAACTACGTTTGTATCGACAACATCACCGCAGACTACGAGACGAACAATCCGGGCGGCGGCGAGAATCGGATACGTCTCCGCGTTCATTGGTTCGTTCCCGGACAGAACGTCCAATATGACAAGTACAATTTGATCTTGTCGGAGACCTTCTCCAACAACTCAGCCGTGAGTCCCGATCCTCAACAGGAGATCGATGGCGGCTCCAACACCGTCTGGGTGTCGGCTTGGCTTCCCTACGTTCCCGGAGTCGAGGGTCCGCCCTATTGGATCCAGGTGCAGGGCTGCACCAACGCTGCGCTCAGCACGGCCAACTGCCAAGACTGGACCATCGCGGCGAACTACACGCCGCCGCCGCCGGAGACCTGCACGCCGCCGCCCGGGAGCGGATGGATCGTCACCTGCCCGCCGCCGACCCCGCCGACGACTGCATCGCCGTCAGGTGGAATCAACGTGCCGCCCGGCGGCTATCACCTGCCGCCGGCGCAAGGCGTCGAAGTGGAACACCCTGGCGTGCACCTTTCCTCAACGCCGTCCCCCGGATCGCAACTCAATCCGGCACGCGCCGAAGCTGGCGCCGCAGCGCCAGTCCCGACCGCCTGCAAACCGGGTTTCGTCTATCGGCAGGCGTTCGCGGCGGATCAGGTCTGCGTCAGTCCGGCCGCGCACGCCGAGGCGCTGGCGGAGAACCAGACCGCTGACGCGCTGCGCCAACCCGGAAGCGAGGCCTGCCTGTCCGGCTATGTCTGGCGCCAGGCGAACGCGAGCGACCACGTCTGCGTGACGCCGCTAGCGCACGATCAGGTTCTGCAGGACGATGAGCAGGCGGCGTCACGCGTCGCCCACTAGGGCGCCCAGGACCGCCGCTTGCGAGGGGGGACGTCGCCCGCGCGGCGGTCTGCTTCCCACGGAGCAGACCTCTGACGGCGCCCGCGATGATCCGTTTTCGGGCGCTCCTCCAGCATCCGCTTCCCACTCTAAGCAGACAATCAACCGTATGAGCGCAGCACACCGCTATGCTATTGTCGCTGAGGAATGTGCTTGTCGAGCGGCGCCTTTGGCGCGTCTTCGACGCGGCTCGAGTCGCCAAGTCGCTTCGACCATGAACTCTTCTGGAGACGGGCCATGCGTTTCAGGCAGCCCCTGTGTGCCATCGCGCTAGCCTCTCTTGCATTTGCGTCGCCGGTATCGCCCGGTGGAACTGTCGCGCATGCCGCCCAGACCGTTGCGGACAACCTCGGGACGACAGGCCCCCTGAAGATCGAAAGACTCTCTTCGGCGCAGCTCGTCAGCATGCCGGCCACCACGATTGTCGTTCTGCAAACCGGGCGCCGCGTTTCGCTCGGCGACTTGCGCGCCGAGCATACGGCCAGACTGGCTCGCTTCGCCAACGCCAGGACGCTCGCGCTTCACATGCGGCCAGAGCAGCTCATGGGCGGAACCGGATACTCGCTGGTGACGATGACGGTCGATCCGCACGGCGCGGCCGACTACCAGGCATTCTGCCAGGCCGCCGCCGCCAGCGGCTGCCTCTATTTTCCCGGACCGGTCGGCTACTTTTCACATCTCGCCGGCCAGGATCCGAATCTGTTGTTCGACTACGATCCGCTCGTGACAGACCCCGGGGTGTGCGGTGCACAAGGCGGGATTATTGTGTCGGCTAACTCGCCGGCCGGCTGCGCATACGGGTATCCTTACACCTATTCCTCGAACTTCAATCCGGGCCCGACGCTGCCGGGACACGCGATCGGGGCGTTCATTGAGGTCCGACAAACCTGCACTCCGCCGGTATCGGTAAACGTCGACCCCAACGGTGCTATCGTGATGCAAGGTAATTTCGCCGCCTCGGGCTCCGACGTTGTCACGACCTCGATGCTGACATGCGCCGTATGGGTGTCGGCGCCCGGCCCGAATTGGCGCCCGTCGTAGCCAGGATTCGCGCCGTCCCGGCTAGACGACTGTGTCGCTGTAGTGGGTAAACGGCTGCGCCGGTTTCCGGATACCTTGGAAAAGCGATATTGTCCGCTCCAAGCGGGGGGCATCCGGAATGCCGGTTAACAAACCAAGAGCGGGGAACTTCATGCGCGACTGGACCATGACGATCTTCGCACTATGCACTGTTCTCGCCGCAGTCGCGGCGACGCCTACAATGGCCCAGACCACGACGTATGACTGT
>Ga0209415_10011958_pt1 | contig 14534 bp, 15 predicted proteins | sample PeaSoiSIISIP2007_FD_187696 | JGI IMG/M metagenome (GOLD analysis project Ga0209415, IMG submission 187696) | Peat soil microbial communities from Weissenstadt, Germany - SII-SIP-2007 (SPAdes) (version 2) | ecosystem: Environmental > Terrestrial > Soil > Wetlands > Peat | place: Germany...
CCCAGGCAGTGAATATCTGTGGTCTAACCCGCCTCCAGACACCATCTGAAGGGGAGCTAAGCCAGCGACAAATCACTGCCATATCGTTCGGTAAAGAACCAGGCGGCTCCTCTTGAATCGAAATCATCAACAAATGAAAGTGCATAGCCCTAGCATCCCAATCCATAGCTAAGACTTTGTTGTCACCTAACCATTGCTTGTAGTACCACTGAATTGAGGGTGGCCTCGCCATCCTGCAACGACCTAACCTTTCCTTGAGGGCTGGAAATGAACTTTGCCTGACGCGATGGCGTGGCGCAAGCGAAAACCTCTCGTCAGCTGTGTACATGTTGTGGAGATGTGGTCTGGGTTGTGGAGAGACGAGGAAAACGTGGTGTGGTGTTGAGCGCAATCGACAATTCTGACGCGTAATGTGTGCAACGTTGCGTGTTCCCGTTTCACGATTGCCTGATTTTCGATTTGGGCTTAATATCCGGCCAGTGGCTACTCTGCGAAACCCGCCGCAAATTCCCCAAGAGCGCGAACGCTTAGTTTCCGCTGCTCCCGTAGAAGATGATTCTTCCTTTGAATTGAAGCTGCGCCCGCAACGGCTGGGAGAGTTTATCGGCCAGGCCAAGGTGAAAGAAAACTTGTCGGTTGCAATCCAGGCGGCGCGGTCGCGAGGGGAAGCACTGGACCATGTGCTGCTCTACGGGCCTCCAGGACTGGGCAAGACCACGCTGGCAACCATCATCGCCAATGAATTAGCCGTGCCCTTCCAGCAAACCTCAGGGCCAACTCTGCAGATCAAGGGTGACCTTACCGCCATCCTAACCAACGTGCGCGACAAGCAGGTGCTGTTCATTGATGAAGTGCACCGCCTGCAACCGGTGCTGGAGGAGATCCTCTACTCAGCGCTGGAGGATTACAAGCTTGACATCATGATCGGGCAAGGACCATCAGCGCGTACCCACACCATGGATGTGAAACCGTTCACCTTCATTGGCGCGACCACCCGCGCGGGATTGCTTTCATCTCCGTTGCGCTCAAGATTTGGGATTGTCCTGCGGCTGGAATTCTACAGTCACGAGGACCTGAGGATCATTGTGGAAAGATCGGCGGAAATTCTGGCGGTGGCGGTCGATCACGCCGGAGCGCTGGAAATTGCCAGCCGCTCACGTGGTACGCCGCGCATCGCCAACCGTTTGCTGCGGCGAGTGCGCGACTACGCGCAGGTGCGAGGGACAGGGAAAATAGATCTCCCCACGGCGCAGGCGGCGCTGCAAATGCTCGAAGTGGACCGGCATGGCTTTGACGAAGTGGACCGGAAGCTGCTGTTGACCATCATCGAAAAATATCAGGGAGGTCCGGTGGGTGTGAGCACGCTGGCCGCGGCGCTGGCGGAAGAACCAGATGCCATCGAGGAAATCTACGAACCGTTCCTGATTCAGATTGGGTTCCTGAACCGCACCCCGCGCGGCCGAGTGGCCACCCAGCTTGCCTACGAGCATTTTGGCATCACACCAAACCGCAAGCAGAGCTCGTTGTTCTAAAAGCTCTCAGCTTCCGCTCCTCCCAGCTACAATAGCCGCAGCATGATTGCCCATCTGCGCGGAAAGTTGCTGGCCAAGCATCCCAACCAAGCCATTGTTGAGACCGGCGGCGTCGGCTACGACGTCACCATCAGCGTGCCAACGTTTTCGGACTTGCCGAGCGTGGGCGGCGAAGTGGCGCTCCACATTCACACTCACGTGCGCGAGGACTTGATTGCGCTCTACGGATTTCTGCGCCCCGCGGAGAAACAGTTGTTCGAGAAACTGATTGCGGTCAGCGGAATCGGACCGAAATTGGCGATCACGATCCTCAGCGGCATGGCAGCAGATGAGGTGGTAGGTGCGATCCGCGGCAATGACGTGGCCCGGCTGACCCGCATTCCCGGGATTGGCAAAAAGACGGCGGAGCGGATGGTGCTGGAACTGCGCGACAAACTGCCGGTCGCGGGTGCTGGTGAAGTAGCAGCCGGGCCTGCATTAAGCGCGGTGGAAGAGGATGTGCTATCCGCGCTTATGAACCTGGGCTATCAACGGCCGGCAGCGGAGAAGGCTGTATTGGCCGCAGGGAAGAACGCGAAGGGCGGCTCATTCGAAGCTACTTTTCGAGAGGCGCTGGCGGCGCTTTCAAAATAGCAAAAACCATCCCCGCCGCTATTTTCCAATGCAGAAGCTGCTGAAGATCAAGTTGAGGATGTCGTCGGTAGTGGTGGCGCCGGTGATTTCATCCAGCGGGCGGAGTGCGCCGTAGAGGTCGAGCAGCAGCATCTCATGCGGCACTCGGTTGGAAACGGCGGCTCGGGCGGCATCCAGCGCTGCGACCGACTCTGCGACCAGTTCTTGATGGCGGAGGCCGGTGAGGAAGCCAGTTTCAGCGGGCGCGCCGGACTCGCCGCCAATGTGGCGCAGAATTTCGGAGCGAAGTTCGGGGATGCCTTCGCTGGTCAGGGCGGACGTGCGGACTTGCGGCAAGCGGGAAGCGGGGACGGAAAACTCAGGGCTGCGGATGTCCACCTTGTTTGCGACTGCAATTGCCGGTCGCTGCGCGACCTGACTGAGCAGTTCGTTGTCTTCGGCCGAAACCGGCTGAGAAGCATCGAGCACGACCAGAACTAAATCCGCGTCCGCTAAGGTCTCCATGGACTTGCGAATGCCGATGCTTTCGGCTTCGTCGAGCGCGCGCCGGATGCCGGCGGTGTCGACAAGCTTGACTGGGATGCCGCCGATGGCTACGGTCTCGCTGACCAAGTCGCGGGTGGTGCCGGGCGTGGCGGTGACGATGGCGCGTTCCCGCTCGACCAGGCAATTGAACAAGCTCGACTTGCCGACGTTAGGGCGGCCGACGATGGCCAGCGTCAGGCCTTCGTGGACAATCTTGCCGTAGGCGAATGTGCCAGCAAGTTCCTGGAGCGGAGTGCGAACCGCGGCGATGCGCTGGAGAATCTGCGCGGCGGGAAGGACGGAGACGTCGTCTTCGGCGAAGTCGATGCCGGCTTCGAGCACTGCAATCAGCTCGACCAATTTCTGTTTGCTGGGCTGCAGGCGGCGAGAGAGAGCCCCGTCGAGCTGCTGCGCCGCAACCTTCGCCTGGTAGAGAGTTTGTGATTCGATGAGGTCGCGGACGGCTTCGGCTTGGGTGAGATCGATGCGTCCGTTGAGGAACGCACGCATGGTGAATTCGCCTGGCTCCGCCAGGCGTGCGCCGCGGGACAGGGCCAGCTCCACAATGTGGCTCAGGACGACGGGTGCACCGTGGGCAGAGATCTCGATGATGTCATCGGTGGTGTAGGAATGAGGCTTGGCGAAGTAGGTGACGACCACTTCGTCGATGCGATGAGGGTGTGGCGCGGCCGCCTCGGGATCTGACGCGGGTTCCAAAGTATGTTGCTCGCGGGCGGGGGCGCGCGCGCCACACGGGTCTACCAGTTCGCCGAAAACTGCGCGGCCAGGCTCCAGATTCTGCTTGAGGCGAAGCAAGGGCAGGGCGATCGCTTGCGCGTCCGGTCCGGCGAGGCGAACCACACCGATTCCACCCCGTCCGGGCGGAGTGGCAATGGCGACGATGGTGTCGTCGAGGTTCACGGGAAGATTGTAGCGGGTGAGCGCGGACTTAGGAGACTTGCGGGACGCTACGGCATCGTCTTGCGCACGGGCTTGCCTGCGGGCTTGTAGTCCTTGGGATAGACCACCACATAGCGGTGCAGGCCCTCGCCTTCGCTCTCGGTGCGCAGGTCGCTGTGCTCGCGCAGTGCCAGGTGAACGATGCGCCGCTCGCGCGAGGACATGGCCGCGAATTCATAAGGCATTCCGGTCTCGCGGACCCGGGCGGCGGACACGCCAGCTGCGATGCGGAGTTCTTCCAGGCGCAAGGCGCGATGGTTCATGCAATCGAAGCAGACCTTCTCATGCTCATTCCCCGGCAGACGGAGCATTTCCAGGGCCACCAGTTCGAGGGCGCGCAGCAACTCTCCGCCGCGTTCCAGAAGCAGAGTGGAATCGGGGCCGGAGAGCTGGACCAGGATTTCCGGCCGCTCCCAGTCGCGCTCCTCGGCCAATGGCGGGTCCACGGTGATGCGGTATTTCAAGTGCAGGCCGCCATGGGTCACGACCGCGCGAAGGAGCTCATCGATTTTTTTTGCAGCGGCGATTTTGTCGGGAATGGACACGAAGTTGGAAGCCTCCACAGAGCACAGCACTTAGCAATTAGCACTTAGCCTTTGGCCGTTGAGGGTTGCTTACTAACCCGAAGAGTCTTGGCTAAATGCCAAATGCTAAGTGCCAATCGCTTCTTTTTACTTCTTCTTACTTCTCTTTCTTTCTGGCCCGCTTCAGCGCGATCTCGCGCATTTCCTTGCCCAGGCTGGTGCGATTCATGACCACCTGCTGGACGATGCCAATCAGCTGGCTCTCCGACCAGTATAGGCACAAACCCGCCGCCAAATTGAAACTGATGACGCCCATCATCACCGGCATCATGAGGTTCATCATCTTCTGCTGCGCCGGATCCATGCCGGCCTGCGGCGTCATTTTTTGCGTGAACAGCATGGTGATGATAATGCCGATCGGCAGCAGGTAATAGGGATCGTGCGACGAAAGATCGCTGATCCAGAGCCAGTGCGCGTGGCGCAGGTCAATGGCCACACCCAGCATGGCGTAGTAAGCGTAGAGAAATGGCAACTGGATGAGCATGGGCAAGCAGCCGCCGGCGGGGTTGACGCCCTCTTTTTTCATGAGCGCGGCGATCTCCTGATTCATGTCCTGCTTGCGGGGATCGCGCATGCTGTACTTCTTGTACTTCTCCTTGACGGCGTTCATCTGCGGCTGGATCTTCTGCATCTTCAGCGCGGATTTCATGCTGGTGATGCGCAGCGGCAGCAGAGCGACAGTAATCACGAAGGTCTGGACGACGATGGCCCAGCCCCAGTTGGGAACCACGTGCTCATAGGTCCACCGCAGCCAGATGAACAGGGCGCGGGCAATCAGACCGAAGAAACCAAAATTCACCAAGTCGCGGAGATCGGTGTGTCCCTCGGTTCCGGCGATATGGACGGACTCCAAAACTTGCAGCGACTTGGGACCCACAAAAATACGTGCGACGCTCGGAGCGCCAAAAGTGCCGACAGCCGCGCCCAGCACATCCACCTTTGTGGTGTCCTGCGGGTTCGGGTTGCGCTCATCCTTTGGAATATCGATCGCGTTGCGCAAGATAACCAGAGCAGCGTTTTGCGGGTCCTGCGGAATGAAGACGGCGGCAAAGTATTGGTCGACCGCCCCCGCCCAATTGAGCGGGCCCCTCAGGGTGTTGCCACTGCTAATGGACTTTATTGCAAGCCGTTCGGTCAATTTCGGGAAGAACAGTAAGCTCCGATCCGTGGACTCGTCATTTTGGTACTCGACGCGGCTGGCGGCGTACGCCGCCCGGGTCATCTCATCGCCGAAACCCGCAGGCCACATGGGAAATGCGGAAATCTGACTACCCTTCTCCGCAACTGAGGTCTCGACGCCCACCACGTAGGAGTGGTCGAAGCGGAAAGTCTTGCGCACCGACACATCCTGATCGGCGTATTCGAAGGTGATTTCAGCGGGGGCGGTCAAAGTCTGCCCGGCTAGCTCAACCTTGGAGGAGGTTACAGTTACCTTTGCGATCTCTTCTTCTAAGGGATCAGCTGGTCGGATCTGACTCGGCACGTACAGCGCCGAGTTGAGCTTGTTGCGCAGAGCCTCGTCGTACGTCCACAACGACAACGGATAGCCATATCTAGCGGCAGCAATGCTGTTGACCAGGTCGAGAGGCTTTCCCCGGTCATCGTCGAATTTCTTCAAAATCCAGGATTTGACCTGCCCGCCGCGGTTGCTGAAGGTGATGCGATAAAGGTCATTCTCGATAATCGTCTCGGATTCCTCCGAGGCTTGCCTAGTCACAGTGGTCTGGGGCACAGCAGCTTGCGCAGTGGCGGGGACCGGAGTCGCCGCCGGCGCCGGCGCCGGAAGCTGAGCCTGAGCTGCGGGTTGCGTCTGCGCCGGAGGCTGGGGCAGATACTTCTTCAGCAGCGGCTGGAACACCAGGATGACCAGGAACGTGAGGGCGAAGACCAGCAACAGCCGCCTCTCCATTCCGGGCTCGTGTTGGGGATTGGGAAAGTCTGCCAAGATTCCTACCGATCAGCCGGCCTGAACACAGGCGGTTCGAAAGTCGCTGGTTGGGTAATTTCGCTGGGGCTCTTCACCACGGGATCGTAGCCGCTGCGGGCAAAGGGATGGCAACGCAGCACGCGCCAAATCGCCATCAGTCCGCCGCGTAAGGCGCCGTAGCGCTCCACCGCTTCCATAGCGTACTCCGAGCAACTCGGAACGTAGCGGCAGGCTGGAGGAAGCAGGGGCGAGAGCATCCATTTGTATGCGCGAAGCAACCACAGCACGACGGTTTTGGCCATTTGCTTCATGGGATGAGCCTCAGCCACAATCCGGACTCCTCACGACCTTGAGTTCTTTCTGCACAACCCTTAATATTTGCTGCGGGACTCAACCAAGCTTTTGCTGAATCACGGAGAATGCCCGTTCCACTTCCCGCAGAAGCTCGGTGAAATCGGCGGTCAGCAGCGACTTTTTCGGGTTGATCACCACATCGGCCGCAGCGCGCACCGCCAAGCGATGCCGCCGTACAGCTTCCCGGAGCCGACGCTTCATGCGATTGCGATCCACCGCGCCTCCCAGCACGCGGCTGACGGTAAAGCCAACGCGCAACCCCTCACCTTGCTCTCGCCGTAAGTAGAATACCGTCATGTGAACGGCGAAGTGCCGCCGCCCCTGCTTGTACACGCGTTGGAAGTCCGTGCGCCGCAGCAGGTGCGCCGCGCGCGGAAATCCCGCTCCTTTGCCGGAACTCGACAGATTGGTATTCCCATTCGGAGCGCAGGCGCTCACAGCTCACGATCCAAACTCAGGGTGCGGACTCCCACCCATTCCGGAAAAAGGGGGGGCGCTACTCACGGAAACCAGGCTTCACCGAGACCCGCTTGCGGCCCTTGGCGCGCCGGCGCGAAACTACGGCGCGGCCGCTCTTGGTTTTCATACGCGTACGAAAGCCGTGCGTCTTTGAGCGGTGACGCCGGTTGGGCTGGAATGTGCGCTTGGGCATGAAACTTCGCTGCTCCTAATTCGATCGCTGGCGTTGAGGCAAGAGAAAAGTATAAATGAGTGGACCCAAGCGGGCAAACCGGGGACTGTCCGCAGACCCGGTCGGGCCACAATTTCGTCTGCTCATTTTGCGTCCCGGCGGAAAGGCCGCGCTGGTCGCGCATTGCAGCGGACGACCCCGGCGGGCGCGAGCGATGCAACCGGAACCCTCACTGCGCCCGCCACGCATTGCACCACTGGCGCGGCAGTTATATCTTGAACACTTGACAGAATTCTCTTTGAGGTTCTGAATCAAAGAGCCGAAGAAGAATTCCTCGTCGAACTTTTTCACGCGCCAAATTTTTTTGTGCTAGTATGCCGGACTGACCCAGCGTACTGAATTTTTTTGAAGTGCCACCGGGACCGCGACAAGAAGGCTGTTCCGCTGGAAATGAAATTGATTTCTTTCCCCATGGCTTAATACCGGGCGTCGGCCTGTAGCGGCGGCCCACAAAGAACTTCATTATGTCCGTCCCAAGTACAAGTTTGGCTCCGAATCCGTGGCTCCGCATCCTGGATGCCTTGGAAAAAAAGATCAATCGCCAATCCTATGACACCTGGCTGAAGCCCACGCGCTACAGCCATTCGAGTGGTGGAATCCTTTTTGTGCGCGTGCCCACCGCGGAATACCGCAAGGTGGGAGATCGATACGCCGACCTGATCCAGGAAGCGCTCGACAATCTGGGGCTGGAGTATCAGGACGTGCAGTTCGTGACGCCCGAGGATGATCCCGCGGCCACCCCGCTGCGCCATGATGGCGGCCTTTCCCTGCATGCTGCCGCCGCCGCTCCCAGCCACCACCCCGCGCAATCCCGTTTCGATTGGGACGGCGCCGCGCAGTTGAATCCGCGCTACACCTTTGACGCTTTCGTCATCGGCAGCGGCAATCAGTTTGCGCATGCGGCGTGCCAGGCGGTGGCGGAACGCCCCTCCAAGGCCTACAACCCCCTGTTCCTTTATGGCGGCGTGGGCATGGGCAAGACTCACCTGATGCAGGCCATCGGCCACGAGATCCGGCGGCGGATGCCGCAAGCCGCCATCTGCTACATCTCCAGCGAGAAATTCACCAACGAGATGATCAACTCGCTGCGCTATGACAAGATGTCCAGCTTCCGCGACAAGTTCCGCAATGTCGACGTGCTGCTGGTCGATGACATCCAATTCCTGGCGCAGAAAGAACGGACCCAGGAGGAGTTCTTCCATACCTTCAACGCGCTGCACGAGTCCATGAAGCAGATCGTGATCGCCAGCGACCGCCCGCCCAAGGAACTGGCCGAGATCGAGGATCGTCTGCGCAGCCGCTTCGAGTGGGGCCTGATCGCCGACATCCAGCCGCCCGACCTCGAAACCAAAGTGGCCATCCTGCAAAAAAAAGCGGAGCAGGAAAAAGTCACGCTGCCCACCGACGTCGCCCTCTACATTGCGTCGAATATCCGCTCCAACGTGCGCGAGCTGGAAGGAGCGCTGATCCGGCTGGTGGCGCATTCCTCGCTGATCGGCAGCGACATCACCCTTCCCTACGCCCAGCAAGTGCTCAAGAACTTCATCGATTCGCAGGCCCGGAAAGTCACGATCGAGGCCATTCAGAAGGCCGTCGCCGAGCAGTTTGGGCTGCGGCTGGTAGAGATCAAGGCGAAGAACAACTCGCGCGCCATCGTCTATCCGCGGCAGATCGCCATGTACCTCGCCAAGCACCTGACCGAGGCTTCCTTGCCCGAGATTGGGCGGCAATTTGGTGGCAAGCACCATACCACCGTGCTGCACTCGGTCGAAAAGATCGAGGAGGTCCGCAAGACGGACAAGGATTTGAACCGGCTGATCAACAAGATGACCGAGCAGTTGGGCGGCTAAGGCAAGGGCTCACGCGGATTCCCACCCCGGAAAGTGACCCCGGTCGCAGGCGAGTCCGGCGGAGTCCCGATTTGGCCGGTGCCTGTCTGGGACCGCTGTTTTCATGCTTTTTCTTTTGGTATATAAGGGAAGTACTCAAGTAGGCTGCTGTAACGGGAGAACGGTGTTATGCCGGTAGAAGCTTTGGCGACCGCAGCCGGGACAGCCACGATGGAGATCACAGTCAGCAAGTCCGAACTCTTGCGCGAGCTCACGGCGACCCAGGGAGTGGTGGAGCGCAAGACGACGATCCCAATCCTGTCGAACTATTTGTTTGAGGCGGGCGGCGACAAGCTCGCACTCACCGCCACTGACCTGGACCTGAGCCTGCGGACTTCGTGCAACGCGAAGGTCAAGAAAGAGGGCGCCTGCACCATCCCTGCCCGCAAGCTGCACGACTACGTCAAGCTGCTGCCCGATGCCGACATCACCATCAAGCTGCTGGAAAATCACTGGGTGAGCATTCGTTGCGGCCGGTCCAATACGAAGATGGTAGGCATGGCGCGGTCGAATTTTCCCAGCCTGCCGGCGTTTCCCACCGCCGGGGTGGTGAAGATTCCTGCCCAGGTGCTGCGCAGTCTGATTGCCAAAACGGGATTTGCCATCGCCAATGAAGAATCGCGCTACACCCTGAACGGCGCGCTGATGGTGCTGAAGCCGGAATCCATCACCATGGTCGCCACCGACGGGCATCGCCTGGCGCACATCGAGCGCAGCGGCGAAAAGTTCGAAGGCGTTTCCGGTGAGTTGAAGACACTTGTTCCGAAGAAGGCTATGGATGAGTTGAAGTCCCTGCTCGATTCCCCGGACGCCGAAACCATCGACTTCGCCAAGGACGAGTCCACGCTCTATTTCCGCATCGGCGGACGCCTGCTGACCTCGCGCCAGCTCACCGGCCAGTTCCCCAACTACGAAGCCGTCCTGCCCAAGGACAACAACAAGAGCATCACCCTGCACGGCGACGAGCTAAACGCGGCCATCTCCCGCGTAGCCCAGTTCGCCGACGAGCGCTCCCGCGCTGTTCGGTTGAAATTGGAGAAGGGCGAGTTGAAGCTGTCGGCTTCTTCCACGGAAACCGGCGAATCGGAAGACTCGCTCGAAATCGACTACAACGGCGATACCCTGACCATCGGCTTCAACGCCCAGTACATTCTCGAATTCCTCAAAGCCGTGGGCGCCGGAGACGTGCGGTTGGAACTCAAAGACGCTCAATCCGCCGGCCAGCTCCGCCCCGCCGAGAACGAGGATTACAAGTACCGCTATATTGTGATGCCGATGAGGATTTGAGGCTAGGAGCCTTCCACTTTGGGGAACAGCTTTACCTTGTCTGTTTCCCGATTGCCGTCGGACTTCGTTGCCACCAATTCCTCGATTTTCCGTCTGGAGATACCTTCAATCTCCGACAGAATCTTCCAGAGTCCGTCTGCGACGATTTCGCTTGGACTGGTTCGTTCTTCTCCCCTTTTCTTCCGGCGCTCGGCTATCAAATTCATCGCCACTCTCTGTGCGGTGTTGAGATAAATAGCGACCTGTTCTGCATCGTCGTCGAGGCGTTTTCTTTTGGACATATCTGGAAGCGGGCGGTAGTCTGAAACCAAGTTCTAGCGCAAAGCAGAATTAAGTTGCAAAAGCATTAGACTATTATAATATTGTTATCGAGGCCGAGCAAATCGGCCTTTTGGCCCATTCTTTGTGAAATGGTCCAACCCGATGAGGGGAGCCATGGCTGAGAAAGACGAGCTTAAGACCGAGCGAGAGGTATTCGCCGAGCACAGGCAGGAATGGCTGCGGTCAAACACAGGAGACTTTGTCGTCATCGCGGGCACCACTATCGCGGGATTTTATCCCGACTACGAGTCGGCTTTCAGGGCTGGACTAAAGACTGTCGGTGTAAGCGGTAATTTTCTGGTGAAACAAATCTGGGCGGAGGAACCTGTCTACCTGATCTACTGAAGGTGCCCTGTTGAAGTGGTCTCCCAGTACGAGCGCGCTCTTGCTACAGGGCCCTCACATAGAAATCCTCATCAGTGCTACGCGCCCTGAAGTAGAGGAGGGACGGGCTATAGGCCTCGAGTTTCCTGAGATGTCGGTTAGAGCGTTGATAGACACAGGCGCTTCCGCTGACGGTCATCAACCCACAAATTGCCAAGCAGTGCAAGCTCCGACAGACTGACACAAACAAAATAACTACGGTCGGCGGACAGGCTGGCGAGTGGGCGGCCCATGCGGCGGCGATTTCCTTCCCCAGAACTGATCTCCCGAGCTTTGATGTCATTCGCGTGGTGGCGTGTCCCATTATCCGCCAGCAATTCTTTTCGTGTCTGATTGGCCGCGACATATTACAAAAATGGCTTTTCACATATGACGGACGCAACGGAGAGATAGAAATCCGACATTAGCAAGGCGCGCCCCGCACGCGCTGGCGCTGGAGCTGGCGGTCGCCCCTTTTCTAGGGCAGTGTGAGTTGGTCCACTCACGAGCCTTCGGGTTGGAAGCCCGTACGTTGACGGCGGAACAGATGACCGCATTGGCGGGTTCCCCGCTTGACCTGTACCCGCCAAAACGCTAGGCTAACGCCGTCTTCTCAAGGGGGCTCTCATGCTCAGCGGATTCAAGCAGTTCATTCTGCGCGGTAATGTGATTGATATGGCGGTCGGCGTCGTCATCGGCGCGGCCTTTGGCGGCGTGGTCACGGCTCTGACCAAAGATCTACTGACGCCGTTTATCGCGGCAATAGTAGGCAAGCCAGACTTTTCTGCCATCAGCTTCACCGTCCATCGCTCGGTGTTTCCGGTTGGGGACTTCATCAATGCGGGGATCTCGTTCCTCTTGATCGCTGCGGCGGTGTATTTCTTCGTGGTTACGCCGGTCAATGCCCTGGTCTCGCGCATGCGCAAAGCTCCCGCGCCCGCCGATCCCACCACCAAGAAGTGTCCCGAGTGCCTGAGCGAGATTCCCATCGACGCGCGGCGCTGCGCGCACTGTGCGCAGCCGGTGATGGGGAAGGCTGCGTAACGGGCGCGGACCCGCCTCGAGCCTGAGCCTGCCCGCCGGTCGGGATCCTGTGACATGATCCTGTACCATCAGGAGATGCGTCGGCTTTCTCCCGCGATGTTGTTGCCCTGCTGCGCGGCCCTGCTGGCAGGAATGCCGGTGGCGCAGCAAGCGCCCGGGGCACCCGCGGCGCATGCTCGAAAGTCTTCTGCCCTGGAGGGCGTTCTCGGCAACGGCCTCTACCGCAACCCCTCCTTCGGCTTCACCTACAAAATTCCCTACGGCTGGGTGGAGCGCACGGCTGCAATGCGAGAGAACGACACGGCTCAGGCTGCAACCGATCCGGCGAAAGCGCAGGTTCTGCTGGCGGTATTCGAGCGGCCTCCGGAGGCTACCGGCCAGACCGTGAATTCCGCCGTGGTGATCGCGGTGGAGAGTGTCTCTTCGTATCCGGGATTGAAAAGCGCGGCAGATTATTTCGGTCCTCTGCAGGAAGTGATTACGGCCAAAGGGTTCAAAGTGGTCAACGATCCCTACGAATTCACCATCGGCGGGAAGCAACTGGCGCGTTGCGATTTCAGCAGAGATCAAGCCAAGCTGACCCTGCACCAGACGTCGCTGGTGATGCTGCGCAACGGCTACGTAGTGTCATTTACGTTTCTCGGTGGCAGCGATGATGAAGTGGATGAACTGCTCGAAGGACTAAGTTTTGCCTCGTCCGCGAGGTCCGGGAGCGCCCGTTCCCCAGCGCCCAAGAAATGAACTTTCCGGTTCCGGTAAATGCCTCCAAAATCGAGGGTTACCGGCCCGGTTCGGGGGTCGAAAAGCAGCCCATTGTGTGCTATACTTTGTAGTATCTTCTAAACCCGTAAGTGTTAGTAATTTCAGTCATTTGGGTCAATTCTGGCGCGTCGAAACAATTCCACCACGCTGGGCTTAAATCGGGCGTTCTCCACGGAGCGGAATGGCTACGAAAGAAATCAGCGCACCCATCGCAGAAACGAAAGAGAAAAACGGTAAAGTGACCCCGATTAATGGAGGCGAGTACACCGCCGATTCCATCAAGGTGCTGGGCGGTATGGAGGCCGTTCGTCTGCGCCCGGCGATGTACATCGGTTCAACCGGTGAGCTCGGGTTGCATCACCTGGTCTACGAAGTGGTCGACAATTCTGTGGATGAGGCGCTCGCCGGTCACGCCGACAAGATCGAAGTCACGGTACACATCGACAACTCCGTTACGGTGGTCGATAACGGCCGCGGCATTCCCGTCGACGCGATGGACATTGACGGCGAAAAAATTCCCGCCGCTCAGGTGGTGATGACCACACTGCACGCCGGCGGAAAGTTCGATAACTCCTCGTATAAAGTTTCCGGCGGATTGCACGGCGTGGGCGTGTCCTGCGTGAACGCGCTCAGCGAAGAACTGGATCTGGAGATTTGGCGGGATGGATTTACCTGGGAGCAGACTTACTCCAAGGGTGACCCGACCAGCAAGCTGAAGAAGGCGGGCGCAACCAAGAAGCGCGGAACCAAAGTCCACTTTCTGCCCGATCGGAGCATCTTCACTGCCACCGAGTACAACTTTGACACGCTGGCCCAGCGCCTGCGCGAGCTTGCCTTCCTGAACAAAGGCTTGCTGATCACGCTCACCGATGAGCGGGCGACCGACGCGAAGACCGGCGAGCCCAAAACGTCTGAGTTCAAGTACAACGGGGGCATCGCCGAATTCATCAAGCACCTCAATCGCGGCAAGCAAGTGCTGCACGACAAGCCCATCTACATGGAAGCCGAGCGCAACGGCGTGAACATGGAGATTGGGCTGCAATACAACGACGCGTATTCGGAGTCGGTATTCAGTTTCGCCAATAACATCAACACCGTCGACGGCGGCACGCACCTCTCGGGTTTCCGCACCGCGCTGACCCGCACCATCAACTACGCCGGGCAGCAAATGGGCTTGTTCAAGGATGTGAAAGAAAACCTCACCGGCGACGATGTCCGCGAAGGTTTGGTGGCGGTGATCAGCGTGAAGCTGTCGCAGCCGCAGTTCGAAGGCCAGACCAAAGGCAAGCTGAATTCCGATATCGCCGGCGTGGTGACGGCCTTCGTGAACGAGCGCTTGGGCGCCTTCTTCGAGCAAAACTCGACGGTCGCCCGCAAGATCATCAACAAAGCCATTGAAGCCGCCCGCGCTCGCGAAGCTGCAAGAAAAGCTCGCGATCTGACTCGTCGCAAAGGCGCGCTTGACGGTGGCGGACTGCCCGGCAAGCTGGCCGACTGCTCCGAGCGCCAACCAGACCGCTGCGAGCTGTTCCTGGTGGAAGGCGAATCCGCCGGCGGCACGGCCAAGCAGGGGCGCGATCGGCGATTCCAGGCCATCCTGCCGCTGAAGGGCAAGATTCTCAACGTCGAAAAAGCGCGTTACGACAAGATGCTCGGGCACGA
>Ga0209415_10011959_pt1 | contig 14533 bp, 14 predicted proteins | sample PeaSoiSIISIP2007_FD_187696 | JGI IMG/M metagenome (GOLD analysis project Ga0209415, IMG submission 187696) | Peat soil microbial communities from Weissenstadt, Germany - SII-SIP-2007 (SPAdes) (version 2) | ecosystem: Environmental > Terrestrial > Soil > Wetlands > Peat | place: Germany...
GGTGTCGTAGCCGAAGAGCAGGCCCCCGAGCGTCGCGACCAGGCAGATCGGCACCAGGTAGCGCAGGTTGACCGGGGGCGGCAGGGGAGAATGGGGGGGCTCGGGCATGGACGGCGCGTCTCAGCGGCCGGCGCTGTCGCGGATGGCCCGGAACATGGCGAGCATGTTGTCCATCGGAGTGGGTCCCTGGACGTTGTGGATGGCGTTGAAGACGAATCCTCCGTCGGGGGCGAAGGTGTCGATCCGCTCCCGGCACTGCCGATAGACCTCGTCGGGTGTGCCGAAGGGCAGCGTGTGCTGGGTGTCGATCCCGCCGCCCCAGAAGACGATGTCGCGCCCGAATTCCTGCTTCAGGCGGGCCGGATCCATCTCGGCGGCGGAGCACTGCACGGGGTTGAGGATGTCGAAGCCGGAGGCGATGAAGTCCTGGATCAGGGGATAGACGTCGCCGCAGGAGTGGATGAACGTCTTCCAGGACGAGTGGCGGTGGATCAGGTCGTTGAGCCTGCGGTGGAAGGGCTGGTAGAGGGTGCGGTAGGCTTCGCGCGAGATGAACGGCCCGCGCTGGGTGCCGAAGTCCGTGCCCGTGAGCAGGGCGACCTGCACCGTGTCGCCGAACAGGTCGATCAGCGTGCGCAGGTTGCGCTCCGCGAGCGCGCATTGCCGCTCGAAGACCTCCAGGATATAGTCCCGGCGCGCGACGGTGGAGACATACCACTCCTCGATGTCGCGGATTCCCCTTGGGTTCTTGAGGGACGGCGCGGGCACCAGCGCGATGTCCCCGAACGCGGCGCCGGGGATCACCAGGAGGGCGCCGAGGTCGCCGCGTTCCTCGAACCAGCGTTTTTGCGCGCGATAGAAGCCGAGGTCGGACTCGTTCAGGAGCGCAAACTCCTCAAGGTTGTCCGCGGGGTCGAGCCGGTCTTCGTCGATGGGCGGCTGGCGGATGATCGAGTCAAAGAAATAGCCGCCGTCGGGCATGTGGCCGCTCGGCACGACGGACGTGTCCCCCTCGGGATAGATATGCCAGCCGCCTTCGGGGGCGCGGGTGACATTGAACATCCCGGGCACCAGGCATTCGGTGCCGTCGAAGAGGGTGAACGGCTTCCAGTCGCGCGACTCCGTGCCGAAGATGGACCTGCGCCCCAGCACCCCGATGACGTCGATCGGCAGGGCCGCCCGCAGTTCGTCGTCGACCTCGCCGAGCATCTGATAGGGCTCGTTGACCCTCACCCTAAAGCCTTTATCGCCGAGCAGGTGGCGGCGGATGCGGGTCACGGCGGAGACATGGATGCCGGTCACAAACGAGGCGCCGAAGTCGACGGCAACTCGGTCGGGGGTTGAATGGGCCAGGGAGGCCGCGAGACGCTGTCGTCCAGTCATGACCTATTCATAGCAAACCCGGGGGCCGGTGGCCATGCCCCGGCGGACGAAATACATATCCCGGGCGACAAGTCGTGTTTGACAGCGCCGGCCCGTCGGGCAAGCCGGAGGCCATGCGCAACTACCATGGAATGGAGATCGCCTGGGCAAACCGGCTCGTGCAGACCTCGCGGGTCGACTTTGGGCGCGTCAAATATATCCCGGGCGGCTATTGCGGGCCCCGGCGCCAGCGCGACTACCAGCTCGTGGTCCTGCAGGCGGGCGGGGCGCGTGTGACCGTGGACGACGAGACGCTGATCCTCCCTGCGGAGCATGCGGTGCTCTTCCTGCCCGGCCACAGGGAGCATTTCGTCTTTTCTGCCGAACAGGGCACCGAGCACGTCTGGTGCTCGATCCGGCCCCGCTTCATGCCGGTCGAGCTGAGGTGGCGGCTGGCGCGGGCGCCGCGGATGGCGCCATGCTCGGAGTTGATGCACCGCCTCTTCGCGGCGGCGCAGGGATGCCGCCGCGTGACCAGCCTGGCCGCCGGGCGCGTGGTGGAGCACCTCGGTCTGGCCCTGTTTGCGGAGTTCCTGCACCAGACCTCGCTCTGGCCGCACCGGGCGCAGCGGGACGAGGGGCTCTCCCGCGCCATGGCCTGCATCGAGGAGCACTTTGGGGACGAGGATTGCCTGGCGCGCGCCCGGCAGGCGGCGCTGTGCTCGGAAAGCGGGCTCAACCAGCGGTTCCGGAGATACCTCGGCACGAGTCCGGCGCGCTATCTCTGGCTGACCCGGGTCGAGCGCGGCGTCGCAATGCTGCGCGACACGGGACTGACGGTGGCGGAGGTCAGCGCGCGCTGCGGGTGCAAGAACCCGTTCCACTTCTCGCGCCTGGTGAAGCGCAACCAGGGCATGTCACCGCGCGAGGTGCGCCGCGTGGCTTGGCAATGAAGCCGCCCGGAGGGCCGCTTTCGGCAATGGCGCCGGTCACTCGGGCTCCGGACGGCAACCCGGCTGCTCCTCGGGATAGACCGAAAAGTAGCCTGCCGGGGACATGCGCCTGAGCTCGCGGCGCATCACGGCGACCTCAATCTCCGTGAAGCGGTGATGGCGGCTCTGGTGCGACGAGAAGGGGCTGAACTCAGAGGGCGGGGCATCGGGCATCCGCCTCAAATTCAGCAGCAGGATGACAAGGCCCTGGATTTCGATCATCATGGCTTGGACGCCTGCGAGTAGATACCGCGCGCCGTCACCGTCAAACCGGTGTGTGTCATAGCGGGTCGCGCGGCCCTTGCCTCCCGGACCGCCCGCTGAGGCCGCCTGGCGGCGCCGGCCGCGGCGTGAGCGGGGGCGGCGGAGCGGGCACAATTCCCGCATGACTGCGGCCGTACCCGCCAGGCGCCACCGGCGTCTTCCCAATTGAGATCGGGCCGCCGGGACGCTAGCGTCCGCCGAATGGGCACAATGAACCGGACGCCGGCCGCACTCTCGGGCGGCTCCCCGAGAATGATCGGCGTGGGCGGCGTGTTCATAGACGACATCGTCCTGCCGGGCGGGGAGACGCACATGGCCTCCCTCGGCGGGGCAGCGGTCCATGCGATGATGGGAGCCGCTGTCTGGGGCGAGCGGCCCGGAATCATGGCTCCGGTCGGCCGGGGGTTTCCCGAAGGCTGCCGGAGGCTCTTGGAGCAGCACCTCGACACGCGCGGACTGAAACGGCTGGACGTGGAGCATATGCGGGCATGGCAGATCTTTGAGGAGGATGGCAGGCGCCGGGAGCTTTACCGGGTTGAGCAAACCGAGCCATTCATCCGGGGCCTTTCGCCCGCGGACCTTCCGTGCGGCTATGACCGCCGCGCGGCGTTCTACCTCCTGCAGGGCTTCGACGGGGTGCGGCGGTGGCGCGCGGAAATCGGGGGGTTTGTCCTTTGGGAGCCCCTGCAGCAGGTGATGGTCTCCGCGTCGCGGGGCGACTTTCGATCGGTCCTGCGGGAATGCTCGGTCGATCTCGTTTCTCCCAACCTGATCGAGGCGCAGGCGATCTACGGACGGCTTTCGCCGGAGGAGCTCGTGGACGCGATGACGGGCGACGGGGCGGCCGCCGTTGCGCTGCGGATGGGCGCGGACGGATCGATGGTCGCGGACGAGACGACCGGCGGTCCCGTCCGCGTGGGGGCCGCCCCTCTGGCCGGGATTGTGGATCCCACCGGGGCCGGGAACACCTACTGCGGTGCGCTCCTCGCCGGCATCGTCCAGGGCGATTCGTTGCGGGCCGCGGCCGCGCGGGGGGCTGTGGCGGCCTCGTTCTGCGTCGAGACGTGGGGCGCGCTCATGCCGACCGCGGTCGACCGCCTGGAGCGCGATCGGCGCCTTGCAGCGGTTGGCTGACGGCTCATCATTCGGGCGTGAAGAAAGGCGAAGACATCTTCCTGGTGGATCGAGGTGTCGCCTCGGCGCTCAGGCGCGGCAAGCCCGTGGTCGCCTTGGAGTCGACCGTGATCACGCACGGGCTGCCCTTTCCGGCCAACCGCGAGGCGGCGATCGCGATGGAATCGGCGGTCCGCGAGGAGGGTGCCGTGCCCGCCACGATTGCGGTGATCGACGGCCGGATCCGGGTCGGATTGAGCCCGCAGGAGATCGACAGGCTGGCTTCCGTGCCGTTCCGCTCCGTGCGCAAGTGCAGCCGGAGGGATCTGCCGATTGTCGTGGCGGGCGGCGGCTACGGCGCCACGACGGTCGCCGGCACGATGATCGCCGCGCACCGGGCGGGGATCAGGGTCCTTTCGACCGGAGGCATCGGGGGCGTGCATCGCGGCCAGCCCTTCGATATTTCGGCGGACCTGATCGAGCTCGGCAGGACGCCCGTCGCCGTGGTCTGCTCGGGGCCCAAGTCCATACTCGACCTTCAGCTTACCCTGGAGGTGCTCGAAACCCAGGGCGTGCCGGTTCTCGGCCTTCAGACGGGCACCCTGCCCGCGTTCTATTCCAGGGAAAGCGGGCTGCCGATCGACGCGCGGGTGGAGAGCCCCGAGGAGGCGGCGAGGGTCGTGCATGCCGCGGGCAGGCTCGGGCTGCGCCAGGGGATCCTGATCGCGGTCCCGGTTCCCGAGGCCGACGAGCTGCCGTTCGACCAGGCGGAGGCTGCGATTAAGACGGCGACCGGCGATGCGGCCGCGCAGGGGATAGGCGGCAAGGCGCTGACCCCCTTCCTCCTGAAGCGCGTTTCCGAGTTGTCACGGGGAATCTCGCTGCGGGCCAATGTCTCGCTCCTTGTCAACAATGCCAGGGTCGCCGGCCGGATCGCCGGCGCCCTCGCGCAGATGGACCGACTGGCCTGACGCGGGAAGGGTCGGACAGGTCCCCTGGGTTTGGCTCGAAGCCGCCGGGACCGGGTGGGGGCCGGGTCCCGGTGCTCCTCGCCCGCGAACGCTGGACTCCCCCTCGACTTTTGCGCGGGCCCCGGGTATGAGTTCGGCGCCGCGGATCGATTCCTGATGCCGCGATTCCTCCCATTGAACGGCGTGCCCCAGTGTCCCGTGCCCATCTTTGAAAGGTCCGAAATCACCATCGGCCACGGCGGGGGCGGACAGCTTACCGAGGAGCTGATCGACGGGATCTTCCGGCCGGCGTTCGCCAATCCCGCCCTGGAATGCCGGCAGGATGGCGCCGTCCTGGAGGCCGGCGGCGCCCGGCTTGCCTTCACCACCGACGCGCACGTGGTGAGCCCGCTTTTCTTTCCGGGGGGCGACATCGGCAGGGTCGCCGTAAACGGCACCGTCAACGACCTCGCCATGTGCGGCGCCCGGCCGCTATGGCTGAGCGCCGGATTTATCCTCGAGGAGGGCCTGCCGATCGACACCCTCCGCCGGGTGGCGGCGTCCATGAGCGCGGCGGCCGCGGCAGCGGGGGTCGCGATTGTCACCGGGGACACCAAGGTCGTCGAGCGCGGCAAGGGCGACGGGCTGTACGTGACGACTGCGGGCGTCGGCCTGATCGAGCGTGGCCTCGCCATCGGGCCCGCGCAGATAAGGGTGGGCGACGCCGTCATCCTCAGCGGGGATGTCGGACGCCATGGCATGGCCATCATGGCGGTCCGCGAGGGCCTCGCCTTCGAAGGCCCGATCGAGAGCGACTGCGCGCCGCTGGCGTCGCCGGTCGCGGCGCTCCTGGAGGCTGGGCTGGACGTGCATTGCCTGCGCGACCTCACGCGGGGGGGCCTCGCGACGGCCCTAATCGAGCTGGCCGAGGCGCGAGGGGCCGTGATCGCGATCGAGGAGCGGGCCGTGCCGGTCAGCGAGGCGGTGCGCGGGGCGTGCGAGATTCTCGGGCTGGAGCCGCTTTATGTCGCGAACGAAGGGCGCTTTGTCTGCTTCGTTCCCGAGGCGGATGCGCCCATGGCCCTCGGGGTGCTTGCCCGCACGGCACCGGGCGGGCCGCCGAGGGTCATCGGCCGGGTGCGCTCGTCGTCCGCAGGAGAGGTCTCGATGCGCAGCGTGATTGGCTCAGAGCGGATCCTGCACCGCCTGAGCGGCGAGCAGCTGCCGAGGATTTGTTAGGGTTGGTGCAAAGAAACCCCCAAGAAAAGAGGATAAAAGGATGAAGTCGCAAATCATAGGCCTCAAGGTCGCAAGCGTGCTGTTCATGCTCGTGGCGCTGGCGCATGCGGCTCGGCTGGTGTTCGGCTGGAAGGTGCAGATCGGCGAGCATGCCTTCGGGCTGTTGCCAAGCGTCGTCGCGCTGTTGGTCGCGGGCGGACTCAGCGTCTGGCTGGGGACGCTCGCATGCGGCTGCAAGACGGACGCGGCCTCCCCGCCGTCCGCGGCGCCGAAGGCCTGATCGCGTGTCAGGCCACGGAATCCGCCCGCGCCCGGAGGCGATAGCGGAAATAGGCGGCGCAGGCGCCCTCGCTTGAGACCATCGGAGCGCCGATCGGGTGCTCCGGGGTGCACCGCGTGCCGAAAGCCGGGCAATCGAACGGCTTCTTCAATCCCCGAAGGATCTCGCCGCTGATGCATTCGCCGGCGGGCGCCGGCGCCGGGACCCCGAGGCTGAACTTGTGCGGCGCATCGTACGCGGAGTACTTTTCCCTTAGGCTCCAGCCGCTACCCGGTATGGAGCCGAGCCCCCGCCAGTTGCGGTCGACCACCTCGAACACCTCGTCCACGATCGCGCGGGCCGCCGGGTTGCCCCCGGACCGCACCACGCGAGCGTAGGCGTTCTCGACCTCGGCGCGCCCGGACTCCAGCTGGCGCAGGCAGCGGTGCAGGCCCTCGAGGATGTCCACCGGCTCGAATCCCGTCACCACGATGGGCGCCTTGTATTCCCGCGCGATCGGCCCGTACTCGGCCGTGCCCATCACCGCGCACACATGGCCGGCCGCGAGGAAACCCTGCACCAGGTTGTCCGGCGCCCCGAGGAGCGCGCGCATCGCGGGCGGCACAAGCACGTGGGAGACCACCATTGAAAAGTTGGACAGGCCCTCGCGGTGGGCGCGCAGGACCGCCATCGCGTTTGCGGGCGCCGTCGTCTCAAAGCCGACTGCGAAGAAGACCACCTGGCGCTCGGGATGCTCGCGCGCGAACCTTACCGCATCCAGGGGCGAATAGACCATGCGCACGTCCCCCCCCCGGGCCTTGGCCGTGAGCAGGTCGATTCCCGACCCCGGAACGCGGAGCATGTCGCCGAAGGAGCAGAGCGTCACGCCGGGACGGGCCGAAAGCTCGATCGCCTGATCGATCATCTCGGCCGGGGTCACGCAGACCGGGCACCCGGGCCCGTGCACCAGGGTGACGCCGGGCGGCAGCAATTCGTCCAGTCCGAACTTGACAATGGCGTGGGTCTGGCCGCCGCAGATTTCCATCACGGTCCAAGGGCGCGTCGCCGTGCGGGCGATCGCGTCGGCGAGCGTCCTCACCAGGCCGGCGTCGCGGTATTCGTCCACGAACCTCATGGCGGGCCCGGGGGTGCGGCCGGCTCGGGCTCGAGCCCCTCGAGCTCGCCCATGGCCCTGAGGTACCGGAATGTCTCCTCGGCCTCGTCGGCGTCGACGACGCTGATCGCGACGCCGACGTGCACGAGCACGTAGTCGCCCGGCCGCGCCTCGGGGGCGCAGGCGAGGCTGACCTCCTTGATCACGCCCCCAAAGCTGACGCGCCCGCTGCGCTCCAGCGGGTCTTCGCCTTGGATGCTCAGAAGCTTTCCTGGGACGGCGAGGCACATGGCGGGTTAGCCTGGTTGCACGGTCGTGAGGCCCCAAAGGGCCCCGAGCGCCTGGCCCGCGGCGATCGCGCCGTCATTTGGCGGCAGTTCCCGCGGCACCAGGACCTCGAAGCCCTCGGCCCCGAGCGCGGCCGAGGTGAGGTCGAGAAGGAGCGCGTTCTGAAAGCAGCCGCCGCTCAGGGCCACAGTGCCGGCGCCGGCCTCGCGGGCGGCGGCGGCGATGCCGTTCGCGAGCGCGACGTGGAACGACGCGGCGAGCTCGGCCGGATCGCGCCCCCCAAGGAGGCCCGCCTCCAGCGCGGCGATCAGCGGTTCCCAGTCGAGCTCGGCCGCCGCCCCGCCGCCGCTGGGCACGGGGCGCAGCGGCAGGGGCAGGTCGGGGGCCGCGCCTGCGCGGCCGGAGGCTGCCGCCTCGAGAGCGAGGGGGATCTGGCCTTCGAAGCGGTTGTGGTCGCCGAGGCCGAGGAGCGCGCCCACCGCGTCGAAAAGTCGGCCCGCGCTCGTTGTCACCGGCGAGTTGATGCCGCGCGCCAGCATGGATCCAAGCAGGCCGGCCTCGGCATCGGAGAATCCCAGGCGCCGGCCGAGCGCCCCGAGGCCCGCGTGCCCGGCCGCGTGGGCGAGCCCGAGCGCGCAGCGGCGGCCGTCGCGAACGGCGGCTTCGCCCCCGGGCAGCCGGAAAGGGCGAAGGCGCGCGAAGCGCCGGGCCTCCCCTTTGCGCAACAACAGGAATTCGCCGCCCCAGACCGTGCCGTCCTCCCCGAAGCCCGTGCCGTCCCAGGCCACGCCCAGGATGCCGTCGGCCTCGCGCCTATGCTCGAGGAGGCAGGCCAGGACGTGCGCGAGGTGATGCTGCACGGCGACGCAGGGCAGGCCGGTCGCCCGGGCGTACCGCGTCGAGGCATAGTCGGGATGGCGGTCGCAGACGACCCCGGTGAAGTCCGAGCCGTGGATCTCGCCGAGCATCGACACGGTGCGCTGGAAAACCTCCCGGGTCGCGGCGGCCTCGAGGTCGCCGATGTGCGGGCTGAGCGCCACGTAATCCCGGGCCGCAACCGCCACCGTGCTCTTCATCTGGGCTCCGACGCAGAGCCAGCATCCCTCGATCCTGCGGGGAAGGCGCAGGGGAAAGGGCGCGTAGCCCCGGGCCCGGCGCAGCCGGATCGGGCCGGCGGCGGACAGCCGAACGACCGAGTCGTCCACCGGGTGGGCGATGGGCCGGTTGTGGTCGAGAAAGGCGTCGGCGATTCCGGCCAGCCTGGCGTGGGCCTCGTTTTCGTCCGTGCACAGCGGCTCCTCGGCCAGGTTGCCGCTCGTGGCGACCACCGGCCGGCCAAACGCCGCCAGGAGCAGGACGTGCAGCGGCGAGTAGGCCAGGAGCGCGCCGACCCATGGGTTGCGGGGCGCCAGTGCGGGGGCGAGCGCCGCCCCGGGCCGGCGCCTGAGAAGCACGACCGGGGCCGCGGGGGAATTCAGGAGGGCCTCCGACTCGGCCGAGGTCTCCGCGGCCAGGCGCACGGCGGCCAGGCCGGGAAACATGACGGCGAACGGCTTTTCGTCCCGGCGCTTGCGCCGGCGCAACTCGGCCACCGCGGACTCGTTGGCGGCGTCGACCATCAGGTGGTAGCCGCCTATGCCCTTGACCGCCAGGACGCCGCCGCGGCAAAGGACGCCCACGGCCCCGCTCAGGGCCGCCTCCGCCTCGAGCTCGGCGCCGGACGCCGCGCGCAGCGCGATGCGCGGCCCGCAGGCCGGGCAGGCGTTGGGCTGCGCGTGAAACCGCCGGCGGCCGGCGTCCGCATATTCTGCCGCGCAGGCCGGGCACATCCGGAACGCGCGCATGGTCGTGTTCGGCCGGTCGTAGGGCAGGCGCTCGAGGATCGAGTAACGCGGTCCGCACTGCGTGCAGTTGATGAACGGGTACCGGTGGCGCCGGTCGTGCGGGTCGAGCAGTTCGCTCCGGCAGTCGCGGCAAAGCGCCAGGTCCGGGGGAATCGCGGTGGCGACGGGCAGCCGTCCGGGCCCGCTCGGCGCGATTGTGAACGAGGCGGCCGGGCCCGGGTCGTCCTCCCCGGCCGGGCGCGCCTCCAGCTCGCGCACGCGCGCGGCGGGTGGCGCGTCTTCGCTTAGCGCCCGCACCAGCTCCTCCACGGCCGGCGCGGGACCCGCCGCGCGTATCAGGACACCCTCGGAGTCGTTGCGCACCCAGCCGCGCAGGCCCAGCCGGGTCGCCACCCGATGGACGAACGGCCGGAAGCCAACGCCCTGCACCACGCCGCGCACCCGCAGCACCATGTCCGATGACGCGGGCGAAGAGGGCAGGGGGGCGACCATCGGATCATCCCTTCGGGACAAGGGCGCCGAGCAGGTCGTACCACTGTTCGATCCCCTCTCCGCTGCGGGCGGACAGCTCGATCACCCTGGCCTGCGGGGCGATGCGCCTGACGTTTTCGGCGGCGGCAGCCCGGTCGAAGCCGAGCACGCCGGCGACGTCGACCTTGGTCAGAAGCACGACGTGGGCCGACTTGAATATCGGAGGGTACTTTAGCGGCTTGTCCTCTCCCTCGGCAGCGGACAGGAGCACGACACGCAGCCTCTCTCCCAGGTCAAAGGAGGCGGGGCAGACCAGATTGCCCACGTTCTCGATGAAGAGCAGGCGTGCGCCCGCGAGGTCGAGCCGGTCGACGGCGCGCGCCACCATGCCCGCGTCGAGGTGGCAAGCCGAGCCGGTCGTGATCTGCGCCACGGGCGCCCGGGAGCGGCCGAGGCGCTGGGCGTCGCGATCCGTCGCGAGGTCGCCCACCACGGCCGCGCAGGGCGTGGTCCGGCCAAATTCCGTCAGCGTCCGCTCGAGCAGCGTGGTCTTGCCCGCGCCGGGGGAGGAGACGAGATTGAGGGCGGCCAGCCCCAGCTCCTGGAAACGGCGGCGGTTGAGGGCGGCCTGGCGGTCGTTGCCGTCGAGCAGGGATTGCCGCACCTCCACCGTGCGGGTGGCCTTCATCGCGGGCGCCTGGAGGGGCTCGTCCATGGTGCGGATCAGGACAACTCGATCCGGGCCAGCTCCATCTCGCGGCCCTGCACCAGCTCGCCCGATATCCGGCCGCATCGGGGGCAGGTGAAGATGTAGTCCGACTCGACCCCGAATTCCAGGTCGCAGTCGACGCAGCGGCCGCGGGCCGGCACCGTCTCGAGCTCGAGTTCGGCCCCTGCCGCGGGCGTGCCCCTCACCGTGGCGTCAAAGGCGAGCCGGAGCGCGTCCGGATCAACGCCCGAGAGCGCTCCGATCCGCAGCACGATGCGGTGGATCTGGGTTGCGTCGTGCTCGCGAGCCTGGGCAACGACCGCCTCGATCGCGGTTTCCATGATTCCGACTTCGTGCACGGCGATGAGGCCCCGGCGCTAGGGCCTGATTGCGGCCGCCATGGCCAGCAGGACGAATCCCGCGGCGGCGAAAGCCCAGCCCGGGGCCCTTGATGCGGGCGCCGGCAGCCGGGCGGCAAGCCTTTCCGATGCGACTCCGGCCGCGAGCAGGATCGCCGTGGCCGCGACAAAGCCGCTGCCGTAGGCCATGGCCCCGGCCGAGGCCGGCATCTCGGCCCCGTGCGCCGCGCCGTGCAGGACGGCGAAGGCGCCCACACAGGCGGCGGCGGCCGCCGCCGGCATGCGCGCCCGCCGGGCGATCATGAGCCCCAGCAGCAGGACCGACGCCGCAATCGCCTGCTCCACGCCCGGCACGGGTCCGGTCCAATGGCCGGCCACCGCCCCGAGGGCCATGGCGAGGAGGAACGCCGCGGGCAGGAGCCGCGGGGCGCGCATCTGCGCCGCCCAGAAACCAACCGCCAACATGGCGAGGATGTGATCCCATCCGCTGAACGGGTGGGCGAGGCCGCCGGTGAAGCCGGAGGCCGGCTCGAGGCCGGGATGGGCGTGCGCCGCCGGGATTGCGGCGAGAAAGAGCGCGGTTGCGACAAGGCCGTTGAATCTTGGTTTCATGCGGTTTTGCTTTGGGAAACTGACGGGCGGGCCTCCGTCTTCTGGCTGGGCACGACCACGACGGGACAGGGAGCCTTCTGGATCACGCCGCCGGCCGTTCCGCCGACGAAAAGCTGGTAGAGGGACCCGTGGCCGTGGGAGCCCATGACGATGTAGTCGGCCTTCGACCGGGCCGCTTCCGCGAGAATCGTCGCCACGGGGGGCCCGTGCTTGACGGCGGCGTCGGCGACGACGCCTGCGCGCTTCAGGCGCTGCTGCCATTGCCCCATGCCCCGCTCGGCCTCCTTCCCCTCCTTCTCGGCCAGCCGTTCGGCCTCGGGGGCGTATTCATTGATGACTGCCGGCGGCACGACATGCAGAAGGAGCACCCGGCCCCCAATTTCCCCCGCCAGGGCGCCGGCCTCGGAAATCACCCCCGCCGCAGCCTCGGAAAGATCGATCGGGGCAAGGATTGTCTTCATGGCGACCAAAGGTATCATCTTGGCGCTCCGCGGACAACGCATGGATTGCCCATTTCTGTGCGATACTTGCGCAGCCATTTTCAGGCCCAGCGCAATATTTGTGCTGGAATTGGCAATAACTGCGTAGAGGGGACCCGGCGCCCATGGCATCATGCTGCGCATGGCCGATTCACCCTCCACTTTCGAGTATGTAACGTGCGATGGAAACGAGGCCGTGGCCTCGGTCGCCTACCGGCTAAATGAGCTGATCGCCATCTACCCGATAACGCCCTCTTCGACCATGGCGGAATCGTGCGACGAGTGGGCCGCCGCGGGCCGGACGAATCTGTGGGGCCAGGTCCCGCGTATCGTCGAGATGCAGTCGGAGGGTGGCGCGGCCGGCGCGGTGCACGGCGGGCTGCTGGGCGGCGCCTTGACCACGACCTTCACGGCTTCCCAGGGGCTGCTGCTGATGATCCCGAATCTCTACAAGATCGCGGGAGAGCTGCTGCCGCTCGCGGTGCACGTGAGCGCGCGCGCGCTTGCGGCGCAGGGCCTGTCGATCTTCGGCGACCACCAGGACGTCATGGCTTGCCGGGCGACCGGCTGCGCGCTGCTCTGCAGCAACTCCCCGCAGGAGGCCCACGACCTCGCGCTGGTCGCGCATGCTGCGAGCTACCGATCGCGCGTGCCGTTCATCCACTTTTTCGACGGCTTCCGCACGTCGCACGAGGTGTCGAAGATTGCGCTGCTCTCCGACAGGATCCTGCGCTCCGTCCTGGACGAGGGGGACATCGCGGATTTCCGGGCCCGCGCGATGACGCCCGACCGCCCCAGCCTGCGGGGAACGGCGCAGAATCCGGACGTCTATTTCCAGGGCCGCGAGGCGGTCAACCGGTTCTACGAAACCCTGCCGGAGACCGTGCAAACCACGATGGACCTGCTGGCCGCCGCGACCGGCCGCGTCTACCGCATCTTTGACTACCACGGGCATCCCGAAGCCGAGCGGGTGATCGTCGCAATGGGCAGCGCAGCCGAGACGATTGTCGAGACCGTCGACTGGCTGGTCGCCCGGGGCGAGAAGGTGGGGGTCGTCGCCGTGCGTCTCTTCCTTCCGTTCTGCGTCAAGTCGTTCCTGGATGCGCTGCCGGCCACGGTCAAGGCCGTCGCCGCCCTGGACCGCACGAAAGAGCCCGGCTCGCTGGGCGAGCCGCTGTACTTGAACGTCATGGGCGCGCTTGCCGAGGGCGATCCGTCGCGCGCCGCGCGGACGCGGGTCCACGGCGGCCGCTACGGCCTCGGCTCAAAGGAATTCACGCCAGGCATGGTGCGGGCCGTCTTCGAGCGGCTTTCGGAGCCCGCGGCACGGGCGCATTTCACGGTCGGCATCTGCGACGACGTGACGGGCACCTCCCTGGCCTACGACCCCGACTTCGACCTTGAGCCGCCGGAGGTGCGGCGCTGCGTGTTCGTCGGGCTTGGCGCGGACGGCACGGTTGGGGCCAACAAGAACTCGATCAAGATCATCGGCGAGCAGACCACCAATTTCGCCCAGGGGTACTTTGTCTACGATTCCAAGAAGTCGGGATCGATGACGGTGTCGCACCTGCGCTTCGGCCCGAGGCCCATCCGCGCGCCGTACCTGATCCGCCGGGCGGAATTCGTCGCCTGCAGCCAGTTCCATTTCGTCGGACGCTCGGACGTCCTTGCCTATGCCGCGCCCGGCGGGACCGTGCTGCTGAACTCGCCCTATTCGCCGGGCGAGACCTGGGCAAAGCTGCCGCGGGGCTGGCAGGAGGCGCTGATAGAGAAGAAGCTGCGCCTCTTCATCATCGATGCCACCGGCGTGGCCCAGGCGGCCGGGATGGGCCGGCGCACGAACACGGTTCTGCAGACCTGCTTCTTCGCGCTCTCCGGCGTCCTGCCGCCAGACGAGGCCGTGGCGCAGATCAAGGGCGCCATAGCCAAGACCTACGGCAAGAAGGGCGAGCAGATCGTGAAGATGAACTTTGCGGCGGTGGACGCCGCGCTCGCCGGCCTGCACGAGTTTCCGATTCCCGCCTCCCCGGATGCCGGGGTGGCCGCCACCATTCCGCCGTCGTACGCCGGGGCGCCGGAATTCGTCCAGAAAGTCACGGCCCGGCTGCTGGCGGACAAGGGGGACCTCATGCCGGTCAGCGCGATGCCGTTCGACGGATGCTGGCCGACGGGCACGTCGCGGTTCGAGAAGCGCAACATCGCGCTAGAAATGCCGGTGTGGGATCCGGCCGTGTGCATCCAATGCAACAAGTGCGTGCTCGTTTGCCCGCACGCCGCCATCCGCGCGAAATTCGTGGCCCCCGAGGACCTGGCCCGCGCGCCAGCGGGGTACGTCACGGTGCCGTTCAAGTCCACGGAGTTTCCGGGCCAGCGCTACAGCCTGCAAGTCGCGCCGGAGGACTGCACGGGCTGCTCGCTCTGCGTCCAGGTCTGCCCCGCCAAGGACCGCAGCAACCCGCGCCACAAGGCGATCGACAT
>Ga0209415_10011961_pt1 | contig 14531 bp, 6 predicted proteins | sample PeaSoiSIISIP2007_FD_187696 | JGI IMG/M metagenome (GOLD analysis project Ga0209415, IMG submission 187696) | Peat soil microbial communities from Weissenstadt, Germany - SII-SIP-2007 (SPAdes) (version 2) | ecosystem: Environmental > Terrestrial > Soil > Wetlands > Peat | place: Germany...
CAATCATCTGGTCGCGGGCGACGGCGAGTCGGCCGAGGCGCACCGGCGCTTCTACGACGAGTACAACGCCGTGCTCGACATGCCGGCCGAGTACTACCTCGACTGCGTGCGGATCGTGTTTCAGGAGCACCTCTTGCCGCGCGGGCTCTGGTACGTCGGCGGCGCGCGCGTCGCGCCCGAGGCGATCGCTCGCGCCTCCCTGCTGACCATCGAGGGAGAGCTCGACGACATCTCGGGGATCGGCCAGACGCGCGCGGCGCACGATCTCTGCACCGGCATTCCCGCCGACCGCAAGCACCACCTGACAATCGAGGGGGCTGGCCACTACGGCATCTTCAGCGGCCGCCGCTGGCGCGAGACCGTCGTTCGGCCCTTCGATCTGCAATCGTCGCGAACGCAGCAGCGGCTCGATGCGCTGCTGCAGCCGCGGACCGTAAAAGTGGAGCGTGTTGGTGGACAGCAGGCGCGCCGCGTACTCGACGTCGATGTGCGGGTTCTCGCTGACGCGCTTGACGCAGTCGGTGAGCACACCGTCCCAGTGGCCGTAGTCGACCGACCAGCCCGCTAATCGCTCGCCGACAGCATCCAATGCGGCACGCAGATAGATCGGCGCGGGATCATCGGGCTCGAAGGTCACGAACACCTGCCCACGGGCGAAGTACTCTTCCGGATCGCGCTGCAGCTGGCGATGCTCAAAGAGGTAGTCGTCCGGGGCGGTGGCGCCGTTGCCGCGCTGCGGCGACCGATCACGTGCCAGGCTGACCAGGTTGCGCGCCTTGCGGAGGAATCCGACACGCGTGCGGTTGCGATCGCGCATGGCTTCGAGTGCAAACCGTCCCGTCGGCAATTGGTACCGCGGATCGAAGTCTCGCACGCGCTTCTCCCAGTGCTCGTGCAGCGCGTGTACGAGATCCGGCAGCCAGCCGCAGCCTGCCTCGAGGAAGCCGAAGCGCAAGTCCGGGAAGCGTTCCAACACGCCGTCCATCACCAGCTTGGCGATGGCCATCTGCTGTTGGTTGCGGTGCCCGAAGACGTGCGCCAGCGCGAAGGTGTCGACTTGGTCGGCGGCGCCGGCGCACAGATACACGCCGGGCGAGCCGTGGATGCCGATGGATACCTGGAGCGCCTGCGCCGCTTCGTAGAGTGGATAGAACTGCGGATCGGAAAGATGGCGCGGGGCGCGGATCGCGGGGAAGGCGTCGGGCGCATCCGGGTGCGGCATCGGCAGGTTCGGCGCGATGGTCACCGCCGGCATGCCGAGCTGCTCGACGCAGCGGCGCATTTCGTTCACGGCTTCCGTAACGTCCTGCAACGGCAGCACGCCGACGGGGACCAGACGGCTGCGGTAGGGCTCGCAGTCGTCGTGGATGTACGTGTTGTAGGCACGACACAGGGCGACGGCGAGGTCGGTGTCGATCAGACTGGCGAGGGCCAGCGTGAGCGATCCGTAGATGACCTGCACGTCGATGCCTTCCTGGTCCATGTGCTGGAGGCGGACGCGGTTGAACAGCGCGCCCATGGCGGTCTCGGGATGATACGCGCGGAAGGCGCCCTTCCCGAAACCGTCGGGCTGCGGATACAGCCGCACGAAGTCGATGGCGCCGGTGCGCGGATGGCGATCGGTGATGGCGACGCGCGGCTCGCCGTACTGATCGGTAACCGTGCGTACGCGGCTGCGGTACCGCGCGTCGAGGTAGTCGAGGAAGACCACCGGGTTTTCGATCTTGTGCGAGTCGGCGTCGATGACGGGTGCGCCGCGAAACATGAATCCGCCTCCCTGGGGGTGCTCCGTTGTTACGGCATCCATTTCGAGGCGTCAAGCCAGTCCTCCCGACCTTCGACTGTCGGCCCTGAACTTGGTACAACAACGCGTGGATTCCGAGTCTCGCATCCGCATCCGCCGCGGCCGGCGAACGGACTTTACGGGCGTGATGCAGCTGCTGGCCGCGAGCGGGGTCGCCCTGCCGCTTCCCGACCGGGCCACGTTGCGGCGTTTTCGCAACATCGTGGCGGACCTCGGCGCGGATTTCTATATCGCGGCAATTGACGGCACGCTGGCTGGTCTCGTACATGTGACCTATGCGCGGCGACTGGCGGCGCGGCCGCAGGCCCAGCTCGAACAGCTGGTGGTGACCGAGGCGCTACGCCGCCGCGGCATCGGCTCCGCCTTGCTCGCCGCTGCCCAAGAACGGGCACGCCGTCGCGGTTGTGCGCAGGTCTCGTACTCGCCTGCAGCTACCGATGCGGCGGCGCGGGCGTTCCTGCGGAAGGCCGGCTTGGAGCCCGCGGGCGAGTGCTATGTAAAGGACTTGCAGGTGGACGGCTGATGGCGGACCAGGTCATCGAGGTCAGGTGTGGCTGAGCTCTCCAAAGCCATTGCGCGCCTCATGGAGCAGCGCGAGCGCGCGGCGCCGCCGACCGCGCCCGTCGCCGATGCGCCGAAGCTCGCGGAAGTCCTGGCGGCGGTGTGCCGCCAGGTGGCGCCGGGCGACCGTCCGCTGGCGGAGGCGTTCGCTCGCCAACTATTCGACAAAGCCGGCGCGGAGCTTCTGGAGGCCGACGAGATCGGCGCGCTGGCCGGGCTGGCCCTCGCGGGCTTCCGCTTCGTGGCGGAGCGCGGTGTGGAGGAGCCGCGCGTGCGCGTCTTCGATCCGGATCTCGTCGACGCGGGGTGGCAGCATCCCTGCACGGTGATCGAAACCCTTCTGAGCGACCGTCCCTTCATCGTCGACACGATCCGTGAGCATTTGCGCCACGCCGGCTGCACGATCCAACGTTTCCTGCATCCCATCTTCGCGATCGAGCGTGACCCGCGCGGAGCGGTCTTGGCAATCGCCGCACCGGGCGCCTCCGGCCGGCGCTGCTCCTTCGTGCACGTCGAAGTGGAGCGCGTGGCGGACCCGGGCGCGCTGGCGGCGCAGCTCACCGAGCGGCTGACGGACGTCGTACACGCCACCGACGACTACGCGGCCATGCGTGGCAAGCTGGAGGCGGTGATCGAGAACCTGCGTAGGGGCACGTTCACCCCGCCATGGAACATCGATCTCGACGAGATCGCGGCGTTTCTCGCGTGGCTCGGCGAGAAGAGCTTTGTCTTTCTGGGCTACCGCGAGTACCAGTTTGCCGGCCAAGGTGCGGAGCGTACGGCGGCGGTGCGCCGTGGATCGAGCCTCGGGATCCTGCGGCGCGAAGAGCGCTCCAGCTACTTTACGGCGCAGCCGCTGCCGGAGGTGTTGCGCCACAGTCTCAATGAGCCGCCCCTGCTGATTATTTCGAAGACCGATGCCGAGAGTCCGATTCACCGCCGCGCCCACATGGACTACGTCGGCGTCAAGGAGGTCGACTCGGGCGGGGTCGTCGTCGGCGAGCGTCGCTTCCTCGGGCTGTTTACCTCGAAGGCGTATGCCGAGGAGTCGGCGTCGGTGCCGCTGCTGCGGCGCAAGCTGTCGGCAGTCCTCGATGCGGAAGGGGCGCTCGAGGGGTCACACGACTACAAGGCGATCGTCACCGTGTTCAGCAGCATTCCAAAGGCCGAACTGCTCGCGCTGCCTGCAGACCTGCTGCGCACGGAGGTGCAGACGACGCTCGCTGCCGAGAGCGAAGACGATGTGACGGTCCTGCATCACGTCGACGCGCTCGGTCGCGGCGTTTTCGTGGTGGTCATCCTGCCGCGCGCGCGCTTCTCCGACGAGCTGTACCGCCGGATCGAGGCGCGACTGGTGCAGGCGTTCGCAGCCTCGGCGGTGTTCGAGCGACACCTGACGATCGACCAGAGCGAACAGGTGCGCATGCATTTCTACCTGGCGGCGCCGGCGCAGCGGATCGGTACGGCGCGCAGCGAGGAACTGCGTGCGTCGATCCTGCACCTCTTGCGTACCTGGGACGATCGGCTGCGCGACGCGCTGCGCGAGCACTTCCCGCGCGAGCGGGCGCGCGTCCTGGCCGATTGCTACATCGCCGCATTTTCCCACGAGTACAAGGCCGCCACGGACGTGGCCGTCGCCGTCGGCGATATCCGCTGCCTGGAGCAAATGCTCGCGACCCGCAAGCCGCAAGTCGACCTGAGCAACGACACACCCGACGACGCCCGGTTCACCGCTGTCAAGCTCTATCTCGCGGGGCAGGAACTCGTGTTGAGCGACTTCCTGCCCGTGCTGGAAAACCTCGGGATGAAAGTGTTCGCGGAAGACCCACTGGACGTCGTCTTGCCGGAGGTAGGACGCGTGCGCATCCACACGTTCTTCGTGCAAGACGCCGCCGGCGCGCGCCTCGACCTCGAACACAGCGGGCCGTCTCTGACCGCTGCGCTGGTCTTGCTGTACGGTGGCCGCATCGAGAGCGACCGATTGAACGCGCTCATCCTGCAGGCGGAATTGGACTGGCGGCAAGTCGACGTGCTGCGCACCTATGTGAATCACGGCGTGCAAATCGGTAGCGCGCCCAGCCGCAGTGCACTGGTGCACGCGCTGTGCAGCTGGCCGAACGCGGCGCGCCTGCTGTGGGAATACTTCGCGGCCAAGTTCGACCCGCAGCTGCCGACGGCCCCGCGCGAGCGGCTGGCGCGGGGCCTGCCGGAGATCGAGCAACGCTTCCTGGCGAGCCTCGATGCGGTCACGAGCATCGAGGACGATCGCATTCTGCGCGCGCTGTTCAGCGCGGTGGCCGCGACCGTACGGACGAACTTCTTCCGGCCGTCTTCCGAGACCGCTGGCGCCGCAACCGAGCGCAGCGCGGGCGCGGCGGCGGATGCGGCACTGGCCGTGAAGATCGAAAGCGCGCGTATTGCCCATCTGCCCCGTCCGCATCCGGAGTACGAGATCTACGTGCACGCGGTGAACGTGGAAGCCATCCACCTGCGCGGTGCCCGAGTGGCGCGCGGCGGCATCCGCTTGAGTGATCGGCCGGACGATTTTCGCACCGAGATCCTCGACCTGATGAAGACGCAGACGGTCAAGAACGCGGTCATCGTGCCGGCGGGCGCCAAAGGCGGGTTCATCGTCAAACGCCGTCCGGGCATGCCCGCGGCCGACACCTCCGTCGTCGTCGCGTATCGGACCTTCATCGGCGCGCTCATCGACCTGACCGACAACATCGTCCGCGGCCGCCTCGTTTCAGCGCCCGGACTGTTGTCGTACGACGAGCCCGATCCCTACCTGGTGGTGGCGGCAGACAAGGGCACGTCATCGTTTTCCGACATCGCCAACGAGATCGCCGCGCAGCGGCAGTTCTGGCTCGGCGACGCCTTCGCGTCCGGGGGTACCCACGGCTACGATCACAAGAAGGAAGGCATCACGGCACGCGGCGCATGGGAATGCGTGCGCCGGCATTTCCGTGAAATGGGCCGCGACGCCGATCGCGACAGCATTACCGTGATCGGCATCGGCGACATGAGCGGCGACGTTTTCGGCAACGGCCTGCTGCTGTCACGCCGCTTTTGTCTCAACGCCGCATTCAACCATCAGCATATCTTCCTCGATCCCGATCCCGACCCGGCCCGCTCTTTTGCGGAGCGCGAACGGCTGTTCCAGCTGCCCCGCAGCAGCTGGACCGACTACACCAGCAGCCTGATCAGTGCCGGCGGCGGCGTGTTTCCGCGCAGCGCCAAGAAAGTCCCGCTGTCGGCGGCAGTGCGCCGCATGCTCGGGCTCGAGCGCGACGAGGCAACCGGTGAGGAAGTCGTCCGCGCCATCCTGCGGATGCCGGCCGATCTCTTGTGGAACGGCGGCATCGGTACCTACGTCAAGGCCGGCGACGAGACGCATGCGGCCGTGGGGGATTCCGCCAACGACAGCGTGCGCATCAACGCCGCCGAGCTGCAGGTCAAGGTCGTGGCGGAAGGCGGCAACCTGGGTTTCACGCAGCGGGGCCGGGTGGAGTACGCGTTGCGCGGCGGCCGCATCAACACCGACGCCATCGACAACTCGGCGGGTGTCGACTTGTCGGACCACGAGGTGAATCTGAAGATTGCCCTGGCCGGTGCGGTGGAGAGCGGTCAGTTGCCGCTGGCGGAGCGCAACCAACTGCTCACCGAGCTGACGCCCGACGTGACCAGCCGCGTGCTGGCGCACAACCAGCGGCAAGCGCGGGCGCTCAGTCTGGATCAGAGCCGCAGCCAGACCCGGCTCAATGAGTTCCGCGAGCTGATGACTCTGCTGGAGACCGACGGGATACTCGACCGCCAGCTGGAGGGTCTCCCTGACCGCGACACGCTGCGCAATCGCCGCGGCATATTCCTCGGGTTGACGCGTCCGGAGTTGGCCGTGTTGCTGGCGCACAGCAAGCTCTGGCTGCAGAAGCGGCTCCTCGGATCGGCATTGGTGGACGACGTCTACTTCGAACGTCCGCTGCGCGACTACTTCCCAGAGACCGTGAACGTGCGCTTCGGCCAGGGCGTGCGCAGCCACCGGCTGCGACGCGAGATCATTGCGGTCGAGCTGGCCAACGCCGTGGTCGACACCATGGGGGCGGCCTTCGTGTCTCGGGTCGTGCGTGATACCGGGGCGGACGCCGTGGCGGTCGCCCGCGCGTGGGCGGTTGCCGCGGCGGTGAGCGGCGCCAATGAGTTGTGGGCGCAGATATCGAGCTGCGATCCGCCCGCCCCGCCCGCCGCGGAAACGCGTGGATCGTTGACCCTGGCAGCCGCCATCGAGCAGGCGGTCAAGTGGATCCTGGAGACTCAGCCGGCCGACTTGCCGACGGCGGATCTCCGCGCCACCTTGGCGCCGCCGATCGAGGAGCTGCTCGGTCTGCTGCCCAACGTCGTCCCGCCGGCGGCCCAAGCGACCGCCACGGCGGCGGCCGACGCGTTGGCCGCCGAGGGACTGCCGCGGCCGCTCGCGCAACGTCTCGTGCCGCTCGGTCGCCTTGCGGAGCTGTTCGAGATTGCGCACCTCGCCAGCGAGCTTGAGAGGTCGCGGCGCTCGACCGCTGAGGTCTATTGCCGGGTCGGTGACCTCGTGGATCTGGATTGGGTCCGCCAGAGCTTGATCGAGGCGGCGACGGAAGACCGCTGGGAGCGTCGAGCCATCGAAGGGTTGCGGGAAGGGTTGGTCTACGCGCGGCGTGAGCTGACGCGGAACGTGCTTTCGTCACACGCGGGGGACGACGGGGGACTGCGGGAGTACGCCGAGGCGCACGACCAGCAGCTGCGCGCCGTGCGTGCACTGATCGATGACATCAAAAGCGCGCGCCGACCCACGCTCGCCGCGCTGGTGGTCGTCATGCGCGAAATCGGTCGTCTCGTGGGCCGCGGCGACTGATGCAGCCGGTCCGCGTCTCGTTCCTCGGCACCGGCGATGCCTTCTCCGCCGCCGGGCGCCATCATGCCAGCTATCTCGTCGCCGGCGGCGGCAGCACCTTCCTGCTCGACTGCGGTGCGACGACGTTGGCGTCGCTGAAGCGCGGGGGCATCGACGCGACGGCCATCGATCTGATTCTCATCAGCCATCTGCACGGCGACCACTTCTGCGGACTGCCCTTCCTGTTCCTCGAATACCTCTTCGAGCGACCGCGCCAGCGGCCCTTGCGCATTGCCGGGCCGCCGGGGACGGAGGAACGGGTCCACGCGCTATTTCGCGCGGCGTACAAGGAGCTGGCGGCGAAGCCCTTGCCATTCGCACTCGAGTTCACCGAGATGCCGCCCGATCAGCCGGTCACGTTCGGCCCCGTTCACGTGGAGCCCTTTCGCGTGCCGCACCAGGAACGGGAGATCTCGCTCGGCCTGCGGGTCGGCGTCGCGGGCCGCACGCTGCTGTACTCGGGCGACACCGGCTGGACCGATGAGCTGATCGTGCGTTCCGCCGATACCGACCTGTTCATCTGCGAGTGCTGCTTCTTCGACACCCGCGTGCCGTTCCATCTCGACTATCCACGTATTGCCGACCAGCGGACGAGGTTCGGCACCAAGCGCCTGATTCTGACCCATCTCGGGCGCGAGGTGCTGGCCCGTCGCCATGAAGTGGACATCGAGCTCGCTGCGGAAGGTCTGACAATCGAGGTGTAACCTGTTCGTCTCGCTTGACCACACCCCCGCCGGTGCTGCGATGATGGGATGGAGGAGTCTCGCATGCCCGAGCCACACCAACACGCGGTCTTCGGTCGTCGCTTCATCCGACATCTCTGGCGTTTGATCCGCATCTATTGGGCGTCGCCCGACGCTGGGCGCGGGGTCCTCCTCTTGGCAGGGGCGATCGTCTTGGAGCTTGGTACCGTTTACGGAAACCTGCGGCTCTCCGATGCGGAGCGCCTGATCATGGACGCCTTCCAGGACGAGCGACCCAGGGCTTTCCTCACCGCCATGGGGTTCTTCGGGGCCGTTTCCGCCGGCTTCGTGTTCGTGTCTGCGTATCGTATCTACCTGCGGCAACTCCTTGAAATCCGCTGGCGTCGTGGAGTGACCAGCGAGTTCATCGAAAACTGGATGAGCGAGTGCGCATACTGTCAGGTCCAACTCCACCGCGACGAGGTGGACAATCCGGACCAGCGTATCGCCGAAGATATTCGCGATTTCGTGGGGAGTGCGCTCGGGCTCTCGCTTTCATTCCTTGCCGCCGTCGCGACGTTGGTGTCGTTCGGCGGCCTTCTCTGGGAGTTATCCGGTCGTTGGGCGATGCCGATCGACGCCGGGCATTTGCAAGTGCCGGGCTTCCTGCTGTGGGTGGCCCTCCTGTATGCGGTGCTCTCGACCTGGCTGACGCACGTCGTGGGCCGCCGGCTCGTGCCGCTCAACTTCGAGCGGCTGCGGTACGAGGCCGACTTCCGCTACGGCCTGATGCGCTTTCGCGACAACGTCGAGGTGGTGACGCTGTCGCGTGGCGAAGCGCTCGAGCGCCGCGGCGCGCTGGCCCGCTTCCAGAACGTCATCCAGAACTGGTGGCGGCTCATCGCCGCGCAACGGCGATTGACGGTGTTCACCGGCGTCGTCGGCCAGGCCAACGGTATGGTGCCGCTGCTGGTGGCGGCGCCCAGCTTCTTTGCGGGACTGATTACACTCGGCACCATCGTGCAGATCCGCTTCGCCTACGGCCAGGTGTCCGCGGCGCTCAACTGGTTCGTCTTTGCCTATCAGGAGATCGCGCGCTGGCGTGCGAACATCGAGCGGCTCTTGACCTTCGAGGAGGTGATGGACGCGAGCGCCAGAGACCTCGAGCGGTCGGGGATCCGGGTCGTCCCCAGCGCGACCCCCGTGCTCCAGCTCAAGGATCTGCAGATCGAGGCGCCCGACGGTCGCGCGCTGATCAGCACGGCGAACGCCACGGTGAACGAGGGGGACCGCGTGGCGATTACTGGTCCGTCGGGCGCGGGTAAAACCGTCCTGCTGCGTGCCATCGCCGGGATCTGGCCCTTCGGCACCGGCCGCATCGAGGTGCCGGCCCGGACCCGCATTCTGTTTGTGCCGCAGTGGCCCTACCTTCCATTTGGGTCGCTGCGCACGGTGGTCTCTTATCCCTCACCGGAGGGCACCTTCCCCGACGAGCGGATCCGCGAGGTGCTCAAGCTGCTCGGGCTCGAGCGTCTCACGACGCGCCTCGACGACACCGAGCTGTGGGATCAGCAGTTCTCACCCCACGAGCAGCAGCGCCTGGCGATCGCCCGCGTGCTGCTCAATGAGCCCGAATGGGTGTTCCTGGACAAGGTGACCTCGGCCCTCGGTGAAGAGACGGAGAAACGGGTCTACGAGCTCCTCGCCGAGCGCCTGCCACGCGCCACGCTGATCTCGATTGCGCTCGAGCCTAGAGTGGTTGCGTATCACTCCCGACGCTGGACGATCATGCCGAAGGACCACGGACCGTCCTCATTGCAGGCGGCCTGATGGCGCCGTCCGACGCCGATCTCATCCTTTGGAGCAGCGACGTCGCGGGGCTCGACGGTTGGAGCACGAGCGCGGCCCCGGGAAGCGAAGCCCGCCTCACGGTGGAACACGGGCCCCAGGGTGCGGCGCTGCGCCTCGACTTCAAACTCGTTGGTTCCGCCGCCTGGGTGATCGCGCGGCGGCAGGTCGTGGCTGTGCTCCCCCGCCGCTATGTCGCGGTGCTGCAACTGCGCGGCACGGCACCGCCCAACGACCTGCAGGTGAAGCTCGTCGATCCGGAAGGTCTCAACGTGTGGTGGTGGCGGCGGAGCGGGCTGGTATTTCCGCCCGAGGGATCGCGCATCACGCTGCGCCGCGTCGGTCTCGAGTTCGCCTGGGGCCCTGCCTCCGGCGGCGATCCCGATCGGATCGGTGCGGTCGAGGTTGCGGTTGCCAGTGGACGGGGCGGGTCGGGTACGCTCTGGATCGAGGACCTGCGTATCGAATCGCGGGAACCAGCCGCGGGGCCGCCGCGGCCGTGTGGGGTGCAGGCATCGAGCAGTGTTCCGGGCCACGAGCCCGCGCGCCTACTCGATGAGGACGACGACACGAGCTGGCAGCCGGACCCCAACGATCCGCGTCCGTGGATCGAAGTCGATCTCGGCCAGGTACGCGAGTGGGGCGGACTTTTGGTGGACTTCCCCGCCGCCTCGGCGCCCGCGTGCCGGGTCTGCGCATCCGACGACGGTGTGCACTGGACGTCGCTCATCGATGACCAGGGCGGCGCCGGCGGGCGGCGCTGGCTGCGCACGGGCGAGACCGAGTCGCGTTTCGCGCGGCTCGAGCTGGCCACAGCCGGTGGTCCCGGAATCGCACGCCTCGCCGTAGTACCGATCGAGCTGGCCGTCTCGCCGCGGCGCTGGGCGGCCGCGGCGGCGGCGACGGAACCGCGCGGCCGTTTCCCGCGCCACCTGCTCAATGAGCAGGCGGAATGGGCCGTGGTCGGCGGTGACGGGGACGAGCGCAAGGGCCTCCTCAGCGAGGACGGGGCCCTCGAAATCGACGCCGAGGGGTTTACGCTGGAACCCTTTCTGTGGACGGAAGGGCAGCTCTGCACCTGGGCGGACGTCGAGCACCGCATGGCGCTCGAAGATGGGGACCTCCCGATTCCATCGGTTGAATGGATCGTGGCGGGCCTGCGCTTCCGCATCACCGCCTTTGCGATCGGCCCGATCGGTCGCAGTGCGCTGGTTGCCCGCTACGCCATCGAGAACGTGAGTGGCGCCGCACGCGACGCCCGCTTCGTGTTGGCGATCCGTCCCTTCCAGGTCACGCCCGCGTGGCAGAGCTTGAACCTGCGGGGGGCGGTTGCGCCGATCACGTGCCTCGAGTGCGTGGGCCCACGGGTTCGTGTGAACAGTGGCCGCGACGTCGTGGCGGTGACCGGCCCTGATGCCTTTGGCGCGGCGCGTTCCGACGAGGGCTTGCGTGCCGTCTTCGCGGGGAGTCTCCCAGCACGCACGCGGGTCGAGGACCCCCTGGGGTTCGCTGAGGGTGCGTTCGCCTTCGACCTGCGCCTGCCGGCTGGTGGTGCCGAGAGCGTGATCATCGGGGTGCCGCTCTTTGACGAGACCGCTCCGCTGCCGGCGGGCCTCGACCGGGTGGCGGCGACCGCATGGGGCGCGGCGCGGCTCGAAGACGCCGCGGCCGGTTGGCGCGCGCGACTCGCCCAGGTGCCGATCGCACTGCCGCCCGGTGCCGCGTCCTTCGAGCAGAGTCTGCGTGCGTCGCTGGCGTGGATCCTGGTGAATCGCGAGGGACCGCGTATCCAACCCGGTCCGCGCGCGTACCGGCGCTCGTGGATCCGTGACGGCGCGCTGATGGGGACAGCCCTCGCCGAGATGGGGTTCGCCGAGGAGGCGCGTGCGTTCCTGCGCTGGTACGCCCCCTACCAGCATGAAGACGGCCGTGTGCCTTGCGCGGTGGATCGCCGCGGCGTCGATCTGACAATCGAGCACGACAGCCACGGGGAGCTGGCCTGGAGCGTGGTCGAGGTCTTTCGGCTGACCGGGGACCGCGCGTTCCTCACCGATCTTTGGCCGCACGTTCGGCGGGCCGCTGACGCGATCGCGGCGCTGCGCGCGCAACGCACCGGGGATGCGTTCCGCGACAAGCCCTGCTTCGGGCTTCTTCCAGAGTCCATCAGCCACGAGGGGTACGCCTCGCATCCGGTGCACTCGTATTGGGACGACTTTTTCGCGGTGTGCGGGCTCGCTGCTGCAGCCGAAGCGGCGGACGTCCTTGGCGAGGCCGACACGGCCGCCAGGATCGCCGCGCTGCGAGATGCGATGCGCCGCGATATCCAGGTGTCGATCGCACGTACGCAGGCGGAGCACGGGATCGACTTCTTGCCGGGCTCCGTCGAGCTCGGTGACTTCGACCCGACCTCGAGTGCGATTGCGCTCGACCCGTGCGGCGAGGGCGAGCGCCTGCCGCGCGCGGCGCTGGAACGCACCTTCGAACGCTACTGGCAGGAGTTGGCGGCGCGCCACCGTGCGGGCGCAGCCGGCGAATCCTACAGTCCCTACGAAATCCGCAATGCGGCGGCGTTTCTCCTTCTCGGGTGGAAGGCACGCGCCCTCGCGCTGCTCGAATGGATGATCGCCGATCAGCGCCCGCCGGCGTGGCGCCAGTGGCCCGAGGTGGCCCATCGCGACCGGCGCGCGCCCCGCTTCCTCGGTGACCTCCCACACGGCTGGGTGGCATCGAGCTTTCTGCGCGCTGTGCGCCGGCTCCTCGCCTACGAGCGCGAAGAGGACGGGGCTCTGGTCATTGCGGCCGGGGTGCCCGAGGCTTGGGTACGGGAGGTGCCCGGCGTGCGCGTGCGCGCCCTCCCGACCCACTTCGGCGCGCTCGACCTCACCATGTGTGCGGAGGGCGAGGACCGCGTGCGCATCACCCTGGGCGGCAGCCTGCGGCCGCCGGGCGGGATCGTTTTCGAATCACCATTTGAACGCCCGTTGCGCGGTGTGGAGGTCGACGGCCGGGCACGCCCCGCTGAAGACACGCGGAGTGTCTGGCTGTCCGACTTGCCCGCTGCAGTCGTTCTCCGTTACTGACGGTGGTCCCGCCATCGAGGACCGCTAGGGCGTCTTCATGACACGGACTGAACGCCGATACTACCTGATCTACGGCCTCTTCAATCTGTCGTGGTCGTACATCGGCCCGATGTACGTGTTGTTTCTCCTCGGCCGCGGCTTGGACTTGTTCCAGGTCAGCGTCGTGCCAGCAGTGTTCTTTCTCGTGTCGGTGCTCTTCGAGGTGCCGACCGGCGCCTTTGCCGACGTCGCCGGCCGCAAGAAGTCGTTTCTCCTCAGCTGCGTCGTCCGCATGCTGGCCTTCGGCATGTATGCCGTTGCGCATCACTTCGGCGAATTCATCGCCGCCGAGTTCGTCGATGCGCTGGGGTCGACGTTGGCGAACGGCGCGCTGGATGCGTGGGCCGTCGACGGAATGCATGCGGAGGGGCAGGCGCGCCCCGCCGACCGCTTCTTTGCGCGGGCGCAGATGGTCGCGCGGGCGGCCATCATTGTCGGCGGACTCGCGGGCGGCTATCTCGCGCAGCGCGACATGACGCTGCCTTGGGTGGCTGCGGCCGCGTCGTTTGCGGTGACGGGCACGGTGGCGGCGCTGTGCATGTCCGAGACGCGCCCGGTCGCGGCGGCCGGTGCCCCGCCGCGGCAATCCCTGATACAGACGGTGTGCGGCGGGGTGGTCGCGGTGCGCGACCTGCCGGTGTTGCGGCTGCTCTGTCTGCTCACGTTGGGGCTCGCCTTTGCGATCACGCCGGCCCAGCATCTCTGGCAGCCGCGCCTGCAATCCCTCAGCGGGCAAGGGATCTGGTTGATGGGCTGGATCTGGGCGTTGTTCAATCTCGCCTCGTTGAGCGGCAGCGCGGTCCTGCCGCGGCTGCTCGGCCGCCGCCGGCGCGCGGTCGTTCTGAGCGCCGTCACTGTGTGGCGCGGTCTCATGCTCGGGATGGCTGCCGTAGCCACCACATTCCTGCCGGCGCTCGCCGGGCTGCTCATGATGGAGGTCGGGTTCGGGTTGACCGAGCCGCTGCTGCAAGCGTGGATGAACGAGCACATCGCGGCCGAGCGGCGCGCCACCGTCCTGTCGGTGCGCGCGATGTGCCTGACGCTCGGCAACGGGACCGGTCTACTGTGCCTCGGCCGTCTCGCGCGTGACGCCGGCATCACCGTGGTGTGGTCGACTTCCGCGTTGATCGTCGTGCTCATTGCCCCGGTGTTCCTGATGCTGGCCCGGCGTGCTGAGGCGACGAGCGTGTCAGCGCGGCCCGACGCAGCGCTGCGCCCGGAGGTGATTCCGCCGGTTGGTTAGTCCTCGTGTGACGCGTGCCACCAGGATCTGGCAGCCTTCGGTACCAGACTTCGACAACCACGACGCGGTGAAGTAGGCTGCACCTGGAGGTTTGCAATGGGATTCGCAGAGTACGCGGCGCACGATGGGCTCGGGTTGGCGGCACTGGTCACCCAGGGCGCGGTCACCACGTCCGAGTTGGTTGAAGAGGCGATCGCTCGCATCGAGAAGCACAACCCCAAACTGAACGCGGTCATTTACAAGGCCTACGACCTCGCGCGGCACAGCGCGGCGCAGGCGCGGCGGACCGATGGGGCAGGCGCCTTCCACGGCGTGCCGTTCCTCTTGAAGGACATCCTCG
>Ga0209415_10011962_pt1 | contig 14530 bp, 15 predicted proteins | sample PeaSoiSIISIP2007_FD_187696 | JGI IMG/M metagenome (GOLD analysis project Ga0209415, IMG submission 187696) | Peat soil microbial communities from Weissenstadt, Germany - SII-SIP-2007 (SPAdes) (version 2) | ecosystem: Environmental > Terrestrial > Soil > Wetlands > Peat | place: Germany...
CTCGTCGGCATCAAGCCGAGCCTGGGCCTCGTGCCCAATGCCGGCGTGATGCCGCTTTCCGGCAACCGCGACGTGGTAGGTCCGATCGCCCGATGCGTGCGCGACGCCGCACTCTGCCTCGATGTTCTGGCGGGCTATTCGGCCGAGGATCCCAAGACCATTGCCGGCGTCGGGCAGCGTCCGAAAGGCGGCTACACCGCCAGGCTGAAGCCGGGTGCGCTCGCCGGCGAGCGCATCGGCCTCCATGGCCCGGGCTGGCGCGACCAGCCGTTGGCCGAGGAGACGGCCAAGCTCTATGCGCGGGCCCAGTCCGAGCTCGAGGCGCAGGGCGCGATCCTGATCGCCGATCCGTTCGCCGGATCGGGTTTCGCCAAGCTTGCCGAAATAACGGCCGGCACCACCTTCGACGCGCGCGGCATGGAATCGCTGCCTTACGACATCACGCGCTATCTCGCCCGGCTCGGTCCCGACGCCGCCCTCAAGACCTTCGCCGACTTCGTCAAGGCGACCGCCGCCGAGGACGTCTTCGGCCAGGACGGCGTGCTGGCATACCTGCACTACCTGCCGCAATTCGCCGCCTGCCTCGCTGATCCGTCACGCCCGCCGGATCTGTCGCAGTTCATGGCCGTCAAGGAGGCCTATCTCAACTGCTTCGACGAGGTGTTCGCGCGCCATCGCCTGGATGCCCTCGTGTTCCCGCAAATGCACGAGGAGATTCCACCCTTGCACGGGGAACAAATGATCCGGGAAACCACGGTGAGCGAGATCAATATCGCCGGCCTGCCGGGCGTGACGGTTCCCGCCGGGTACCACGCTTCCGGCGCGCCGTTCAATCTGATCATTGTCGGCCGCTTGTGGAGCGAGAGCGACCTGCTCGCCTATGCTTATGCCTATGAACTGTCGACCAGGCATCGCCGGCCGCCGAGACTGAGCGTCGACTGACCGGGTCCCGGATGATCTGGATGCGCTTGTCGGACCCTGGGGCGTGGAGGGCTTAGAATCGTTCGCTGGCGGGCCCGGTTGCTCAGGAGGCCAAGGATTGGGAGGACCATGCGATGAAGGATGGTGATTTCATCACGATCGACGGGCGCCGGTTCCATTTCGACTGGCTTCGCGACAATTGCCCTTGCCCGCAATGCCGGGACGCCACCTCCTATCAGAAGATCCATGATCCGATCGGGCGAGCGGCCGTTCCGCTGAAGGTCGAACTGCTGGAAGACGCCCTCGTGCTGTCTTGGCAAGACGACCCGAAGCCGCATCGCATCGGGCGGGCCTGGCTCGGTGCCAACGCCTACGACCGGCAGCGAAAAGTTTCGCTGCCCGACGAACGGATCATGTGGGACCGCACCAGCTTGGAAAGTGCACCGCCGGTTATTCACGATATGAGCGATCTCAATGCCGGCGGCTGGACGGAGAGTCTGGCGAAATGGGGATATGTCCGGATCGCCCATCTGGCGCGTGAGCAGCTGCAGCCCTTCGTCGCTGCTCTCGGGCCCATCAGCCACTACATCAGTCCGGAGCCCTTCATCTCGATCAAGATCGTTCCCGGCGGCGGCGAGGACCTGGGCCTGTCGAGCCACGCGCTTTCGCCGCACAGCGACCTGAGCTACATGCCGCATATGCATCCGCTCATCGTCGGCCTCTACTGCGTCGAGAACAACGCCCCGGGCGGTGAATCCATCCTCGTCGACGGCCATCGGGTCGTCAGCGATCTTGCCCGAGAGACGCCCGAGGATTTCGAGCGGCTACGCCGCACCCCCGTCACCTTTCGGCAGTTCGACCCCGTCGCCGGCTATCATTTCAGCCGGACGACGCCGATCATACGCTGCAACCCCGGTGGAGCACTGTCCGCGATAACCTTCAGCCACAAGAATTTTTCCGTCGATATTCCTTTCGACGAGATGAAGGCATTCTACCGGTCTTACGGCGCGCTGATGGCGCGGCTGAAGAGCCCTGATTATCAGATCGTCTTCAAGCTCGAGCCTGAGCAGTTGCTGCTGGTCGAGAACGAGCGCGTCCTGCACGGCCGGCGTGCCTTTGACCCCCGCTTGGGATCCCGGCATTTCGAGGCTTTCCATGTGTCATGGGATTATCTGGCAGGCCGGCGCAACTTCGCCGCCCGTGTCGAACTGGAAAGCAACCAAGCCCGGGCAGGCGCTTAGTTCGACGGGGGACCAAGAGTCGCCGTCGCGAAATCTGAATGGCGAACCCAAATATCAGAGCGGGCCGAGGGAGTCCGCGTAGCCGCGGGCGAGACTCTCGCCGAAGGCGGTCGCGGGCGTGAACGGCAGGCGCGGACCGGGAGGAAAGCCCGGCAGGCGCCGGCCGAGCACCTGCTTGCCATAGACGAGAAAATTGTCGATCGAATCCATCAGGAATACCAGGAGCGGGAGAACTCGCCGGTAAAGCTCGCTCGCCGGCGCCTCGCCGCCGGGCAAGCGGCCGGTCATTGTGTCGAAGATTCGAGTCAGGAAATCGAAACTCTCGGCGCCCGGGATGATGCCTGCGGCACCGCCTTTGATGGCGTCGACAACCCCGATGCCGGCCCGGCCGGTGAAAATGGCAAAGGCCCCGTCCGTCGCATCCCGCAGGCGTGCCACGTCGATCGCGCCGGTCTCGACCTTGAGCAGCGACACATTGGCGTGGTTGCGATGCAGGGTCGCGAGGCCGGCCGCGGACATGCCGACACCCAGATACTCGGGCGCCACTTGGATCGCGACCGGAACCTCCGCCTTGTCCGCGACCTGGCCGAAGAACCGGACCAGCGCCATCTCGCCGACGCCGCGCACGGGTGGAGGCTGCAGGATGACCCAGCCGGCCCCCAACGCGCCGGCGGCGCGCACCGCATCGATCTGACCCTGCGGGCTCGCCTCGAGCACGGTGACGCAGAAGGATTTGCGTCCGGCGATCAGTTCCGCCGTCCACTCCACGAGCTGGCGACGCTCACCCGAGGTAAGCTTGTTGCCTTCGCTCGCCAGCCCCAGGACCGCGATCCCGTGCACGCCATGGGCGATCATGGCGTCGATCTGCAGTGCAAGTCCGGCACGATCGAGCCGGTCCGAAGCATCGAAAGGCGCGAAAAGCATGGGATAGACGCCGGACGGGCCCGAAGACTGTGTCACAGCGCCTGCCTCGCTCTTCTCCTAAGCAAGGGAGAGTCCGCCGTCGATGATCAGGTTCTGCCCGGTCATCCAGGCACTGGCCTCGCTCGCCAGGTAGACGGCGGCCGCGCCGATCTCCTCGGGCTGGCCCAGCCGGCCCAAGGGGTGCTGTGCCTCCCGGCGCGCAAGCGTCGCGGCCGGATCGCTCTCGCGCGAGAGGATGTCGCGCGAGAGCTCCGTCAGCACCAGACTCGGGCTGATCGCGTTGACGCGCACCCTCATGCCAGCGAGGTCCAGCGCCATGGCGCGCGTCATGCCGATGATGCCGGCCTTGCTGGTGCAGTACGCGATGCGCTCCTTCATCGCGGCCGTGGCGACGACAGAGGCGATCAGGATCACGGATGAAGGCGCCGCCGCGGCAAGATGCGGAGCGGCGGCGCGGGCGGCGAGAAACGGCCCGGTCAGGTTGACAGTCAGGATCTCCTGGAACTGGGCGAGGCTGCAGTCAAGGACGGAGCCGATGGCGGAGCGACCCGAGCTCACCACCAGGCTGTCCAGGCCGCCAAGAAAGCCCACCGCGGCCTCGGTGACCCGGGCGACTTCGGCTTCCTGCGTGAAGTCGCCGTCCGCCAAGCCCACGGCTCCGTGCTCGGACAGGCTCTCGCGCGCCTCTTCCAGCTTTCGCCGTCGCCGTCCGCTGATGAAGACACGGGCGCCATTCTCGAGCATTGCCTTCGCGCAGGCGTAGCCAAGCCCGGTTCCTCCGCCGTAGATCAGGGCACGCTTTCCAGCCAATGCGGCGCTCATCGCGCTTCACTCCTTGCTGGTTGGGGTATCAGCCGGTCGCCCGAAGGGTCAACCCGCGCCCGCCTATCCTCCATTGGCCGCGGCTGGCGATTCGCCGCTTTCGGGCAGCAGCTCGCGCAGGAAGCGCTTGGTGCGTTCCGCCTTCGGCGCGCCGAAGAACTCGTCCGGCGGGGCTTCCTCGACGACCTGTCCGTCCGCCAGCAGGACGACCCTGTGGGCGACATTCTTGGCGAACCACAGTTCGTGAGTCACCGCGACCATCGTCATGCCTTCGATGGCAAGCTGGCGCATGACGCCCAGCACTTCGAAAACGAGCTCGCGGTCGAGGGCCGATGTGACTTCATCGAACAGCATGACCTTGGGGTCCATCGCCAACGAGCGGGCGATTGCCAGGCGCTGCTGCTGGCCGCCCGAGAGCTGCGCGGGCCTCGCGTCCACCTTGTCCGCCAGGCCCATCTTCTGGAGCAGGGATCGGGCGCGCTCCTCCGCCGCCCGCCGGTTCAGTTTGCGCACCAGCTTGGGTGCCAGCGTGATGTTCTCCAGCGCCGTCAGGTGGGGAAACAGATTGAACTGCTGGAACACCATGCCGATCTGGCCGGGCGCGGCGCCGGTCCTGTCGATCCGTTTGCCGCCCACCAGGATCTCGCCCTCGTCGGGCATTTCGAGGTGGCAAAGGCAGCGCAGAAGCGTGCTCTTGCCTCCGCCGCTCGGCCCGACGACCACGAACACCTCGCCCGGGCGGACGTTGAGCGATACCCGGTGCAGCACCTCGAGAGCGCCGAAGCGCTTGGTGATCTCCCGAACCTCGATCATGTAGCCTTGATCGTCCAAAGGCACCGGCTCCAGCCTTCACCGCCTCGTGCGGAATGCCGGCTCCCGGAACGTCGGGAGCCGGCTTCCCTCGGTTATCCTATCACTGCGGATAGCCGCCACGCTGCAGCATCAGCTCCTTCAGCGCCGGCTCCCAGCCGATGTCCTTCACGTAGAGCGACTCGTAGGTGCCATTGTTGATTTGCTCTTGCAGCCAGGTGTCGACCCAGCGTGCGAAGTCGAGGCTTCCCTTGGGCAGGGCGGGGCCGCCGGGAAATGCCTCCAGGAAAGGCTGGGTGACGCCGTCCCAGACCACCTTCACCGCGCCCTTGTGCTCTTGGGCGAATGAGGCGGCCGACACGTTGTCGGTCAGGAACGCATCAGACCGGTGCGACATCACCTGCAGGAACCCGTCGTTGTGACCCTTGTTGGCGGTTTCCTGGGCAGCCGGGAACACCGCTTTCTTGACGTCCTGATCGACGGAGCCGATCTCCGTCGAGATGGTCTTGTCCGGACTGTTCAGGCATTGGATCGTCACGCAGGTCGAATCGGCCGGCACGACCGCGGAAAGGCCGACGGCCTCCCAAGGCTTGGCGAAGTCGACGGCGAGCGCGCGCTTGGAAGTGATCGCCATCTGGGCCAGCACGATGTCGAACTTGCCGGATTCCAGGCCCGGAATGAGGCCATCCCAGTCGCTGTCGATGAACTGAACCTGAACGCCGAGATCGGCGGCCATCTTGCGCGCCATGTCGATCCAGAAGCCCTTGATCTCGCCGGTTTGCAGGTCCTTCCACATCTCGGGCTTGTATTGAAGCCAGCTGCCGACGCGCAGCACACCGGCCTTCTTGATCGAATCGACAGTTACACCGCCCTGATCGGCTGCCTGTGCGCCGCTCGATGCGGTAAGCGCGGCCAGGCCCAATCCGGCCGCGATTGCCAATGCCCTTGCGATCCTCATTTCTGTCCTCCCGTTTTTGGCGTTGCACAGTCATCACCGCCATGCCGACGATGGCGTGCGTCGCGCTGTGCCGCGATCGCGCGATCTTCTTCCCGTTCGCCGCAAGCATCGCCCCTGCCGGCACGAACTCGTCCGTGTGATTGGGGCTGGATCCCCCTCGCCTCCCGTTTTCAATGCGCCCTCGGCAGCGGCACTCCGCCAGCCGACGTAAGCGACCTGCCTAATTGTATACAGGCTTATTGCCCGGTGTCCAATCTTCCGCTACAGAAAGCGGGGGTCTCACGCCGCTTTATGCGCCCGCGCCGGGCGAAGAACTTACAGGGAAGTGCGCTCGTCGACGCTTTGGGAGCCGAGGGAGGAACGCGATGAAGAATCTGGAGATCGAGCGGGTCACGGTTTATGTCGTCGGCCCGGAAACCGAGCGTCATACCTGGGCGTCGGATATGCACCCCCAGTACATGACCAACACGATCCTGCGCGCGCGCACCCGCGGCGGCCTCGAGGGCATTGCAGGCGTTGCCTCCCTCTGCGAATTCGACTTCGACCGGACGGTCGCCGAAACGGTCCGCCCGCTGCTGCCCTATATGATCGGCGCCTCGCCCGATCGCCGGGAATGGCTGTGGCATAAACTGGTCAATCGGGGAATTCCCGGCTCGCTTCAGGCCCAATCGGCGATCGACATCTTGATGTGGGATTTGGCGGCCAAGGCCGCGGGGCTTCCGCTCTATAAGCATCTCGGCGCCTGCCGGGACAGCGTCCCGGCCTACGCCAGCACGCCGCTCTACGCCGACGCGCCCGCCTATGTCGAGAACGTGCATCGCCTGGCCGAGGAGGGCTTCAGCGCAGTCAAGTTTCATTGCTGGTGCGAGTACAAGCGCGACATGGCAATGGTTCGCGCCGTTCGCAAGACCTTCGGCGATGGCAGGCTGCGCTTTATGCTGGACGTGGAGCAGCGTTACGAGCGCAGCGATGCCTTGCGGGCGGCCAAGGAGCTCGAGGCCCTGGATTTCTTCTGGTTCGAGGCGCCTCTGCTGGACCAGGATCTGGCGGGCTATCGGGAGCTGCGGAAATATTCGTCGGTTCCCATCATTCCGGCGGGCAACACAATCGTCAGTTCGCAGCTGATCGAGATCGCCCTCGACATGGGATGCTGGACAAACCTCCGGGTCGACGCCACGACCGCGGGCGGCATTACGCCGGTCTTGAAGATCATGGGCCTGGCCGAGGCACACGGGATGACCGTGGAACTTCAAAGCTGGGGTTATACGACGACCCAGGCCGCGAACCTGCATCTCATGCTTGCCCGTCCCAACTGCACGTATTTCGAACTGGCGGTGCCCTATGCGGCGTTCGAATATGGCTGCCAAAACCCCATCCGGCCGGGACGCAACGGCCAGGTCACGGTCTCGGGCTTGCCCGGGCTCGGCGTCGAGGTCGACTGGCCGGCGATCGAGGCGGCGACCATCTTCAAGTACGAGGAAACCGGGCGCTCCTGAGGCTCGCACCCGACGCTAAGGGAGGCTGCCGCCATGTATCACTTCGATTGGACGGTCGTATCCGACTATTTCCCGGCGCTGATGATGGGATTGACCGTCACGCTCAAAGTGTCGGCCATTTCCGAGTTTGTCGGCATAGCCGTCGGCCTGGTTGTCGCATTGTGCCGGCTGTCGACTTTCGCGCCGTTGCGCTACCTGGCCGTCGGCTACATCGATTTCCTCAGGGGCATTCCCGTCCTGGTGATGCTGCTCTGGGTCTACTACGGCTTCTCCATCCTGTTCGGCCTGAACCTCACCCAGATGGAGGCGGCCGTTATCGGCCTCGGCTGCTCTTACGCCGCATACATCGCCGAGATTTTCCGTTCCGGCATCCAGGCGATTCCTGTCGGCCAAAGGGAAGCGGGGCGGACGCTCGGCCTCGCGCGCTGGCAGATCATGGCCTATGTAGTGCTGCCTCAGGCGGTTCGGATCATCATCCCGCCGATGGGCAACACCGTTATAAGCATGCTGAAGGACTCGTCCCTGGTGGCCATCATCGCCGTCTCCGACCTGATGCGCCAGACCATGGTCGCGGCATCGGAGACCTTTCGGCCTTTCGAGCTCTATGCCGCCGCGGCCATCATCTATTACATGCTCACCTTCATCACGGCCCGCATCGTCACGCTGGTCGAACGAAGGCTGGATCGCCAGCCGGGCGCCAAGAAGCGCTGACCTTCACCCGCCGGTGGATTCCCGGTCAGGCCGTGCCGCGGCTCCGGCATAGATGATGTTCATTTGCGCCTCGTAGATCTTGGTGTGAAACGCGACCGCATCGGGGTGGAAGTCGCTTGCCGGCCTTGGCTCATGGACGAAATTGCCGTAGCGGTCGCGCCCACGCACCAGGGTCGCGGCGTCGGGAATGCCGCTCAGCTGGCGGACGTGAGCGGCAATATAGCGCACTGCGTAGCCGATGCGCCGATGGCTTGACGTGTTGGGCTCCGAGCCATGGATAAGCCGGACGTGATGCAAGGACATTTCACCCGGCCCCAGGATGACGTCGACGGCCTGGCGCTCGTCTACCTCGACCTCGACTTCCTGGCCCCGGCTTAACAGGTTGTTCTCGGAAAACGTATCGCGATGGGGCAGCTGGTCCTTCAGATGGCTGCCCGGGATGACGCGCATGCAACCGCTCTCCACCGTGCTCGGCGTCAGCGCGACCCAGGCGGTAACGATATCCGGCTTCGACAATCCCCAGTACGTGGAATCCTGATGCCAGGTGACCCGCTTGCGATCGCCGGGGTTCTTGACGAAGAAATCCGTCGCCCAGCAGAAGATGTCCGGCCCCAGCACGGATTCCACCTGATCCAGGATACGCGGGTCGCGGACCAGATCGGCGAGCCAGCACAGCAACAAATGGGGCTTGTGGTTGGTGCGTCGGGAAAGTCGGCCGCCCTCCCGGCGCTCCAGAGCCTCGAACTTGTCGAGAAGGTCCCGGGCTCCGGCGGAGCCGACGGCGGGCCGGGGGAACAGGACGCCGGCGCTCCCGTAGCGTGCGACCAGGTCCTGTGAGAGTGCCGTCGTCATGGCTTTGTCATCGAGGCCCGCGCCGGCTCAGCCGGCCGACGGAAGCGTGGCGGCGACTTCGCCGATGGCCTCGTCGAGCACGTCAACGATCATGTCCACCTCCGCCTCGCTTATGACATAGGGCGGCGTGATCTGGATATGATCCCCGCCCTTGCCGTAGTTGGCGTCTTTCATCCCTGGGATCAGCATCACCCCGCGTCGGCGCGCGCCGGCGACGATCCGCTCCGTAACTCGCGCGTCCGCGGGCCAGGGCCGATGCGATTTGCGGTCGGCGACGAACTCGACGCCGGCCAGCAGGCCGCGCCCCCGCGTATCGCCCACGATGGCGTGCTTGTCCGCGAGCCCGGCCAGACGCTCGTGGAGATAGCCGCCGATCTGCCCCGGCCGCGCGAACAGATTGTGCTCGCGCATATACTTATGGACCTGCAGACCGATGAAGCAGGACATCGCATTGCCGCTATGAGTCGAGCCGTGGGTGAATTCCCCGCTCGGGCTGCGCATGAAGGCGTCGACCACGCGCGCCGACGCAACCGTCGCCGAAAGCGGGGCATAGCCGCTTGTAATCGCCTTTCCCATGGTCACGATGTCCGCGCTCACGCCCCAGGGCTGGATCGCGAAGGGATAGCCGGTGCGCCCATAGCCGCAGAGAACCTCGTCGGCGATGAACAGTACGTCATGGCGGTCGCAGATTTCGCGCACTTTCTTGTAGTACTCCGGCACGGGGACGACCCCGGTGACCGAGGTCCCGATGACCGGCTCGGCAATGAAGGCCGCGACCGTGTCTGGTCCCTCCTGAAGGATGCAGCGCTCGAGCTCATCGGCGCAGGCGACGGCGCAATCCGGGTAGGTCTTGCCGTAGGGGCAGCGATAGCAATACGGCGGCGAAATATGCGGCACGGCCATCAGGTAGGGATCGAACGGCTCGCGCCAGGAGGGCCGGCCCGAGAGGGCCAGCATGCCGAGCGTGATCCCGTGATAGCTCTGCCAGCGGGCAATGATCTTGTGCTTGGTCGGCTTGCCGCGATGCAGATGGTACTGGCGGGCCATCTTCACCGCGGTCTCGTTGGCCTCCGAGCCGCTGCACATGAAATAGACCTTGGCCATCTCCGGCGGTGCCACCGACAGGATGGCCTCGGCCAACTCCTCCTGCCAGCGGGTGGTGAAATGGCCGTTGAAGGCATAGGTGATGTTCGCGGCCTCGCGGCCGACCGCCTCGTAGATCTCCTTTACGCCGTGACCGATGGATACGACGGAAGTGCCGCCGACGGCGTCGAGATAGCGCCTGCCCTTGGCGTCGTAAAGAAAAACGCCCTCGCCGCGGACGATCCTCTCGAGCGGGTTCCTCAGATTGCGATAGAAGACGGCCGATTCCACGAGCTTGCTTCCCTTCCGTCCTGCAGGCCGACAGTTGCCCCGCCGACCCGGACATCGAACGACTTGTAAGACGCCGGATACCCGCACGGCAAACGGTATACATTTATACGATGCCCCGCGGCCTGGCAATCTCCAGGCAGCAGGCTGGCTCTCGGCGGCTTTGCCCGCGGCCTCCAATCCTCGCCGTGCACTGATAGAAACCTGCAGGGCCCGCGCGGCAAGCTGGTCACGGCGCTGGCTCCGAGCGGGCGCTTTCGTTTGCAGCTGACGGCGTTGCCATTCTTGGGATATTCTTGATGTATCTCCCGCTCGTGGCGAACGCACGTCTCGCGCCACAAGCATTCCATATTCGGCAAACCTGTCCCTAGTTCGGCATTCCAAGAGCCTGTATACATTTAGCATGGACAACCGTACCCAGACAACCGCGGTCAAATCCCAGCCCGCCGACGCCGCAGCGCAGCGGCGACCGGATCGCGCGCTGCCGCGGGCGCTCAGTCTTGCCTCCCAGGTCGCCGACTTCATTGTCGACGGCATCGCCGCCGGCAACTTCGAGTTCGGGCAACGTCTGATCGAGACGGATCTCGCACGCCAGCTCGATGTCAGCCGGGTTCCGATCCGCGAGGCAGTAAAAATGCTCGAGGCGCAGGGCATTCTTGTTGTCACACCGCACCGCGGCGCTCATGTTGCCGAGTTCGACGAGCTCAAGATCGATCGCATTCGAGAGGCACGCATTGCCCTGGAGCGCCTGGCCATTCCCGATGCGCTCGCCATGTTCCAGGCTCATCCCGAAAAGCAGCAGGCGCTGGCGGACCAGGTAGCCAGGATGGAGGATGCCGTCGCCCGCCGGAACTGGATCGAGGCTGGCAAGGCCGATCTCGAGTTCCACAGGCAGATCTGCCAAGCCTCCAACAACGAAATCGCGATTACGCTCTGGGAGGCGCTTGCCCGGCACATTACGATCGTATTTGGCAGGGAGTTGCGCGCCGAGGGCGGCAACCCGCGGTTGGGAGATCAGCACAATCGCGTGCTCCGCCTGATTCGCGAAGGCGATCTCGAACAGCTGGACGATGAGCTTCGCAGGCACGTCATGCGCCTGCGGAATCGGCGCGAGAAAAGCGGAGGCGTTCGAAGCTTGACTGCGGTTAGGAAGCCGAAATCTCGGTAGTGCTGGTTGTCCGTCCCGGCGCGGGCTCCGCCGGCCGGAGAAGTCTTAGAGGCGCGGTCAGGGCCATGGATTGAGCTTCCGGACAGTGATCTGCCCCGAACAGTGGTCCAGGATTCGAGGGGGCACGTCAGCCTCAAGTCCAGGTGCCAGCTCTCCTGCAAGACAGCCGAACATTCGCTGTGATCCGGCCGCTGGGCGAGCGATGATGCGGCGAGGGCAAGGTGGCGAAGCGCAAACCAACCTGGGGAAACCGCACATGATCCGAGGATCAATCTCGAGGGTGGCGATTGCCGCCGCGACCGCTATCGGGATGGCAGGCGCTGCGATGCCTGCCCAGGCGGGCTCGGCTGGCAACGGCACCGCTGGAAGCGGGATGGCGCAGTTCCAGAACGGGATGAACCTACCGCTATACCGATACGAGGCGGATGCCGAACGGCTCTGCAAGGGCGACACGGTTGTGTGGGGCAGCAGCGCGAACAAGGGCATCTATTTCGTCAAGGGCGCTGGCCCATACTCGAGTGCCGGGCAGCGCATCGGCGGTTTCTATGCCTGCATGGCCGATGCGAAGAAGGGCGGCTACAAGATCGGGGAGTGATCCTGCTGCGGAAGGTGCCCGGTCATGGCCGGCCAATCCGAATTGCCGGCGGCAGAGTGGCTGCTTGCACGACCATCGGGCGTGAACTTGCCCAACGCATGGTCGAGAATGACGGGGGCACCGGCATGGATCCCAGCAAGCTGTCTCATTCGTTCAGGAGGCTCACGTGAAAATCGGAAATTGGCCGGCCTGTATGTGGTCAGGAATCCTCGTAGCCGTGGCGTTCATCGTGAGCTGCTCTGGCTTCGCGCGCCCGGCCGCGGCGGAAGACTGTTGGACCGACGTGACCGTCAATCAGCCCTGTGGGCCGAACGATTGGATTCAATTGCAATTCAAGAACACCTGCACCGATCAGCAGTCTGTCCAGGTCTGCATACGCTGGCTCACGGGTCCCAATGCGGGCACCCTGAACCGGCTTGGGGCCTACGCGGACGGCGGTCAGGTGGGTGTGGTCACGCCGGGAATGTGCGTCGGCAAAATTCGATATACCTTCAATCGAGACGGCTCGACGCCCACTTGTCCCGACAACTCCGCGCAGTAATCATGGCTGAAGCCCGGAAACGCGACGCGACACCGCGCACCGCGAAGGGCGCATACGCTGGGAAAGGCGGCGCTTGCCGCTTTCCCCGCGTCGGCTTCGAAATCCCGGCTTCATACCGGCGGCAGATGCAGCCACCTGGCGAACCCCTGCAGAATTAGCGTGGTGGCATAGGAGGCCAGGATCATGCCCATGACCCGCTTGACCACGTTGGCGCCGCCTGTGCCGATGACCCGGGTTAGAGGCCCTGCCGACAGCATCAGCAGGTAGGTGATCCCGAGAACGAGAGCCACGGCGGCCTCGGTGTGTATTTGCTCGAGGATGTTGATGCGCGAATTGTCCGTGCGCAGGATCACGGTCAGCATGGCGCCGGGGCCGGCCAGGGTCGGTATGGCCAGCGGATAGATGGCGCGCTGCAGAGCGCTCGTCTTGCCGGACCCGTCCGTGGCAACGGGTCTGCCGACGCCGATCACCAGATCGATGGCGAAGAGCAGAAGGATCAGGCCGCCGGCGATCTCGAAGGCATGCAGCGAGATGCCCATGGCAGTGATGATGATCTGACCGGCGGCGATGAAGAACATGAGCACGGCGAGCGCGATCAGCGGCGCAAAGCCGGCGATTCGCCGGCGTGTTGCCTGATCGCAGTCCGCGGTCACCGCGATGAATATTGGCAGCGCGGTGATGGGATCGATGATGATCCAGATCGTCAGGAAGTCGAAGAGGAAGTCGCCGAACCACCACATGCCGCCCCCAGCCCCGCTGCTGATTCCAGCCGACACCCATCGGAGAACCGGCCTGCCGAACCGAGATTGCTGTCGGGCGGCGGCATTTGCAAGAGCGCGGCCCCGTCTGGAGTGCCGACATGCTCGAACGGCCAGTGAAACGGTGCGCCGCGTAGCGACAGCTCCCAATATGCCTTCGTCAAGGCGCGCCTCTTCCATGGTTCGGGCGGAGTGACGATTTTCAGTCGGTAGGTTTCGACCGGGCCTCCGCATGAGCCGAGGTAGCGCCACAAGCGATCGGCATGAAGGGTGATGACTGCCCGCTTGGGGCGGTCCCCGTGTCGGCTACGTAACTTGCCCGCAAGGCCGAAGTGATTCACCATTCCGGCAAGGCCCTGTTCATTCGAGGCGTGTCGGAAAAGGTCGGTTTGGGAGCGCCAAAATGGTCAAAGTCTGCCGCTACCTGCCCCCGCTCGGGCGCTTCCTGCTATGCAGCCTTTTCATTTGGGCTGGATACGCAAAACTGACGAATCCGGGTCAGACCGCCCAGTATTTCGCTTCCGATGGCGTCCCAGCGCCAGGTTTGATGGTCTGGGTCGCCATCATCGTCGAACTGGTTGGCGGGCTCGCAGTCCTGGTTGGATTCAAGACGCGATGGGCCGCCGGAATTCTGGCCATCTGGTCCCTGATCACCGGCATTGCCGTTCACCTCACTGCCGAAATGCATTCGGCTGACGCCATGGTGGCCTATGACAACATGATCCATTTCTACAAGAACTTGGTCATGACCGGTGGCCTGTTGTATGTCGTGGCCTTTGGCACCGGAACGCTTAGCGTCGATAACGGCCTTGCACCTCCGAGAGGGGTCGAGGGCCGCGGCAAATGACCGACCCGCGGCGTTAACGGCGAGGTCCATGCCTCAAGGAGGCGTTGAAGCCGAAACCCGAAGACATGGGCTGGCCAAGGCCAATTGTTGGCCCGGCCGGTCGTCAATGTTTCGTGGCGGGCGCCTCGATTCTCGCAAGGTCTTCTGTGGCCAACGCGAGCAGACGGATGACTTCTCGACGCTTGGCCTCGTCAAGGTCGGTCGTCAGAAGAAGACGATAGCGCGCGATGTTCTGGCGAGTGATCCAGTTGTCTGGCATCGATCACCTCGGTTTTCGATTCTTCTCGGGCTGCGTTCGCACGGTTACAGCACTATCCCGCGCAGCCTTCAGGCATCGGGCGGCATCAGCGCGCAATTCGACTGATTTCTTCATGACCGGGCCACGCTGGATAAGCGGGCGGAAGCGCTGTTCTCTCCCGGTCGGCGGCGCCCACGCATGGTCGTGTCCCAGGTAGTGGTGTAGGAGGCGGCTGACCGGCCCGCTGACGCGACCGCCAAGAGTCTGGCGTTGGCGG
>Ga0209415_10011963_pt1 | contig 14530 bp, 15 predicted proteins | sample PeaSoiSIISIP2007_FD_187696 | JGI IMG/M metagenome (GOLD analysis project Ga0209415, IMG submission 187696) | Peat soil microbial communities from Weissenstadt, Germany - SII-SIP-2007 (SPAdes) (version 2) | ecosystem: Environmental > Terrestrial > Soil > Wetlands > Peat | place: Germany...
TCTCGCTCTACGCCGCCTTCCTCCTCGCCTTCGAGACGCTCTTCTTCGTCCACTCGAGTATCGCCGTGATAGACGTCGGGGCGATCTTCTTCAGCCTGCTGGGATTCCTCTTCTACTTCGCGAAGGCGCGCTGGTGGAAGTTCAGCTACGTCTCCCTCGCTGGAATCGCCTTTGGAGCCGCGGTCCTCTGTAAGGAAACGGCAGCACTCTTGTTTATCCTGCTGATCTACTACCACCTCTTCTACGCTGAGGGTTTCCGTGGTACGGTGGCGCGTTCGACGGCGGTGCTCTGTGCGTGGACCTTCCTAGTCTTTGCTGTCGGGATGCAGATCTACGACGGCGCATTCGGCGCCGGAACGGCGACCACCTTCATAGGCCAGACCTACTTCATACTGGGGTACGGGGCCTCCTTCGTGATGACCCCGGCGAACCATGGATGGATCGACTCGGTCCTTCGCACCCCCATCACCCCGCTGAACTGGGTGACCTACTACTCGCCCGTGGCATACCTGGTCACCGTCGTCAAGGTGACGACGGCCGCTGGGAGTTACTCCTACGCCTCCGCCGGATACTACGGCGTCACCAGCCAGCTTGAGGTCTGGCTCGTCTACTTCTGGGGCGCCTACACCGTCTACCTCTGGCGGAAGACCAATGGCAAGACCTTCGCCTCCGAGTCCGAAGCGAACGAGTTTCGCCTTGGGCGCCTCGCCCTAGTCTGGTTCCTCGTCGTGTTTCTGGGCTACGTCGCTCTCTACCTCTACGGGAGAGTCACGTATCCCTACTACCTCATCGAGGCCGCGCCCGCACTCGCGATAGGCGCCGCGTACTCCCTCACCAGGAGCTGGTTCCCGCGGCCGATAGCTTATCTCCTCCTCGCGGGGGTCCTCCTCTGGTTCTTCATCTTCTACCCCGATAAGTCGTTCCTCCCGACGCAGCTCCGGGTGTGGCTGGGGCACTGACTCGAGCCTATTCACGAACGTGTTAATCCAGAGCTGAATTGCGAAGGTTTTTCTACATCAACGCGCACCCACGCGCAGACATCTTGAGCCGCGTCGCGGAGGTCAAGTCTAGGATATCCTCGGTCGAGCTCCTCTCCACGCTGAAGAAGAGCTACAGCTACAAGGAGCTCTCTGCGATCCTGGGCCTCTCCGCTCCCATCCTGAGCAGGTATGTGAGGGGTCACGTCCTCCCGAGCCCCTCCCGCTCCGACAAGTTCGTCGCCGTCTTCCGCGAGAGGCTCCTGAAGAAGATGGTCACCGACCACATCAGGCTGACCAACGAAGGGGTCTACGACCTCACGCGCGTCGTGCTCGACGTGGGCCTCCTCAAGCAGATAGCGAAGGTGGTCTACAGCGAGTTCGAGCCCTCCCACGTCGAGAAGGTGCTCACGATGGAGGTCGACGGCGTGCCGCTAGCGGTGGAGATTGCCGACGAGTTCAACGTGAGCGTCGCGATAGCCAAGACGGAGCGCGACCTCGCGGCCGAGGAGTTTTACGAGCAGCGGATGGTATACTCGCCCGACTCGGTGAAGTACCTCTACATCCCGAAGACCTCCCTGAAGAAGGGTGAGCACGTCCTCATCGTGGACGACCTGATACGCTCCGGCGTCACGCTGGACGCGCTCGTGAGGCTCGCGGAGAAGGCCAGGGCGCGGCCCGTGGGAATATTCACGATTGCGTCTTTGGAGCAGTCGCTCGCCAAGCTGAAGGAGCGCCTGAAGCTCAACTGCCCGATAGAAGCGCTCGTCACGCTCGAGCCTCCCAAGAAGCAGCAGTACGCGTTCTAAGGGAGGAGCGCGCGAACAGTGACAGCGTCCGTCTCCACGTTCAAAGTAGACGAAGAGTACGTCAAGAGCAGGATCCCGCCCAGGAAGCGGGACTCTCACAAGGGGATGAACGGGGTCGTGTGCGTAGTGGGAGGGAGCAGGACATACCACGGTGCGCCATTCCTCTGCGCCATGGGCGCGGCGAGGACGGGTGTCGACCTGGTCTACGTGGCTGTCCCGAGCATGGTAGCAACCCCGATAAGATCGCTCTCTCCTGACCTGATAGTCTTCCCGCTTCCAGACAGCAAGCTCACGCGCGGCAATGCCTCGAGGCTGGCGAGCTGGCTCCCAGAGCTTGGGTGCATCGGCATAGGCCCAGGCCTCGGGCCGCAGAACCCGAACGAGCTTAAGAACGCCCTCGCGATGCTCTCGGCCAAGTGCAATACGCTCGTGGTGGACGCCGACGCGCTCCGCCCCGCCATGCTCGAAGCGCCCGACGCCCAGAGGGCGAAGACCGTGGTGACCCCGCATGCGAGGGAGTTCGAGAGGCTCTTCGGGGCGGAGCTCCCCGACGCGCTCGACGAGAGGGTCTCTCTCGTGAAGAAGGCCGCCGGGGAGCACGGCCTAGTCGTCCTGGTGAAGGGCCCGACGGACGTGATAAGCGACGGGGAGAGAGTCGGCCTGAACGACACTCACTCTCCCGCGATGACCGTGGGGGGCACGGGCGACGTCCTCACGGGGATTACCTCCGGTCTCGCCGCGAAGGGGATGGGTAGGTTCGAGGCCGCCTGCTGCGCCGCCTACATCAACGGGCTCGCCGGCGCGGAAGCTGCGATGGAGCTCGGGTTGCACATCGTCGCCTCCGACGTCGTGGGTTGCATCCCGAAGGCGATGAAGCGGTTTGACAAGCTCGAGTGACGCCCGCGGTTCGAGAAGGCCCGGGCTCCACTCCAAGTGGAAGGGGGTCGTAGACTCTCTCGAGGCCATCATACCGATCTACGAGACGGGCTCGAGCCGCATCTCCCTCCTCTTGGACAAGGAGATGCGAGAGGAGGTCGCTTCGTTCGCCGTCGAGGGAGAGAAGGGGGCCCTCGTCCTCGACCTCGGCCCGGGACCAGGGACCCTCTCGAGGGTGGTCGCCCGGGCCGGCGGGGACCCTGTGCTCGCGGACGCGTCTCGGAAGATGCTCGCGAAGGCGCCGGAGTTCGACCGGGTGCAGTGCGTCTTCGAGTCCCTGCCCTTCAGGCCAGGCGCCTTTGGCGCTGCCGTCGCCGGGTTCTCGCTGAGGGACTCGCTGGACCTCGAGACGGCGCTCACGGAGATACGTCGGTCCATACGCGCAGGGGGGAGGTTCGCGTTCTGCGACCTCGGGAAGCCTTCATCCAGAGTCAAGGCGGCCTTCGTCGGGGGATACATCCGCGTCGCGCCCCCTCTCATAGGGTTCCTGACTGGCGGTCGTTCCGGCCTCCGGTTCGGGTCGCTCCACGAGACCTACGAGCTCGTCCTCGACAACAAGACGCTGGTCAGGCTCCTGGCGGGGTACTTTGGCGAGGTGGCCATCAGCGAGCGGCAGATGGGCGGCTCGATAGTAGTGCGTTGCAAGGCCTGACTCTCCCTTTCGTCCGCATCGAGACCTTCAGCATTGCCTCTGATTGGGATCAGGTCCCTTCGTAAGCTGTTGCTCTTAGAGACCGAATTATTTATAGACTAATGATTCGGCGCCAATGTGTTTTCAATGGAATACAAGTGGGTCGCGCTCTCCAACACCACCATCGGGGTCTTGATGGCCTCTCTGGACAGCACCATCGTCCTCATCTCCCTCCCCGCGATCTTCCGGGGGCTTCAGATCGACCCGCTCTCCTCCTTCCAGTACCTGCTGTGGATCCTCTTCGGCTACAGCGTCGTGACCGCCACTCTCCTGGTCACCTTCGGACGGATCTCGGACATCTTCGGCAGGGTGAAGATGTACAACCTCGGGTTCGCCATCTTCACCTTCGGTTCGGTCCTCGGATACCTCACCCCTAACACGGGCGACGCGGGCGCCCTCGAGCTCATAATCTTCAGGATAATCCAGGGCGTGGGCGCCGCATTCCTCTTCGCGAACGGCGTCGCCATCATCACGGACGCGTTCCCCGTGAACGAGCGGGGCCAGGCCCTCGGGATAAACATGGTCGCCGTCCTCGCAGGGTCGATGCTAGGGCTCACGCTGGGAGGCGTCCTCGCGACGATCAACTGGCGTTACATCTTCCTGGTGAACGTGCCCATCGGCGTCTTCGCGACGGCCTGGGCCTTCCTGAAGCTAAAGGAGGTGGGCAAGATTAGGCGCAACCAGAAGATAGACGTCTGGGGCAACCTGACGTTCGGCGTAGGTTTGACGCTCCTCATGGTGGGCGTGACCTACGGGCTGCTCCCGTATGGCAGCTCCTACTTCGGCTGGGGCAGCCCCTGGGTTATCGCATCCATGCTCGGGGGAGCCGCTCTCCTCGTCGGCTTCTTCTTCATCGAGGGCCGGGTGGAAGACCCCATGTTCAATCTGGACCTCTTCAAGATAGCCGCCTTCAGGGCAGGGAACTTCGCCTCCTTCCTCTCCTCGATAGGCAGGGGCGGGACCCAGATAATGCTGATCATCCTGCTTCAGGGAATCTGGCTCCCACTCCACGGCTACACCTACCAGTCGACCCCCTTCTGGTCGGGGCTCTACATCACGCCCCTTCTCCTGGGCTTCGTCGTGATGGGTCCTCTCAGCGGGCGCCTTGCAGACAAGCGTGGTGCCAGGGGGCTGGCCACCGGCGGCATGCTGATCTCTGCGACCTGCCTCTTCCTTCTCACTTTGCTCCCCTATGACTTCATCTTCTGGCAGTTCGCCATCATACTCTTCGTCATGGGGCTCGGCGGAGGCCTCTTCGCTAGCCCAAACACGGTCGCGATAATGAACTCCGTCCCTCCGGAGACCAGGGGCGCCGCGTCGGGGATGCGGGCGACGGTCCAGAATACTGGGATGACCGTGAGCACGGCTGTCTTCTTCTCGATAGTCTTGGTGGCGCTCTCCGCCAGCCTCGCGCCAGCCCTCGCTTCCGCGGTCCAAGTGGCGGGAGCACCCCAGCTTACCTCGGCCTTCAAGGGCATCCCCCCGACCGCAGCGCTCTTCGCGGCATTCCTCGGATACAACCCGATCGGCTCGCTCATCCCGTCCCAAGTCATGAGTTCCCTCCCCGCAGCGACCCAGACCTACCTGACCGGTAACACGTTCTTCCCCACCGCGATTGCGCCCGCCTTCATGTCCGCGCTCCACGACGCCTTCTACATCGCCTCAGCGCTCACCGCGGTCGCCGCGTTGACCTCCTGGTTCGGAATGCGCAGACCGAAGGCGCTTCAGGAGGCGATAGCGAAGCCGGTGGAAGAGGCCGAGCCTCAGGTGGCCCCGCTGGTCAAATCGGCCGGAGCTTCTGCCGTAGGGGACGAAGCGGGACAGAAAGGGTGATTGTGGCTTGGGTTCGGAGAGCGCGACAAGAGAAAAGGCGAAGGGGGCTGGCGCAGCGAAGGGAGGCCCGATCGACGAGGTCGAACTTTGGCGCTCTTTGCTCGACTCGCTGCGGCGGTTCCAGCGCGGCTCGGAGAAGAACCTCCTTCGCCTCGACCTCAGCGTCGCGGAGCTGAGGATCTTGAAGGTGCTCGCCGAGAAGGGGTCGTCGCCCATGAACAGGTTCTCGACCGAGACCCTGCTCTCTCAGCCGACAATCACCGGCGTGGTCGACAAGCTTGAGGAACGAGGCCTCGTTGCGCGGGTGAGGAGCCTCGAGGACAGGCGGGAGGTGCTCATAGCGATAACGCCGAAGGGAGGCGAAGCCTTGGCGAAAGGGATGGACCTGCACAGGCGGTTCGTCGAGAGGTCTCTGTCTGCCCTGCGACCAGACGAGGTGAGCTTGCTAGTCGGCCTCCTCAAGAAGCTTGCCGACGCCTCGGACTCCCTTGCCCAAGCCTCGGAGATCACGGGCGTCGAATAGGGCGGATGCGCTCAGTTTCAGATGATCGACTGCGGTCTCACGCGGCGGCCTGCAGGCGCGACTCCAGGTCTTTGAGAAGCCCTACGACCTCTGAGGCCGGCACCGAGCACCCCGCCGCCTTTTCGTGCCCCCCGCCGCTGCCCCCGTGCTTCTGCGCGATGATGCCTATCTCCTTCCCGAGGTGTATCTTGCTCTCGGACGTGCTGCGCAGGCTGAACTCGGCCACGCCCCCGGCCTTCTCCTTGTACGCCACGCCGAGAGGGACGCCGAACGCCCCAAGGAGCAGCTTCGCGACGTTCCCCGTGGCGCTCTCGCTGGTCTTCATGTAGGCGAGCTTCCCCAGGCGGGTCCCCTTCGACCTCACTTCCTCTGCAAGCTTCCTCACGACCTCCGCTTGCTCCAGCGCCTCCTGTCCCACGTCGTCTATCGAGTGCGGCGCCTTCATGAGCGCCAGCTCCTTCACCAGCATCTCTGGGTAAGCGTGGTCCCGCCCGTTCTTCGCTAGGGCATACGCGAGCATCGTGCACTCCATGAGGACGAACTGTCTGTCGAACGTCTCCATCAGCTGGCTGGCGTTCGCGCTCGCGTCCATGTAGTCCGTCACAGCCCCGTATAGGGCGAGCAACCGCGCCCCCTCGGGGAGGCTGTCCTTGTAGGTCATGTAAGTCAGCATCGAGGCGCAATCCCTCACATCGTGCCGAAGGTCGACCCCGGTCTTGATGATCTGCTGCTTCGCCTCCTCGGTGAGGTAGTGGTGGTCGATGTAGGTGACAGGCATCCTCTTCGCCAGCGCGGCGAGCCGCCCGACGAACTCGGCGAGGTTCGAGGCGTTCGTCCCCAGGTCGCAGATTGTGACGCTCGTCGCAGAGGCAGGGATGGCGTCGATCTCCTTGAGGAGGTCGTCGTAGTCGGTCAGCCTGAATGTCCCTCCCTTTGCCGCGAGGACGAGGGCCGCCGACGACAGCCCGTCGACGTCCTTGATGTGAGAGATGCAGTGATGCTGCGGCAACTTGAAGGTGCGAGCGCGCCTCGGGGTCAGCGCATATAAGCCAACCTCGGCGAGTCTCGGACGTCAGGATGATCAGCGCACCCAGGGGCCTCCTCAAGCTCGTCGCCCTCCAGCTCTTCTCTGAGTCCTCCCTCTCGGGCGCAGAGCTGCAGGAGGAGATCAGGAAGACCAGCGAGGGCGTCTGGAAGCCGGGGCCGGGCTCCATCTACTTCCTCCTGGAGGAGCTGAGAAAGGGCGAGCTCATCGTGGAGCTCCCCCACAGGGGCGGGACCATCAGAAGATACATCATCTCGAACAAGGGCAAGGCCGAGCTCTCGAAGCTGAGGGGTGAGATTGACGATGAGGTCAGGAGGCAGCTCAGGCTCCTCGCGTACTGCTGCGACCACACCTCGAACTCGAAGCTGTCTGAAGGCCTGCGCAACCTATCAGGCGCTCGCTAGACCAGAGCCCGTCCGACCCTAGCGCCTCAACTTGAGCCCGAACCCGCGGCGGACTACGAACGCGTAGATCGCCGCAACGGAGATCCCTATCGTCGCCACCGCGAACGTCCTGATGTCCGTGTAGTCGGTCGCGAAGCTCGCGTGAAGCTGGGCCGGAGCGTTTATCGAAAGCGGAGACTGGAGTTGAGTCCCGGTCATCGCCCCCGTCCAACCCGAGAACATGATCGAGACGGTATTGGGTATGGCCGTGAGGGTGACGCTCCTCCCTGGAGGCGGGTAGATCGTCGCCTGCCCGCCCGCGGGCACCGTCCCGTTGATCGAGCCGTACTCGTACGCCACTGAGCCCTGGCTCTGGCTGTAGATTGTTAGTCCGGGGAAGAAGATGGCAGTTTCGTTCGCGGGCCCCGAGACAGTAAGGCTGGGTGTGAGGGCGGTCCCGTTGTATGAGAATGGGGTCGCCTGCTGCCAGAAGGCGAACTCCCACATGTCCGCCGAGGTCGCCTTGAGGACCACGGACGCGCCCTGGTCGAACCAGCCGTTCGTGTTGTCGACGGTCCCGCCCGCTGCCGTGCTCACCCCGACCTCGACGAAGAACTGGTGCTCGTATTGGGCGTCAACCCGGAAGGGGGCCGCCGTCGCGCTGGACCCTGTGACGTTGGACAGCCACCGCTCTCCCTGGCCCCCTGGAAGGACCTGCGGGACGCCCCATCCTGACCCCGAGTCCATCCAGAACAGGTCGGGGGGCGTCGACAGCGGGGCCTGTAAGCTCGCGCCGTAGGATGTGTAGTTCAGCTTCGGGACGGGGGGCGACCCACCAGTCCCCATGATGCTGTAGCTGAGCGTGCCGAGAAACTGGTGATAATACAAGAAGTTCGCCTCGAGCGGCGCGTCGGCAGGCCCCGAGGGCGTCTGCTCCGTGATCCACCTCTCGCTCGCCGAAGAGCTAGGTAGCAAGGAGGTCAAGCCCCACCTCGTCCCGGAGTCGACCCAGATGGTCGCCTTCGTTGTGCTGAGCTGCTCCAGAGCGGAAGCGCCGAGGGAGGTGTAGTTCACCCGCGGGTCGCTGTAGAGTCCTCCCCCGGAGACCACGAAGTTCAGGACGAAGGAATACTGGTGGTAGTACGTCTCGTTGACTTCGCCCGCCCCCGATATGAACCCCGACGCTGTGGGGGTGAACCAGCGTTCGACCGCCGTCGAACCAGAGAGGGGGTTCGTGTAGTTGTATCCCGAGCCCGAGTCCACCCAGCCCTGTGAGCCCTTGGCGGAGACCGCGAAGGCAGTGAAGGAGACGGAAGGGGGCAAGTAGGCCGTCCCGTTGCCTAGCACGGAGTAGCCGAAGGCGACAAGAAACTGGTGATAGTAAAGGAGGGACAGCGTCTGGCCGGCGGAGGCTGCCCCAGTAGTAACGGTGCTCTCCCAGCGCTCGCTCGCCGTCGAGCCGCTCAGAGCCGCCGGGACAGACCAGGTCGACCCTGAGTCGAGCCAGACAGGGGACGCCGAGCCTGCCAGGGGAAGGGCGCTCCCTAGACCGAACGAGAAGTAGTTCAGGGGAGGTGCTGAAGGGGCGGTGGCCGACCCGATGAGAGAGTACTGGAAGCTCTCGAGGACCTGAGAGAAGTAGTTGGAGGCGTGCGTGTTCCCGCCCGTGGTGTCCGTGAAAGCGCTCTGGGGGGTCGCCCACCGCTGGGACTGGGAGATCCGCAAGACCCCCACGACCGCTTGAGTGCTGTAGTCCGTCCATCCTTGGCACGAGAACTGCCCCGCTCCGGTGCTCACGGAGATCGTGCACACCGTCTGCCCCGTGGTCCCGAGCGTGGTGCCGTTGACCAAGATCGAGCCTGACGTGCTCCACACCGCTGGGCTGGTCGGCGTCGCTTGGTAGGTGTTCTTCCCCTGGAAGAAGATCGTGGCTGAGAAGGTCTGGCAAGAGCTCGACGCGCAGCTGCCGATGCTCAGAGAGTTCTGGCCTGATGCCGTCAGATAGCGCGTATTGGCCCCGGCGGGGGGAAGGTTGACCGTCACCGGGGAGCAGCCCGATGTCGCCTGGAACGGCTGGGGGGTCCCGTTAGCCTGGATGGAGGTCGGCGACACCGAGCAGCCCGAAAGCGTCACCGTCGCCGTCGGACCTGAGTTTGCCACAGTGATCTGGATCATCTCGTTGACGTTGGCCGTCAGCGAGAACGTCCCGGAGCTTCCCACGTTGTCCTGGTCGCCCGAGTAGGAGGCCGTGATGGTGGCGGAGGTTGTCGGCGCGTACGAGATGTTGCACGCGCCGGCAGCTAGGGTGCAAGGGTTCGAAGAAAACTGTCCCTTGCTGTCGCTAGATTGCCATGCGACGGTGCCTGTAGGCTGATAGCCGTTGACGGTCGCAGTGCACGTGGTGGATTGCCCGACCGTCAGCGTGGCAGGCGAGCAGACCACCGAGGTGACGCTCGTTGCGAAGGAGACCGTCAGGCTGGTCGAGGCGGCGCTCACGGGTGCGACGTTGTTGACGTCGCCGCCATAGGATGCTTGAATGTTCGCGTTGCCTGCGCCCGTCGTGATGACGGCGATTTGGCAGGAACTGGTGGTCTGGCCGTTTGGTGACAAAAGGCAGGACGCTGGAACCAAGACCATCGCGTTCCCGCCGGTATTCAGAAAGGACACCGATCCCGCCGGCGTGTATCCTGTGACTGTGGCTGTGCAGAAGGAGGTGCTTCCTACAGTCACGGTCGAGGGTGCGCAGCCGATCGCAAGGCTGCTCTGGACCGGGTTCACCGCCAATGTCAAGGTGGCCATCGCCGTGCTCATGCTCGAGTCGGTCACCGTGAGAGTCACCGTAAGTGGCGACCCAGTCGTGGCAGTCGGCGTGCAAGTAATCGAGGGTGAGTTAGACGTCGAACATCCATTCGGCAGGTTAGTCCACGCGTAGCTGTAGCCTCCCGACCCGCCCGTCGCTCCGGGCGTCGAGATTGTCGTCGACTGGCCCACGGCCACCGGGTTCACGGTCGCCGAGATCGTCCCCGCCGACAGTGACGCTGCTGCGACGAAGACTGGCTCGGCAGTGAGTACTAGGCAAAGTGCTGCGAAGGCCAGCCAGACAACTAACGCCTTCTCGTGCCCCCTTCTCATGGTAAGATTCATCAGGATTTTCCCAACTAAGTCCGCGTGTGAAGCATGTCCCGCGCTGCGGTATAAGCTCTCGGATGCTCCCATCTAGTTTCCGTTGGGACTCGCATCGAAGGCAACCCCCATGCTCGCCTCACACTCGAGGATGCATAGGGCAAAGCTGTTATAACCGCACAGAGAACGGGCATCGGGCTCCAATGGACTCGAACGAGGAAATCCTGGCCGAGCTGAAGAAGATAACCGAGCTGCTCAGCAAGCCTCCACCTCCTCCTCCGCCGAAGGGCATGTCCCAGGAGTTCAAGGCCTTCCTGGCCAAGTACGGGGTCCTCGGCCTCGCAGTCGCGTTCATCATCGGCGTCTACCTCGGCGCGGTGGTCAAGGCGCTCGTGACCGACCTCATCCTCCCGATCGTCCAGTACGCCCTGCCCGCGGGGAGCGCCAGCATCAACCAGTACATGGTCGGCCCCTTCGGAGTCGGCGACTTCGCGAACTCGGTGCTCACGTTCATCATCGTGGCCTTCGTAATATTCCTCATCGTCAAGGCAGCGGAGCGGTACAAGATAGGGTAGCCTCCGGCAGGCGGGCCCGCGATGTCGCGGGCTGCGCGCACGCCCGCAGGATGCCTGACCCGAGCTTCGCTGTCAGGCTCGCATCGATCAAGCCATCGCCAGAATAAGCCGAGCCGTCGGACGCACTCACTTCACCGTGGGCCCTACCATTCCTTTCCGCATCTGGTCACGATACCATTCGAGGTCCTCTCTAACCCCGACCTCGTTGGGAGTGAATGCGAAGGACGGAAAGGCCTGTGCGAACGGAGTGCCGTCGATGACGAAGGGAGAGTAGTAATCGTAGGGCAGGTCCACGAACCCCTTCGCCTTCGAATCGATGAGGCTCGCCGTCATCATGATGCCCCGCCCCCAAACAGCCGATGTCCCTTCCTTCCCCGCGGCGCGGAACGCCAGGTCGATGAAGGCCTTGCCGCTCATCGGCGACGGCCCCGAAACGTTCCAGATGTATCCGAAGGCCGTGTCGTTCTTCTCGAGCTCTTGGATTGCGGTGACAGCATCCTCGATGAAGAGGAGGCTCCTTGGGGCGTCGAGCCTCCCCATCCAATGGGCCTTGTTCCCAGCAAGCACCTCCTCGAAGACTCTGTTGAGGAGCGGGCTCCTGACCTCCGGACCGTAGAGCTGCGGGAATCTGGCGACCACGACCTGCGCGAAGTTCGACCAGTGGGTGGCCATCGCCTCCTTTTCCATCGCCTTGTTGTCCTTCTCGCTCAGGAACAGGTGGCTTGCGATCACAACCTTCGCTCGACTGCGGATCGCGGCGAGCAGGACGGCCGACGCAGTCTCGGCGGCCACCTTCTGCTGCTTGACGTTCGAAGGCTCGAACAGGTCGTAAACGACCGCAGCTCCCTCGCATCCATCTTGTATTCCCGTCCTCGTCGGCTCGATCTCGACCAGGGAGACGGCTTCGGGGAGGATGCTCTCCGCCCGTTCGGCGTTGAGCACCAGCGCGCGGACTGACCTCCCTTCGGCAACCAAACGCCTCGTCAGGAGCACACCCAACGGAAGTGTCGCCCCGATTACAGCACAGAACTTCGCCATGACCAATAATCGACCCCGGAACTTCTCATGAATATCGGGGTAGACATCATAAAGTTACTGGTTGGGGCGCCGGCGCAGGCCAAACCAGTTAGGTCCTCTCATCCCGGTGGATGGTGCATAATGTCCAGGGGGCAAGCTGCTGATTGGATTCCGTCCTCAAGCTTCCGAGCTGGCCCCGAGGCACGAGCTTTTGTCGACAGGCCTACGAGAAGGTACCTGAGAAGAGTGCCTCAGCGCTATTGCTCAGGGCGACCGATCCAGTGAGCTGGCTGCCAGTTGGCTCGTTGAAGTTGCTCGCGACGGTGATGGTCACGACCAAGGAACTGCCGGCGACGACCTTGCCACCAGCGCTCGCGCAGCTCGTAGCCTCTGCTGTGATGCCGCCGTAGGTGACGGTCGCGCAACCCGCGCCGCTGAAAATGCTCACATTCGAACTGCCCGAGTTATACAGCGTGACGGTGCACGTGTTACCCGCGCCGTTGCAAGAGGTAAACTGAGCCTGGACTTCGGGGCTGGATGTGAACGTCCCGAAGAGTCCGAAAACGAATCCTGAGACTGCGATGGCGGAGATGAGCGTCATCGCTATGAGCACTACGGTCGCCAGCACTGGCGATATGGCCTTTCTCTTCAAACCGGTCCGAAGTCCGCGCGAGGGCTATTAGTCATTGCGAAGCCCCAATCAGTATTTCGTGTCTATCTTTCACCCTCGCGGCATCACACCCTCGCGCGCGGATGGGGTGGCGACTAGCTTCGATCGTCGGGAGTGACGATATCAGCTCTGCTTGAACCTGTACCTCACGTAGTTGCTCACGATGTCCTTGAGATGGAAGGAGTCCATGTTGACCTCGACCACGAGGAGGACTGCGATTCGGAGCTCGGGGAACGGTATGCCGACGAACTTGTACTTCTCGTATATCATCGAGGCAAAGCTTAGCGGCCCTGCAAGCTGCTCGGCTTTCATGAGCCCGCCCCATATGACCGCTGCGATGGTCCCGCCTTTTTCAATGAGTTCGCTGTCCTCCGGAAGGTCGCCGAGCAATTGCGCCATCACGGTCCCGTGTGGGTTTATGATCGTGCACGACTTTATGTCCTCGAGCTCAAGGATCTCCTTTGCTAGAACTTCGAATTCCTTCTTTCGCTCGTGAGACGCGATCCCGCTGGGGGGAAGTGCTCCTAACTCGCTGCTCTCGGAACCAGCGGTCTCTGCGTCGGTATTGGATGAACCGCCAAGCTTCAGCGTGCTCGCGTACATGAATCGATCCTCGCCTGTGTTCTGAGACATCTCTATCTATCTCCTGGCGTCAGTGATGGAGTTCGGCGTAGTTCACATTTCTTGGCGGTATGTTAGGAATGCGCTGCCTTGTTAGGGAAAAGAGCAATCTCTGGTGTCCCGGTCCCGCAATGTCCGGGCGCTTCGATGCGCGATTTCGACATGCCAATCCGTCCCGATCGGCCTGCGGAGTGCTTCCGCATCAAGGCAACCCTCCGGTCTTGGCCTTGAATCAGCGTTACGCGCCACTTCCTCCCAATGACGTGAACCCGGAGAATCCTGCCGGAGTCTGGTGATCGGCTTAGTCCGTGAATCCTATCGCGTCTTCCAGTAGTATCCGCAGTCTCTGCACGTGTACTCTCCCCTGTAGCCGGCCTTCCTATCGAGCTTCGTCGAATCGCACTTGGGACACGTGAGGTCGCCTTCGTCGTAACGAGGGTCGTGAACGAAGAGGGCCCCTGGTTCCTCAGAGGGAACGCCTCCGAGGTACTTCTGGTAAACGTCCTCCACCGAATCGCTCATTCCTCGCGCCTGCACGGAGAAGCGGCCGTCTTCGTTATACGGCTTTTGGTCGGTGCTCGGGGCGCCTCAACCGCGCTGTCGGGCGGACCAGAAGCGCTTACGCCGGTCTCTTCCTGATGAACCGGGGCTGGATCTCCTCTAAGCGCTCTCTGCTGACCATTTCCAGGTACTCCTGGAGGATTTCCAGGCCCTCCCGGGGGGCGTCCGAAGGCTTGGCCGCCGGTGGGGCAAATCCGACCTTCAAGGTTGCTTTGAATTTGTACGGCTCCTCCACGATCTCTGTCATCAGTTCACCCTCTCAATGCATGGGTAGGAGAATGACAACAATGACGGCAAGTCCTGTCGCCATCGCGGCCATCCCTCTCAGAGATGTGCTCTCCTTCCGATTCTTAGAGTGCCAAGCGTTGGGCATGGATGTGCTCTTGGAATCTAGACCTATTATCGATATTCGACATTCTCCTTTTTCTCTGCCGTCTTTTTCTTGGAATCTGGAAACCACTGCCCAGACGAGCTCTTCTCGCCGAAGTATCCACGGATCTCTTTGAGGGGCTGCTCCAGAAACCCTGCGAGGCTGCGAACGTTAATCCGGAAGGGCGGAGGGGGTTGAGTCGGAAGGGCGACTGCGTGGAACCTGCCGGCCCGACATTTGAGGTGAGAGTCCGAAGGCTTTCTGTCGTGCTGTCGGGAACCGTGGCCGTCCTCGTCTCGTCCCTCGCCTGCCTGGTCATCCAACAGCAGCTCAACGCCGGCCTCGGGGTCGCGTATCCCCTGTTCGGCTATGGCGGGGAAGTCGTCGCGATTGACT
>Ga0209415_10011964_pt1 | contig 14528 bp, 16 predicted proteins | sample PeaSoiSIISIP2007_FD_187696 | JGI IMG/M metagenome (GOLD analysis project Ga0209415, IMG submission 187696) | Peat soil microbial communities from Weissenstadt, Germany - SII-SIP-2007 (SPAdes) (version 2) | ecosystem: Environmental > Terrestrial > Soil > Wetlands > Peat | place: Germany...
AGGACGGGATGGAGATTCGTTTCGGCCGCGTGATTCTGCGATTTTTAGAAACGCCCGGCCACACCATCGAAAGCATTTCGGCTACGGTTACGGATTTGGATCGCGGAGAAAATCCGGTGGCTGTGCTCACCGGGGATACGCTGTTCATCGGCGATGTGGGCCGTCCCGATCTGGCGCCGGACTTGACGCCGCAGCAGCTCGCGGGGATGCTATATGACAGCCTGCATCAGAAATTATTGACGCTTCCAGATGAGGTTGAGGTTTATCCCGCGCATGGAGCGGGATCGCTGTGCGGCAAAGCAATGCGGCCGGAACGGCAATCGACCATCGGCAAGGAGCGCGCCTGGAATTACGCACTCCGCCCGGCGACGAAGGAAGAATTCGTGCGGCTGCTGACCGCGGATCTGCCGGAACGGCCGGGATATTTTGCGCTCGATGCGGAGATCAATCGCAGCGGTGCGCCATCGGTGGAAAATCTGCCAGCGATCGCACAGTTGTCGGCTGAGGACGTGCTGGCTCGGCAGGCTGCGGGAGCGATTGTGCTGGACACGCGGTCGGCTCAGCAATTCGGCGCGGGCCATATTCCGGGAGCAGTGCATATCGCGCTCTCGGGACAATACGCATCCTCGGCCGCGACGATTTTAGGGCTCGATCATGACATTATTCTGATTGCCGAAGACGAGGAACATCTGGAAGAATCGCGGCTGCGGCTCGCTCGCGTGGGCCTGGAACGCGTAGTGGGAACGCTGAAGGGCGGAATGGCTTCGTGGAGCGGACCGGTCGCCGAGGTCGGGCAGATTCCAGTGGAGGAGCTGAGCCGCGAACTGGAACACGTGCAAGTAGTCGACGTGCGCCGTCAAGGAGAATGGGATGAAGGGCACATCGAGGGCGCGAAGCTGATTCCTCTGAATATGCTTCAAAAAAGGCTCGGGGAGCTGAGCCACGATCGTCCGATCGCGGTGCACTGCAAGGGAGGATATCGGAGCTCGATCGCGTCCAGCCTGATTCAGCGAGCCGGATTTGAGAATGTGATGAACGTAATCGGCGGGTTCGATGCGTGGCGGGCGTGCAAGCTGCCGGAGGTCCGACAAGTGCCTGCATCACACTGATACAATGTAGGCAGGCTATGCCTACAAAGTCGCAAGTGCAATATACGATACGAGGGGTTCCGCGCGAGGTGGATCGGGAACTGCGCCGCAGAGCGCATGAGCGCAAGGTCAGCTTGAACCAATTGCTGGTAGAGGAGTTGACTCACGCTACGGGCGCGCAACCGAAAAAGAAATACCGGTCGATTATGTCGCTGGTGGGGACTTGGAAAGAAGATCCGGAGTTCGATCGCATCCTTGAAGAGCAGCGCAAGATCGACGAGGATCTTTGGCAGTGAGAATCCTGCTCGATACGAATCGGCTAACGGACGCCCTTCGCAAGAATGAGGAGATTGCCAGACTCCTCGATGAGGCGAGCGAAATTTGGGTGCCGTTTATAAGTGTCGCCGAGATTAAAGCCGGTTTTCTGCTGGGCGGCCGCGCTAGCCAGAACGAGGGATTGCTTCAGGCGTTCTTACGATTGTCGGGAGTCGGAGTCCTGTTTGCGGATGGCGAGACAATGGAGGCGTATGCGCGGCTGTTCGCCTACTTGCGCCGCGCTGGTACACCAATTCCCACCAACGATCTGTGGATCGCCAGCCTGGCTGTGCAGCATCAATTGGCGCTGCTGACGCGCGATGAGCATTTTCGAAAGCTGCCGCAGGTATCCCGAATCTGATTATCCTTGGCCGCCCACGTTGCGTGATGCGACCGCCGTCGGGACAGTGCGGAGGGCGGCGGCGCGCTGTTTCTGGCGTTCCAGACGCAAGAGTTCGCGGCGGCGGCGGCGCTTGACCTGATCGTCGACTTTGCGCCAAAATTTCCGGAAATAATCGGCGGCCGAGACGATTCCAAACAGCATCACCGCCCACATCGCGAGCAGGGCGAATTCGTTTAGGTCCGGCCAACGGATGCCGCCGATGACCAGAGAAATCGCGACGACCTGCGCGGCCATTTTGGTTTTTCCCAACTCGCTCGCGCGGATGACGTATCCTGACGCGGCGGCGATGGAGCGGAGGCCCGAAACGGCAAATTCGCGCCCGATGATGAGAATCACAATCCAGGCCGGGACGCGATGAATGTCGACCAGCGAAACCAGGGCGGCGGAGATCAGCAATTTGTCGGCGATCGGATCGAGCAGTGTGCCGACGGTGGTCACTTGGCCCCAGCGCCGCGCGAGATAGCCGTCGAGCAAATCCGTGACTGCGGCGGCCAGAAAAACACCCAACGCAAAAAACTCCCGGGTGACTGGAATCAGGCTCAGCCAACGCTCGGCGTAAGTCCCATCCGCCAACAGCGCCGCGACCAGCAGCGGGACGAAAAAGATTCGCAGAAGCGTGAGCAGATTAGGAAGGTTCATCCGCTTCCTAGATCATATCCCAGAGTTTTAGGAAGCGGGAATCAGGTATCGCTGTAGCCGCCGGCGGATGGATTCGGGCACATTGGCCTCGACTTCACACGAATCGCCGCTGTAGCGGGTGGCCAGGACTTCGGCATGTTCATGCAAGAGATGGAGCGGCGCGCCTTCGGCGATCGGGAAACGAAAGACGCAGGCAGAGAGCGGGTCGAGCGGCAGGACCTCATCGATTTTCTGGAGCAGCGATTCAAATCCGGCGCCGGTGACGGCCGAGATCGCCACTGCGCCGGCGGGCTGTTGTTCGGGATCTCCCAGGATTCGCCGGGCCAGCGCCGCGACGTCGGGTTCGCCGGGAATGAGATCGGCTTTATTGAGCACCAGGATTTGCGGAGTCGTACCCGCGCCGATCTCGGCGAGCGTCGACAGCACGTGCGCGGTGTGATGCGCGGCTTCGGGCGAACTGGCATCAACGACGTGCAGCAGCAGCTCGGCTTCCACCACTTCTTCGAGCGTCGCGCGAAAAGCGCGGACCAGCGTGGTCGGAAGATTGCGGATGAACCCGACCGTGTCGCTGACCAGGGCGCGACGATGCGAAGGCAGAGTGATGTGCCGCACGGTCGGGTCAAGCGTCGCGAACATTTTCGCGTCGGCTAGAACGCCCGCACCGGTCAGGCGATTGAACAGGGTCGACTTGCCGGCATTGGTGTAGCCGACCAGCGCGATGGTCGCCAGCGGGACGGCTTGGCGCTGTCGGCGTTGCGTGGTGCGGCCTCCGCGGACACGGTCCAAGCTTTTTTCGATGGCGTGAATGCGCTGGTGGATACGGCGGCGATCGGTTTCGAGCTTGGTTTCGCCGGGACCTCGCGTGCCGATGCCGCCGCCCAGCCGCGACATCGCGGCTCCGTGCCCGGTCAGGCGCGGGAGCAGGTAGTTTAATTGCGCGAGCTCCACTTGCAACTTGCCTTCGCGCGTCCGGGCTCGGCGGGCGAAGATGTCGAGGATTAACTGCGTCCGGTCGAGAACCTTGACGTCCAGCGCTTTTTCAAGATTGCGCTGCTGGGTGGGCGACAGTTCGCGGTCGAAGATGACCGTATTCGCTTCGTGAAGATGGATGTGGCTTTTCAGCTCCTCGACTTTGCCGGAGCCGACCAAGGTCGCGGCGTCGGGACGCGGGCGGGACTGGATCAGGGTTTCCGCCACGCGAGCACCGGCAGTAGAAGCGAGAGCGGCCAGCTCGGCAATGGATTCGTCGGCGGAGATCAGCGATTCATCGACGCCTGAGGGAGGTCGCTGGGAGGCGCGGCCCGTAAGACGCAGGCCGACCAGGAGGACGATTTCTTCCGGCAAATCAGTTTTCGGATTCCACCAGCGGAGCGCCGGGGATGCCGTGCGTTCCTGCGCTGGCGGCGTTGCTGTGCGCGGGAGTGTGGAACGGTTTCGAAACCACGACCGTCGAAATGGCGTGTTTGAAAATCAGTTGTTCCTGATTGTTGGTTTCGAGAATCACCGAGTACTTGTCGAAGCTCTTAATGCGGCCGGAGAGCTTCACGCCGCTCATCAGATAGATGGTGAGAAAAGTTTTGTCTTTGCGCGCGTTGTTTAGAAATGCTTCTTGTATGTTTTGCGCCTGTTTTTCCATGGAGCATCCTTCCTTAGGCCTCTATGAGGGCCTTTTAAATTAGCCCCGCGGGGCGCCCGCACACGTCCGCCCCGTCGGGCGAGATAAATCTTGCTTCATCATACCGTAACGATGATTACGCGGTATGCGCCTGGCTCCCCTGGTCGATCACCAGGCGCGCGATGCGTTCGCGATGAAAGGTCGCGTCGCCGAAAGCGATCTCGCTCGACTTGGCGCGGCGGTAATACAGGTGCGTGTCGTTCTCCCAGGTGAATCCCATGCCGCCCTGCACTTGAACTCCTCGATTGCCGACCTCGCGGCAGGCGTCGCTCGCATAAACCTTGGCGACGCTCACCGCGGTGCTGGCATCCGGTGCGCCGCTGTCAAGCATCCACGCCGCGTAAAATGCGGCCGAGCGGGAACTTTCTGTCCAAACCAGCATGTCCGCGCATTGATGCTGCACGGCCTGATACTGGCCGATCGGCTTACCGAACTGCTTACGGGTTTTCGCGTATTCAACCGCGATATCCAGGGTCCGCTGCATGCCGCCGGTCATTTCGGCGCACAAGGCAACCGTAGCGACGTCGAGCCCGTGGTCGAGAGCTTTTCGCGCCGCTTCGCCCCGCGCCAGCAGCTCACCCTCGGCGCGATCGAATACGACCTTATATAAACGCCGCGTCAGATCGACGGCGGGCATCGGCTCGATTTTGACGGTCGCGTCGTCAACGAGATACAGCGCCAACTCGCCGGCGTCTCTGGCGACGACTACCAGAAAGTCGGCAGCGGCGGCATCGGGGACGAACCACTTTTCGCCGGTCAGAGCGGGCATTTTCACGGCGTCGGGGTCCCAGTTTGCGGTCGATTCCAATAACGCCAAAGTTCCTTTGGCTTTACCGCTGGCAATTTCGGCCAGATGCTTCTTCGATCCCGCAGCGTCGATGATTGCGCCGGCCAGCAGCGTGGAAATGAAAGCTCCTGGAACCAGGGCGCGGCCCATTTCTTCCGCAAGCGCGGCTAGCTCGACGTTGCCCAGGGCTAAGCCGCCGGCGTCTTCGGGAATCACGACCCCGAGGAAGCCCTGTCCGGCCATCTCGCCCCACAGTTTTTCATCGTGAGCGGTGTCGGTTTCCATGATGCGGCGGACTTCACTCGCAGGGCACTCCGCGGCGAAGAATTTTCGCGCGTTGTTTTTTAAGATTTGTTGGGATTCGCTTAGTCCGAATTGCATTCGCAATCTCCTAGTAGCTCTTGGGCAGGCCGAGCACAAAGTGCCCGATAATGTTTCGCTGGATCTCCGAAGTACCAGCCTCGATGGTGTTGCCACGGCTGCGCAGATAGTTGTAGGCCCACTGGCCTTCGTCAAACGCGTCGCATGCGCCGTGCGCGAGCTGCCCATATGGACCCATAATCTCCATGGCGACTTGCTGGAAGCGCTGGTTCAGTTCGCTCCAGAAGATTTTCTGGATAGATCCTTCCGGTCCCGGGACCCCGGTTTCATTAATGCGGCTGAACGCCCGCATCTGATTGCAGCGCATGACTTCGATTTCGGCGTAGCATTGGGCCAGTTTCTGGCGCAGCACCGGATCCTGCGCGGCGGTGTGGCCGTTGCGCTGCGTCTTGTGCGCGATTTCCAGCAGACGGTTGAAATTGCGGCGATAGTTCACTTGCAGCGCCGCTCCGAAGGTGCCGCGCTCATGCATCAGCGTGCCCATGGCCACATTCCAGCCTTCGTTGACTTTGCCGACGACGTTTTCAACCGGAACGCGAACATCGCGGAAGAAAATCTCGCAGAATTCGCTTTCGCCGCTCATCTGCTTCAGCCCGCGCACTTCTATGCCGGGGGATTTCATGTCGACCAGCAGCACCGTCAGACCTTTATGTTTCGGCGCGGCTGGATCGGTTCGAACTACGAGTTCACACCAATCGGCGGCCCAGCCATAGCTGTTCCAACACTTGTGGCCGTTGATTACGAAATGATCCCCGTCGAGCTTGCCCTCGGTGGAAAGAGCGGCCAGATCGCTGCCGGCGTTCGGTTCCGAGAACCCCTGGCACCAGATCTCTTCGGCGCTGAGAATCTTTCGCAAATAGCGCTGCTTCTGCGCCGGAGTCCCGAAGGCGATGATGGTGGGGCCGATCAGGCCGAGTCCCAATACGTTCGCCATGGGAGGGGCTTCCGCCCGCGCCATTTCCTCAATGAAAATCACCTGCTGCATCAGCGACGCGCCGCGCCCGCCGTATTCGGTGGGCCAGGAGATGCCGGCCCATCCCGCGTCAAAGAGCTTCCGTTGCCATTGGCGGAGATAGGCGAAGCGGGCTTCCATTGATTCTTCGGCGTTACGACGCTGCACCCAGTCCTTGGGAACGTTGGCGGCAAACCAGGCGCGCACTTCATCGCGGAACTGAAGTTCCTGAGGGTTTAGATTAAGATCCACGTGTTGGTCCTTCGAAGGTCGAGTTTAGCATGTCGTTTTCCAAGGGGTTAGGCGCAGGTAAACTCACGTGTGCCAATTTCGTCTTGATAGGCATGAACAAAGCATTTTCCGCTCTCCTATTTGCTACAACGCTGGTTTGTGCGCAGCCGGCAAACCCCCCGGATCCAGCGACCATGGCCCAGCGTGAGGTCCAGTTCCTAACCAAACGTCTGACTCTGACGGCCGCTCAACAGGGACAGGCGACTACGATTTTCACCAATCAGTTCACGGCCGACGTAGCGACGCACGCCAGCATGAAGACCGCGCGAACCGCGCTTCGGACTGCGATCGAGGCCAACAACTCGGCCGGAATCCAGGCAGCGGCGACCGAGATCGGCAACTATACCGCAACGCTGACGATAAGCGACGCAACCGCCCAGGCGGCGTTCTACGCGATCCTGACCCAGGCGCAGCAAACCACTTATAACCAGCATCCTGGCGGCATGGGCATGGGTGGAGTTCGGCCGATGGGCCGGTTCGGCGGCCGTCAGTAAATTATTTTTTGGGTCTTCGGAGGCGCCCGCCGCTCGCATAGACGCGACGCAGCAGGACGCCGGGGAGCATCTTCGTCGCGGCGACGATCAATTTATATCGCCAGCCGGGAATGACGAACAGCTTTCCGGCGTCCAGGCCGCGGAGCGATTCCTCAACCACGAAATCCGCCGACATCCACAGAGACTGCGGAATCGTGCTGCGATCCATCCCGACCGTGTCGTGAAATTCCGACAGCGTAAATCCCGGGCATAGGGCCTGCACTTTGACTGGAGATTTTTTCACGCTCAGCTCGATGGCCAGCGCTTCGGTGAAGCGGTTCATCCAGGCTTTCGTAGCGCAGTAGCTGACGCTTTGCGGCGAGATCACGAAGCCGGCCACGGAAGCGACATTAATCACAGCGCCTTGGCCGTGCGGAACCATATTCGCGAGCGCGGCGTGCGTCAGCCGCATCGTCGCCATGACGTGCAGCAAGTGCATGTCCTTCTGGCCACCTATGTCGGCTTCGTAAAAAAATCCCAGTGTTCCGAAGCCTGCATTATTCACAAGCAGGGCGAGCCGGGAGTCCTTTTGAAGCCGATCGGCAACGCGTTCGACGTCCGCGTCGTAGACGAGATCGGCGACCATCGGCTCGGCTGAAACGTGATGCGTGGCGGCTAACTCGTCTGCCAGGGAGCGCAGGCGATCCTCGCGGCGGGCGATCAACAGCAGATCGTATCCGCGCGCCGCGAGCTTGCGGGCAAAGGTCGCGCCGATGCCGCTGGAGGCTCCGGTGATCGCGGCTAAGGGCCGTTCAGGCATGGACGTGCTCCTTTTCTTTGAGTTGGATCGAGCGCCCGCGCGCGGCCCACTCGGCACCGGCCAGCACCAGCATCGATGCGAGAAATCCCAGAAAGATCAGCGAGACCGAATATTGAAAAATCCGGTATTCGGCTTCGAGCTTCCTTTGAAACCACGGCCACACCAGCTTGTTGAAGTACTTCATCACCTCGAGCAGGATTCCAACGATAATGGCCGCCGCGATCACGCGATTCACGGGAGGGCGTCCGTTGGGCAGAAAGTAATAAATCAAGAACAGCACCAGCACCGCGATGGGCACGGCTGCGAGTTTGAAGAACAGCGTCGGCAGGAAGCCGACCGCGCCGGCTGCGGTTTGGTTTAAAGCGGTGAGAGCCATCGACCCGAGCGCCAGGACTCCGCACGCAAAGATCAGCGCCAGACTGACCAGTTGATTGCGGAAAAAACTTCGATTCTTGCGGATGCCCCACACGTGGTTGAGCGCGACCTCCAGCGGCTCGAAAATGCCATTGGCGGTGAACAGCAGCAGGATGATCGACACGATTTCGATGGCGCCATGCGGCGGAAGGTTTTCGTGCTGGCCTTTTGTGTACAGAAAACTGGTGAACGAGTCTGGAAAATAATCGCGCAAGGCCAGTTGAATGGCAGCGATGGTCCGCCGTTCGTTGAACATCAGCCGGGAGAGCGACATCGTGACGATCAGAAACGGATAGAACGACAGCAGGACGTTCGCCGCGACGGAAAATGCGTAAACGTGGACCTCGGTTTGCATCCAGTAGCGAAACGTCGGAGCCAGCGCGGCAGCAACTCGTCGCATTCATACAGAGTAGTGGATACTCTGGAAGCAGGTGAACGTCGTCCTCATTTCGACTTACGAGCTGGGGCATCAGCCATTCGGGCTGGCGTCGCCAAAGGCTTGGCTGGTACGCGACGGCCATACGGTTCGGGCTGTAGATCTATCCGTAGAAAGCCTGCCCGAGCAGGCGATTCGCGATGCCGGAATGATCGCGTTCTATCTTCCCATGCATACCGCAACGCGCCTCGCGGTGCCGGTGATCGAGCGAGTTAAGCGGATGAATCCCGGCGCGCGCATCGTCTGCTATGGTCTTTACGCGCCGATTAACGAGGAAATGCTTAAGGGCTTGGGGGTCGATGCGATTGCCGGCGGCGAGTTCGAACAGGAGCTGGTGAATCTAGCGCGCGGCGGCAGCGCGGCGTCCGTGTCACTCGGCCGATTGCAATTCATCACGCCCGATCGAGCGAGTCTGGCCGGCGGGCGGGCGCAGCTGAACCGCGGCGATGAATCGTTGCAGGTCGCCTACACCGAAGCGAGCCGCGGCTGCAAACATCTATGCCGGCATTGCCCGGTGGTCCCGGTGTATGGAGGGCAATTCCGGATCGTGCAGCGCGAGACGGTGCTCGCCGATATCCGGCAGCAGATCGCGATGGGGGCGCGTCATGTGACCTTCGGCGATCCCGATTTTTTCAACGGTCCCACGCATGCGGCCAGGATTGTGAAAGCGCTGCATGCTGAATTTCCAGAAGTTACGTATGACGCGACCATCAAGATCGAGCATCTGCTGAAGCATCGCGATTTGCTTAGTATGCTGCATGACACGGGATGCCTGTTTATCACCAGCGCGGTCGAATCGGTGGATGACGCGGTGCTCGCCAAACTTGAAAAGAATCATACCCGGCGTGATTTCATCGAGGCGGTCGCGTTAACTCGCGAGGCGGGGTTGATCCTACAGCCGACCTTTATCGCGTTCACGCCCTGGACAACTCTCGCGTCGTATCGCGACTTGCTGAATGTGGTCGCAAACCTGGACTTGGCTGAGAATGTCCCGTCGGTCCAGCTCGCGTTACGCTTGCTGATCACTTCCGGGTCGCGTCTGTTGGAGTTACAGGATTTGCCCGTCGGTCCGTTCGACCCCAAATCGCTGGTTTACCCGTGGACGCATCCGGACTCCGAAGTCGATCGGCTTGCGAGCCGCGTGTTTCGTTTAGTTGACCAGAGTCAGAAGGAGTCCTGCACGCGAAGCCAGATTTTTCGAGAGGTCGCAGAACTGGCCGGGCTGTCTCTTGAAAACTTCGATCTGATGCCGCGCGCAACGATCCCGTATCTCGACGAGCCCTGGTATTGTTGAGCGGAGCCAAACGAAGCGCAGGTTGCGCTTGTGTGATGAAGAGAGTTTTACTGTTCGCGTCCACCACTGGGTATCAGGTCCGCGTGTTTGCGGAAGCAGCACGGCGCATGGGGCTCGATCTGGTGCTCGCCACCGATCGCTGCCATGTGCTCGAAGATCCGTGGGGTGATAACGCCGTCGCCGTGCGATTCGAGGATCCTCTGTCAGCCGTCGACGCACTCGCGGCGAGAGGACCGTTCGCGGGCGTGGTCGCGGTCGGCGACCGGCCAGCATTCGTCGCGGCTCAAATCGCCGAACAACTGGGATTGCGCTTCAGCCCTTCCAATGCACTTCGCGCGGCGAATCACAAGTTCCTGGCGCGAGAGCATTTTAAGGCTGCCGGCTTGCCGACGCCGCGCTATTGGTTGAACTCGCCGCCCGATGCGTATCCGTGCGTGCTGAAGCCTCTGGGGCTTTCCGGAAGCCGCGGCGTAATCCGCGCGAACAATGAAAGTGAGTTTGCCGAAGCTTTCGCGCGAATCCAAAAGCTGGTCGAGCATGAAGAGGACCGATCCATTCAAGTCGAAGACTTCATCCCGGGCCGCGAGTTTGCGCTCGAAGGAGTGGTCACTGACGGCCGGCTGCAGATGCTCGCGCTGTTCGACAAGCCAGATCCGCTGGATGGACCGTTCTTTGAAGAGACAATCTATCTGACGCCATCGCGCGAGCCTCGCGACGTTCAACGAGCCATCTTCGACACCACGCAGCGCGCTGTGAATGCGCTTGGGTTCATGAATGGTCCGGTCCACGCCGAAATGCGCGTCAACGCCGCGGGAGTGTGGATGCTGGAAGCCGCTGCCCGGCCCATCGGTGGGCTGTGCTCGCGCGTTTTGCAATTTGAAGGAGGCGCGACGCTTGAAGAAGTGATCCTGCGCCACGCGCTCGGCGAAGATGTATCGCAGTTCCATCTGGCAAGCGGAGCGCACGGAGTGATGATGATCCCCATTCCTCGCGCGGGGGTTTATCTGGGCGTGGATGGCGCCGAAAGCACGGAAGCGGAAGTAATCATCACCGCGAAGGAAGGCCAAACGTTGGTGCCGCTGCCGGAAGGAGCCAGCTATTTAGGATTCATTTTCGCTCGTGGAGCGTCTCCCGATCTGGTCGATCGTGCGCTGCGCCTGGCGTATTCCCGCCTGAATTTCAAGATAGCGGTCGCGTTGCCTGTCGTAAGATAGAAACTTGTGAACGTCACCATTCTTGGAACGGGATACGTCGGACTCACGACGGGAGTGTGTCTCGCGTTTTTGGGCCACAAGGTCACCTGCGCGGACGCAGTCGCAGAGAAAATTGCGATGCTCGAGCGCGGCGAAGTCCCGTTTCACGAGCCGCACGTGCAGGACCTGATCGCCGAGGCGCGGCCCAATCTGAAATTCACCACCGATTACGCGCTCGCGATCCCCGGCGCGCAGGTAATCTTCATCGCGGTCGGCACTCCTTCAGGGCCGGACGGCGCGCCGGACCTTCAGTATTTGCAGTCGGCAGCGCGCGGCATTGGCGAGCATCTCACTGGAAGTTTCACGGTGGTCGTGAACAAATCCACGGTGCCGATCGGGAGTGGAAACTGGGTCGGCTCGCTGGTGCGCGAAGCCTTCGAAGAGCGCCATGGCCGCAAGGCGGACGGCGTGTTCGCGGTCGCGTCGAATCCCGAGTTTCTGCGCGAAGGCTCGGCGCTGCACGACAGCCTGTATCCCGATCGCGTTGTGATCGGAGCCGATGAACGGCATACCGCCGAGGTGCTGTACAGTTTATATCGTCCGATTCTCGATCAGAAGTTCCAGGCGCCGTCGTATTTGCCGCGGCCGGAAGAATTGGGCGCGGTACCGCTGATTTCCACCGACCTCGCGTCGGCCGAGCTGATCAAGTACGCCGCCAATGCGTTTCTGGCGCTGAAAATCAGTTACATCAATGAAATCGGCCTATTGTCGGAAAAAGTAGGCGCGGATATCGCGCAGGTAGCCAAGGGCATCGGGCTCGATGCGCGCATCGGAACGCGATTTTTGCAAGCCGGAATCGGATGGGGCGGATCGTGTTTCGGAAAAGACACGGCAGCGCTGATCGCGACGGCGACCGAGTATGGTCTGGAAATGCCGATCGTGAAGGCCGCGCGCGATGTGAACCGCCGCCAGCGAGAACGCGTCATCGATAAACTTCTGGGTGAGCTGAGAATCTTGAAGGGCCGTACGATCGGCCTGCTCGGGCTGGCGTTCAAGCCGCACACCGACGATCTGCGCGAGGCTCCGGCGATTGAAATTGCACGTAAGCTGATCGAGCGTGGCGCGCGCGTGAAGGCGCATGACCCCGTAGCCATCGACCGGTTTCGGCGGGATTATCCCGACTTGGCCCTGACATGCTGCGAAAATCCGGAAGAAGTCGCTCGCGATTCCGACGCAATCGTGCTGGTGACGGAGTGGCCGCAGTATCGCGAAATGGATTGGGAATCGCTGGCCAAGCTGATGCGCACCGCTGTCGTATTGGATGGAAGACAAGTGCTGGACCCCGCGCGGATGGCGCGCGCCGGATTCAAGTATTTAGGAATGGCGTGTTGAATATGCAAACCTATCGCTGGAGCGAAGTTTCGAGAGAACAGGTGAATCCGCTGATGGTCCGCCAGATGATCCACGGCCAGACGATGACTATGGCGCGGATGGAAGTGAAGAAAGGCGCGACCGTCCCCGAGCACAGCCATCACAATGAGCAGATCACCAGCGTCGAAAAAGGACGCATGAAGTTCCAGATCGGGGGCAAGGAAGTGATGCTCGGCGCGGGCGAAACTCTGCACATCCCGCCGCACCTTCCCCACTCAGCCGAAGTTCTGGAGGACGCGGTGGTGGTCGACATATTTTCGCCTCCGCGCGAAGATTGGATTCGCGGCGACGACGCGTATTTGCGTAAATAGAAGGCAAGCAGCCGTGAGCTATCTGCGGCAAATCTTGGCGGATCCCGACGAAGCCGGAAAGGTTCGTCTAGATCTGGCGTGTCTCGACTTAGCTGCGATTCAGTTCCCGGATCTGGAGACGGAGCCCGTGCTGGACCGGTTGAACGAGCTCGCGTCGCAGTTGGGCGACCGGCTGAGAAATTTCAACGACGGCCGCGATTTCGTCGAGACCGCGCAGCGCTACCTGTTTCAGGAGCTCGGCTTCCACGGCAACGAGGACGATTATTACGATCCGCTGAATAGCTGCCTGAATCAGGTGCTGGACCGCCGTACTGGTATTCCAATCAGCCTCTCCGTGCTCTATATGGAAGTAGCCCGGCGCCTGATGATGCCTGTGTTCGGAATCGGCCTGCCGCGCCATTTCATCATCCAGTACGACGACGGAAATTACCAGACTTATATCGACCCGTTCCACGGCGGCCGAACCATAACACCGCGTGAATGCTTTGAGCTGGCCGGCGCGCCTGCCGCCGATCCTGCGCTGCTCGAACGAGTTTCAAGTCAAGACATGTTGCGCCGCATGATCCGCAATCTGCATCGCGGATACATGCGCCGCAGCGATTGGGCTCGCGCCGTCGAAACGCTGGATCTGCTGATGCTAGGACGCGAAGCAACGGCTCCCGGCGCAGGAGGATTGCACAAGCTCCGCGGAATGCTGTCACTGGAATTAAAGCGTTATCAGGCCGCCCGGCGCGATCTGGAACAATACCTCGCACTGGAGCCGGGCGCGGCAGATCGCGAGGAAATCCTGAAGCAACTAGCGGCGATTCATCACCGTCTGGCCAGTCTGAACTGAGTTACCAGCCGCTGGCCATCGTCCAGTTGAAAGATCGCTCTCCCCTCCACCATGCCGATTCGCCGCGCCACCGCATCGTGTCGACCCACAGCCGCCGCCCGTCGGTGCGGACGGTCACCAGTCCATCGAGATCCGTGCGGAGGACCGCGGTGTGCCGTTCGGCGAGCCTCTTCATCACGTCCGGATGCGGATGGCCGAAGGAGTTTTCGAAACCATCGGAGACGATCGCCACCGACGGGCCCACCGCATCGAGAAAAGGCTGCGTGGAAGACGTTTTCGATCCGTGGTGCCCTACCTTGAGTACGTCGGCGTGAATTGTCCGTGCGTCTAGAAGCAGACGCGATTCCATGGGTCGCTCCATGTCGCCCGTAAGCAGGAAAGCGTGCGAGCCATACACGATTCGCAAGGCCAGCGAGTCATTGTTTCCCGGCTTCGGATTCACGTAACCCACCGGCGGCGACAGAATCTCGATGACAGCGCCTGAGAGTGAGTAAGGCGCTGCCGCGCGTTTCTCGACTACGGGAATATGCAATCGAGCCGCGCGCTCCAGCACGCGATCCAGCGGATTCGCACCGACCCACAGCTCCCGTGGGCGAAAATTTTCAAGCAGCGCGCCGATTCCACCGGAGTGGTCCTCATGTGCGTGCGTCGCCACCAGCAAGTCGATCCGGCGGATTCCGCGGCTCCACAAATACGGCGACACGACGTCTTCACCGGAATCCAGGTTTGATTTTCGCTTACGCCCGTACTGCAGAAGGCCTCCGCCGTCGATCACCATGATCCGGCCCTC
>Ga0209415_10011965_pt1 | contig 14528 bp, 11 predicted proteins | sample PeaSoiSIISIP2007_FD_187696 | JGI IMG/M metagenome (GOLD analysis project Ga0209415, IMG submission 187696) | Peat soil microbial communities from Weissenstadt, Germany - SII-SIP-2007 (SPAdes) (version 2) | ecosystem: Environmental > Terrestrial > Soil > Wetlands > Peat | place: Germany...
ACAACGGAGCCTCGCTCGGGGAGACGCTTAGTGTTCCTGCCAGTTTGGAGAGCCTCGCTGGCCCTGTGCGGGCTCCTAAGGAGCCCGAGCCTTGGGCTCACACGATCAGCACCAATTTCCCCGTGGTCTTGCGACCCTCCAGATCCCGATGCGCCTGCGCGGCGTCGGCCAGTTTGTAGACATGCTCCACCCGCAGCGCCAACTTCTTTTCCGCGATCCAACGGAGCACGTCGCCCGATCGCCAATCGAGCTCTTCCCGGTTCAGAAGATGAGTCACTAGCGTAGGCCGGGTCAGAAATAGCGAGCCCTTCTGCGATAGGATCAGCGGCTCGATCGCCGGGACCGCGCCACTCGCGTTTCCGAACGATACCATCATGCCGCGCGGCTTCAGACAATCCAGGCTCTTCATGAACGTCGTCAGACCCACAGAGTCGTACACCACGTCGACACCTTTACCGTCCGTGAGCCGCTTCACTTCGGCCACGAAATCCTGGGTAGTGTAATTGATCACCTCATCGGCCCCAGCCTGCTTCGCGACTTCCGCCTTTGGAGCCGATCCAACGGTCGCAATCACGCGCGCGCCCAACAGCTTCGCCATTTGGACCAGCAGACGTCCGGTGCCGCCGGCCGCCGCATGAATCAACGCCGTCTGCCCTTTCTTCAAAGGGAACGTCGAATGCGTCAGGTAGTGCGCCGTCATGCCCTGCAGCATCGCCGCCGCTGCGTCGCGCGAGGTCACGCCCGCGGGCACCTTCACTACGAAATTCTCCGGCACTACCGCGTATTCGGCATAGCTTCCGCGCGCCGTGGTCCACGCGACGTGGTCGCCCACCTTGAACATCTTCACGCCGTCCCCAACGGCCTCCACACGGCCCGAGCCTTCGGTGCCCAGGATCGCCGGCAGAGGGATCTTATAGAGTCCGGTTCGATGGTAGGTATCGATGAAGTTCACACCGGAGGCTTCCACCTTCACCAGCACTTGTCCGGCGGCGGCCTCCGGCTTCGGCATATCGCCGTAATGCATGACGTCCGGACTGCCCGTTTGTTCAATGTAGACGGCTTTCATAAAATACGGATTCTCCTTCGTAGATGGACCGCGACCGCAAACAACAACAGATATAGGAATGTTACGGGAAAAAATAGGATACGCGCCAGAGTGGGCACGGCCGCGGCTCCTGTAATCCCGGCGCGGAAGGAAACGAAGTGCGTGATGGCGCGCCATTGCCCCCAATCGAGCCAGAAGAAGTCGGCATTCTCATTCACAATGAAAATCTTTGCCGGGATTCGCGCGCCCAGCATCCATTTCCACTTGGTCATGATAGGCTCGGCCGAGCAGATGATGCCGCACAGGCTGTATTGCCGCGCGATCAGTTCTTCGACCAGCTTCTTACGGACGGCCGGAGTCACGTAATCTGTCACCCGAAAGACCTTACCGAGGAATCCTTCGGGAACCCCGGCGTAACAAGTGACCAGATCGATGGAGGTCTCATCGCCGTATCTCTCCTGGAGCAGCGGGATCAACTTTTCGAACAGATGGCGCGATCCACTCTCTACCAATAGGATGCGGGTTGCCTGCGGAATCGTCCGGCGAAAGAAGTAGCGCAATCTCTTATTCTACGTCGCCAGTCGCGGGGGGACGGACTACTTTGTCCCAAGGCCGACCAGACTCCGGCGGATCAAGCAACACGTCGGTGGCCGAGTGGACATAGCAGTCCGTCCCTCCCGCCGTCTCACGTCGGCGACGACACCTGATGGGACGCCTGACGGGTGTTGACGGGGGACCGCCCGCTCTGTCCACGCGCCGCCGGCGTAATTCGTTGTTGACGGAAGTCGTTGAACTCGGCTCGGGACAGAGAAGGCTGTCCCCCGTCAACACACTGTATAATTCCCTTTCAGTGCAGCTCACTCTCCTCGACTGGTCCGTGGTGGGTTTGTATTTCGTCTTCAACCTCGCCATCGGCCTCTATTACAAATCCCGCGCCGGTTCGAGCGTCGATGAATTCTTCCTTTCCGGACGCAACATCCCTTGGTGGCTTGCGGGAACTTCCATGGTCGCTACGACGTTCGCGGCCGACACGCCTCTCGCGGTGACGGGCATGGTCGCCAGGGGAGGCATCGCCGGCAACTGGCTATGGTGGTGCTTCGTCTCCGGTGGAATGCTGACGGTCTTCTTCTACGCGCGGCTTTGGCGCAGGTCCGGCGTCATGACCGATATCGAGTTCTCTGAGATTCGCTACGCTGGCCGCCCGGCGGCCTTCCTGCGCGGCTTCCGTGCGTTGTATCTCGGCATCCCCATGAACTGCATCATCCTCGGCTGGGTGAACAAAGCGATGGTGGATATTCTGATGCTGGTGCTGGGCGTATCGAAGCTGCACGCCCTCTTTATCGTGATCGGCATGATCGCGGTGACCTCCGGCATCTCCACACTTTCGGGACTCTGGGGCGTCCTGGTCACCGATATGTTCCAGTTCATCGTGAAGATGAGCATGGTGATCGCGCTGGCGGTGTTCGCCGTGCGGGCGGTGGGCGGGATCGACGCCATGAAGTCAAGTCTCGCCGCAATCGACTCGACGCGCGGAAACCAGGGCTCCGTACTGAGTTTCATTCCCGATCTCAATTCCGTCTGGATGCCGATGATCACATTCTTCGTCTACATATCGCTCAATTGGTGGGCGACGTGGTATCCAGGCGCGGAGCCAGGCGGTGGAGGCTATATCGCGCAGCGAATGTTGTGCGCAAAGGATGAAAAGAACTCGCTGCTGGCCACCTTGTGGTTTAACGTCGCCTTCTACGCCGTGCGGCCGTGGCCGTGGATTTTGGTCGCCCTGACGTCGCTGATTTTGTTCCCCGCCTTGCAGGATCCCGAGACGGGGTACGTTCGCGTGATGATCGCGGTGCTTCCTGCATCGCTTCGCGGCCTGATGGTGGCGGCGTTCGCGGCGGCCTACATGTCCACCATCGCCACGCAGCTCAACTGGGGCGCGAGCTATTTGGTGAACGATTTCTATCGCCGCTTCTTGAAGCCCCACGCCTCAGAACGGCACTACGTCACGGCTTCGCAACTCGCTACGGTGTTGCTCACACTGATATCGGCGGTTGTGACCTTCTACCTGGACTCGATCGCCGGCGCCTGGAAACTGCTGCTGGTGACCGGTGCGGGCACCGGCAGCGTCCTGCTGCTGCGCTGGTATTGGTGGCGGATCAATGCCTGGAGCGAGGTTTCGGCCATGATCTCCGCGTTCGTCGTCTCGCTCACTTTGCAGCTTGGTTTTCGCATGAACACGGATCAGCCGCGCGACTTCGCCTGGGTCATGATCGTCACGGTCGGAATCACCACGGTAGTGTGGCTCGCGGTTACGTTTCTCACCGCCCCCGAACCGCCGGACGTTTTGAACGCCTTCTATCGGAAGACCCATCCCTCGGCGGCGGGCTGGGGACCCATCGCGCGACTCGCGCCCGACGTCTCGCCTTCGCGCGATGGCCTTTCCAACCTACTGGACTGGGTCGCCGGTTGCGTGCTAATTTACGGAATCCTGTTCGGAACCGGCAAGCTGCTTCTGCACGAGACCGTCCTTGGCGTGGGGCTCCTGATTTGTGGCCTCGCGGGCGGCGCGGTCATCTATTGGGATTTGTCCCGGCGAGGCTGGAGCGTTGTTGTTGAATAGATATGGTCGAACGGAATCGATTCTAACGCGGTCCATGACGGTTTGACCGTGAAGGAGCGGTAACTTCAATAATGTTATCGCCGGGACAGCCCACAGGAATAGTAACCCGACAGTCGCGTGACCCGTCCTGTCTGTACCAGACCGGAAATGGAACTAAGATGGAGAATAGCTATGCGCCTGATCTCAATGCTCCTTGTGCTCGCTCTGGTCGTGCCAATGTTGGTCGCGCAGTCGACTTCCGCCGATGACCGCATCTACGATGAAGTGCGCCGCAAATTGGCGAATGATGTGGACGTGAAGGGCGCCGGAATCGACGTCACGGTGAAAGCCGGCGCGGTCACGCTGCAAGGCCGGGTCCACGACGGGAAGGCGAAGGAAAAAGCCGAGCGCATCACCAAGAAGATCAAGGGCGTAGTGAGCGTCAACAACCAGTTGAAGGTTTTCGGCATTGATTAGACCCAGTTTCAGGGATAACAGTGTTGGATGTTCCATCCTTCGCATTTCGCGGCCATTCCCGTGCGGTCCCCGGCGCGCCTGGCACGCTTCTGAAGAAGTCTTTTCGGCATCCCGCGAGTCCTGAGCACGGCCGATGGTAAGATGGAACTACATAATAATCGTATTCTGAAGACTTCGAGTTTTCGAGCGCAAGATTCTTAATTTAAGTTTGGAACACACATGAAATACGAACTAATATTGACGGTACGAGTTCGCCAGTTGTCGCGGGAAGAACCGATCCCGAGTCTTGGCCCAGCCTGCTCGAAGCCACTGCGGAACCGGCATTCCTCGCTACTATTCCGGAAGTCCAATTATCCCGAGTGAACGCCGCCTTCTCTGCCGTCCTTGGATATCCGCCGTCCGATCTCGTTGAAAAAGTCTTTTTCGACTTCTTGCATTTCGATGATCGCGAGAAAGCACGCGCCGTTCTTTCCGCCGCGGCCGAGGGACTCGCCGGTGACCTTCCGCCAGTAAACCGCTTCATCCGCGCCGCGTCGACACCGCCTAGCTCGGCGAATATCGGGCAGACTTTGAAGGAACTTGCCCGCACAACGGAGCCTCGCTCGGGGGAGACGCTTAGAGTTCCTGCTAGTTTGGAGGGCCTCGCGGGCCCTGTGCGGGCTTCTGGCGAACCCTGGGAACTGGTGGCTCGTTTCCGCCGAAAAAGCGGCGAATATTGCTGGATTGAATGGCATGGCCAGGCGCATGCCGGTTCCTGGGTGGTCACGGGCCGTGATACATCGCGGCGCAATTTGCTCGAGCAGGCTCCCGGCGACCTCGACGCCAGCCTGCCCCTCCAGGAGGAGCGGAACCAATTCGAGGCGTATCTTGAGTCGGCTTCGGAAGGCGTCGTGTCGATCGACGCCCAAGGCCGCATGTTGCTGGTGAATTGCCGGATGGAGGCCATGTTCGGTTACGGCCGCGGGGAACTGCTGGGCCAACCCGTGGACCTGTTGCTGCCCGGCCGGTTTGCGGAAGCCCACGCGCGGTACCGCGCCGGCTTCTTTGGCGCTCCCCACCGCCGCCCCATGGGCCAGGGCGTCAGCTTCCCAGGGCGCCGCAAGAACGGCAGCGAATTCCCGGTCGAAGTCGGCCTGAACTGGATCCGCCGCGAAGGCCAAATAGTGGCGTTAGCTGTGGTTACGGACGCTGCGCTTCGCGATGCCCAGGAAGCCGAGCGCCAGCAAGTGCTCGACACGCTCCGCGACCTGGGCCGCCGTCTTGAAGAGGCCCGCGAAATGGAGCGCAAGAGAATCGCTCAGGAGATCCACGACGGATTGGGCCAGGAGCTGGTCGCCCTCAAGATGCGGCTGGCTCTGCTGGGGTCCGTGCTGGGCGCCGAGTCGCACGCCGCCGCCTGGCAAGTGAGCCAGATGACGGCGCTGGTGGAATCGCTGCTCCGCACGATTCAGCGCATCACGACCAGCCTGCGGCCCGATGTCCTCGACCGGCTGGGACTCGCGCCGGCGGTTGAATGGCTGGTTGCGGAGTTTGAGAGAAACGAGGGGATCGCGTGCACTCGATCGATCCAGGAGGTTACGGTCGATACGCAATCAGCCACTACCGTATTCCGCGTGGTACAGGAATTCCTGACCAACGTTCTGCGCCACGCTGGCGCCACGCATATCTGGCTGACGCTTGCGGACACGGATGGAAACATCGAACTGGAAATTCGCGACGACGGCAACGGCATCCACCCCGCGGATCTTCACACACCCGCCGGCACTGGTCTCGCGGGCGCCCGGGAACGGGTTCAAAGCACGGGCGGAAAGATGGAGATTTTCGGGCAGCCCGGGGAAGGCACCATAATCCGGCTCAGCCTACCGCGGGAGGGCTCGCGGAATAGTTGAATTTTACTAGTATGATGCGCCGCCGAACCATTTTATTCATCGCAGACAAACGCTGATAATCGCAGATTTTTTAGCGGCAGACACCCCCTAATTCGCTGACGACGCCGGGCCAACTGGAATTTATTGCTCCAGGGGGCTGGAAAAATGGGTTCTACTATGCATCTAAGCTCAGTTTCTGTCATCTGTTGTAACGAGGTCGATCCAAGAATGCCGAGCCGCGTCCGCTTCCTGATCGTTGACGACCACGCCACCGTCCGCGAGGGCCTGGCGCACCTCCTGTCCCGCGAGTTCCCGGATTCAAAAGTCAATACCGCGACATCCCCCGAGGAAGCCGCGGCTTTGCTGAACCGCGAAAACTTCGACCTTGTCACCCTGGACCTGAACCTGTCCGGCAAGGATGGAATTGCCTTGCTTCGCGATCTGAAGAAGCAAAATCCGTGGGTCCGCATTCTGGTGCACACCATGCACCCTGAGGACCAGCTCGGAATTCGCGCGGTGCGCGCCGGAGCGGCCGGCTACCTCACCAAGGACCGCCCCGTCCAGGAGTTGTTCACCGCCATCCGCCGGGTGCTCGCAGGAAAGCGCTATATCTCCGACTCCTTGGCCGGCCGCCTTGCCGATTCCCTGACAAGGAAAAGTGAAGATGCGGATCCGGTGGAATCGCTCTCCGACCGGGAGCTTCAGGTCTTGCGCATGATCAGCTCCGGTAATACCATGCGCGCCATCGCGGATGAGCTCAATCTGAGCATCAAGACGATCAGCACCCACCGCAGCCGGATTCTCGAAAAGCTGGGACTGCGGAGCACCGCGGACTTGATCCGGTACGGGATCTCTCACGAGCTGGGATAAACCAACGGGGTAGGCGCGTTCATCGCGATCCGTTCTGTTATGATTCCTGGAACCATGCCGCCGCTCCAGGGCCGGACCGTCTTGATCGTCGAGGATTCCGGTTTGGTGCGCGGACTGATCCGGGAGTTGCTGAGCGCAGCCGATGTCCGTATCCTCGAAGCGTCCAACGCGACCGAAGCGATCTCTGTCGCCGAGGTGGCCGGGCAACCTGCCCATGTCTTGATCACTGACCTGTACCTCCCGGACTTCGGCGGCGTCGAACTAGCCCAGAGGCTTCAACTTCGCTGGCCTGACTTGAAGATTCTTATCATTTCTGGAGATCCCGGCGGCGTTTTCTTCGCTCGCGCCATTCCGGAGGCCGGGTTCCTGGAAAAGACATTCCTGGTCGAGCGGCTTCTCGATCGTATCCAGCAACTGCTGGAGACTGTTTCCTGAGCCCGGAGACTTTGGTCTCCATCTCCGGGTTCAATCCCACCACCTTAGGTTGTCAGGGTTCAGGGAATTTGTGGCGCATGCACTCGTGCGATGCAGGAGTGTATGCGCCACTTCCGCCAAAGCTGTGTGAGAAATGCCGGCTAGCTGCCAGACCAGTTTCGGAGACAGTGGAACTGTGGTCTATGCCAAATCAAAGAATGGTCTAGGAGCTTGCTGAAAAAGACTTCTGGCCGCAGATAAACGCAGATGGACGCGGATTCGCAAAACGGCAAGAATCTTGTTTTCAATCGGCGTTTACCCGTGTTCAGCGGCCAACCTTGTCCGAGAGTTTTTCAGCAACCTCCTAGACCCAAAAAGAAATCACACGGTTAGTGAGGAAGGCGAAGACGTACGCCACCAGCGTCATGTAGCCGAATTGGATCGCCGGCCACTTCCAGCCGCCGGTCTCGCGCCGCACCACCGCGATGGTGGACATGCACTGGAGCGCGAAGGCGAAGAACACCAGCAGCGCCGCCGCTCCCGCGGGCGTCAAGTCCTGGCGCAGCGCCTGCTGCAAGCCCAGGGAGTGCTCGCTGCCCTCCATTCCGTAGATGGTCCCGAGCGTACTGACGATGGTCTCCCGCGCCGCGAGCGACGTGATGAGTCCGATGCCGATCTTCCAATTGAAACCCAGCGGCTGGATGACCGGCTCCACCGCGTGCCCGATCTGTCCCGCGAAGCTCTTCGCAATGGCAGGCGGAGCGCCCCCGATGAGCGGAACGTGGGCCAAAACCCAGATCACGATCGCGACTGCCAGGATCACCGTGCCGGCCCGGCGCAGGAAGACCTTGGAGCGGTCGAACAGGCGCAGCGTCAGCGAACGAAGCGTCGGCCACCGGTAGGGAGGCATCTCCAGCACGAAGGAGGACCGGCTGCTTTTGAGGACCGTGGATTTCAGCAGCCGGGCGGTGAGGATCGCCGCCAGGAACCCGAGCACGTAGAGTCCCAGCAACACGGCCGCCTGCGCGCCCAGTAAGAACCCGAGCACCGGCTTTTGCGGGATGAACGCCGCAATCACCAGCGTGTAGACCGGCAACCGCGCGGAGCAGGTCATGAACGGGGCGATGAGAATGGTCGCGATGCGGTCGCGTTTGTTCTCGATGGTCCGGGTGGCCATGATGGCCGGCACGGCGCAGGCATACGCGGAGAGCAGGGGGATGAAGCTCTTGCCCTGGAGGCCGAAGCGCGCCATGGTGCGATCCGCAATCAACGCGGCGCGGGCAAGATACCCGGAGTCCTCCAGAACCCCGATGAACAAGAACAGGAACAGAATCTGCGGCAGGAACTTGATCACCGAACCCACGCCGCCCCAGATGCCGTCGACCACCAGAGAGCGCAGCGCCGCATTCGACAAGTGGGCGCCCATCCATTGGCCCGAAGCCTCACGGGCGGCATCGACGGCATCCATCAGCGGTTGCGCGCCGTAAAAGATCGACTGGAAGACGGCGATCACTACCAGCAGGAACACCAGCGGTCCCACGACCGGATGCAGAAATACGGAATCGAGCCGCCGAGTCCAGATCGGCGGAGCCGGCGCGTGGTACTTGGTCTTATTCCCGACCTTCGCAGCCCATGCGCGGCACTTGGGGATGTCCTGCAGCACCGGCAACTCGATCAAGGGAGCCTTGGCCGCGGCGCCCAGCGTCGCTCCCGAAAGGAATTGGAAAACCTTCTCCACGCCGTTACCTTTCGAGGCGCTGACCAGCGCCACCGGCGCTCCGAGTTGCATCCCAAGCTCGGTTGAGTCGATTGTCCCGCCGCGACTCTGCAGGTCGTCGGCCATGTTCAAGATCACCAGCGTCGGAAGGCCCAGGCTCAACACCGGGGCGGCCAGCAGCAGGTGGCGGCTGAGGTTGGTGGAATCGAGGATCAGCAGCACGGCGTCGGGCCGCTGCATGTCCTTCATGGCGCCGGATAGCACGTCGTGCGTGACACGCTCGTCCTCCGTGCGAGGATCCAGACTGTAGACGCCTGGAAGATCCACCACGTACACCTCGCGGCCCGCGTCGAGTTTCACCCGGCCCATGCGGTGTTCCACGGTGACGCCGGGGAAATTCGCGACTTTCTGGCGCAAACCCGTGAGCCGGTTGAACAGCGTCGATTTTCCCGAGTTGGGCGGCCCGACAATGGCCACCACGCGCCGCCGGATCTGAACCGGTGGCGGAGGCAGAGTGGCTACGGGGCAGTTGTGGCAATCGCCCATGGTGTTACCCGGTGGCGGACTCGTCCGGCCGCAGAATCAATCGAACGGCAGTCTCACGCCGCAAAGCAATTTCCGATCCGTCCACTCGAAACACCCTGGGGTCGCCACCCGGCGCCGCGTGTGCCGGCACTACAGTGTGGCCGGGCACGAACCCCATTTCCATGAGGCGCCGCGACTCATCAGGCGGCAATTCAATGCGATCCAGAATACCGGCCTCGCCCCGCTTCAGGTCCGTCAGGTTCCGGTTGGCCGGCTGCTTCGAGCGCGATTTCTTCTTGCCACTCATTTGCAGTTGTCCACTCGTATCGGTCGCCCGGCCTGCTGGGTCGAACGGCGCATGCACCGGAACGTACAAACGAGTTGCATCTGAGGATATCAGACTAGGCACGTCTTTAGCATACACTATCTAGGACCAAAGCGGTCTTGTATCCGGCAGAGTGCTCGATCGCAGGAGTCACTTTAATCTGCAAATGCCGAGCCGCCTGGGATGGGTACCGCATGAAGAATGAACTTCGGCCAGCCGACGTTGGACGGTCCACTGACCGGCACGCCTGGGGCCTAGCGCTGCACCGGTCCCAGATACTTATCGAGCCAATCCAGGCTCTCGCGAAACGCGGCTGAAGGGCAAACGCGACCGTGCTCTTCTCGCCGTGTTGCTCGCCTGTGGTTTGAGGCGGCATGAAGCTATTGAGCTGAACTTCTCCCATCTTCAGCAACGAGAACAACACTGGGCCATCGTGGATCTCATAGGAAAGGCCGGTCACATTCGGACGATACCGATGCCGGGTTGGGTCAAAGCCATCCTTGACGTTTGGCTGAGGGATGCGGGAATTACGTCTGGCCGGTTGTTCCGTCGCGTCAACCGAGCGGGTCGGGTCTGGGGTGAGAGCATGACTGAGAAGGTCGTCTGGCATGTCGTCCGCGAGTTCGCTGCCAAAGCCGCCATCGACAAGCTTGCGCCGCACGACCTACGCCGTACGCGTGCAAGGCTGTGCCACATGGCGGGCGGCGAACTAGAGCAGATTCAATTCTTGCTAGGCTACGTTTCGATCCAGACCACGGAGCGATATCTCGGCTGCAAGCAGCGCATCCGGGCGGCCGTCAACGATCGAATCGGCATCGAACCCAAAGGCGAATAGCGAACCGTCGGACCGCTAGACCGGGAACGGATGGACGACTCGTCGTTCCGACTAACATTCTTCGAGCGCGTTTGTGCCCGTTTCCTGCTGCGGGGAGCCGCCGTCGCAGGGGTAGTGTTACAGCCTTACCAACGGAGCTGGATACCGAGTTGAATGGCTCTCGGAAAGTTAGCTTGATAGTTGAGCTGTCCGAACGTGGAGGAGTTGCTCAAGTTGTTACTCGGGTTGGCGAACAGCGGCGTGTTGAAGGCGTTCAGCGCTTCAAAACGGAACTGCGCCGCGTAGCGTTCTTTGATGGTAACTGTCTTGAACACGGAGATGTCCCAATTGGCCATGCCCGGTCCAAGATAGGGGATGTTGCGCGCGACGTTCCCAAACGTATCGTTAGGCGCCAAAGAGAAGGCGGCTGCATTGATGTAGTCGTTGATGCACGCCTCCGGGCTGCCACCCGCGCAGACGGGGGAAATCCCAGTCGCATTCGGGCGCTGGTTCGCTCCACCGATGTTGGAGTTTCCGTTGTTCTGGACCACGATGATCGGGAAGCCGTTTTGAATGACGGCAGTGCCGTTAATCGCCCAACCGCCCAGGATGTAGTCCGCCGCCTTGTTGTTATTCAGGGGAGGCTTCCCTTTTCCCAGGGGCAACCGATACGTCCACCCGAGGGTAAACTTGAGCGGAGTGTTCGCCGCGGCGAGAGCCCATTCAGATATCAGGCTGTAAACGTTCTGAATGCCGCCGCCAGAACCGCTAAACACGTTGAATGCGTTGTTGCCCCCGGAGGAGTACTCGTTGTCCTCGCTCCGGGACCATGTGAAAGTGCTCAGGAAGGTCAGCCCGTGGCTAAACCGCTTTTGCGCTTTAAACAGGAGGGAGTTGTATCTGGACTTGGCGAGGGTTGTATTCTCGAGGATTCCACTGGAGCCACCGGAGTACTCCGGGAACGGCAGAAGCAATTGAGCCTTCGAGACCGTGCTCAGTCCGATTACTCCGTTTGCTCCGGGTAACCCAAAGAACGGATTCGCAACTTTCGTATTGAGCTGCGCCATCGTGTATTGCGAAAGGACAGCCGGGGAGGCCTGGTTAATTGGGAGAGTGCCGCCGGTTCCCCCCGGGGCGGGACTCAGCCCGTTCGCCCTCGCGCCGAAGTAGCCGGCTTCGAGCGCGATACCCCCGTAAATCTCACGCTGGATGTCGAACGAGTATTGATAAACCGTGCCGCCGCCGGATTTCGCCGGATCGAGGAAGCTGAAGCCGTTTCCGAGGGACGTCAGAGCGCTGAGCGTATTGCCTGATGGCTGGGGAATGCCCGCCGGGAATGGGTTCGTAAGGATATGGGCAGGCGTCTGGCCACCATCTTGTGAGGCTACGTAATTGTTGCTCTGCGTATAACCCGGAGAAGAGTCGCCATAGGAAAACACCGTGGGAGCGTAGAAAATCCCAATCCCACCGCGCAGGGTGGTCTTCGAATCCAACTGGTAAGCGGCTCCGGCGCGCGGGCCGAATTTCGTATGGGACGGACTGCAGCAGGCGGTCGGATTTCCGTTAATACCGGCGAAACCGATCACGCCATAAGGGATTACACCAGACCCGGCCGGCAGACCGGCGGCGATCGGGTTGATGGCCCCCTGATTGAAGTTGGTCGCCTGGTGACCGTCGACTTCCGCTTCGCCGGTTTCGTATTCATACCGGACGCCGAGGTTCACCGTGAGCTTGGGGTTCACGCGAATATTGTCCTGGACGTAGCCGCCGTAATATCGCACATACGTATTGAGCGGCACCGCCGTGTTGGCGGTACCAGAGGATGGGTAGCCCATCAACAGGTCGGCGAAGTCAGCCCCTGTCGCGGTGCTGGAGGTCGTACCGCTCACGCGCGAGAACTCTCCGTTGAACGTATAGACGCCTGCGTTCCGGATGACCGTCGGCCCGGAATTGATGACCCGGTAGTCGATACCCATGGAGAGGGAGTGGCGGCCGACATACCTCGAAACGTTGCCGAGCAGGTTCTTGGAATAGAAGTTCGACGGAACCAACGATTGGTTGCTGATATTCACGTTTGAGTTGCCCATGATGATGTTGGGGTAGTAATTCGCGGGGACCTGGCTAATGTAGTTGGCCGGGAACCCCAACGCCTGGAGGTTCGGAGCGCCTGATCCGAGACTCGACGAGGCATTCGCCAGAGCGATGCCTTCCGTGAAGTTCGGGAAACGGTTGAAGCCATAACGAACGGCGACCACCGTGGTGGGATTCGCCGTCAGGATGGCGTTGAGCTGCGTGGCATCCACGCGGCGGTAGAGGAGATAAGAGGAGCTGGTCGCCGAGCCGCCCTCTGGAATTCCCAAGGGGTTCCCGCCCGGCTCGCGGCTCTTGTAGTACAGGAAGGAGCCCGTGAGACGGAACCAAGCCGTAACGGAATGCTCCACTTTGTACATGTACTCGTCCGCGCGATCATACAGCGAGTCGCTTCCGGTATAGTTAAGCCCGTCGGTTGGCGATGCTTTTTGTCGGTTTGGCAGAACGTTGATGAGATTCGAACCAAGTTGGGTGACGCATCCCTCACCTACAGTAGCCGCTCCTGCCGGGCAGAGCGGGATTATATTTCCAGCGAAAGGCGTACGGGTGGCCCCGTTGAACCCCGTCGAAGGATCGTAAATAATGAGCGGCTGGCCGGAGCTGTTGCTGCTCCGGGAGAAGTTGCCCGTCTTTTCAAGCGCAGTGGGTAGCGCAAAATTGTTGGTCAACGGCGTGTGCTGCCGGTAGGCTTCCTGGGCAACGAAGAAAAAGGTCTTGTTCTTGCCGTCATAAATCCTTGGAACATAGATAGGACCGCCCGCGCTGCCGGCGAAGTTCTTGAACGTTGTCGCAATCTTCGGTTGGCCGGTGGCGTTGTTGAAAAACGTATTCGCCATCAAATCGTTCGGCCGGATGTAACCTAAGAGGTCGCCGTGGAAATCGTTGGTGCCGGTCCGCAGCACGGTGTTGAACACGCCGCCGCCGGTTCGACCCATGGTGGCGTCGTAGGTGCCGGTTTGCAGTTTCATTTCCTGCACGCCTTCTTCAAGCGGGATAATCACGGAGCGGTTGCTGGAATCCGTCACCGGAACGCCGTCGATCAAGTAGTTATTGCCCCGAATCGGGCCGCCGCCAACGGAAACTTGCGACGAAGCGTTCTGGTCCTGGAAGCGATTGAAGCGGGGATCGCCTACCGGGGCGGTGTTGGTGGCGAGCTTCGACAGCAGCAAGACGTTGCGGCCCAGGATAGGCAGGTCTTGCACTTTCTGTTGATCCAGCACCTGGCCGTTGGAGGCGTTGGTGTTCTCAATCAGCGGCACTTCGGTGGTGACCGAGACACTCTCGGAAACCTGACCGATTTCCATCTTGAGGTCGACGCCGACCGTCTCCGCCGTGCCGACGATCACGTTCGCACGGTTGAGTTTCTTGAACCCCTGCGCCTCAACGGTGATCGTATACGTCGCCGGATCCAGCTGGGGGAAGGAATACTCGCCAGCGCCGTTTGACCTGGCGTTGTCCGCCACATTCGTGGCAACGTTCGTGATCGTCACGGTCGCGTTGACTATCACGGCTCCGCCGGGATCTTGAACCAGCCCGCGTACCTGGCCCACAAACGTCTGAGCTGAGAGCGTCGATGCGACGGCGATCGCAAACACAGCCAAAAGCAGGCAAACTTTGAACTGCAAGCCGAGTTGGATTGGTTTGATCACCGCAGTCTTCTTCCCAGAACAACCACCGAGGAGGGCTCTCGAACGGTCCGCATCACCGCTTTAGCTCAGTCCGCCCGGTCTAATCCCACCGCCTTTAGGCGGTGAGCTTCAGCGTGGCTCTACGAGAATGGAGG
>Ga0209415_10011966_pt1 | contig 14527 bp, 11 predicted proteins | sample PeaSoiSIISIP2007_FD_187696 | JGI IMG/M metagenome (GOLD analysis project Ga0209415, IMG submission 187696) | Peat soil microbial communities from Weissenstadt, Germany - SII-SIP-2007 (SPAdes) (version 2) | ecosystem: Environmental > Terrestrial > Soil > Wetlands > Peat | place: Germany...
ATCCAAAGGACACTCCCTCCGTGCATGGCTTGCTGACGGTGTATACCTCACGCGGTGCTTCTGCAAGCAGAAAAAAATGAGTAGGTTTGAGCGGTGAGATGCCTCGTGATCGGTCCGTCGACCACGGCGTGGTCGGCCCGGACGCTTCTTGTGATTCACGGAGACGGCGAGACCGCGTCGTCCGCGGCCAAAGAATGGCGATCCCTGGTGGACGAGGGCTGGACTCTCCTTATCCCTGAAGACTTCCGTTGGACCGACACGCGCAAGGCCATGGAAGAGCTGTCGCTGCACATGGAAAAGGCGCGCTGCCAGGGCGTGGAGACGGACGACATCGTGGTGGCCGGCGTCAGGGATGGCGCACCTGCCGCGCTGTCATTTGCGATGCAAAGTGGGCTCCCCTGGCTCTGCGTGTTTCCCCGATTCCCGATGGACTACTCCATCACAGCGGGGACCGCGACCGGCTCTGCCGGCGTGATCCTCCTGGACGAGCAGGACGATTCCGAGGCTCTCCGGCGCGTGCTTTTCCAGTTCACGGACCCCGCGAGTTTTCATATCATTCGTGTCGAGGGATCACGGACGGGAATGGCAATCCAGGTATCAGCGGCGCTGGAGAAAATCAAAAACCGAAGAGAACCGGGGATTTTTGATTGATTTTTTGTCCACATTCAATTAAAATTCGTTCTAACAATGGCTGGGAATTCAAAAGAGACCAAGGAAGTAAAAGTACTTCAATCCATATTCTTTCTGAAGTCTCCGACAAGAACTGACATCGCCCACCACGCGGGGACCAGCCCTGTCACTGTGACGGCCCTGTTGACCCGGCTGTTGTCGAAGGGGTTGGTGGAACGGGCCGGCAAGATGCAGAACCGAAGCGGCAGGCCGTCCTCCATCTATCGCCTCGCTTCCTGCGTGGGCTATTCAATCGGCGTTTCCCTCGAGACCGCGGGCTTCCGGATTGCTGCCGTAGACCCGCGGCGCACAGTCCTTTGGGAAGGAGATTTCCCGCTCTCCCTCTCCTCGAACCCTGCCGAGCACCTGGATGAAATCACGCAGCAGATTTCCGCGGAGCTCAGGCAGGTCATGAGCCTGCCTGAAATGCTCGACCGGCGGCCGCTCGCAATCGGAATGTCCATGCCGGGAATGGTGGACACGGAGCGAGGCATGTGGCTGCAGGGGCTGCAGGTCTCCGGAATCACCCACATCCCTCTTCGAACCATCATGGAAAGGGCGTTCGGCCTGCCGGTTGTGGTGGAGGACACGACCCGCTGCCTCGCTTTCCTGACGGCGGAGCGCCGCTGGCCCGACAGCTCACGCGACATGGTCTATCTCTTTCTCGGCTCGGGGGTGGGGACCGGCATCATCATTGGCGAGGAGCCATACCTCGGCTCCCGCGGCCTTGCGGGAGAGGTCGGCCACATCGTCGTGGAGGAAGAGGGTGAGCGCTGCACGTGCGGGAACGTCGGCTGCCTGGAAACGGTTGTCTCACGCCCCAGCATCCTTCGCAGGTTCGAGCGACGCCTTTCCGAAGGGGTGATCTCCAGCCTTCAGTACTTCCGGACGAAGGGGGCCGGGCCCCTCACTCTGGATGCAATCCGCGAGGCCGCCCTCTCAGGGGACCGGCTGGCGCGCTCCACGCTTTTCGAGATCGGGACGTTCCTCGGGGACGCCTGCTGCAAGATCATCGCGCTCTACAACCCGCGCACCCTCGTTGTCGGCGGGCCCGCGGCCATCCTCGGAGAGTTCCTCCGGGAGCCCGTCTGGATGACAATCCGCCAGAGGGTCATTCCGGAAATGCTGGAAGGCTTCTCGCTTGACATCACCCTGTCGGACCCGTACGACGAGGCGCTCGGCGCCGCGCTGCTTGCGGCGCGGCGGTTCTGGAAAAACGCGCCGGGGTCCGGGATCCACTTCAGCTGACGGTGAGACGCCGCGGCCTATCCCGTGACGCAGTGGTCCGGGAGCAGGGCTGCAATGGGATTGCCATCCTGGCGGCTGAATCCGACGGGGGAGTGCCGTCTCCAGCCCTCGGCGAAACGGTACCGCCCCGACATCTGCCCCACGGCCCGTGCCGCGTCCCGCATCGTTTTCAGATATGAGTCGAAGCCCTGTGTCGCGTCCAGCCATTCCTTCTGGCTGACGTGACAGGCGAGCAGCTTTTCCTTCTCATCGATGACCTCCGTTATGTCCACGTACATCTCCGGGACGATGGGCCTGCGCATCATGTCCGTGAGAATATGGGGAGTGGAGTGATAGAGCATGAGGTCGTTGAGGACGGCGGGCTCCCGCGGAACAGACTCGTAGTTCGGAATGCCCCTGGCGAACGTCGCGGTGACGGCAATCCGCCCGGTGTTCATGTGGTCTTCCATATAGTCTTCCAGGGACTGTGTGAGCACGATGTCCGGCTTCACCTTCCGCACGAGCGCCGTGACCTGCCGAATGAGGTCGTGGGTGTAGAACACCTCCAGGTCGTCCACCAGGCTCTCGTGGAATACCGCGCCCAGGAGGTCTGCCGCCTTCATTGCCTCTTTCTTCCTCATCGCGGCAATCTCCGCGGGCCCTGCCCCTGAGCTTCCTGCGCTCCCGTTTGCCACGTTGAAGTAGTGGATCTGGCATCCGGCGCGCTTGAGGAGAAGAGCAGTGCCCGCCATCATGAGCTCTGCGTCGTCGGGATGACAGGAAATGATGAGGACCGTCATGGAGGGAGTTTCCCGGGAGCGGCCGCCCTCGTCAAGGATGGCTCAGCGGCGCGCCTTCGGTATACAATCCGCTCAAAGGAGACGCCGTGGCCAAAACACCCTGGCTTGACCCGGATCAGCCCCTGGAGCAGCGGGTTCGGGACCTCATGGGCCGCATGACCCTGGAGGAGAAGATCTCCCAGATGGTCTACGAATCGAAGGCCATCCCCCGCCTCGGGATCCCGGAATACAACTGGTGGAACGAGGGCCTCCACGGTGTGGGCCGGGCGGGCATTGCCACCGTTTTTCCGCAGGCCATCGGGTTGGCGGCGTCTTTTGATCCGAAGCTCGTGGGGAGGATCGCGGCTGCGATTTCCGACGAGGCGCGGGCCAAGCACCACGAGTTCGCCCGGCAGGGCTACCGCAGACAGTATCACGGCCTGACTCTCTGGAGCCCGAACGTCAACATCTTCCGGGATCCACGCTGGGGGCGCGGGCAGGAGACCTACGGGGAGGATCCCTTCCTCGGCGGCCGCATGGGGGTCGCTTTCGTGAAGGGCATCCAGGGGGATGACCCCCGTTACGTCAAGCTTGCCGCCACTCCCAAGCACTTTGCCGTGCACAGCGGGCCCGAGGCGCTCCGCCATCACTTCGACGCCCGCGCGAGCGCTCGCGACCTGCGGGAGACGTACCTTCCCGCGTTTCGGGACTGCGTGGTTGAAGCGGGAGCCGAATCTGTGATGGGCGCGTACAACCGGACCAACGGCGAGCCCTGCTGCGCCAGCCCGACGCTCCTGGGCCGGATATTAAGGAAAGAGTGGGGTTTCGCCGGCTACGTGGTTTCTGACTGCGGGGCGGTCTTCGACTTCCACGCCCACCACACCGTGACGAGCACGCCGGAGCAATCCGCGGCGCTGGCCGTGAAGAACGGCTGCGACCTGGAGTGCGGACGGGTCTACCCCGCGCTGGCCGAGGCGGTTCGGCAGGGCCTCCTCACCGAGGCGCAGATAGACACTGCCCTTGCCCGGCTTCTTCGGATCCGTTTTCGCCTCGGCATGTTCGATCCGCCGGAGCGGGTCCCGTACGCCTCCATCCCGTATGAACGCGTGGACTGTGATGAGCACCGGGCAATTGCCCGTGAGGCAGCACGGGCTTCCATCGTCCTGCTCAAGAACGCGGGCGGCATCCTCCCTCTCGGCAGGGACCTGGGCTGCATAGCGGTGATCGGCCCGAACGCCGACGATCGCGAGGCGCTCCTGGGAAACTACAACGGGCAGCCATCACGGTCCTCCACCATCCTTGAAGGCATCAGGGCCGCCGTGAGCCCTCGCACGCGTGTGATTTTTGCCCAGGGCTCGGACATCATCAAGGACCAGGACTCCATCTGGGGAGAGAAGGCGGACGACGGGTTCGCGGAGGCTCTGGCCGCCGCCGAGCGGGCGGACGTGGTGGTCCTTGCACTCGGCTTGAACAACAGGCTGGAAGGGGAGGAGGGGTCCGCCTTGCAGTCGCAATGGCAGGGGGACAGGATCAGCATCGATCTGCCGTCCATCCAGCGGCGTCTGTTCGACGCGGTGGCCGAAAAGGGGAAGCCTGTCATCCTCGTCCTTCTCACGGGGAGCGCGCTGGCCATCCCGCATGAGCACGAGCTTTCCCGGGCAGTCCTCGTTGCCTGGTACCCCGGCGAGGAAGGTGGGCGGGCGGTCGCGGACGTCCTCTTCGGTGATTCCTGCCCCTCGGGTCGCCTCCCGGTGACGTGGGTGAGATCCACGGACCAGCTTCCTCCCTTCACCGACTACTCCATGAAGGGGAGGACCTACCGGTACTTCGAGGGGGAGCCCCTGTATCCGTTCGGGTTCGGGCTTTCGTACAGCTCGTTCGTGTACGACCGCCTCACCCTTCCGCCTGCCGTGAAAGCAGGCGAGCCTCTCCCTGTCACCGTGGATGTCACCAACGCCGGACCGCGGGATGGGGATGAGATCGTCCAGGTGTACCTCAGCTGGATCTCGGCGCCCCTGGCGGCCCCGCTTCGGCAGCTTGTTGGATTCCAGCGGGTCTTCCTGAAGTCCGGCCAGTCAAGCCGCGTTTCTTTCACGATATCGGACAGGCGGATGAGCCTTGTGGATGAAGAGGGCACCAGGATCGTTCCGCCCGGCCGGTGCAGGCTGAGTGTGGGGGGGCGACAGCCGGACAGCCGCAGCGAAGAGCTGGCCCGGACTGCCATCCTCAGCGCGGAGATCGAGGTTACGGGCACCCCGCTCGTTCTTCCCGCCTGACCATCGGCCGTTTGACCTACCCGGGGAAGCGGGTTTTTACCGGTATCGTATCAGGGCTCGAGGAGGTACCGTTTTGTGGGGGATTGCTGATGACCATACGTGGCTGGACTATGAAGAGCGCATTCTGGACCGTGGCCCGGTGGTGAGCGCGAGCCGGGCGGCCCCGCCGGTGATCGGCGTATTTGCCGCGCAGCTCGATGATGCCTACCAGATCGCGGTATGGCGGGGAGTCGAGACGCGTGCCCGGCAGAGGGGCGTCGGGGTTGTCTGCTTCCTGGGCCACCGCATCGGGTCACCCATTGAATCCGAGGCTGCGGCGAACGCCGCGTTCGGGATCGCGGACCGCCGCAGCATTGACGGCCTCATTGTCGTCTCCTCTGTCATTGCCACATTCCTCGATGCGGAGGGGCTCCAGAAGCTTTTCGCATCCCGACGTGACATGCCCCAGGTTTCCGTGGGCCTGTGCGTTCCCGGCGTTTCCAGCGTGACCGTGGATGGATCCGGCGCGGTGGCGGCCCTCGTCGAGCACCTTGCTCGCGTCCACGGCAGAAAGCGCTTTGCCCTCATCGGCGGCCCGCGGGGTCATGCGGAGGCGGAGCAGCGCGGGAATGCATTTCACGCCGCGCTTGCCGACGCGGGGATCCCGTTCGATCCTGAGCTCGCAGTCGAAGGCTCGTTCCTGCGCGAGTCCGGGGCGCAGGCGGCGGCCAGGCTCCTGGCGTCACGCCGGCCCTTCGATGCCCTGGTATGCATGAATGACAGCATGGCCCTGGGGGCGATGGAGGTCCTCCGCTCGGCGGGGGTCAGGATCCCGGAAGATGTCGCCGTCACCGGGTTCGACGGGATCGAGGAAGGGAGCGCGGTGACTCCGCCGCTCACCACCGTCATCCAGCCCCTTGCCGAGATGGGAGCGGCCGCCGCGGACGCGCTCCTGGCGTTGATGGAAAACGGCAAGCCCCAGGACAGAGTGCTGGGATGCGTGCCGGTCATCCGTCAGTCATGCGGATGCCCCCCGAGACGAGGCTATGATCCCGGACTTGCGGAGGTCCCCGCAAGCGCCACGGCGGCCCAACGGGCGGCGATCTCGGAGCTCATCCTGTGCGCCGCCAGGCCCCCCGCGGAGCACTTCATTGTCCGTCTGAACGCTGCTCTTTCTGAAACGATCCTGGCCGGAGGCGAGCCTGGCGTGTGGCGCGAATACCTCTCCGTGATCCGCCATTCAGCGGTCGTTCCGCGGGACTTGTTCGAGTTTGCGCTCGTCATTGTCGGTGACGTGGAGACGAGGCTTCAGGCCGCCAGGCGCGTGGCGGCGGAGGAACGGCTCGCCACGCTGCGGGCCATCAGCTCCTCACTCGCGGGCGCCTTCGAAATGCCTCTCATGCTGTCCCGGCTGCAAACGGGGCTGGAGCGCCTGGGTATTGGCGGCGGCTACCTTGCCCTGTTCGAGACAGAATCCGCAAAGCAATGGTCCCGCCTTGTCATGGCCCCGCCGGGACAGTCGTCACGGGCGTTGCCTTCACGCGGAGTCCGCTTCCGCACCGGGCGCCTCCTCCCGCCGCGGGCAGGCACCGCGTGGCGCGACGCCGTGTGGGTGCTGGAGCCACTCGTGTTTCAGACCGAGCCGCTCGGGTACATCCTCCTTCCCCTGGGAGTCCCTGAGCCTGCCGTGTACGACACTCTTCGGCAGCAGGTATCCAGCGCTCTCAAGGGCGCCCTCCTCCTGGACCAGGTGCGCTCGCACGAACGGCACCTCGAGGCGGAGGTGGCCCGGCGCACGGCCGAGCTCACCCGGGCGAACCGTGAGCTGACCCGGGAGATCGAGCGGCGGGAGGGCCTGGAGAAGGAAGTCCTGGATATCTCCAATCGAACGATGCAGAGGATCGGGCAGGACCTTCACGACGACCTGTGCCAGCACCTGGCCGGCATCGCGATGTACGCCTCCGTTCTTCGCGGAGGGCTGCCCACCAGCGACCCGGCCGCTGTCGCGTCAATCGAGCAGATAGGAAACCTGCTCGCGGACTCGATCGCCCGGACCAAGCAGATTGCCCGCGGGCTGTACCCCGCCGGCCTGGAAGAGCACGGGCTGGCGGCGGCTGTCGAGGAGCTGGTCGAGACGGCGCGCAGGAGCTACCCCGCCTCCATCGACCTGCGCGTCTCTCCGGACTTCCGGCTGACGGACACGGACACGGCGCTCCAGGTGTATCGCATCCTCCAGGAGGCTCTTTCGAACGCCCTCAAGCACTCCGGCTCGGAGCGCATCGAGGTCCGGCTCTCCCGTGAGCCTCCCGCGGTCGTTGCCGAGGTGACCGACTACGGCTCGGGACTCCCCCCGCTCGTCACCGGGGACGGCATGGGCCTGCGGATCATGCGCTACCGCGCCACAACCGCTGGGGCGGAGCTCCGCATCGAGCGGCTTGCTCCGGGCACCCGCGTGTCCTGCCGGATCCGCGCGGGAGAAAGAGAGCCCTGATGGCGAAGCCGGTCACGTTCCTGGTCGTTGATGACCACCCCGTTTTCCGCCAGGGCCTCGTCGCCCTGATCAGGAGCAGCGATCGATACGTGGTGAGCGCGGAGGCGGGCTCGGCGGCAGAAGCGCTGGATGCCCTTCAACGCGCGGTCCCCGACATCGCCCTCGTGGATATTTCCCTCGTGGGTCAGAACGGGCTGGACCTCGTGAGGACGCTCAAGGCCTCCCATCCCTCGATGCTGATCCTCATCATCTCGATGCACGACGAGGTGGTGTACGCGGAGCGGGCGCTGAAAGCAGGGGCGCGCGGCTACGTGATGAAGCAGGAGGCCGCCTCCGTCATGCAGGAGGCAATCAGGACCGTGCTGTCCGGAAAGATCTACGTGTCGAGCGCCATGCGGGACCGTCTCCTGGAGACGATGTTCAACCGCCGGGAGGAGACAGAGGCCCCTTCCGTGGAGCGGCTGAGCGACCGGGAGCTGGAGGTGCTGGAGCGCATTGGCCAGGGCTACGGCGCCGCTGAGATCGCGAAGATGCTCAACCTTTCCGTCAAGACGGTGAACGCGTATCGGGACCACATCAAGGAAAAGCTGCAGGTTGACGGCGCGGGGGATCTCCGGCGGTTTGCCGTGAAGTGGGTGCAGAGCCGCGACAGGTAGAACCTAGGGATAGATCCTCGAGATGGTGCGCGGAAACGGGATGCACTCCCTGATGTGCTGGCTGCCGCAGATCCATGCGAGGGTGCGCTCCAGGCCTATCCCGAAACCCGAATGCGGCACCGAGCCGTACTTTCGAAGATCCAGGTACCACCCGTAGGACTCCTCCGGCAGCTTCTCCTCGTGGATCCTCGCCAGGAGCTTCGACAATATATCCTCTCGCTGCGAGCCGCCGATGATCTCCCCGTAGCCTTCGGGGGCCAGCAGGTCCGCGCAGAGCACGGTGTCAGGGTTGGCGGGATTCTCTTTCATGTAGAAGGCCTTCGCCTTGCGGGGATAGTTCATCACGAAGATCGGCTTGTCGTGCATCTTCGTGAGGATTGTCTCATCCTCACCGCCCAGGTCGTCGCCCCACTGGATCGTGCTCCCCGCGCCCTGGAGGGTCTTCACGGCATCTCCATAGTCCATGCGGATGAACGGGACCGTCACCTTGCGCAGGGGCTCGACGTCACGCTCCAGCACCGCCAGGTCCGCCGCGCAGTTTGCAAGCACGTCGGAGACCACCCGGCTCACCATGTCCTCCTGGAGCCGCATGTTGTCCTCGTTGTCGAAATACGCGACCTCCGCCTCCAGCATCCAGAACTCCGTCAGGTGCCTGCGCGTCTTTGACTTCTCCGCGCGGAACGTCGGGCCGAAGTTGTACACCTTGCCGTATGCCATGCAGGCGGCTTCCAGGTAGAGCTGCCCCGTCTGCGCCAGGTATGCGTTTCCCAGGTCGAAGTACGGGACCGTGAAAAGGGTCCCGGCGCTCTCTCCGATGGAGCCCGTGAGAATGGGCGTGTCGATGAGCATGTAGCCCCGCTCGTGGAAGAAGGATCGAAACGAAGTGATTGCCTGGTCACGGATCCTCATGATGGCCGTCGGGCGGGTGGAACGCAGCCACAGGTGCCTGTTTTCCAGCAGGAAGTCTATCCCGTGCTCCTTCTTCGAGATGGGGTAATCACCCGCGGGGTTCTGAACGACGTCCAGACCGCTGACGGTCAGCTCATATCCCGAGGGCGCGCGCTCATCCCTCTGCACCCTGCCCCTGACTTTCACCGAGGCCTCCATCCGCAGCTCGGCAATCCGCGCAAAGGCGTCCGCGCCGAGGCTGGTTTCCTCCGCGACCCCCTGGATCCTGCCCGAGCCGTCCCTGAGCTGGAGAAACGCGATTTTTCCTTTTGACCTGAGGTTGTAGAGCCATCCCTGGATCTCCACGTCGGAATCGACATGCTTCCCGATTTCCGCGATTGCAACCCTCTCCATTGCTGAGCTCCTTGATGTCTGGTTGGCGCTGAGCGGCCGCTCTTATATGAACTCTTCCCGCTCGCGCAGGATCGTGATTTCGCCCTTCTGCTCGAGGAGCTGCACATACTCCAGAAAATCCTGGAGCGCCGCTTCCGCTTCGCTCTTCCGCACCGCGCCAAGGGCGTCGGACTCCAGGCGGATCAGGTCTCTCCTGCGCTCCGACAGCGAGGCCAGGATGCGCAGCTTCGCCTTCTCCTCCACGCCCTTGGTGAGCATGGCGATCTCCCTGTCGGAGTGGTCGCGCAGCACTTTCTGCAATTCCTTGTCCGGGATCTGGAACACGACATCGATGGTATACAGCTTCTTTTTGATTTCGTTGGAGACATTCGGCTCCAGGGTCTGGAGAATGGCCTGCTCCCTGCCCGGGTCCATGAATCGAAGGATCTCCGTGAGCGCTGCCTTGCCGTCGATCTCCTGCGTGACAGGGGTGCTGTGCTCACGGACCTTGCTTCGCAGTGTTTCCTCGGCTTTGCGGACAACCTCCGAGTCCACCTTTCTCATGCGCGCGATGCGGGGGACCACCTCGCGCTGCACCTCGGGGGGAAGGGCCGTCAGGATGCGCGCGGCCAGCTTGGGCTCCAGGTGGGCAAGGATCAGGGAGGCCACGGGCACGGACTCCTCCCGCACCAGGGAGATGGCCTGGTGAGCATCGATATCCTGGAGAAAGGAAAACGGCGGCGGCGCCATGTCCTTGCGCACCTTGGAAAGGATCTTCTCCGCCTTCTCCGCCCCAATGGATGCGGTGAGCATTTCCTGGGCCTTCTCGATTCCTCCCAGGGCGATGAGGCTCTTGGTCTCCTTGATGTACCCGAACTCTTCGAGGACTTTGGAGGCCTCTCTTTCCTCGATTCGCTGGGTGCGGGCGATCTCCCGCGTGATGCCCTCTATCTCTTCGGGGGCCATGTGCTTCAGGACTCGTGACGCCTCGTCCTTCCCGAGGAGCATGAGGAACTGGGCTGCCTTGCGGTATCCGGCGTCGCGGCTGGTTTCCTTGATGAAGCCCCGAATGGAGGGATCCGGTCCGGATTTCTTAGCTGGCGCTTGTTTCGACCTGCGGGCTTTGCGCCGATCCTCGCGACTGGCCATTGACGCCTATCTTAGCCTTTCCTGCCGTGGATTGCCAAGCACGGCCGGAGACGGGACGGCCGGAGAACTATTGGCGCGTCCCCTTCTATGATATGTTTGTGGCAAGGTTATGTTTGTCGCGGAGTCGAGAGAGGTCAACCTGTCATGAGTGAGGGTCCCTGGACGCGGGCGAAAAAAAGGGTGCAGGACTTCGTTGCCGAGTGGGCTGAAAAGAACGAGGTGGATCCGAAGAAGATCCTGTTCAAATGGGATATTCAGCATGACCTGGTCCTCCCCGAGCATGAGCTCACGCTCAACCAGACAGTCTGCATTCTGACAATCTACATGGGAAAGAGATCGCAGGCGCTGACCTTCTCCGGACCCTCGTTCTCGCGAAGCAACGAGAACCCCGAAGGGTTCCTGTCGGAATACAAAGATCAGGTCGTCGCGGCGCTGAGGAAGCTGAAGAGACCTGAGAAGAAGTGAACGCTCTGCAATTCGAGAAGAGCCCCTATCTCCTCCAGCACGCGGACAACCCCGTGGACTGGCGGCCCTGGGGAGACGAGGCATTTCGGAGGGCCCGGGAGGAGGGTCGTCCGATCTTCCTCTCCATCGGATACTCCACGTGCCACTGGTGCCACGTGATGGAGCACGAGTCCTTTCAGGACACCGAGGTCGCCTCCCTCATGAACCAGACTTTCGTGTCGATCAAGGTCGACCGCGAGGAGCGTCCCGACGTGGACGCGCACTATATGACCGCGTGCCAGCTCATGACCGGGTCGGGTGGCTGGCCCCTCTCGATCATCATGACACCGGAGGGTACGCCATTCTTCGCCGGGACCTACATTCCCCGGGAGTCCGGCTCCGGCCGGATGGGGATGCTGGATCTCATCCCGCGGGTACGCGACCTGTGGGGCAACCGGCGGGACGAGCTTGTCTCCTCTGCCGCCACGGTCGCGGCTGCCCTGGAAGAAGAGGCGGAGAAGGTCGCCCACGACGCGGCGTTCGACCACACGGCGGCCATGAACGCAGCCCGCGGTCTGGCGGGGCGGTTCGACGACGCGAACGGGGGATTCGGCTCCGCCCCGAAGTTTCCCATGGCCGGCATCTACCCGCTCCTCCTGCGAGCGTGGCGCAGGGGTGACGAGCGGGCGCTCGTCATGGCGGAACGATCCCTGCTGGCCATGCGCAACGGAGGCATCTATGACCAGCTCGGATTCGGCTTTCACCGGTATTCCACGGACGCCGCCTGGCGAGTGCCGCATTTCGAAAAGATGCTGTACGACCAGGCGCTCCTCTGCATCGCCTACGTCGATGCATGGCGCGCAACCGGGAATGACTTCTACAGCCGGACCGCCCGTGAGATCTGCGCCTACGTGCTTCGCGATATGACGTCCCCGGAGGGTGGGTTCTTCACGGCAGAGGACGCCGACAGCGACGGCGAAGAGGGGAAGTTCTATCTCTGGACGCACGCCGAGCTCCAGTCCGCCCTCGGCTGGGGGGAGCTGGAGAGGCTCACGCTGGAAGAAGGGATCCTGTATCGGGACCCGGCGCAAACACAGCCTCCCGGGCGCGCCGAGGGAGTCCTTTTTCAGCGCCGGCAGACCCGTCAACGGCCTTCACGAGACGACAAGGTGCTGACGGACTGGAACGGGCTCATGATTGCCGCTCTTGCGAGGGCAGGAGCCGCCCTGGAGGAGCAGTCTTTCCGTGACGCCGCTTCGCGGGCTGCTGATTTTCTTCTCCAGCGCGCGACAGGAAGCGACAAGCGGCTCCTCCATCGCTACCGGGACGGGGAAGCGGCAATCAACGCGTTTGCCGACGATTCCCTGTTTCTCACCTGGGGCCTGATCGAGCTGTACGAGGCCACCTTCCAGCCCCGCTGGCTCGGGGAGGCCATCCGGTGCATGGACGAAGCGCTTCGGCTTTTCTGGGACGAGAGCGGGGGAGGATTCTTCAAGACGGCTGGCGACGCGACCGGAGTTCCCGGCAGCCGCGTCAAGGACCTCGTTGACGGCGTCATCCCCTCCGCGAACTCCGTGGCATTGCTTGCGCTCACGAAGCTCGCAGAGATCACCGCCCAGGAGAAATACCGCACGCTTGCCGCATCCATCATCCGTCTCTATCCGAAGGAGGCGGAATCCAACGGGATATCATTCGCGTTTTTTCTCTCGGCGCTGGACTTTTTTGTCGGCCCATCGCACCAGGTCGTCATTGCGGCCTCATCCGAGGATCCGCAGGCCCTCGCGATGTTCCATGAGCTGCGCCGGCACTACCTGCCGAATGTGTCAGCAGTGTTTCGGCCTGCGCAGGAGCAGCGGCCCGAGATCGCCCGCCTGGCTCCGTACACGGAGCGGCAAGGCCTCCTCAACGGAAAAGCCACGGCGTACGTGTGCTCGGGCTGGGCGTGCGAGCTTCCGACAAACGATCCGGCTGTCATGCTCCGCAACCTCGGGGTCACCGGCAGGTAGGGCTCAGCGGGACTCCGCGCCTTCCAGCTGGGCGTACATCGAGTCCAGGATCTCCGCCAGGGGGAAGGGATTGGCATGCTCGGGCAGGCAGCTTTCCCGTCCGGTATCCAGGTTCTGGTCCCCCACCAGCTCCGCCAGCCCCTCCGGTGAAGTCTGGCCGGAGAGGACCGCATACAGTCCTTTCAACATGCCGATGCAGCTCTCCAGGGCCTCTTCGTACAGGTCAACGAAGCTCGCGGTGGAAACCGTCCTGGAATCGCAGGGATGGCACCAGGTTGCATGGCCCAGGTTCAGGAAATCATGACCCGCCGGTATCTCCCGCGGATGCAGGAGGGCAAGGCGCCTTTGTGTGAACCCGTCCATGCGGTCCTTCCGGTAGGCGAGGCGAATGATGTCCGGATTGAGATGGTTGGTGAGCTTGTAGAAAAAGATGGAGTCATGGTAGGCATTCTGCACCCGCAGCCTGTCACGGCTCTTGTAATTGTAGGAGGGGTAGATTGCATTCAACCCCTTCACCATGGCCTTCACGACGGGATACGGGAGCATCTTTCCACACCGGACCTGCGAAAGAAAGTCGAAATCCTCAAGGGACTTTCCAAAACGTTGTGTGAGTATCAGGACATCCAGGATGCGCTCCAGGAAAGGATGGGAGTGGAAATACCGCTTCGTGCCGGCATCGCGCGGGTCCACCCAGCCGGAGAAATACCCGATATACGGGTGGGTGGAGCGGTCCAGCGGGCCGTGCGTGGCGAAACCAAGGATGTACGCCGACAGGTCCGAACCGGGACCAACGGCCAGGCGAAGGGCTTCCCGCGCCATCTGCTCCACAAGGCTGCCGAATCCCCGGCGATGCAGCGCAACGCCGTAGCGCAGGCCGGTTGGCATGGTGCGCTGGTTGTGATAGAAGAAGTCCGGGCCCTGGGCCCCGAATCGGAATATGTTCCCGTGCGTGTGAAGGATTGTCTCCGCTTTTTCACCCAGCGCGGCCTGCAGCGCTTCTTCGGCGAACAGCAGGTGAGTGAAGTGTGCGGGCATACCGGGAAGATAGCATAATCACGGGCTGGAATCACCAGGCCTTCGCGCACGCGGTCCGTCCGCCGTCCCCCTTGACTTTTTCCCGAGCGCCCGTACATTGTGCCGTAATCGCCGCTGTAGCTCAGACGGTAGAGCAACGGACTGAAAATCCGTGTGTCAGGGGTTCGATTCCCCTTGGCGGCAAACCTTGTTCCTTGCCTTTTCGCCCCAGGTGTCTCGGAAGACCGTATTCTACGGTGTTTCTGAAGTCAACGGTATCTTGGCTGTTCTTTCCTGCCGCACCCGCAATGACCACAGATTGGTGAAAAGTGGACTCATCCGGCCTCATTTGTGGCTACCGGGCTTTGTAGCCCAAAATCAAAGAACCGAGCGAGAAAACCGCTCGCTCCCAACGCATCAGTTTGAGGCATCGACCGTGTCTCGCTGTCGCCCTCTTTGGTTGGGGCAGGTGATCTCTTGGCTACACTACTGGAGAGTAAGCGCCCGAGAAACCGCCTGCTACTTTGCGACGGGCCGGAGCGTCTTGGGATCGATG
>Ga0209415_10011968_pt1 | contig 14526 bp, 14 predicted proteins | sample PeaSoiSIISIP2007_FD_187696 | JGI IMG/M metagenome (GOLD analysis project Ga0209415, IMG submission 187696) | Peat soil microbial communities from Weissenstadt, Germany - SII-SIP-2007 (SPAdes) (version 2) | ecosystem: Environmental > Terrestrial > Soil > Wetlands > Peat | place: Germany...
GCGGCAGCAGGAGGCCGAACAATCCCAATCACTTGCCAATTGGTGGCCCTTTTCAACTGCATGGATCCGGCTGTTTTCAGATGCGCCATGTCGAGCCGAACTCTCGGATGATGCCCCTAGCTTCCGCCCGGCCTTTGCAATTGACCGTGAAGCGGCCGACGGCGAGCTTGCACTCTCCATGCTCAAGGCCGGCATCGTCGGACTGCCCAACGTGGGCAAGTCCACACTTTTCAACGCTCTCACGCGCTCGCGGAAGGCCGAGGCGGCCAACTACCCGTTCTGCACGATAGAACCGAACGTCGGCGTCGTGGCGGTGCCAGACGACCGGCTGGAGGTTCTCCGCAGGATAGCGAAGACAAATGTCGCCATTCCCGCGGCAATCGAATTCGTGGACATCGCCGGCCTCGTGGCGGGCGCGAGCAAGGGCGAGGGCCTCGGCAACCAGTTCCTGGCGACCATCCGCGAGGTGGACGCGATCGTCCACGTCGTCCGCTGCTTCGAGGACCCCGACGTCATCCACACGATGGGCTCGATCGAGCCGGTCCGCGACATCGAGGTCGTCGCGACCGAGCTGATCCTTTCCGACCTCGACGCCGTGCTGAAGCGGATCGACAAGACGCAGAAGAAGGCAAAGAGCGGCGACAAGGAGGCGCAGGTTGAGCTCGCGCTCCTCGAGCGGCTTTCCCCGCACCTGAACGCCAACAAGCCGCCCAACACCCTCGGCGTGAATGAGGACGAGGCGAAGCTGCTCCGTCTCTTTCAGCTCCTGAGCGCGAAGCCTGTCATCTACGCCTGCAACGTCGCTGAGGGCGACCTCGCCACGGCGCAGCAGAATCCGTTCGTCCAGGGGGTGGCTGGATTCGTGCGCGCCCACCATGACGCGGCCTACGTGCCGATCAGCGCGCGGATCGAGGCCGAGCTGGTCGACCTGGCTCCGGACGAGGCAAAGGCGTTTCTTACGGACCTGGGCGTGGTCGATTCGGGCGTATCGTCGCTGATCCGCGCCACGTACCAGCTTCTCGGACTGCTGACCTTCTTCACGACCAACGAGAAGGAGGTCCGGGCGTGGACGATAAGGAGCGGCTCGAAGGCGCCACAGGCCGCGGGGGGCATCCACACGGATTTCGAGAGGGGGTTCATCAAGGCGGAGGTCGTCTCGTACGCGGACCTGGCGAGGCTCGGCAGCGTGGCCGCGGCCCGCGAAGCGGGCAAATACAGGCTCGAGGGGAAGGAATACGCTATTCAGGACGGGGATGTCGCGCTCTTCAGGTTCAACACCTGACCGCGATCCCGGCCGCTTCCAGTTCGCCGCGGATGCGGCGGGCGAATGAGACGGCGCGCGGGCTGTCCCCGTGGAGGCAGATCGTGTCCGCGTCGACGGGGACCTCTGCGCCGTCCGCGGCCCGCACGATTCCCTCCCTTGCGATATGCAGCACCTGGCGGGCGGCGGCGTCCTCGTCGGCGATGACGGCGCCGGGATCCGAACGCGGCGTCAGCGTCCCGTCGCGCCTGTAGGACCGGTCGGCGAACGCCTCTGCCGCCACCTTGAGGCCGCGGGCCCTGCCGATGGAAACAAGCTCGCTCCCGGCGAGCGCCACCAGGGCCCACCGCTGGCTGGACTGGCGGTTCGCCTCCGCAAGCGCATCGACGACCGCGGTCGCAAGCGCCCGGTCCCGCGCGGCCATGTTATAGAGCGCCCCGTGGAGCTTGACGCGGTCCACCCGCGCGCCAAGCCCTGCGGCCACCTTCTGCAACAGCCTCGCCTGCTCGACTACGAGGGCCGCCGCCTCCGCCGGGGACACGGGAAGCTCCCTGCGGCCAAAATGCTCCCGGTCGGCGAAGCCCGGATGGGCTCCGATCGAGGCACCGTGCCGCAGGGCCAGCGCCACGGTCCGGCGCATCGTGTCCACATCCCCGGCGTGGGCGCCGCACGCGATGTTCACCGAGGACACAAGGGGGACAAGCTCGGCATCGAACCCGCAGCCCTCCCCCACGTCCGCATTCAGATCGATGGATTGGCGGCTCATGCGGGCCTGAATTTCCCGGCGAGCCCCTGGCTCAGGAGCGCCAGCCGGTGTTCCTGCGCGTGCGCCAGCGCGTGCGCCTCGGCAACCGAGGACCCGATGAACCTCACCCCGTCCCCGGGCGCGAGTTGCGCGAGCAGGGGCATGTCGACCGCCACCGCATGGGCGACCCGCGGATATCCTCCGAGCGTCTGCGCGTCGGCCAAGAGCACGATCGGGTGCCCGTCGGGCGGAACCTGCACCGTGCCGGGCGCCACCGCAGCGGAAACGAGATCGCCTTGAACCGAGCGTTCTAGCCTGGGCCCGTCCAGCCGGATTCCCATGCGGTCGCTGTTGGGGGTGACCCCGAAGCGGCCGGAATAGAGCCCCGTGCCAAACTCCTCCCCATGGGCTCCCGGCACCACCCGCACGGTCGGCTCCCGCGAGTAATGCGGGAGCACGCGCTCATCGATGCTCCAGTGGCCGGTCGGGTGCCGCGTCGATGGCAGCAGGCGGACGAAATCCCCCTCCCGCAGCGCGCGCCCCTGGAATCCGCCGAGGCCGGCGGCGAGGTAGGTCCCCCGGCTTCCCAGCACGGGCTCGACGTCGATTCCGCCGGAAATGGACAGATAGGCGCGGCACCCCTGGACGCGCCTTCCGAGCTTAAGGCGCCTCCCCGATTCGACCCGCAGGGGCCTCCACGCGGGCACTTCCTCGAACCGCGCCCCGCAGACGGCGACCCAAACAGCCTGTGCAAACTCGAGCTCGGGCCCCGTGAGCGTGATCTCGAGCGCGGGCGCGTCCTCGGGATTGCCGACAAGAAGGTTGGCCACCCGCAGCGCGAACTTGTCCGCGGCGCCGCCGTTCGGCACCCCTTCCGAAAGGTGACCGCGCCGCCCAAGGTCCTGGACGGTCGTCAGCATGCCCGGGCGGATGACCCTCATCTCCATGAGTCGAACTCGGGCGCGGAAATGACCTTGAAGCGGACCCGGTCGCCCGGCCTGAGGAGCGCGGCGGGGTGTCCGTCTGGCCGAAAGAGGGCGACCGGAGTCCGGCCGATGATTTGCCAGCCGCCCGGGGACGCGATCGGGTAGACGCCTGTCTGCGGGCCCCCGATCCCCACCGACCCCGCGGGGACCCGGGCGCGGGGCGTGTCGCGCCGGGGCGTGCGCAGCGCCTCCGGAAGGCCTCCGAGATAGGGGAACCCGGGCGTGAAGCCGACCGCGTGGACGAGGTAGTCCGCGCCCGAATGCAGGGCCACCACCTCGTCGGTCCCGAGCCCGCAGTGGCCCGCGACATGCCCGAGGTCGGGCCCGAAGTCGCCTCCGTAGCACACGGGGATCTCGGCAGCCCTTGCGGCGGCCGCGGGCGAAGCGCCCGCCGAACGCGCGGCGCAGGCCTCCATGAACCTGCAGACCAAGGCATAGGCATCCTCCGAGGACTCCGCGAAGCGCAGCGGATCATAGAAGACCGTCACCGTCGCGTAGGCCGGCACCACGTCGACGATCCCCCGGCCCTGCGCGGCAACCACCGCCTCGGCGAGCCTCAGCACCGAGGCAAGCGTCGCGGCATCGACCCCGGAACCCAGCGTGGCGACCACCGCCGAATCGCCGAGGGGCTCCATCTTCATCGGTGGCACCTAGCCTGCGCGGAGAAGCTTCTCCGCGTGCGCCAGCGCGCTCTTGGCGTTCCGGTCGCCCAGCATCCGGGCGAGCTCGCCCACCCGGGCCCTCCGGTCCCCGTGGATGGGCTCGATCGTCACGACGGCGCGGTCCCCCGACTGGTCCTTCAGGACCACGAAGTGGCCGGCGGCCTGCGCCGCCACCTGCGGCAGGTGGGTCACGCAGAGCACCTGGTGGCGCGTCCCGATCGCAGCCATGCGCTCCCCGACGACGCTGCCGACCTCGCCGCCCACGTTTGCGTCGACTTCGTCGAACACGAGGACGGCAACGGCGTCCAGGTCGGCGAGGATCGCCTTCAAGGCGAGCATCACCCGGGCGAGCTCGCCGCTGGACGCGATCCGGCTAAGGGGAAGGGGCGGCTCGCCCACGTTCGGGGAAAAAAGGAATTCGCAGCCGCAGTCGCCCGCCGGGCCGAGCCCGGGCGTGTCCGTGATCGAGATGCGGAATTCCGCCTTCTCGAAGCCAAGCTCGGCAATGCCCGCCGCGGCAGCCCTGGCCAGGTCCCCTGCGGCCTTCTGGCGCACGGCCCGGAGCGCTCCCGCGGCCTTCCTCGCCTCGCGGGCCGCCGCCTCGATCTGGCGGTCCAGGCGCGCAAGTGCGCCCTCGATGTCGCCCTGCAGCGACACGCGGCGGCGGATCGCCTCGCGGGCCGCGGCGACCGAGCGGACGTCGGGTCCGTGGCGCCGCCTGGCCTCGAGCCATGCGTTCATGCGCTCCTCGAGCGGCCCGAGCCCGTCGGGGTCGGCCTGGAGCTCCCGTCCAAGCGACGCATATTCCGCGGCCAGCTCGACGAGCTCCGCCGATGCCGACGCCAGGCGGTCGGCAAGCGCCTTGCTCGCGGGATCGATCGACTCGAGGCGCCGCGCCTCGCGCACGAGCGCCGCCACCCGGGAGGTCGCGCCGTCCTCTCCAGAGAGCCCCGTCTCGAGCGTCGACGCAAAGGCCGCGATCTCCTGCGCGCGGCTCATCCGCTGGAAATCGCGCTCGAGCGCGGCGATGGCCTCCTCGGAAAGATCGAGGCGGTCGAGCTTCGCGAGCTGGGTCTCCATGAACGCCAGTTCGTCCGGAGTGAGCCTCGCCTCCGACGCGATCCGCTCGCTCTCCGATTGCAGGTCGCACCAGGCCCTGTACCGAGCGACGTAGGCCTCGAGGGCGGGACCGGCACGCCCGTAGAGGTCCAGGAGCTCAAGCTGGCATGAATCCCGCAGCAGCCGCCTGGGCTCGCTGGGCCCGTGGAAGTCGATCCACCGTTCGCCGATCCTCTGCAGGGCCGCGAGCGTCGCCAGGCCCCCGTTGACCGTTATCTTCGGCGCCCGCTCGCGGGCCACGCTTCGCTTGAGGACCAGGAGCCCCTCCTCGCAGGCCGGCAGGTCCAGCTCGGCGAGCAGCGCGTTGATCCCGACGGAGTCCCTGAAATAGAGCGAGGCCTCGACCTCGCACGCCGGCGCCCCCTGCCGGATGACCGCCTTGTCCGCCCGCTCGCCGGCCAGCAGGCCCAGCGCGCCGATCAGGATGCTCTTTCCCGCGCCGGTCTCCCCGGTCACGGCGGCGAATCCCGGTTCAAAATCCACCGACACGTAGTCGAGGAGCGCGAGGTTGCGGATGCGGAGCGACTGGAGCATGGGAATCTGTGCCCAGGGGCACCGTAATCCTAGACCGTGTGCTTGGGAAGCAGCGGCATCAGGTTCTTGATGTCCTGCACGGCGTCCCGGTGGCACACGAGCAGGGCGTCGGGCGTCTCGACCACCACGAGATCCTTCACCCCGCAGAGGGCTATCACGCGCCCGTTGCTGACGGCGATCGTGCCGCTCGTGCCCGCCATGACGACGGGGCCCCTCGAGACATTGCCGGATCCGTCGGCCGCCAGGTGCTTGGGAAGAGAGGTCCACGCCCCGGCGTCGTCCCAGTCGAACTCCGCGACGACCGTCGCGACGGAGGCGGCCTTCTCGAGGACGGCGTAATCCACCGAGATCTTGGGCAGTGACGCGAAACGGGACGCGAGGTAGGGAGCGGGGTCGCCCGCCGGAAAGTCCCGGACAAACGCCGCGAGCTCGGGCGCCGTCCGCTCGACCTCGGCGAGGAACTGCCCCACGCCCCATACGAATATTCCCGCGTTCCAGGCGTAGCGACCGCTTGTCACATATCCCCGCGCGGTCTGCTCATCGGGCTTCTCCACGAACCGTTTCACGCGCAGGAGCCGGCTGCCGTCGCTGCCCCTTGCGACCTCGCTGCCGAGCTCCAGATAGCCAAAGCCCGTCGCCGCTTGGGTCGGCGGGACCGCGAAGGTGAGCAGGCCCTGGCCGGATCCCCCGTCCCCCGCCGCCCACGCGAAGGCCTGCGCGAGCTGCTCGGAAAATCGCGCCGCGTTCCGGATCAGGGCGTCGGCCGGCAGGAGCGCCACGACCCCGTCCCGATCGCGCGCCCGGACAAGGCCGGTCGCGAGCGCGGCGGCCGGGGCCGTGTCCCGTTTCGCGGGTTCCGAGACGATCTGCCTCCTCGGAAAACCGGGAAGCGCCTTGCGGATGAGCGGGACCTGCGCCTCGTTCGTGAGGATCCAGGTGTTCTTCGCCGCCACGACGCCCTTCACCCGGAGGAGCGCCTCCTCGAGCAGCGTCCGCTCCGAAAAGAGCCGGAGCAGATGCTTTGGAGCGAGCGCCCGGCTCATCGGCCAGAAGCGCTCGCCGCTTCCGCCGGCCATGATGCACGCGTGGAACCGGGGATCCGTTGTCATTTGGTTTGCAGCGCAAGACTCGTCGGCGAACGGGCCCGCGCCAAGCCGGAATGGAGCCTAGCCCCGGGTTTCTCGGCCGTCAGATCCGGATGACAATCTTCCCGAACTGGGCCCCGCGCTCCATCAGCTCGAAGGCCTCGGGCCCGCGCTCGAGGGGGAAAACCTCGCTGACCACCGGCCGCAGGCGGCGGCTGGAGACGAACGCGGTCATTTCCGACCAGTTGGCCGGGCTTCCCATCGTCGTTCCCAGGAGGGAGACCTGCCGCCAGAACACCTTGCGGAGCGCGACCTCGGGCACGCTTCCCCGGGTGGCGCCGTAGAATGCGATCCGGCCGCCCGGGGCGGCAAGGTCGATCAGGTCGCCAAAACCCGGGCCTCCCGCGCTGTCGACGATCACGTCGAACGGGCCCGGCGCCTTCGCCGCGCCCGCGGCCCATCCGGCGCGGTCGTAGCGGAATCCGCCCTTGGCCCCCATCGCGACCGCCCGCGCAATCTTCTCGTCGGCGCTGGAGGTCACCCAGACCTCGTTTCCGGAGGCCACCGCAAACTGGAGTGCAAAAAGGGCCACCCCGCCCCCGATCCCCGTGACAAGCACGCGCTCGCCCTGCGCCAGCCGGGCCCGGGCCTTGAGCGCCCGCCAGGCCGTAAGCCCCGCCAGCGGAAGCGCCGCAGCCTCCTCCCAAGTCAGGTGCGCGGGCCTCGGGGCGAGCTGCGCCGCGGGAACCGCGATCCTCCCCGCGAGCGTCCCGTCGCGCGGAAGCCCGAGGATCGTGAAACCGGGCCCCTGGGCGCCCTCAAACGCTCCCCAGTCGAGCGCGGGATTGATCACGACCTCCCGTCCGACCCAGGAGGCGTCGGAGCCCGGGCCGGCCGAGGCGACGACGCCCGCCCCGTCCGAGCCGGGCACGCATGGGTATCTGAGCCCCGCATACTGCCCCAGCTTGATCCAGACGTCGCGGTGGTTGAGCGCGGCCGCCCTAAGCTCGACCACCACTTCGCCGGCCGCCGGGATGGGATCGGGAACCTCGGCGACGGCGACCTTGCCAATGGCCTCGACGCGGACAGCGCGCATTGTCTCGGAGCCGGCTCAGACGCGCACGATCACGTCCTGCGCCTTGAACCGGACCTTCGGCTGGCTCGCGTACTTGTCGTCGGGCGACCTGTAACCCGCGGCGCACGCGCAGAGCGCGTTGAAGCCCATGGCCGTGAGGCCGAGGATCTCGTTGTATCTTGGCGGCTCGATGCCCTCCATCGGGCAGGCGTCGACGCCGAGAAGGGCCGCCGCCGTCATGAATTCCCCGAGGGCGATGTACACCTGCCGGGCCGCCCACGCGTCGAGGTAGCCCCCTGCGCGCGCCTGCTCGGCGCTGCCCTTCATGATGTCGCCATAGCCCTTCAGGCTCTGCCGGGAGACGCCGCGGACCTCCGCGATCCTGGCAACGAAGGTGTCGACATCCCTGCCGTCCAGATTCGTCCTGCCCGCAAACACGACAAAGTGGGAGCACTCGACCGGCTGGCTCTGGCCCCAGGACGCGGCGGAAAGCTTCGCCCGCGTGGCGGCGTCCTGGACGACGACGAACTTCCATGGCTGGAGCCCGAACGACGACGGGGACAGCACGAGCGCCTGCTCGAGCACGGCCCATGTCGCGGCCGGGATCTTCCTCGCGGGGTCGAATTTCTTGGTGGCATAGCGCCAATGGAGCGCGTCGGTGACGGACTGAGTGGTAATGGGTGTCATGTGGTTCGAACCAGAACGAGTCGCTCGCGGCGCATTTGTCAAAGGGCCGGGCGAAATAGCCGCCGCAAGAGGGGCACCCTGGCGAGAGCCGCGGCAAGCTCCTCCCTCCCCTCAATGCGCAGAAGCCAGACGGCAAGGCCGTACGCCGCCATCCCCACCGGAATGAGCCCCGCGACCGCGACCGCGTCGGTCGCCCTGGAACCGAGCGCCAGGCCCTCCAGGGCCCACCATCCCGCGCCGACGACAGCCGCCATGACCGCGGTGCCTGCGAACACCTTTGCAACGCTCGGCCAAAGCGGAGCAAAGTGCATGCCCGGCAGTCGTCGAACCAGCGCGCGCTGGAGGAGCAGGGTCTGGGCGATGATGGCCGTCGTGCTTGCGATGACGAGCCCGGGAACCCCCAGCCAGCGCATGAGGGACAGGCTGACGACGATGTTGATGCAGAAGTCGATCGCCGCGACCCGCACCGGGGTCGCGATGTCCTTGACGGCGTAAAACGCCCTGACCGTGAGGTTGACGATCGAGAAGAAGGGCATGCCGATCGAAAACAGCATCAAAAGGGTTGAGAGGTTGCTGGCGTCCGTGGCGTTGAAATGGCCGTGCTCGTAGAGCAGGCGCACGATGGGCCTGCTCAGAAGGGCAAGCCCCGCGGCCGCCGGCACGTTTATGGTCAGGATCAGGCGCAGTCCCTTCCGAAAATCCTCCGCCATCTTCGGGTGGTTGCCCTCGGTGGCGTGGCGCGCGAGCAGGGGGTAGACCACCGTCGACACGGCGATCGCGAACACCCCGATCGGGAGCTCCATGAGGCGGTTGCCCATGAACAGCAGGGTTGCCCCGGAATCGTTCAGGGAGAAGGCCAGCTGGCGCGAGACCAGGATGTTGATCTGGTAGATCGCCGTCCCGAAAAGGCCCGGGGTCATCAGCGTCGCGATCTCCCGGACACGCGGCGAGAGCCCGAGGTCGAAGCGCGGGCGCCATCCCGCGTGGATGAGGACGCCGGCGGGGACCGCCGCCTGCAGGAACCCGCCGATCAGGACGCCGACGCACAGCCAGTGGATTTCCTCCAGGGGCGTGCGCGCGAAATGCAGCCCTGCCCCGGCCAGGGAGGCTATCATCGCGATATTGAGCCAGATCGGCGAGAGCGCCGGCTCCGTGAACCGCTCCAGCACGTTGAGCGTCGCGTTGTAGCCCGCGGCGACGCACACGAGAACCATGTACGGAAACAGCCACACCCCGAGATCCGCCGCTATGTACCACTTGTCCCCGTGCCCGCCCAGCGCCCGGGCGTTGCCGAGCGCGAGCATCGAAAGAAGGACGAGCCCGCCCGTGACCACGATAAGCCAGGACGTGACTTTGGAGAGGAGCGCGAACGCGCCGGCCCGCCCGTTGGCGTGCAGCTCATCCTGGAGGGTCGGCACGAACGCGGCCGTCATCGAGCCCTCGCCGAGGAGCCTCCTGAAGAGGTTCGGCCAGCTGAATGCGGTCACCCACGCCGAATACAGGAGGCTCGTGCCGAAAATGGACGCGGCCATCATGTCGCGCACGAGCCCGAGGATCCGCGAAACAACCGTCAGGAACGAGAGGACCCCGATATTCTTGAGGCTCTTCGACACGCAGGCTCAGCCCGTCCTACGGCATCTTCAACCGCATCTTGGAGCCTTCGATGGTGACGTCGGAGAGCTTGGACCAGGCCGCGGCAATGTCGTCTGGCACCGGTTCCCTGAAAAGGATCCTCTTCATCAGCCAATCCCGGATGTAGGGGATCCGATGCAGGGGGCAGCTGCCGGCGTAGAACTCGTCCGGAACGAACTCAAACGTCGGTCCGGCCTTCACGAAGGTCCCCCGGGCCTGGACGACGTAGACGCCGTTGAAGCCGTAATCATTGTAGGCATACAGCGCGGCGAACTGGATCTTGCCGTCGTAGATGCGCGCGTTGAGCGGCAGCTTCTCAAACTCCTTCGGCGGGGGCGGCGGGGGCGGCTGGACCAGGGTATTCGGGGGCAACGGAGCGGGAGCGGGCTTCGGGGGCCCGCTGAAGAGCACATTGAGCTCGGCCTCGTCGACCGTCACGGACTCGCCGGAGACAAACGCCTTTCGCTTCGCGTCTACCCCCGTCACCCCGTAGTAGCCGCGCACGCCCTCGATGTAGAAGACTGAGCCCGGCGGCGCGTCCTTCGGGATCTCCCCGACCTTCTTTACGGGCCTGGACGCCAAGTAAAGGCCTCCCAGAACTATCCCGAGGGCGACGCTCATCAGGGCGCCCAGGCTCACCTCGAACCAGCTCGGGCCCCGCTGCGTTCTCCGGATCGATGTTCTCATGAGACGGACCTCATTTCCCGGACGTGTCGGCGGGCGCCGGCGCTCCCTTGGATATCCCGACCGCGGGACTCCCCGCGGGCTTCGAATCGCCCGCCGGCTTGGTTTCCGGGCCCGCCTTGGACTCCGCTGCAACGGGTTTCGCCTGCCCCTGCCTCCTGTAGTCGTTTATGTAAAACCCGCTCCCCTTGAATATTAGCCCGGCTCCTCTTCCGACCAGGCGCTTGAGGCCGGCCTTGGAGCACTTGGGGCACTTCCTCAGCGGCTTGTCCCGCATCGATTGGAATTTCTCGAAATGGTTGCCGCACCTTGAACAGGCGTACTCGTACGTGGGCATCGGGTGGAACGGCGGTTGTATGGTCGAAGCGCGCGGGTTTGGCGAGTTTGTTCTCGGCACGCGTCCGGCCTTGCCGCTCAATTTCCGGCAATGGATTTCGCCGACATGCTGAAGTTCAAAGTGTCGCGCATCGAGGGGGCCATCGACCGCCTTCTTCCCGCGGCCTCGGAGCCATCGACCCGCCTGCATGCCGCCATGCGCTACTCGATGCAGGCAGGGGGCAAGCGCCTGCGGCCCGTCCTGGTCCTTGCGGCTTCCGAGCTCTTTGAGGCCGCGGGCTCGGCCGAGCCTCTTCCCGCGGCCGTCGCCATCGAGTGCGTGCACACCTATTCACTCGTGCACGATGACCTCCCCTGCATGGACAACGACAGCCTGAGGCGCGGGAGGCCGACCGCCCACAAGGCCTTTGACGAGGCCACCGCGCTCCTCGCCGGCGACGCACTGCTCACCCGAGCTTTCGCGATCCTTTCCGAGTCCTATTCTGAAAGCCCGGCCCTCGTCGCATCGCTCGTCGCCGAACTGGCCGAGGCCGCGGGAAGCCGGCGCCTGATAGGCGGGCAGATGGAGGATCTCCTCGCCGAGAGGAACGCCAGCGCGACCCCGGAGGGGCTCAGGTTCATCCACCAGAACAAGACCGCGGCAATGATCGAGGCGGCGCTTGTCATGGGCGGCCTTTGCGCCGGCGCCTCGGATGCCTGCGTCGAAGCCCTGCGCGAGGCGGGCAGGGAGCTCGGCCTGGCGTTCCAGATCGTCGACGATATCCTCGACGCGACCTCCGACACCGCCACGCTGGGCAAGACCGCGGGAAAGGATGCGAAGGCGGGAAAGGCCACCTACGTCTCGGTGCACGGGCTCGATGCCGCGCGCCGGATCGCCCGCGAACGCTCGGACTCGGCGATCGCCACCCTGCGCAGGCTGCCCGGCAGCACCGGGTTTCTCACAGCCCTGGCCGAGAGCCTCGTGAATCGAAAGCATTGACCGTTGCAAAGGGAGCCGCCCTGGGGTTGCCTTGGGGCGCTCCCATTCCCCACATGCCCCGACTCTTCTTGCGCGTCTCTGCGGCCGCGTTGGCGTTTGCTGCGCCCGCGTTCGCCTCGGAATCAGTGACCAAGGCCCAGGTCCTCGAGGCGATCCGCACGTTTGACGCGAATGCGGTCGGAAGCCTGGCCCTGTCGAATACGACGGAGCAGGCAAGCGCGGCGGTGGCGAGGGCCTCGAACGTGATCCTCAGGTTCGCGATCGAGAGCGATGCCGTCGTCGTCGATCTGGGCCCGGAGTCGGTCCCGTGGTGCGACGTCAAGAAGGGCCTCTCGGAGCACTCGAACGCCGGCGAGCGCGGCCTGCTCCTCGCCGCCTACGTTTCCGGCTGCGTCCGGGCGCAGCTCCAGTCGGGGAAGCAGGACCCGAATCCCCTGGCCGGCTGGGTCGCTATGCTCCGGGTCTACCGCGCAATGAGGGTCCGCGAAGGGGTTGGCGTCCCGGAGGTCGAAGCCCTGCTGGCCCGGCAGATGAACGGCTCGCTCGAGGCCTTCGCAGCAGCCGCCCTGCGCAGGTCGACGGAGAGCCTCCGCAAGACTTACGGCGCCCCGGAGGCGCCGGCTAAGCCGGATTCGCCGTCCCTGGTCTCGCAGCCCTGATCAGGAGGCGCCCGCGGCGGCCTTGATCAGCTCGACGAAGCTCCGCGCCTCGAGGCTCGCTCCTCCTATCAGGCCTCCATCGATGTCCTTCTCGGCGAGAAGCTCGGGCGCGTTGGCGGGCTTCATCGATCCCCCGTAAAGGATCCGGATCCGCTGCGCCGCCGCGTCGCCGTGAAGCTTTGCAAGCAGCCCGCGGATGAACCCGTGGACCTCCTGGGCCTGCTCGGCCGTCGCAACCTTGCCCGTCCCGATCGCCCAGACCGGCTCGTAGGCGACGATGATGCTGGCCGCGAGCTCGTTGCTGACGCCTTCCAGCGCGCGCTCGGTCTGGCTCTGGACGACCTTGAGCGTCGAGCCGGCTTCGCGCTCGGCCAGGCTTTCGCCGACGCACAGGATCGGCCGCAGCTGGTTCTTCAGGGCCGAGAGGACCTTCTTGTTCACGAGCTCGTCGGTCTCGCCGAAGAGCGTCCTGCGTTCGCTGTGCCCGAGGATGACGTGGGTGGCAAACAGGGCTCGCAGCATCGGCGCGGAAATCTCGCCCGTGAACGCGCCGGAGGCCTCGAAATGCATGTTCTGCGCGCCCAGCTTGACCAACGATCCCTCGACCGCCCGGGCCACGCCCTCAAGCGCGGTGAACGGCGGGCAGATGACGACCTCGACGTTCGACTGCGTCCCCAGCAAGACGACAATGTCACGGGCGAGGGCCGCGGCGTCGGCCGATGTCTTGTTCATCTTCCAGTTGCCGGCGATGAGCTTCTTGCGGATCATGGGTTCGGGGTGCTGCGGACGGGGCGATTCAGGACTCCAGGAATGCGACTCCGGGGAGGACCTTCCCCTCAAGGTACTCCAGGCTCGCCCCCCCGCCGGTCGAGCAATGAGTGACCTTGTCGGCCACCCCGAATTTCCGGGCGGCCGTCGCCGTGTCGCCACCGCCCACCACCGTGATCGCGCCGCGGGCGGTCGCCTCGGCGATCGCCCGGGCCATGGCCCTCGTCGAGGCCGCAAACCTTTCGAACTCGAACACGCCCGACGGGCCGTTCCACACGATCGTCCTTGCCCGGAGTATGGCCGCGCCGAAAAGCGCGATTGATCTTGGGCCGCAGTCGAGAGCCATCCAACCCTTAGGAATGCCGGTCGAATCGTCCGCCGGGCGCGTGACCGCATCCGCGCCGTACTTGTCCGCACAGAGGTAGTCCACCGGCAGTATGATCGCGACGCCCCGCGCCTTCGCCTTCTCGAGGAGTTCGCCGACGATCTTCGCGCCCTCGGAATCGAACAGGCTGTCGCCGATCTCCATGCCGTTCAGGACCTTCTTGAAGGTGAAGGCCATCCCGCCGCCGATGATGATTTCGTCGGCCTTGTCGATCAGGTTGCGGATCAGGGGAATCTTGTCCGAAATCTTCGCGCCGCCGAGGATCGCGAGGAGCGGCCTGCGCGGATTCGAGACCACGGCGGAAAAGGCCTTGAGCTCCGCCTCCATGAGGAATCCGGCGGCCTTCTGCGCAAGGTTGATCCCCACCATCGAGGAGTGGGCGCGGTGAGCCGTTCCAAACGCGTCGTTGACGAACACGTCGCCGAGCTTGGAGAGGCTGGCCCGGAATGCCGCGACCGCGCCGGGGTCGGCCTTCTTGGATGTGCCGTCCTCCAGCTTGACCTTGCCCTCCTCCTCGATGTGAAACCGGAGGTTTTCCAGGAGGATGACGGAGCCGGGCTCGGGTTTCGCGCAGGCGGCCTCGACGACAGGACCGACGCAGTCGTCGAGGAACGTGACGGGCCTGCCGAGGAGCTTCGCCAGCTCCGACGCGACCGGCTTGAGCGAATACCTTGTGATGCGCTGGCCGTCCGGGCGGCCCAGGTGGCTCATGAGGACGACGGACGCCCCCTGGCCGAGCACAAAGCGGATCGTGGGAAGGGCCGCCTCGATCCGCTGGCTGTTCGTGATCGCTCCGGTCGCCTTGTCCTGCGGGACGTTGAAGTCCACCCGGATCAGGACCCGCTTGCCCGAGAGTTGGAGGTCGCGGACGCTCTTGAAACTCATAGACCCGACGCGACCTTCCTGAGGAGATCCACGCAACGATAGCT
>Ga0209415_10011969_pt1 | contig 14525 bp, 12 predicted proteins | sample PeaSoiSIISIP2007_FD_187696 | JGI IMG/M metagenome (GOLD analysis project Ga0209415, IMG submission 187696) | Peat soil microbial communities from Weissenstadt, Germany - SII-SIP-2007 (SPAdes) (version 2) | ecosystem: Environmental > Terrestrial > Soil > Wetlands > Peat | place: Germany...
TGTGGAGGATGCCCAGCTCGCCGGTCATCGCCGCGAGCGCCGCCGTGATCCCATAAGCGCCCCAATTGGACACGCCCACTGGATACAGATACTGTGTGGCGGTGACGGTGATGATGCCGTCCTCGCACGGACACCGGCAGCGTTTGCCGTAGTCGACCAGCTCGCGCGCGACCTCGTACACTTTCCCGAACCCGATCTCGTTCCCGCCGTCGCCGACGCCGACGGTAAGCTTGCCGGCGGCGTTCATGCGCTGCACGAGTCCGTCGACGTGGGCGCGCGTGCCGTTCCGAGAGATCCCGGTCGCGCCGTGCATGACGTGCTTCGCATTCGAGCCCAATTTCTCGACGGCGATCAGCGCGTCGAGTTCCGGCGCGGTGTTCGCGTGATCTGTCGCATCGTCATGGGCCAGCACGACCCACCGAAACTCCCCGCCGAAGAGCGGGAACAGGGCGGTGAAGATGTCGCGGAGTTCCGCCTCGGCGAGCAACGTGACATCGTATCCGAGGATCCGGAGGGCGTTGGCGAGGACGAACGCGCCGAGCGGCCCGTCGCTTTCGCCCTTGGGGAGGAACTGCGGCACGGCCGCCCCCGTCAGCACTCCGACCCGCGCGCCGCGACGATCCAGAAGGCTGCGCGCGATTTCGTAGGAAATCGGCCGGTCGCCCCGCACGCGCCCGTAGAGCTCTGTCATGGCGCCGCGCGACCGGCCCACGGGTCGAAAACTCAGCGTGACGGCGCGATCGATGTTCTCCCAGGTCGCGTACTCACTCGCTGGTGAGACGCGCTCGCCGTTCCGCAGCATCGGCACGACATCCGCCCCTAGGTCCACGTGGCGTTCCGAAGATCGATCGCGTACTCCTGCGGATATCCCGGGACGCCCTGCAGGCCTTTCCGGTAGATGTGGATGATGTTCGGGTGCAGGAGGTACACAAAGGGCGCGTCGGGGAGCACCGTGGTCAAGATCGACCGGTACATCGCCGCACGCTTTTGCTGATCGTAGGTCGCCCGCGCGTCTTCGAGGGCTTTGTCGATCGTCGGATTGTCATAGCCGTAGTTCCCGACCGTATCGGTATGGTAGAACCAGTACGCGGTGGAATCGGTGTCGGGGGTCATGAACGCGAGGTTGACGACCGCGACCTCGAATTTCTTGCTGGACGTCCGCGCGTTGAACGTTCCCGGGTCCACGACCTCCACCGACATTTGGATCCCGACGTCGGCGAGTTGCCCGGAGATGACTTCGGCCAACGGCTTGAACTGTGCCGTCGTCAGCGCGGTGGTCTGAAACCCGTTCGGCACGCCCGCCTCGCTGAGCAGCTCCTTCGCCTTGGCCGTGTTCGCCCCCAGCGGATAGATCGCGGGAGACGGGTATCCAAGGTATCCCCTCGGGAGCGGTCCCGGGTCCGCCTCAGCTTCGCCGAAGAAGAAGCTCTTCGCGAGCGAGGCGCGATCCACGGCGAAGGCGACCGCCTGGCGCAGCGCCTTTTTGTCGAACGGCGGGGTGGTCACGCTGAACGGCATGTAGTCCGTCCCCCAGCTGGGAACCGAGGTGACCGCGAAGCCGGGATCCCGACGCCAGCGTTCCACGTCCTTGTAGTCGGGATTGTCCATGAAGTCGATTTCGCCGGTCTTGAGCAGCGACTCCCGGGTGACGGTGTCGGTGATGAACCGGTAGCTGACCTCGTCGAGATGCGGTAGGGGGTTCTGCCAGTATTGGGCGAACCGCTTCAGCACGATCTCGGTGCCCTCTTGCCAGCTCGACAGCTCGAACGGCCCCGTGCCCACAGGGGTGCGGCTGAAGGCCTCTTCCCCCATCTCCTGGTACGCCTTTTTCGAGACGATCATGGCGCCTCGATCTCGCACGGTGGTCAGGAGAAACGGCGCGAAGGGCTGGCTGAGCGAGTACTGAACGGTGTACTTGCCGGTCGCCTTCGCGCCCTTGACGAAGAAGTACAGGAATTTCAACGGTTTGTTGTTGTCCACGACGTAGTTCACCATGAACTCAACGTCCGCCGCGGTGAGCTCTCCGTAGCCGCGGTGAAACTGCACGCCCTCGCGCAGTTTGAACTCCCACGTGGTGGGATCTACCTGACGCCACGACGTCGCAAGCTGCGGGGTCGACCGCCGGGCGCCGTAATCGTACCCCAGCAGCGAATCGAAGACGTTCCAGCTCACCTTCGCAAAGTTCCGATCGCTCGCCACCAAAATCGGATTCATGAAGCTCGGCTCGCCCGGAAGCGCCACGCGCAGCGGCCGGGTGGAGGCTGTCTGCGCAAACGCCGGCGCCGCGTATCGCGACGTGGAGAGCCTCTGCGCCACGAACCCTCCGCCGACGGCGAGGCCCGTCACTCGAAGGAGCTGCCTGCGAGTCACCACTGGCTGTCGAGTCATCGATGACCTCCTGGTTGGGACATCTGTCCCGTTACTCGTTGCGGTAATGGGGATCGAGGGCGTCGCGAAGTCCGTCTGCCAGAAAATTCACGGACAGCACGGTGACACTGATCGTCGCGGCCGGGAAGAACACCAGCCACGGCGCATCGGTGATATAGTCCCGGGCATCGTTGAGCATTACGCCCCAACTCGGATTGGGGGCCTGGGTCCCGAGTCCGAGGAAGCTCAGTGTGGCTTCGACCACAATCGCCACCGCAAAACTGGCGCCGATTTGTACCGTCACGGGCGCGATCGCGGTCGGGGCCACGTGACGGACGATGATGCGCGCGTCGCTCGCCCCCAACGCCCGCGCCGCCTCCACATAGCTCTCGGTCTTCGCCGCCAAGGCGGCGCCGCGCGTCAACCGCGCAAAGACCGGGATGTTGACAAATCCGATGGCCACCAGCACACTCCCGGGACCCGCCCCCAAGCTCGCCACGAGCGCAATGGCCAGCACGAGGGCCGGAAAGCTCAACATGGCGTCCATCCAGCGCATGATCGCCACATCCGCCCACGCGCCGAAGTATCCGGCGACGAGCCCTAACGGCACCCCCAGGGACACCGCCACGAGCACCGCACCGACGGCGATCGACAGCGACGCCCGCGCACCGCCGACGAGGCGCGACAACACATCGCGTCCGAGGCTATCGGTCCCAAGCCAGTGCTGCGCGGAAGGCGGGGCCGCCTGGAGGCCCATATGCTGCGTAAGCGGGTTCGGCAGCGGCAGGTCGGGTCCTGCCAACGCAACGGCGGCGAGGAACACCACCACCACCAGCCCGATCATCGCCAGATGGTTGCGGCGCAGATGGCGCCACCCCAGAGACCACTCGCTCCGCACGCGTCTGGCGTCCCCGGGGAGGGCGGAGTGCGCGGGATGTACAGACGCGATGGGCGTCATGAGTAGCGAATCCGCGGGTTGAGTGCGGTGTACGCTATATCGGCGGCGAGGTTCACGGTGATGAATATCGCCGCCGCCACGAGCGTCACCCCCTGGATGACCGGGAAGTCGCGGGCGAACACGGCGTCCACGAGCAGGCTGCCGATGCCGGACAGACCGAAGATCTGTTCCACGACCACGGTGCCCCCCAGCAGGTACCCGAAGTTGATCGCCGCGACGGTCACGACAGGCGTCAACGCGTTGCGCAAGACGTGGCGGGAGAGGACGCGTCGCCGCACGAGGCCTTTGGCGGTCGCCGTCCGCACGTAATCGCGACGCAGCTCCTCCAGCATGCTCGACCGGAGCATGCGCGTCATCACGGCCGCCCGCGACAGCCCCAGCGCCACGGTGGGCATCAGCAGATAGCGCCAACTGCCGAGGGGGTCGCTGAACAGATTGCCCGAGCCCGAGATGGGAAGCCACTGCAGGCCGACTCCCACAACCACGACGAGCAGCACGGCGACAACGAAGTCGGGGACCGACCACGTCACCGTCGCCGCGAGCATCGATCCGTAATCGACGACCGAATTCCGGTGTGCCGCGGCGATCACGCCACCCGGAATCGCGACGGCCAGCGCCAAGAACATGGACACGAAGGCGAGGCTCAGCGTCGTCGGCAACCGGTCGGCGAGCAGCGTTGCGACCGGCAGCTGTGTTCGGATCGACTTGCCGAGATTCGCGTGAGCGAGACCGCCGACCCACTGGACGTACTGCACATCAATGGGTTCATCCAAGTGCAGCTCGTGCCGAATCGCCTGCTCCAACTTCGGATTGCTTTCGTTCCCCATCATGATGCGCACCGGGTCTCCCGGCGTCACGTGAATCAGCCCAAAGATGATCACCGACACGAGGAGCAGCAGGGGGACGCTCTGAATCAGTCTGTTGAGAATATACCGCCCCATACGTGCTCGCTCCCGCTTGGGGATCTCCTCGTGAAGCGAGACATTTCAGGTCGTCTCCGCCGGACGCAGAGTGCGGGCGCGCCGGGGTGACTCGTCCGTCGCCACCCCGAGGTGCGCGCGCAGCGCCGCCTCCACCTTGCCGAGCGCGTCGCGCCACGTCGCCCGGTGCGTGAACAGGTGGGTTTCCCCCGGATAGTAGTGGGTCTCGAACGTCTTGCCGTGGCGCACGCAGTCCCCGACGATCAGGTCGAGCTGCTCGAACGGCACCGCCGCGTCCGCGGTCCCGTGGAAGTTGATCAACGGCGCCCGCATGCGCTCGACGAGATACCGGGGGGAGGCGTTCCGCCAGACCTCCGGAGCCTGCTCGCGCGTGCCGCCCGCGCGGCCGATGAAGTAGTCGTACGGCGGGCGGTAGGATTCCTTGGCCCACGCCATCCACCGGTCGAAGTCCCAGATGCCCGCGAGGTTGATCCCGAGCGCGAACGTCTCCGGCGACCGGCAGAGCGACGCGAGGGTCAGCCAGCCCCCGTAGCTCAGGCCCCAGACGCCGACGCGCTCGGGATCGACGAACGGCAGGCCCTTGACGTACTCGCCCGCGCGGACGCAGTCCTCGCACTCGAGCACCCCGAGCCCCTTCGCGTTCCCCTGCTCGAATGTCCGGCCGTACCCGATCCCCCCGCGGTAGTTCACCATGTACGTGACCACACCGAGCCCCGTGAGCCACAGGGACACCGCGTAAAAGAAGGCGTACGCCTCGAGCGGCGGAAAGCCTTCGCGCATCTGCCGGTGGCCGCCGCCGTGGACGTACACGAGGGCCGGGTACCGGCGGCCGGGCTCGAGGGGTTCCGGGGTCAGGAGGTAGCCGGGGATCTCCCAGTCGAGCGCGCCCCGGGTCGTGGCGGGTTTCGGCAGCGGGAACCGGGCGGGCTCGACGTCCGGCGGCATCGAGCCGACCAGGCGGCGCATCTCGCTCCCGGCGCGGTCCGCGACCCAGATCTCCGGCGCGTGATGCACGGTGCTGTGCTTGAACGCGATCCGGTCGCCTGAGGGAGACCACTCCGGCTCCACGCTCGTCCCGGCGTCCTGCGTCACCTGGCGCAGCGCGCCGCTCTCGAGATCGACGCTGAACAGATGCCGCTGGCCCAGGTTGAGCCGGTTCGTGGAGAAGACCACTTCCCGCCCGTCGGGGCTGATTCGCGGCGCGTCGACCGAGTGACCGACGTCCTCGGCATCGCCCCCCGTGAGCGCTCTCAAGGCGCCCGTGTCCGTGTCGATCAGGTAGAGATGCCACCAGCCCTCGTGGCGGAGCACGAGGACCGCGTGCCGCCCGTCGGGATGCGGCTGCGGCGCGAAGTCGCCGCCGAGGCCCTCGGGTTCCTCCGCGCGGTGCAGGAGGCGCGGCGCCGGAGCCGGGTCGGCCGCCACGACATCCAGGACGTACCACTCCCGGACCGTGTACGGCACCGACGATCGCGCGAACAGGAGGCGCCCGGGGCGGAGCCACGCGGCGGGGCCTTCGAGCGCCTCGGTGTCGGCGCGCCAGAGGACCCGGCCCGAGGCGGACGCGACCGCGAGGTCCCACCGGCCGCCGTCCACGATCGCGATCGCCAACATCAGGCCGTCCGGGGACCACGCGAGGGCCGCTTCGTGGTAGAGCGCGCGGACGGACCACGGCAGCCCGAGTGCGCGAAGCGACGGCTCGTCGAGATCCAGGATCCAGGCCTGCCCCGATGCCACGAACGCGCAGCGAGATCCCTGGGGCGCCCAGCACAGCGCCGTGACCGGGCTTGCGCCGGCGTACAGCTCGACACGCGTCCACCCCGCCGCGCCGGGCCCCCCGCGCCGGGGTGTTGCGGCGAGGAGGCGGCCTCCCTGCACGTAGCCGACGCGGCCGTCCGGCGCCCACGCAAACGCCGTGACCGGCGCGTCGCCCTCGGAGATCTCGGTCACGCGGCCGGTGCCCGCGTGCGCCGCGCGCAGCGTGAACCGGCCGCCGTCGTCGTGGATGAACGCGATCGACTGGCCGTCGGGCGACCACGCGTGGCCCGCCGTGAACGTGATGCCGAGGACCTGGTCGAGCGTCAGCGCCGGGCGGGGCATCGCCACGTCCTCCTCGTCGCGCGCGGGCATGCGGTGTGCGCGCGTGTCCCGGGTGCCGGTCGGCCGCGCCCTACGGGGTCCGCGTCCACACGATGTCCAGACGGCCCGCCGCGTGGTTGGCCGCGCGCGCGAGCACGAACAAGAGGTCCGAGAGGCGGTTGACGAACCGGAGGAGTTCGGGGTTCAGGGGCTCGCGCGCGCCGAGCGTCACGATCTCCCGCTCGGCGCGCCGCGCGACCGTACGGGCCAGGTGCAGCGCCGCGGCGGCCGCGGTCCCCCCCGGAAGAATGAAGGTGCGGAGCGGCGGCAGCGCGTCCTCGAATCGGTCGATGTCCCGCTCGAGCGCCTCGACCCACGCCGGCGCCACGCGCGGCGTGTGGGCCGAGGCGGCGGAAGACGCGCCGGGAGGCGTCGCGAGCTCCGCGCCGAGGTCAAAGAGATGGTGCTGCAGACGCTCGAGGACCGCGTCGACCTCGGGGCTCGGTCCGGCGGCGCGGGCGACCCCCAGCGCCGCGTTCGTCTCGTCGACCGTGCCATAGGCCCGCACGCGCAGGTCGTCTTTCGACACGCGCTGGCCGCCGAACAGGCCGGTCTCTCCGGCGTCGCCCGTCCGGGTGTAGATCCGCGTCATGCGCGGGGACGGCTACGCATCGGCCGCGACGCTCTCGACCCGGCCCCGGGCCTTCGCCGCACCGGCGCCCTCTGCCGCAAGGTAGGTCCGGAGCCACGCCAGGATGTGGCGCAGCCGCTCCATCCGGTGTTTCGGCTGGCCGTTGCGCGACAGGTCGTGGCTCTCGTTCGGGAACCGCACGAACAGCGCCGGGACGCCCTGCGTCTTGAGCGCCATGAAGAGCTGCTCGCCCTGCTCCATCGGGCACCGGTAGTCGTTCTCGCTGTGGAGGATCAGCGTCGGCGTCTTCATCTGCGCGGCGTAGGTGATCGGGGACCGTTCGCGATAGAACTCGGGCGACTCCCACGGCTCGCCCGGGTACTCCCAGAAGCCCTTCATGTACGCGAGGTCCGACGTGCCCCACTGGCTCGAGGAGTTGCTGACGCTGCGCATCGTCACGGCGGCGTGGAAACGATCGGTGTGCCCGATCATCCAGTTGGTCATGAACCCGCCGTAGCTGCCGCCGGCGACGCCGAGGCGCCCCGGGTCGATCCACGCGTGCGAGGCGAGCACGTGGTCGAGGCCGCGCATCAAGTCCTCGTAGTCCTTTCCGCCCCAATCGTGGCGCGTGCCGGCGGTGAAGAGCTGGCCGTAGCCCTGACTGCCGCGGGGATTCATGTAGATGACGCCGTACCCCTGGGCGGCGAGCAGCTGCAGCTCGTGAAAGAACGCGTACCCGTACGCCGCGTGCGGCCCGCCGTGGATCTCGAGAACCGCCGGCACCCGTCCCGTCTTGGCCGCCTGCGGCCGCAGGACCCATCCCTCGACCGTCCAGCCGTCCACGCTCGCGAACTCGAAGCGCTCCGGCGAGGCGAGCGCCAGCGATCGGACGAGCGGGCCCGCGTGATCCGTGAGACGGCGCAGCGGCCGGCCGCCCCCGACCTCCCCGACCGCGACCTCCCCGGGGGTCAGCGGGTCGCTCTCGACGCATGCCAGACGCATCGCGCGCCGGTCGAGCGAACACCCGATCAGCTCGTGCGCGCCGTGCGTCTCCGTCCGAACAGGCCCGCCGTCTGCGGGCACCGAGACGATCTGCGTGCTGCCCCCGTCGCCGAGCATGAAGAAGAGCCGGCGTCCATCGGGCGACCACGTGATCCCGCCGGACGAGGGATGCGCGCGCAGGTCGGTCACGATATGGTGTCCGACGCTGCGGTCGGCCGCCGCCGTCAGACACCGCGCGTCGCCGCCGTCCGCCGGAACGGTCCACACCTGCCAGCTGGTCGCACCCCAGCAGGCGTTATCGTGCCCGACGTAGGCGATCCGGGTGCCATCGGGGGACCACACCGGCACCTGCACCGGCCCGAGCCCGCGCGTGAGGCGTCGCGGGACCGCCGAGGCTGCGACCGGGACGACCCACAGATCCGTCACGTTCGTGAGATCCGCGTTCGGGTCGGGGTTCGCCGTGCACGCGAGGGACCGGCCGTCCGGCGACCACGCCGGGGAGAGGTGGTCGCAGTCGCCCTGCGTCACCGCCCGGGCCTCGCCGCCCGAGAGGGGCACGACGTAGATCTGCTTCCACCGTCCGTCCCAGAAGCCTTCGCCGTCCGCTTTGTACCGCAGGCGCGAGATGACGCGGACGTCGCTGTCCTCGCGCGAGTCGGCCGGGAGCGGCGGCTTACCGACGAACGCGAGCGTGCGGCCGTCGGGGGCCCACGAGAGCTCCGCGGGCGCCAGCTTGCCGGTCGTGAGCGCGCGCGCCTCGCCGCCTGTGACCGGGATCACCCAGACCTGCTTGTCGCCGCCGCGATCCGACACGAACGCGATGTGCGTGCCGTCCGGGGACCACCGCGGGCCCGTCTCCCGGGCCCGGGCCGTGGTCAGCTGCCGCGGCTCCCCGCCGCCTGTGGGGACGAGCCAGAGGTGCGACCGGTACGCATTCGCGTCCCGGTCGACGACCGTGAGCGTGTAGGCGATCCGCGACCCGTCGGGCGCCATCTGCGGGTCCCCGAGCACCGGCAGGGCGAGCAGGTCCTCCATCGTGATCGGCCGTGGGGCCGCGTCCGTCTCGGTGTGCGCCACGATCATCCCTCCCGCGTTCGCTCGGCGCTCTCCCGCGGATGCTTCGCCGCCGCGGCGGGGCGGGAGCACACCTTCGGGGAGGCGCCGTCCTGAGCGTTCAGGTTCGGCGATCCCGAAAGTGCTCCCTCCTCGAAGAACGCTATCGCCCGAGCCCGAGGCGTTCGGCGAGGGCCCGGGGAAGACCGCAGGCGGCCATCTTGGCCTGGGTGAACGCCGCCGAATACGCGACCCGCTCCAGGGTGATCGTCTGGGCATCCGAATCGAGGAGCAGATACGCCGCGCGAGGGTCGCCGTCCCGGGGCTGGCCGACGCTGCCGACGTTGACGATGTAGCGCGCGTCCGCTTGGAGCGGCACCGGCGTTCCCGCGGGCAGTCCGGATGACGTGATGCGGCCGTCGGGCGCGAGCGCGAACATCCCCGGCACGTGCGTGTGCCCCACGAAGCAGCGCGCAAACGCGCAGGCGGCGAAGTTTGCGAGCGCGGTCGGCAGATCGAAAATGTACTCCGAGATCGGGTCCCGGGGGCTGCCGTGGACTGCGAGGCGCCCGTCCGAGCAGAGACGCGGTGGGAGTGACGCGAGCCACGCCCGTGCGTCCGGGGCAAGGACGTGCTGCGTCCATTCGATCGCCGTGCGCGCGAGGGGGCTGAACGTATCCAGATCGACGTCCCCGACGGCGGCCCGGTCGTGGTTGCCCGCGACCGCGTCGGCTCCGAGGGCGCGCACACGGGCGACGCACTCATTGGGATCGGGGCCGTACCCGACGACATCGCCGAGGCACAGGAACGCGTCGCCCCCGCGGCGCTCGGCGTCCGCGAGGACGGCGTCGAGCGCCGTGAGGTTTCCGTGCACGTCGGAGAAGATGACGTACCGCATCACCATGCCGTGCCGGCGGCGCGCACCGCCGGCGCCGCGTGCCGAGGCCCCGGTGTCGTCACGTGGACCCGCTCAGCGCCGGCGCCGCGCGAGCTCATCGAACACGAGGGCGGGGTCGACGCCCTGATGCACGAGCAGCGCCAGGCTGTGGAACCACAGATCCGCCGTCTCCTCGACGAGCCGGCCGGGCGTCTCCTTCCGCGCCGCCCGGGTCACCTCGGCGGCCTCCTCCATGACCTTCTCGTTCAACCGCGCCAGCCCCTCGGCGAACAGACCCGAGGTGTACGATCCCGGACGGGGCGCCCGCCGCCGCTCGGCGAGGACGGCGGCCAACTCGCCGAGGATCTCCGGTCCCGCCCCTCGCCCCGGGGACGCGGCCCCGGGGGCAGGCGGCGCATCGCCGACGCGGATTCCGGCCCCGTCGATCGTGATACTTCTATAGAAGCACGTCGGCTGGCCGGTGTGGCAGGCCGGACCGACCTGGTCGACGGTCAGGAGGAGCGCGTCCCCGTCGCAGTCCAGCCGCACGCCGCGGACCCGCTGGGTATGCCCCGACTCCTCTCCCTTGCGCCAGAGCCGGCGCCGGCTGCGGCTCCAGTACCACGCCTGTCCGGTCGCCAGCGTTCGCTCCAGCGCCTCGCGGTTCATGTGCGCCACCATCAGCACCTCGCCGGTCGAGGCGTCCTGCGCGACCACCGTGACCAGCCCCGCGGCATCGACCGTGATCGCGTCCCAGGTACTCATCGCCCCGCTCCCTCCACCGGGCGCACGGAAACCCCGTGGGCCGCCATGAACTCTTTGACCGCGGCGATGCGGTACGTCCCGAAGTGGAAGATCGACGCCGCCAGCACCGCATCCGCGTCCGCCTGCTCGACCGCATCAAGCAGATGCTGCGGGGCGCCGGCGCCGCCGGACGCGATCACCGGGATCCGGACGGCTCCCGTGACCGCGCGGGTGAGGTCGAGGTCGTACCCGTCCTCGCGGCCGTCCTCGTCCATGCTCGTGAGGAGCAGTTCGCCCGCGCCGAGCGCCGCCACACGCCGCGCCCACGCAACCGCGTCCAGCCCGGTCGGTGTCCGGCCGCCGTGGACGTACACCTCCCACCGGCCGGGGTCCGCGCGCTTGGCGTCGATCGCCACGACGATGCACTGGCTGCCGAACTGGCGCGCGGCCTCCCGGATCACCTCCGGCCGCTCGACCGCGGCCGTGTTCAACCCCACCTTGTCCGCCCCGGCCAGCAGCATCCGGCGGAGATCCTCGACGGAGCGGAGCCCCCCGCCGACCGTGAACGGAATCGTCAGCACCTCGGCGGTCCGCCGGACCACCTCCTCCATGATCCCGCGGCGCTCGTGGCTCGCGGTGATGTCCAGGAACACGAGCTCATCCGCGCCCTCGCGGTCGTACTGCACGGCGAGCTCGACCGGGTCGCCGGCGTCGCGGAGGTTCACGAAGCGAATCCCTTTGACGACGCGGCCGTCGGCGACATCCAGGCATGGGATCACGCGGCGCGCCAGCATCGGTCAGGCGGCCGCCTCGAGCAAGTCCTCGAACCGGACGCGCGCCTCGTACAGCGCGCGTCCCACGATGACGCCCTCGAGCCCGGCGGACGCGAGCGACCGCAGGCGGCGCACGTCGTCCGCCGAGGCCACGCCGCCGGACGCGATCACGGGGACGGAGACGACCTGCAGCATCGCCTCGAACGCGGCGAGGTTCGGGCCGGCGAGCATCCCGTCCCGGCTCGTGTCGGTGTAGATGATGCGGCGGGCACCGCGCTCGACGACCCGCGACGCCGCCTCGAGCGCCGGCTCGCCCGTCGACGTCACCCATCCCTCGGTCACGACCGCGCCGCCGCGCGCGTCGATCCCGACCGCGACGCGGTCGCCGAACGCCAGGCAGGCGTCGCGCAGCACCTCGGGCGAGGCGGCCGCCGCGGTGCCGAGGATCACCCGCGCCGCGCCGGCCTCGAGATAGCGTCTGATCGTCTCGAGGTCGCGGATGCCGCCCCCGACCTCGACCGGCACCCGGAGCGCCGCGATCAGCCGGACGATCACCGCCTCGTTCCGCGGCCGGCCGTCGAAGGCGCCGTCGAGATCAACGACGTGCACCCACGCGGCGCCGGCGTCCTGCCATCGGACGGCGGCCGCGACGGGATCGTCCCCATAGACGCGCTCCCGGTCCCGGGCGCCCTGGACGAGGCGCACGCACCGGCCCCCCCGGATGTCAACGGCGGGGAGTACCAGCACCGACGGCCCACCTCGCGAAACTCTCGATCATCCGGATGCCGACCGTGCCCGACTTCTCCGGGTGAAACTGCGTCGCCCACACGTTGTCGCGTCCGACGACCGCCGCGAGGTCGCCGCCGTAGGTCGTGGTCGCCGCGATCACCTCGGGGTCGTCGGGCACCGCGGAGTACGAATGGACGAAATACACGTAGGCGCCGGACGCGATCCCGTCGAGCAGCGGCGACGGACGGAGGACGCGCAGCTGGTTCCAGCCCATGTGCGGGACCTTGACGCGATCCGGCAGCCGCACGACGCGACCGCGCAGCACGCCGAGGCCGCGGTGCACGCCGTCCTCCTCGCTCTCGTCGAACAAGAGCTGCATCCCGAGGCAGATCCCGAGCAGCGGACGCCCCGACCGCACGTAGGCGCGGATCCGATCCGCCCACCCGAGGGCCTCCAGGCGCTCGATCGCCGGGCCGAACGCGCCGTCTCCGGGCACGACGACCGCGACCGCCGCGTCGAGGGCCTCCGGGGCGGCCGTCACCCGCGCATCGAGGCCCTGGCGGAGCAGCGCCTGACGGATGCTGTGCAGGTTGCCGGCGCCGTAGTCGGTGATCGCGATCACGCGAGCGTCCCCTTCGTCGACGGCACGTCCCGGGTCCGCGGGTCGAGCGCCGTCGCGCGGTCGAGCGCGAGCGCGAGCGCCTTGAACGCCGCCTCGACGATGTGGTGCGCGTTCCGGCCGTGGCTCAGGACCACGTGCAGCGTGATGCCCGCGTTCATCGCGAACGCCCGGAAAAACTCCTCCGTCAGGTCGGTGTCGTACGCGCCGAGGCGCTGGCGCGGCACCGGCACCGCGTAGTGGAGGAACGGCCGGCCGCTCACGTCGACGACCGCGAGCACCAGCGCCTCGTCGAGCGGCGCGTACGCGGACGCGAAGCGCCGGATGCCGGCCCCGTCGCCGAGCGCGTCCCGGAGCGCGCGCCCGAGCGCGATCCCGACGTCCTCCACCGTGTGGTGGGCGTCCACGGCCAGGTCTCCGGTCGCCGCGACCGAGACGTCGAACCGCCCGTGGCGGGCGATCTGGGCGAGCATATGGTCGAGAAACGGAATGCCGGTCGCGATCTCGCACCGGCCGGTCCCGTCGACCGCCCACACGACCTCGACGCGCGTCTCCCCCGTGGTCCGGGCCGCGCGGCCCTCGCGGCTCATCGATCCTGCGCCCGGGCCGTCACGGCGAGCACGTGCGCCGGGAACTCCTCGTAGCGCCCCAGGCGCTCGACGATCGGGCGGGCCGCGGCGAGCCCGCGCGCATCGAGGTGCGCGACCGACGTGGCCTTGAGGAAGCTCAGCACCGTCACGCCGGAGCTGACCCGCGCGGCTCCCCCGGTCGGCAGCGCGGCGGGCACGCCGAGCGCGTAGTTCCCCGCGGAGAACGGGGTGTCTTGCCCGAGCAGCACCTCGCCGGCGTTGCGGATCTGGTTGAGCGTCAGAAACGGGTCCCGGGTCGCGATCTGCAGGTGCTCGGGCGCGTACAGGTTCACGAACCCGATCGCCTCCTCCATCGTCCGCGTGACGACGGCCCCCCCGTAGTCGCTCATCGCGGCCTCGGCGAACTCCCGCCGCCAAGCGGGGAGCTGCGCGAGGTAGCGCGGCAGCACCGCCTGCACGTCCTCGGCGAGCGGCGCCGACGGCGTGACGAGGATCGCCGCCGAGTCCTTGCCGTGCTCGGCCTCGTTGATGAGGTCGAGCGCCGCGCGCGCCGGATCCGCCCCCTCGTCGGCGAGAATCATCGACTCCGTCGGACCCAGCACCGCGAGCAGCCGCACGCCGGACGCCTGCGCCGCGATCTGCGCCGCGGTGACGTAGGGGTTCCCCGGGCCGCCGAGCAGACGGACCGCGGGGAGCGTGGCCGTCCCGTACGCCAGCCCCGCGATGCCCGCGACGCCGTTGCACCGAAACACCTGCGTGATCCCGAGCAGATCCGCCGCCACCAGCACGGCGGGATCGGCGGTGCCGTCTTTGCGCGGCGGCACCAGCACCGCGATCTCTTCCACCCCCGCGACGACCGCGGGCGTGGCCATGGTAATGAGCGTCGACGGAAACGCCCCCTTGCCGCTCGGGATGTACAGGCCGACGCTTTCGACCGGCGTCCACTTGACGCCGACCGTCGTGCCTGGCGCGAGCTCGTCGAGCGACAGCGCGGGAGGGCGCAGCCATTCGCTGTACCGGCGGGCGCGCTCGATGCTCGTCGCCAGCGCCGTCCGCAGGCCGTCGTCGACCTCCGCGCGCGCGGCCGCGACCTCGTCGGGCCCGACGCGCAGGCGGTCCGCGGTGAGCTCGACGCCGTCGTACCGTTTCGTGTATTCCACGA
>Ga0209415_10011970_pt1 | contig 14525 bp, 10 predicted proteins | sample PeaSoiSIISIP2007_FD_187696 | JGI IMG/M metagenome (GOLD analysis project Ga0209415, IMG submission 187696) | Peat soil microbial communities from Weissenstadt, Germany - SII-SIP-2007 (SPAdes) (version 2) | ecosystem: Environmental > Terrestrial > Soil > Wetlands > Peat | place: Germany...
AGGGGCCTTTGAAGTCGTCGATGTGGCCGTGGTCGAAGTGCCAGATGCGGGTGGCGACTTCGTCGATGACGTCGAAATCGTGCGTCACCATTAGGACGGTGCCATCGTATTTTTGCAGCGAAATGTTGAGCGCGTTGATGGATTCGAGATCGAGGTGGCTGGTGGGTTCGTCGAGCACCAGGAAATTCGGCTTCTGGAGCATCAGGCGGCAGAAGATCAGCCGCGCGGACTCGCCGCCGGAGAGCGCGCTGGTGGACTTCAGGGCGTCTTCGCCGCTGAAGAGCATGCGGCCCAGCAGGCCGCGCAACTCCTCTTGCGTGGCGCGCGGATCGAACTGTTGCAGCCAGTCGATGGCGGTGATGCCTTTGGTGATGGTGTCGGTGTGGTCCTGCGCGAAGTAGCCGACGGAGACTTCGTGTCCCCAATGGACGCTGCCGTGATTGATGTGGAATTCGCGCGTGGCGGCGTCGAAATCGCCGGGGGCGTTGCGCAGCAGGGATTTCAGGAGCGTGGTTTTGCCGGCGCCGTTGCGTCCGACGAGCGCGATTTTTTCGCCGCGGGTGACGCTGGCGGTGAAGGGCAGGATGACTTTCTGCTCGCCGTAGGATTTCGAGACGCTTTTGGTCTCGAGGGGATGGCGGCCGGAGGCGCGCTTCATGTCGAATCGCATGTAGGGCCGCTGGATATTGGAGCGCGCGAGTTCGGAGGTCTGAATGCGCTCGACTTCTTTCTTGCGCGACATCACCTGCGAGGAGCGCGTGCCGGCGGAAAATCGCGCGATGAATTCGTTGAGCTGAGCGATCTTCTTCTCGCGCACGGCGTTCTGGGCCTCGATGCCGGCGCGCACTTGCGTTTTGGCGAGGACCATCTCGTCGTAGCCGCCGACGTACATGATGACGGTTTCGTAGTCGATGTCGGCCGTGTGCGTGCAGACGCTATTCAGGAAGTGGCGGTCGTGCGAAATGACAATGAGCACGCCAGTGTAATTGCCGAGAAAATCCTGCAGCCAGTGGACGGAATCGAGGTCGAGATGGTTCGTGGGCTCGTCCAGCAGGAGGGCCGGCGGATTGCCGAACAGCGCTTGCGCCAGCAGGACGCGCACCTTCTGGCCGCCCTGCAATTCGCTCATCTTGCGCTCGTGGAGCGCGGATTCCACGCCCAGGCCGTCGAGCAGGACGGCGGCGTCGGCTTCGGCGGTGTAGCCGCCCTGTTCGCCGACGATGCCTTCGAGTTCGCCGAGGCGCATGCCGTCCTTATCGGTGAGCTGATCGTGGGGCTTGGCGTAGAGGGCGTCGCGCTCGGTGAGCGCCTTCCACAGCGGCGCGTTGCCCATGATGACGGTGTCAATGACGCGGAACTCGTCGAAGGCGAACTGGTCCTGGCGGAGGACGCCGAGCTTCTTGGGGCGGGTGACATCGCCCTGGGAAGGCTCGATTTCGCCGGAGAGGATCTTCATGAGCGTGGATTTGCCCGCGCCGTTGGGGCCGGTAATGGCGTAGCGGCGCCCCGGTTGGAACGAGCAGGTGACGTCCTCGAAGAGACGCCGGGCGCCAAAGCGCATGGAGATGTTGTTAACGGAGAGCAACGGAAGCTCAATTATAGCGTGCGGGGCGCGCGACCGCCAGCGGCGGAGGGCGATTTTGGCGCTGATTTTATGCGTGCGGGAGGGGCCTCAAATTTGTGTCGCATGCACAAACAGTACTTTCTTACTAGGCGGTAGCGCCTCCGTACCATTGTTGCGACTGTGCCGGAGCGAAACAATGAGGGCGTCCGGCAAGTGCGCTGTGCTGGACTGAGGGAGTCGCGATCATGAATGGTGTTTATGCGGCATGGAAGGGACAGCCGGTAGTCCTGCAGATCGCGACGGAAGGCATGCGAGTGCCTTTGCGCGGTGTGGTAGTGGGCGAGTCCGACGAGGCGGTGAAGTTCAACCTCGGCGATGGCCTCGATATCGACATCTTCAAGAGCATGATTTTGGCAGTCGAGGAGGACAGTTGGGCAGCTCTGATGGCCACAACCAACTGACCCGTTAAACAAACGAGTTTCTTCCGGCCCTCCGCTGTGTCATCCCCCCGGCCCCGGGTTTGCATCCCCCTGACAAACCCGGGGCCTTCCTCTTTCTAGGCGCATTCAAAATCGCGAGACATGATGGCGCGCTAGAGCGTGCGGTGCCGCCACCAAGCCCGCCGGCCAGCGAGACGCGACGCGTGAGCCTGTTGACAGGGACTCGCGGCGCTAGCAGACTGTCCCGCCGAGCGCCTTCCGCCGATGACTCTCACCTACCTGGACTGGCTCGCGGTCGTCAGCTACCTCGCATTCACGCTGCTGCTCGGGCTCTACTTCCGTCGCCGCTCGGGGCGAAGCACGGAGGACTATTTCGTCTCCGGGCGGCAAGTGAGTTGGTGGCTAGCCGGCACCTCGATGGTGGCGACCACGTTTGCCGCGGACACGCCGCTGGTGGTGACGGGGCTGGTGTACACGCAGGGTGTGGCGGGGAACTGGCTGTGGTGGAGCTTTCTGCCGTCGGGGATGATGACGGTGTTTCTCTTCGCGACGCTGTGGCGACGGTCCGGGCTGATGACGGACGTGCAGTTTGCAGAGATGCGCTACGCGGGGAAGCCAGCGGCGTTTCTGCGCGGATTTCGCGCGGTGTATCTCGGGCTGCTGATGAATTGCTTGATCCTCGGCTGGGTGACGAAGGCGATGACCAGCATCGTGGCCGCGGTGCTTGGCGTGAGCGACGCGAAGGCTCTGGGGATTTGCATTTTCTTTCTGATTCCGTTTACGGGATTTTACGTTTCGCTGGGCGGACTTTGGGGAGTGCTGTGGACGGATCTGTTTCAGTTCGTGTTGAAAATGAGTTTGGTGACGGCGGTGGCGTACTTCGGCGTGCGCGCGGCGGGCGGGATGCATGCGTTGCTCGCGCATCTCGCGGCGATGCGGGTGGCGACGAAAGGCGGCGGCGCGGACATCACGGCGCTCTTTCCGGATTTTTCGCGCGGCTGGACTTCTGAGGCGCTCTGGACTTTGCCAGTGATGACGTTTGCCGTGCATCTGTGCGTGCAGTGGTGGGCATTTTGGTATCCGGGCGCGGAGCCGGGCGGCGGCGGTTACGTTGCGCAGCGGATTTTCAGCGCGCGCGACGAACGCGAAGGATTGCTCTCGGTGCTGTGGTTCAACATCGCTCAGTACGCGGTGCGGCCATGGCCGTGGATTATTACGGCGCTGGTGGCGGTGGTGATGTACCCGGGGCTCGCGCATCCGGAGTCCGGCTATATGCGCGTGGCGATTGCGACGATGCCGCCGGCGTTGCGCGGCGTGCTGATTGCGGGATTTCTTGCGGCGTTCATGTCCACCATTGCGACGCAACTGAATTGGGGCACGTCGTACCTGATCGAAGATTTTTACCGGCGATTTTTGAAGCGCGGCGCGAGCGAGCATCATTACGTGGTGGCGTCGCGAATCGCGACGCTGCTGCTCGTCGCGGCGGCGGCATACGTTTCGGCGCAACTCGCCACGATCGGGCAAGGCTGGCAAATCGTGCTGGAGGTGGGCGCGGGGACGGGCGGCGTTTACCTGCTGCGCTGGTATTGGTGGCGGATCAATGCGTGGAGTGAAATTTCCGCGATGGCGGCGGCGCTGGCGACAACACTGTTCCTGCACTGGCGTAACCCGTTTCACGGGAATGCGTCGCTGCTTTTTGCGAAGACGACCCTCACGACGACCGGAATCACGACCCTGATTTGGATTGCAGTGACTTTGCTTACGCCAGCGGAGCCGGACGAACTCTTGCTGCGCTTCTACCGCAAGGTAAGGCCGCACGCGGCGGGATGGCGGCGCGTCGCCGCGCTTGCGCCGGAGATTGCGCCGACGCGCGACCTGGGCCGCAACCTCTACTGCTGGCTTCTGGGCTGTGCGATGGTGTATGCGGCGCTTTTTGCGGGCGGGCAATTCTGTTTCGAGCGATTCGGCGCGGGCTCGGCATGGGCCGCTCTTGCGATTGTGGCCGCGGCGCTGTTGTATCGGGAAATCAGGCGGCGGACGGGGCACGAGGCCGCGCATGGCTGACGTTTCCTCACCGGGGATTTCACGCAGTGCGCAAGTTCATGTGGTCTCGGCGTGTTTCCTGGGCTGGACGCTCGATGCCTTCGATTTTTTCGTAATTGTTTTCCTGTACGACACTCTCTCTTCGGCGTTTCACGTCAGCAAGGCGGCCATCATCGCAACGACGATGGCCACGCTCGCGACGCGGCCGCTCGGCGCGCTGCTCTTCGGTTTGCTCGCGGATCGTTTCGGGCGGCGCGTGCCGCTGATGGCCAATATCGTTTTTTTCTCCGTGGTTGAGGTGCTGTGCGGCTTCGCACCGAGCTACAAGGTTTTTCTGTTGCTGCGGGCATTATATGGAATTGGCATGGGCGGCGAATGGGGAGTGGGCGCGTCGCTGGCGATGGAATCGGTGCCGGTGCGCTGGCGCGGCGTGCTCTCCGGCATTTTGCAAAATGGATATTCGGTCGGTTACCTGCTGGCGGCGCTCGCGGCGCGTTTCATACTGCCCGCTTGGGGTTGGCGCGCAATGTTCTGGACCGGAGGCGTGCCGGCCCTGCTGGCTCTCTACATTTGGGCGCGCGTGCCGGAATCGGAAGCGTGGCAACAGCATCGCGCGGCCACGACGGTTGGGGTGCTCCGCGTGGCGGCGCAGCACTGGAAGCAGATGATCTATCTTGTCGCGCTGATGACGTTCATGATGTTTCTCTCGCACGGCACGCAGGATCTGTATCCGGATTTTCTGCGCACGACGCACCACGCGCCGGATCGAACCGTTTCGGCCATTGCGATCCTTTACTGTTTCGGCGCTGTGCTCGGCGGGATCGTGTTCGGATATCTCTCGCAGCGTGCGGGACGGCGGCTCAGCATGGTTGCGGCGTTGGGGCTTTCGATCGTTTTCATTCCGCTCTGGGCATTCAGCCACACGCTGGGGTGGCTGGCCTTCGGCGCGTTCTTCATGCAGGTCGGCGTGCAAGGGGCCTGGGGCGTGATTCCGATCCACTTGAACGAGCTTTCGCCGGATCAGACGCGCGGACTGATTCCGGGGCTCGCGTACCAGCTCGGAAACCTGATCGCCTCTCCGACCAATAAGATCGAATACAAGCTCTATCAGCATTATGGGTATCAATGGGCGCTGGCCAGCTTTGAGCTTGTGACGATTGTTGTGCTGGCGTCGCTAGTTTCGCTGGGACGGGAGCGCCACGGGCGGAGTTTTCATGAAGCGGGTGGGTCCGGGTGAGATTGAGTTTGGCTGGCTGACGCGCGCACATGCGCTCACTGGCAGGTGCGGGAGGACAGGCAGGAGTGCCTGTCCTACTGGGCTAGAATTTGTCGCGAAACTTCAGGGGAACGGGCTGGGTGGGGATGATTTTGAATTCGAGGCCGGACAGGGCGCGCTGGTCGTCGTTGCTAGCTTGTTCGAGTTTGGTCATGTCCGCGCGCATGGTATTCACCACTTGGCGCGTTTGATTCGCAAGCTCTACACCCGTGCTTACGGCGTTATAGACATTGAGCGCATGCATGATCTGAACCGCCTGCACCGCGGAGCTGTAGGCGGCGGGCGCGCCCACCCCCATCGTGCCGATCGTCAAGCCGATGGTCAGGCCGACCTCCGCGATCTCGAACCCCAGCTTGAATTTTTCGCCGGCCGTCATTCCTTCTTTTCCGAGCCTGGCTTGTTCGTAGCCGAGGTAACGGATGAACATCCGCGTGTACTCGTTGCCGAAGGTGCGGGCGGCCGCTCCTTCGACCGGCGCGTCGGAGAGCATGTTCAGCGGCGCGAGATAAAGTTGGTCCTTCCGTAATTTCAGCAGGACGAAATTCTTGTCGGTGGAGATGCCTTTCAAGTCTTCGGGATGAATGACGAGCGATTCGGCGTTGGGGTCGGGCGGCTGATCGCTGGAAACGATCAAATTGCCGAGATCGTCTTCGCCCGCGGACTCCTTCGGCGCTTCGGAGATCTGTTTTTTCTCGTTATACGAGGTGAGGTACACGAGGCGGATCGCGTCGCTCCCGATTTCGACTTTGGCGGCGCGCACGATTTTGCTGTTGTGCGCGGAATTCACCTGCGCGTAGAAGGAGACGGGAAAGTTCTGGCTGGCGACGGCGTCGTAGCAGCGATACGCGGCGGGCCAATTGTTGCCCTGGAGGTCGATTATGGCCAGCATCTCGTTGGCTTCCGCGCCCAGCGGGAAAATATCCAGGGCCGCGTTAACGTCCTGTTGCGCGATGCCGAGCTGGCGCTGCACGTAGGGCTGAGAAAATCTTTCCGTGGCCATCGTCGTCATGATGTAGCGATCCGAGGCGTGGCTTTGCTCATTCTTCGTTAATTTGGCTCTGTGCTTGACGCCTTCGGTGTCAATCCCCATCGCGTGGAGAAGCAGCGCGCTCAGAATATCCTCCGCGTCTTCGACGTTGGCTTCGTAGAGATCGTGGCGATCATCGAGAGTGGAGAGGTGGGCGTCCGCGGCGCTCTTGCGCGCCGCATCCGTTTCCATCTGCTGATAAAGCTGGAGGTGTTGGCGCGCCTTGGTGACGTTGCCCAGGCATTCGTAGAGAATTCCGAGTTGCCATTCCGTCGGGGCGAAGTCCGGTTGGATTTGCTCCGCGGCTTCGTATTCGGTGATGGCGCGATCGAAGTGGCGATAGTCCAGATAGCGCGCGGCCGTCGCGAAGTGAAGTTGCACGGACTGGCCGATCACGCCGGAAAGGCTCGCGAGCGACGCGAGGTCCTGCTGCTGCACTTGCACGTCCGCGCGATCGAGCGCAAAGGGAGTCGCCTGGAGATAGTTCGCCAGTTGCTGCGCCGCGTCCTGGGGCTGCGCGGCTTCCTCGGTGCACTTGGCGGTGTTGAAGAGGATCGCGGGATTCGCGGGGAACTCAGTCTTCAACGCCGCTATTTGGTCGCACAAACTTGATTCCACAGTTTGCGTGCGGTTTTCGCCCGGATCGCGGCCCTCCTGGAGGAATCTGGCGTTGAAGCTCGCGAGGTTATCCCTGGCGTCGCCGGGAAAAGTGGGGGCGGGAATTCCCATCACGATGGAGGAGCGCAACTCGAGAAGTTCGGTGCGCTCCTTATTGTTCGGCAGGGAATCGATGGCGAGGTCGAGTTGCAACGCGGCATTGGGACCGTCGCCGGTGTTGGCGTAACAGAGCGCGAGATCGTAGTGGAGGGCGGGATTGGATGGCTGAATCTCCAGGCCTTTTTGGAGTTGCTGAAGGCTATCGGTGAACTTTCCGGTTTCGTAGAGAGTCCGCGCTTGGGAGAGAATCGATTCGACTTGTTGTTTTTCCTTGTCGTCGATGCGATGGATGCCGTTAAGCGCGTCGCCGGTGGAGGTGAAGCCTTCCGCGTCCACATACTTGTCCCGGGCCTCGGCCAACTTGCCTTGCTTTTCGAGAGCTTTGCCTTCGGCGACGAGCTCCTTGGCTTTCGCTTCGAGCTGCTTCTTGGTCAAGGGCGCGGGCGGGTTGCCCTGCGGCATGGCGGACGCGACCGGCTGGAAAGCGAGCAGGAGTGCACAGAGCGCGGGCGCCAGTTTCATTTTTGTTCGGCCTGCCAAGAGAGTTGCGGAATGATGCTTTAGAGGATTTGCGGAGTCAATTGAAAGAGACAGCTTTGCGAGGGAGATGCACCGCGGAAGTAACGGTCGTGCGTTACAATTCCGCAAGGAGGCGGAGATGAAACCCTTGAATCGCGTGCCATGGATAGCCGTCGGCGCACTACTTTTGGCGAGTGGATGCGGGGGGAGCTCGAGTTTTCCATCCAGTGGCCGAGCGGGGAATTCGTCGGGCGGCGGGGCGTCCGTGAGTTGGGTGCAATTTCAGGATCCGCGCGAGAAGGGATTCACGATGGACGTTCCCCAGGGATGGACCGTCAAGGGCGGGTTGTTCCGGCTGGGCTATTCCGACGTGCGCATGATGGTGGACATGCAATCGCCCGACGGCAAGACGGACGTCCGCATCGGCGACGTGGCCGTGCCGGTCTACTCGCTGCCTGCCGCGCCGTATCACCTGAAGGAAGGCGGAGTGGTGGATCTCGGCGCGCAGGCGCAAATGATTGTGGCGAAAGATCGCACGGGGCCGCAATACGCGGTGTTGTACGCGCAGGCGCGCTTCGGAAATATTTGCAAGAATCCGCAGCCGGATCAGGCCGACGCGCAAACGGCCACGCCGAATTCGTTGCCCTCGGAATTGCAGCCGCAGCAGAGTTCCTCGGGAAGAATCGTGGTGAAGTGCCAAGCCAGCGGAGGCCCCGCGGTGGCGTTCGCCTACGCGCAGACGAGCCTCTATAGCGGATTGTGGATGGTGACCGCGCTCGACAGCTATATCGCGTCGCCCGACGAAGCTTCCACGGCGTGGACCGTGCTGCTGCATTGCGCCAACTCGATCCAGATCAATCCGCAATGGACCGCGTACCAGAAACAGATGGAAGCCGAGGGGCTGCAATATCAAGTGGCGCGGCAGAAGCAGAGAATGGCGGCGCTCGGGCAACAAGTGCAACAGTTCGAGGCGCAGATGCGCGCCATGCAAGAACAAGTGGCGGGGTTCGAGGCGCGACAGGGCGCGGAGGCGGCGCAAGTCCAGGGCTTCGACAACGCGCTCAACGGAATCACGCCCACCTACAATCCGATTACCGGCGAGGAGCAGGACGTGTGGACGGGGCCCGGGAATGGTTACTGGGTGAACGGAGAAGGACAAGTGGTGAACGGAAATGCTCCGCCGCCGGGCGGAGGATGGCAGCAACTGCAACCGGGCCAGTGAACTGCAGCGTGAGCCCCACCGCAATGTGCGCGGCGCCCGATCAATCGATTGAAGATCCCGACAGCTCTGTCTTTACTTCACCGGCCCGAGCGAATCCAGAATCTGCTTTGCCGTGCTATCGAACGCAGGATCCTGGAATGTGATTTGCGCGATGCAGGTGATGCCGGGGTTGCCGGGGACTGCGACGTACCAATTGACGCTGTCCGGCGCGCCGCCGAGCGTATTCTTGTACGTATACCATAGGCGCTTCGGGGTATCTTCAATGACCGTGTTCACGGGCACGGCCATCTCGGCGTTCTGCTTGAGTTCCTGCATGGTCTGCTTCACGCTGCTCACGGATGACGTGGACTTCTTGTCCGACGACTGCGCGGACCCTTTAAAGATCGGATCCAGAGTCCAATCCGGCGGGACAGCGTCCTGACAGGCCTTGGGGCGATCGGGGACAACCTTCCAGCCGCTGGGAATTGTGGCGGCCATCACTGCGGTTGAGATTGCAAGCGTTCCCACCAGCACGAGCGCAGCTCTCATTTTTTTCATCTCCGTTTTTTCATTGAGACTTGAAATGGCCCAGGCCCACAATTCCGCGTGCGATCCACATGCACCCAAGTCACGGCGGCAAAGCGCGTGAATCCTAGCACGATTGGCCGGCGCCGCGCGCGTGTTTTTGCTGCGCTTTGAGCCGGCGGGGCAAATTGAATTGGGAACTGCGTTAGGTGAAATCGAGTTCGACCTCGTCGACGTAGCACCAGCCCCAATCTTCGCCGGGTTCGATGGACCTCATGATCGGGTGCTTTGTGGCGCGGAAATGTTTCGTGGCGTGTTTATTCTTCGACGAATCGCAGCAGCCGACGTTGCCGCAAATGGTGCAGAGGCGCAGATGAACCCAAGTGTCGCCCATCTTGACGCACTCGGCGCAGACATGAGCGCCCGGCTTCGTGATCTTGATCTGCTTCGTGTGCGAACAACCTGATACCGGCATGGTTTTCCCTCCTATTGATGTTCGTGGGATAGAGAGGAAGCCTGGGCGAAGAAAAGCGGCCCGCCACGGCGGGCAGGCAAGCCGGCGCACTCCAAATACCGAATCGCCGCAATATTCTGCGAAAAACAAAACTTTTCAGCGAGCACGTCTATAACTCCGCCAAAACGCGATGGACGAGGTGGACGGCAATCGCGCCTTCTCCCACCGCCGAGGCCACGCGTTTCACGTTGCCGGCCCGGACGTCGCCGACGGCGAATACTCCGGGCAAGCTCGTTTCCAGCATTTGCGGTGCCCGCGCGAGCGGCCACGGGGGCGCACCGCCCGGCGCGGCGGGGTTTGCGGCGGCAGACGCAAAATCCAGGTCGCGGCCGGTGAGGATGAAACCCTTTTCGTCGAGGGCGAGGCAGCCGCGCAGCCATTCGGTTCGCGGCGACGCACCGGCCATGATGAAGACGTGACGAATGTCGTGGACCGAAGTCTCGCCGCTCGAACGGTCCTTCCAGGTGACGCGTTCCAGGTGCGCGCCGCCTTCGAGGCCCACAATCTCCGTTTGGTAATGCAATTCAATCGAGGGATTCTGCTCAATTCGCTGGATTAAATAGCGAGACATGGTGTCCGCCAATTTGCCGGAGCGCACTAGGATGTGCACCTTGCGCGCAGTCTGGGAGAGGAATACCGCCGCTTGTCCGGCGGAATTCCCACCGCCCACGACGATCAGTTCCTCATCTCCGCAGAGTTGCGATTCCATGTGCGTGGCGCCGTAATAAATTCCCTGGCCCTCGAATTGCCCGAGGTTCGCGATCTTAGGTTTGTTGTACTGCGCCCCGGTAGCGATGACGACCGCGCGGGCCGCGATTCTATTGCCGTTATCGAGCACGACCCTGTACGGGTGGCGAGCGCATTCGAGCCGCGCTACGCCGTGCGCCACCATCATCTTGGCGCCAAACTTTTCCGTCTGAGCGATGGCGCGGGCGGCGAGCTCCTGGCCGGAAAGGCCGGTGGGGAAGCCGAGGTAATTCTCAATTTTGGAGCTGGCCGCGGCTTGCCCACCGGGCGAAGCCATCTCAATCACGAGGACATCAAGCCCTTCCGATGCCGCATAAACGGCGGCCGCAAGACCCGACGGGCCGGCGCCGACAATCACCAAGTCTCGAAGCTGCGACTGATCCACCGCGACGTTGAGTCCTACGCGCTCGGTCAGTTCCTGGATCGTGGGATTCCGCAGGACGCAGCGGGTCCGGCCATTGCAGATGACCACGGGAATCTCTTCCAGCGTGACCTCGAAGCGGTCGAGAAGTTCCTGCGAAGCTTTGTCGGTGTCGAGATCGATGTAGTTGAACGGATGCTCATTCCGCGTGAGGAATTCGCGCAGGCGCAGTGTATTCGCCGAGTGGCGCGAGCCCATGAGGATCAGATTGCCCAGGCCGGAGCGGACGAGTTCCAGACGGCGCAGAATGAAGGCCCGCATGAAAATCTCGCTGAGTTCGGCGTCCTTGGCAATGAGCGATCGCAAGCCCTCGCCGCTCAATTCGATAAATTCGCCGGCCTCGGTGACGCGCCCGCGCACCAATGCGCCGCGTCCCGAGATCATAGTCATTTCGCCCGTGAACGCGCCGGGGCCGTGGGTGACGATGAGCCGCTCGCCCGAAAGATCCGGTTGCACGATCTCCATGCTGCCGGAGAGCAGGACGAAGAACGGCACGGTCGTATCGCCGGGCTCAAACAGAATTTCGCCCTTGGCCACCGGGCGAATCTTGCCGCTGGGACGAATGCGATTAATCTGAGCGGGCGTAAGGGTGGGGAAGGTCTGCGTATTCGCGTCGAGCACGCTGGCGATGGGCTGAGATGACATGGGTCCCCCCGAGGTTCGATTGGTTCAAGCTATTAGAGCATGCTGGAGGCGATTCGGATACATGGGCGGGCTGGAGGCTTCGGACGCGCTCCTGGGGCCGAAAAGCCGGTGGTTGACTCCGCCTCCAGGAATGACTAATGATTGGGCCCCGATCCCCGGCTTCAGGCCATCCGAGCCGAACGCTGATCGGCCGCATCAAATGTTATCCGGGCTCCAAGCGGGGCCCCACCCGTCATCGGGAGAGCGAGATGGGAACTGGCGTCGCCGCGGCACGGGGTTCTACCCAAAAGCGCGCTTCACGCGCGCCAACTCTTTTGCGCCGGCTCGCCCAGGCGCGCGCACGAACGGACGATCTCCTGGGGATCGTGCGGCCCGAGGCCTTTTACGATCGGCCCATTCCGGAGCGGCACCGGATCATCTTCTATTCTGGGCACCTCGAAGCGTTTGATTGGAACCTGCTTGGCCGCCGGCACTTCGACTTGCCGGCTTTCGACGCCGCGTTCGATCAGCTTTTCGCTTTCGGCATCGATCCGGTGGGCGGCGGCCTGCCAGACGACACACCGCAAGATTGGCCGCGCCGCGCGCAAGTGGACGCATACAATCGCCGCCTTCGAGACACCTTGGATGAACGCCTGTCGGCTTCCTTAAATCCAAGATCAAGAAGCGCCAGTGAGACCGCGCATTTGCTCGAGGTGGCCATCGAGCATCGCTTGATGCACGCGGAAACCTTGGCCTACATGCTGCACCAATTGCCGCTGAAGGGAAAATTCCCGCTCAAGGATCGGTCTTTGCATGCTGCACCACCAGTGATGCCGCGCATGGTGAAGATTCCTGCGGGATTGGCGACGCTGGGAATGCGCCGGGGCGCGGGCGCGCCGTCCAAGCGCCAAGCTCCGCACCTGGGCTTCGGTTGGGATAACGAGTTTGACGAGCAGCGCGTCGACGTGCCGGAATTCCACATCGATGCCTACAAGGTGACGAACGCAGAATTTCTGAAATTCCATGCGAGCGGCGCGTATCAAGAGCGTGCGCTCTGGAACGATGCGAATTGGGAATGGCTGCAATCGAGCGGCGTAGCGCATCCGTCGTTCTGGGTGTTTCGCGATGAACGGCCGTTCCTGCGCACTATGTTCGATGAGATTCCGCTGCCGGTGGATTGGCCCGTGTATGTGAGCCACGCGGAAGCGGCGGCGTACGCGCGGTGGGCCGGGAAAGAATTGCCGAGCGAAGCGGAGTGGCATCGCGCGGCCTACGGAAGTCCGCGGGGATTGGAGCGGGCGTTCCCGTGGGGCGATGAGGCGCCAAAATCGGGTCGCGGCAATTTTGATTTCGCGCGCTGGGATCCCGCGCCGGTGGCGGCATTTCCGGCGGGAGACAGCGCGTTAGGCGTGGCCGGCCTTCTCGGCAATGGATGGGAATGGACGCGCACAGTTTTTGCGCCATTTCCGGGCTTTAAGCCTTTCTCTTTTTATTCCGGCTATTCGGCGGATTTCTTCGACGGGCGGCACTATGTGATGAAAGGCGCGTCAGCCCGGACGGCTGCATGCATGCTGCGCCGGTCGTTTCGCAATTGGTTCCAACCGCACTATCCGTACGTCTACGCAGGATTCCGCTGCGTCGAACATTAATCCCACGGAAATTCGGGCACGAGGTGGCCGGCATGTTCACGGAAACGATCGCCCAACACTCGATTGCGGAATTTGCCTGCGATGTGCGCGCGGGCTTGACGAAGCCGGGACAGAAAGAATTGCCGGCGAATTATTTCTACGACGAGATCGGTTCCGCTCTCTTCGAGGCCATCACGCTTCTGCCGGAATACGGATTGACGCGCGCGGACGAAAGACTTCTGCGCCAGCACGCGGAAGCGATGGTGCAGCCGCTGCTGCCCGCGCCGGTGGTGGTGGCCGAGCTCGGCAGTGGAAGCGGGAAAAAGACGCGCTGGATTCTCGAGGCGCTCGCACGGCGGCAGCGGACCACGTATTACCCGATCGAGATTTCCCCTTCGGCGCTCGCGAAGCTGGATGGGGAATTGGGTCAGCTCCACCAAGTTCAGATCGTTGGAGTCGAGAGCGCCTATTTGGATGGGCTGGCTTTCGTGGCAGCGAATCGTCAGCCGGGCGAGCGACTTTTGGTGCTCTTTCTGGGCAGCACGATCGGCAATTTCGGACGGCTGGCCGGAGAGCAATTTCTGGAAGAGGTGCGCCGCCGGCTTTCTCCGGGAGACGCATTGCTGTTGGGCACGGATCTCGTGAAGCCGGCCGAGGTGCTGCTGTCCGCGTACGACGATTCGCTGGGCGTCACGGCCGCGTTCAATCTGAATTTGCTGGCGCGGATCAATCGGGAGTTGGGGGCGGATTTCGATTTGAGAGGGTTCCGCCACTTCGTGCGCTACGACGCAGCCGAGCGGCGCATTGAAATGCATTTAGTTTCGCGGCGAGGTCAGAAAGTTTCGATTCCCGGAGCGGGTTGCCGCATTTCCTTCCGAGGCGGCGAAACCATCTGGACGGAGAGCTCCTACAAATACGATGCGGATGAAATCATCGCGATGTCGGAAGCGGCCGGGTTCCGCGAAGAGAATCAGTGGGTGGACGAAGAATGGCCATTCGCGGAGAGCCTGCTGATCGCGAAATGATTGATGCCGATTGAATGAGATTTACTCGACCAAGAGGAATCTCTGCGAGAGAAAGTCTTTCCACGGGCGGGGCCCATTTGCCATGGTGAGCCTCGAGCGCCTGCTCGAAAGCCTCAGTGAACCGCTTCTCAATGTGGGCGGATTACGGCCGGCGGTTCACGGTGCCGAATCCGTGAGGGCAGACGCCACTCACCCGGGGCGCTGATTCGATAGGCCGACGTCCGCGAGTAATTTCTGAAATTGCGGGGACGAGC
>Ga0209415_10011971_pt1 | contig 14524 bp, 7 predicted proteins | sample PeaSoiSIISIP2007_FD_187696 | JGI IMG/M metagenome (GOLD analysis project Ga0209415, IMG submission 187696) | Peat soil microbial communities from Weissenstadt, Germany - SII-SIP-2007 (SPAdes) (version 2) | ecosystem: Environmental > Terrestrial > Soil > Wetlands > Peat | place: Germany...
CGTTTAGCGGAGGAGCAGCAGTTCTCCGAGTACAGTTTCAATCGCAGCGACGCAAAAGCCATTCGCGCGGAGTTCGAGCTGCACGAGAAGCAGGCTAAGGAATTGATAGACGGATTTGCCGCCACGGAAGGGAAGGAGCGGACGCGATATCCACTTCTTCCGGCCTACGACCACTGTCTGAAGTGCTCGCACCTGTTTAATTTGATGGACGCACGGGGAGTGATCTCCACGACGGAGCGCGCCGCGCTGATGGCGCGGGTGCGCACATTGGCATGCCGCGGTGCCGCGGCTTATTTGGAGCAGATCGGCGGGCCAACCGTGCGCCGAGAGGTGCGGGGATGAGCGCGGCCAAGGAAAAGGTCATCGACAAAAGAGTTGAAGTGTTGCTTGAAGTCGGAAGCGAAGAGATTCCAGCTGGAATGTTGCCCAAAGCTGAAGAGGATTTACGCACGAATCTGGAGAAGTTGCTAGCCGCGGAGAATCTCTCGGACGGAGTGACGGTCGAAACGTTTAGCGCACCGCGCCGGCTTGTGGCACATCTGCGGGGAGTTCGCGAGAAACAAGCGGACGTCGTGAATGAAGTGACAGGTCCGCCGAAGTCGGTGGCGTATGACTCTGTCGGCGAGCCGACACGCGCAGCGATCAGTTTTGCGGAGAAGCAGGGGCTCACGCTGAAGGAACTTTACGTCGTGAAAACTCCCAAGGGCGAATACCTGGCCGCGAAGCAGGTGAAGCGAGGTCGCACCGCGGAGCAGATACTGAGCGAAATTCTTCCGCGAGCGATCCACGACCTGTCCTGGCCGCGCTCAATGACGTGGACGGGAATCGATGGCGCCCGATTCATCCGGCCGATTCGGTGGATCGTAGCCGTCGTGAATGGCAAGCCGCTAAGGTTTTCTTTCGCGGGTGTCACTGCCGGGGACACAACGCTTGGTCATCGGTTTCTAGGCAAAGGGCCACTCCGCGTGAAGGATTTTGCGGACTTCGAAAAGAAGCTGAAAGCGAATGGCGTGATTGTTCGCCCTGCGGAGCGCAGAGAGAAGATCTCGAAAGAACTGGCAGCCCACGCGAAAAAGGGTGGGTATCGCATTCACGAAGACGCGGAACTTCTGAAGCTCGTTACCTACCTCAATGAATGCCCCAGCGTGCTGGAGGGGGAGTTCGATCCCGCATACCTGGCTTTGCCGGACGAGATTCTGATTACCGTGATGCGCGGGCATCAAAAGTATTTTGCGGTGGAGAAGAGGAATGGGGAAGTGGCGCCAAACTTCCTGGCGGTTATCAATCTTCCCAAAGATCCCAAGGGATTGGTGCGCGCCGGGCACGAACGCGTATTGCGTGCACGGCTGGCGGATGCACAATTCTTCTGGGAGTCGGATCAGAAATGTCGGCTCGCCGACTATCTGCCGAAGCTGGAACGCGTCACGTATGAATCCCGGTTGGGGAGTTACCGCGACAAAGTTGAGCGGGTGCGAGCGATTGCGCGCTGGCTTTCCGAGCAATGGTACGACCGCGGGCTGATGCAAGCGCATGTGGTCGAGGCGGACCGGGCCGCGGAGCTTTCCAAATGCGACCTCGCTACGGAAATGGTTCGCGAGTTCACGGAACTGCAGGGAATTGTCGGCGGACTCTACGCGCGAGCGCAGGGAGAACCTGATGATGTTGCGGATGCGATTTACGATCACTACCGGCCGGTCGGACTTGACGATCCTATTCCGAGAAATCTTACCGGTTGTGCGGTGGCCCTGGCCGACAAACTGGACTCCATTGCGGGCTGCTTCGCCGTCGGCTTAGTGCCGACCGGTTCGAGCGACCCGTACGCGCTACGGCGTGCTGCACTTGGAGTGGTTAAGATTATTCTGGAGCGCAAACTCCCCGTTTCGATCTCCCTAGCGGTTGGCGCGGCCACGAAGGCACTGCTGACAAATCCGCCGAAGCGAGGCGTCACTCCCGCGCAAGAAGCGCAGGTGCTGGACTTCATTCTGGACCGAGCCAAGTTTGTGCTGCGCGAGCGCGAGAAGTTCAATTACAACGAAGTGAACGCTGTATTCCGTGCCGGCGTGGATGATTTGGTGGACGCACAGAAGCGCCTGGTCGCGCTGAAAGCCATCCGCAAGTCGAAGAACTTCGAACCGCTGGCGGTTTCTTTCAAACGGATCCGGAACATTCTCGAGAAATCGAATTACAAGAAAGAAGAAGCGCACGCAATTCAGCCCGACTTGTTTGAGAGTGACGTGGAGCGAGAATTATTCGCAGCGGTACGAACTGCCGCGTCCAGGGTGCAAGCCGAGAAGCGGGCTGGAAAATATCAAGAAGCACTTGAAGTCATTGCAGGACTCCGGAAGGCGGTAGATGACTTCTTTGCGAGCGTCATGGTAATGGCGGAGAAGGAAGAAGTTCGAAAGAATCGCCTCGCGCTGCTGTCCGAGATTCTGCGAGAGTTTACGACGATCGCGGATTTTTCCGAACTGGGCGGAGAGGAACGAAGATAGCGAAGGCAATGTTTTTCTTTAAGTTGTGAAAGTTGAGTTAAGTCGGCGTGCCGACAAATTTTTCCGGCCGTCGCGCAGAGGGGCGGTCGTTTAACGGGTTTTCCAAATTCAAAAAAGACAAGCGAGGAATACAGTGAGCAAATGGGTCTATTTTTTCGGCGCAGGAAAAGCGGAAGGCGATGGGAGCCAGAAAGCACTGCTGGGCGGAAAGGGTTCCGGCCTCGCGGAGATGAGCCGTATTGGGCTGCCTGTGCCGCCAGGTTTCACCGTAACGACGGAAGTTTGTACCTACTACTACGGGAACAAGAAGAGCTACCCGAAGTCGCTCGACGCCGAAGTAAAGAAAGCGATGGCGCGAGTCGAAAGAATAATGGGGACGAAGTTTGGCGACAACAAGGCCATGCCGATGCTGGTATCGGTGCGCTCCGGTGCGCGCGATTCGATGCCCGGCATGATGGACACCATTTTGAACCTCGGCCTGAATGATGAAACCGTGCTGACGCTTGCCAAGGCCACTAAGAATGAGCGCTTCTCCTGGGACTGTTATCGCCGGTTCGTTCAGATGTATGGCGACGTTGTGATGAATGTGCAGAAGCGCCCGGATGAGGATCATGAACCGTTTGAGGTGGTCATTCATGGCCTCAAGCATGAGCGGTATCATGCAGATGTCGACGATCCGAAATTGACTGTGGGCGATCTCCAGGAACTCGTGGTTCGCTTCAAGAAGCTGATCAAGGAACGTACAGGCAAGGAATTCCCGCAAGATGCCTGGAAGCAACTGTGGGGCGCGGTGGGCGCAGTGTTCGGTTCCTGGATGAATGATCGTGCCATCGTCTATCGCCGCAAATACAACATTCCCTCCGAATGGGGCACAGCCGTAAACGTACAGGCGATGGTGTATGGCAATACGGGCGACAATTCCGGGTCCGGCGTCGCGTTCACGCGCGATCCGGCAACGGGGGAGAAAGTTTTCTATGGCGAATTCCTGATCAATGCTCAGGGAGAAGATGTGGTGGCTGGCGTGCGCACGCCAGAGCCAGTCGCACAGCTGAAAAACCAGTTGCCCAAAGCGTTTAACGAACTGGAAAAGATCCGCCAAACCTTAGAGAAACACTTTAAGGACGTGCAGGATTTCGAGTTCACCATTCAGGACGGCAAGGTCTTCATGCTGCAGACGCGAAATGGCAAACGAACGGGGCTGGCTGCCGTGCGCTTCGCCATTGAGATGGAGAAAGAGAAGCTCATCGACTGGAAGACCGCTATCCGGCGAGTCCCAGCTGATCAGCTCGACCAGGTGTTGGCGCCGGTATTCGATCGCAGGGCGCTGAAGACTGCCAAAGTGATTGCGAAGGGGCTGCCCGCTGGGCCTGGTGCCGCAGCCGGCCGGATGTATTTGAACGCGGATCGTGCCGCAGCGGCTGCAGGGAGGGGAGAGAAGGTGCTGCTCGTACGTAATGAGACTTCGCCCGAAGATCTGCGCGGGATGATAGCTGCCGAAGGTATTCTCACGGCGAAGGGTGGTGTTAGTTCGCACGCGGCACTCGTGGCGCGGCAGATGGGGAAGGTTTGCGTTTGTGGCGCAGCGGCGCTGCAGATTGATTACGCGGCAAAGACGATGACCGTGGATGGCGCGACTTATAAGGAAGGGGACTTTCTTTCGATCAACGGAACGGCGGGCGAGGTGTATCCGGGCCAGATCCCTACGGCGGCGGCGGAAATTGTTCAAGTACTGATTGAGAAATCTCTCGACGCCAGCAAGAGTCAGACGTATCAGAACTTCAAAAAGCTGATGGACTGGTGCTCGAAAGTAACGCGCCTTTCGGTCCGCACCAATGCAGACACTCCTGAGCAGACGGCTCACGCCCTCGCGTTCGGCGCCGTCGGCATAGGACTTTGCCGGACGGAGCATATGTTCTTTGAAGGCAATCGCATCGACGCGATGCGCGAGATGATTTTGGCGGACACCAAAGAACATAGGAAAGAAGCACTCGCCAAGATCCTGCCCTATCAGCGGGAAGATTTCATCGGCATGTTCAAGGAGTTAAAAGGATATCCGGCGACGATCCGTTTCCTTGATCCTCCACTGCATGAATTCCTGCCCCACGAGGGTTCCGAGCAGAACGGCCTGGCCAAGAAGATGGGGGTGGCAGTCGAAAAGATCCAACAGAGAGTTAAAGAATTACATGAATTTAACCCCATGCTAGGCTTCCGTGGCTGCCGCCTTGGCATTGTCTATTCTGAGATTTCCGAGATGCAGTCCCGAGCCATTTTCGAGGCTGCCGCAGAGGTTCAGAAGGCGGGGATCAAGGTTCACCCCGAAGTGATGATCCCGCTCGTTGGCTTTAAGAAGGAGTTGGACCTGCAAGTCGAGGTAGTCCATCGCATCGCAAACGAAGTTATGAAGGAGAAGGGTGTGAAACTGAATTACCTGGTCGGAACGATGATCGAAGTTCCTCGTGGCGCGCTCACCGCGGACGAGATCGCGCAGACCGCTGAGTTCTTCAGCTTCGGCACGAATGACTTGACGCAAACCTGCCTCGGCATGAGCCGCGACGACTCCGGTTCTTTTCTCGGGCCTTACCAGGAGTTGGAAATCGTCAAGAAGAATCCATTCGCTACCATAGACCAGGGGGGCGTTGGCCAATTGATCGAAATGGCTGTGGCGCGGGGGAATAAGACTCGTCCCGGAATCAAGCTAGGTATCTGCGGCGAACATGGTGGCGACCCGGAGAGCGTGAAGTTCTGCCATCGCGCCGGGCTGACGTATGTAAGTTGCTCGCCGTTCCGGGTACCGGTAGCACGACTTGCAGCAGCTCAAGCAATGGTTGAAGAAGAGCAAGCCAAGAAAAAGAAGGGGAAGTAGCAGAATAAATTCCTTACTACGTATCTAAAGTAATAGTTGAAGCCGTCGGCACACAGACATCTCAACAACGTTTGCGATTCCGGCGGCTTCTTTTTTCTAGGTCGGCATCTTGAAGAAGAAGTAGAGCCCTAGAAAAAGAAAAGTGATATCGGTGGACCAAGCCGCGAGAAACGGCGGCAACTGGCCAACGCCGCCCATCGCTTCCAGCAGGCGCGCCGCAGTCCAATAAACGATTCCGATCCCCACGCCGAGAGCGACTCCGCCTACTGCTCCGCGCGTCCCAACGAGCAACGCGAAGGGAATCGCTAGCAACATGCTGACGGGGGCGATCAGCGGGAATGCCAGCTTCACGTGCCACTGTACCGTCAAGTTGGCGACATCGAAGCCTGCGGTGTGCAGTTCTGCGATATACCGCCGCAGTGCTCCGAGGCTCATCTGAGAGGCCTGGCGCACCTCGCGATTGAAGTAGCTCGGAGGCTCCGAAAGCTCAGGCAGCGATGTCACGGGGAACCGCTCATAACGCGTGATGGTGCCGTCAGTGAAATCGCGGACCCAGCCGCCTTCGAGGACCCAAACCTTCTGCGAATCGGACCATGTCGCTCTCGTGGCAAAGACCCGTCTGCGCATCTGAAACGTTGCGGGGTCAAGTTCCACAACGCTGAGGCCTCCGAAAAGATTCTGCGTTGGGTCAAACAGGTCGTAATTGTAAATTTTTTCGTCGTTGCCAAAAATCCAGCGCTGCGGATGGGCATAGGTTTGCGGGGGACGGCCCTTGATCTGGTTGCGTAGTGCGTCCTGCCGCTGGTTGGCATAGGGAAGATAGGTCTCGTCCAACACGATCATAGTGGCAGCGAGAGTTAGCCCGGCGAAAAGCAGCGGGACCGCGAGCCGGTACAAGCTGATGCCACTCGCCTTGCACGCCACAATTTCGTTGTTCTTGCTCATAACGCCGAGCGTTACCAGAACCGCCACCAGCGCGCCCAGAGGCGCGAGGTTATAGATCAGGTAGGGCGTCAGGTAGCGGAAATAATCCACGACGATGAGAAATGGCACACGGTGCCGCGCGATGTCATCCAGCAACTCGAAAAACGTGAACGCCTCAAAAAGAAAAATAAAAGCCGCCATGAGTACAGAGAAATGAAAAAAGAAGCGGCGCACGAGGTAGATATCCATCAGCCGGGGAAAGCTGCCGCTGGATGGGACGCCGTTCTCATTTGGTTCTATTACGCCGTTAGGAATGTGAACTGCGGCTATGGCCGCCGCACGGACCCGCGCCTTCCTGCGACGCAGCAACCTGCCCCAGCTCCGGAATCGGACCATTGGATTCATCCAGCGGCTCTCCCCGCGGAACTGTTCCATGCGGGGAAGCAGCGCTAGCCCAAGTAGCGCCAGTAGAATGTCAGCCCCCCAGATGCCCACTGCCGGAGAGACATGGCCCTGACGCGCCAGGCCTGCGCCAATCACGGTGAGCAAGTAGTAGGAAGCAATGATAATTACGGCAAGCAGAGACCCGGCAGCGCGGCCGCCACGCCGGGGCTGCGCACCAAGTGGTACGGCAATCAAAGCGAACACGAGGCACGCCGCTGGAAAGGCCAGCCGTTTGTGCAATTCCACGCGAGCCTCACGCCAATTGGCGTCGTTAGCGCCAACAAGCTCGCGCAGGGGCCGTTCGGCGTTGCTGACCTGGCGGGGTTGCGCAGGCACAAGCCCGTTCACTTCAATCGGCCAATCACTCTGGCCAAAGGCCGTCACGGAGTAACGGTCAGGGTCTTCGCGAGAAAACTCGTGCGTAGTTCCACCCTTAAGATGAAGCTCCAGCTTGCCCTCTTTGGGTTCGGCAATTACAATCGCATTCTCCGCCAGGGTGAGTTGCGAGCCGTTCTCTCCTCCGGCCTCAGCGAGAAATACGCCGTGCCACTGCGTGCCGCTGGCAGACACGTCGTTGACGTAGAGGACGAGTTTGGGGAAGCGCTCGTCGAACACGCGGGGTTGCACCGCAAAGGAAATTTGTGAGGCGACCAGATCGGTCTCGAGGGTACGGTATTTGTGAATGGCCTTCGGTCCAAGCCAGAGCGTCATGCTAAGCGTTACGAGGGCGCCAGCCAAAGCAAGTACGCCGACGGGCAATAGAATCCGCCGGCGGCCGATGCCGAGCGCTGTCAGGGCAATGATCTCGCTGTCGGCGGACATGCGGCCAAGGCCGAGCAGCACGCCAATCAACACGGCCATGGGCAGCGTGAACGTCAAAACGCCGGGGAAAATGCAGAGAAAAAGCTCGAGAATCTGGGATCCCGAGCCGGTGTGACGGACAAACAGCTCCATCAATCGAACCAGTTGTGGCACGAAGAAAACGAACGTAAATACCGCGATTCCGAGGAGTGCGTGACGAAAAACTTCACGAACAATGTAGCGGTCCAGGATGCGCATGGCGCGAACCGTGAGTGTAACACGGCAGCGCAGCACTCACTCGAAAGAGAAACGCAATGAATCGCGTTCATGTCGTACTTTTGTGGCATATGCATCAGCCGCAGTACCGGGACCCGGAAACCGGCCGTTACGTATTAGCGTGGACGAGGCTCCACGCCCTCAAGGATTACTGGGGCATGGTGGCCATGCTCAAGGATTTCCCCAATTTTCACGCCACCTTTAACGTCGTGCCTTCGCTCGGAATGCAGCTCGAGGAATATGCGAGTGGAGAATTCAACGAGCCGTGGTTCTCCCTGGCTTTCAAGCCAGCCGATGACTTAACGCGTGAGGACAAAGCGGAGATTCTGGCCCGCTCGTTTCAAGTGAATCATGAACGGCTGATGTCGCGATGGCCTCGTTTCGTGGAGTTGCACGAGTGGGCTCAGCCCGCGGGCGGTGCACAGGCGCTTGTTTCCTTCACCCCTCGCGATTGGCGCGACGTTCAGCTTCTTTCCCAGTTGGCGTGGATGGAAGAATCCTGGTTTGAGAAAGATTCAGTCGTCAGCCGTCTCGCGAACAAAGGAAAAGAGTTCACGGAGAACGACAAAGCGGCCTTGAAGGCCAAGCAATTGGAACTGCTTGGTTTGGTTTTGCCCGAGTATCGCAAGGTGGCACAGACAGGCCAAATCGAACTGAGCACAACGCCGTTTTACCATCCCATCCTTCCGCTGATCTGCGACTCGGATATCGCTCGCGTGGCCAATCCCAGCACTCCTCTCCCGCGCCGCGCTTACCGGCGTCCTGAAGATGCGCGCGAGCAACTCCGCCGAGCCCGCGAATACCACGAACGCGTTTTTGGCTTGAAACCCGCCGGACTCTGGCCTTCGGAAGGTTCTGTCTCCGATCAGGCTCTGACCATCGCCGCAGAAGAGCGCTTCCAGTGGTTTGGCACCGATGAAGGAGTCTTGGGCAGAACGCTGAACGCCGGATTCTTTCGCGACGCGAAGGGCATTCCGGCCAACGCGGAGCGCCTTTATCAGCCGCTGCGCGTACAACTCGGCGGAAAGCCCATGACAGGCCTTTTCCGCGATCACCATCTTTCCGACCTTATCGGTTTTGTATATAGCCGCATGAACGGAAAAGATGCCGCAGCGGATTTGCACGGACGGCTTCGCGATCTGGGCGAACGCGTCCAGACATCACAACCTTTAACGATTTGCCTCTTCTTGGATGGGGAAAACGCCTGGGAATATTATCCGGGAAATGGCCGCGAGTTCCTGCGGGAGTTCTACGGCCGGATCCAGGGAGACCAGGATTTCCGTGCGCTGACAGCGAGCGAAGCCATTGCGGCGGCTGGCGAAATCCCAACGAACACCGGGATTTTCCCGGCATCCTGGATCAATGCGAATTTCGACGTTTGGATTGGCCACAGCGAAGACGTCGCCGCCTGGGAGGTCCTCTGGGACGCCCGCGAAGCCTATGGCCGCGCCGTGGAGGCACACAAGCAAGGCCGCGATGGCGCTCCAACAGAACTGGCTTTGAAAGAGGCGCAGGAGTCCTTGCTGGCAGCGGAGGGAAGCGATTGGTGCTGGTGGTATGGCCCGGAGCACAGCACCGCCAATGATGCGGAATTCGATGCTTTATATCGCAAGCATCTGACAGCAATCTACCTCGCGCTCGGCCAGGTGGCTCCTCAGGAGCTCGCCAAGCCCATCAAACGCCAGCCGGAACACGCTTTGCAGTTAGCTCCGACAGGCTTCCTGAAAATCACCGTGGACGGACGAGACACTTCCTACTTCGAATGGCTGGGTTCTGGCCTCTACTCGCCCGAGCGCCGCGGTGGCGCGATGCACGGCCGCACATTCTACCTTCATGAATTACGTTATGGTTTCGAAGAGGGCCGCTTTTGCGTTCGCGTGGACCCGTTCCTGGATCTTCTAGGAGAACTTGAAGATTCGGAATTCCGCATCACCATCGGCACCGCCGAGGAAATCAACATTGTAGTGAAGCTCGTCCGCGGCCACCTTCAGGAGTTCGGGGTGGAGATGGGGCAAGTCTGCCTTCTCAATCCCACGACCGTCGCGGAAGCCTCCTTCGACGGCATTCTCGAAGTCGCTATCCAGCGCAGCCAGCTTAATCTGAAGGGACAGACAAAGCTAAAGTTAGGCGTCGCTCTTTGGCATGGTGGTTTGCCTGTGGACGTCTTGCCGGCGGAAGGTTTTCTCGAAGTCAACCTCGGGGAAGAGAACTCTGCCTGGCCGCCGGAAGACCTCGCCTAGTCAACGCGAACGAATTCGTACACCTGCTACCTGACAACTGGCGCGTACTTTACGCTTGTCCACCTGCCTTTCCATCTTTCTCCTTGACAGGCTAGGAGAGTGGGCCTACATTCCTAGTTCATCTAGGAGAGTCGCGTACATGGACAAGCAACTCGATCTTCTGCAAGGCACTCTCGATATGCTGATTCTTAAAGCCGTGTCGCTAGGTCCCCTCCACGGCTACGGGATTCTTCTGCGCATTCAGCAAATCTCCAAGGACCGTCTGGAAATTCAGCAAGGCTCTCTTTATCCGGCGCTCTATCGCCTCGAGCATCAAGGCTGGATCGCCAGTGAGTGGGGCGAGTCGGAAAACAACCGTAAAGCGAAATACTACAAACTGACGGCAGCAGGGAAGCGCCGCCTGCAAGCCGAGACCGAAAACTGGAATCGTATGGCGGAGGTCATGGCGGGAATCCTGGGGACTAAGCCGGAGGAAATATGAGCCTCTGGAGCAGGTCTCGTTCTTGGGCGCGCGCGATATTTCGGCGCAACCGCATGGAATCCGAGATGGAAACGGAGCTTCGTTTCCACATCGACACCTTTGCGGAGCAATTGGTTCGCAGCGGCGTTTCGCGCGAGGAAGCCATGCGGCGGGCGCGCATTGAATTTGGCGGCATCGAACGAGCAAAAGAGGAAGGCAGGGAGGCGCGTGGCGTCAGCTTACTCGACCAATTGCTCCAGGATTTGCGCTTTGGCGCGCGAATGTTTCGAAAAAGCCCGGGGTTTACGGTAGTAGCCGTCCTCACGCTTGCTCTTGGCATCGGTGCGAACACCGCCATTTTTAGCGTTGTAAACGCCGTCCTCTTGAGCCCTTTGCCTTACGCCAACGCTCATCGTCTGGCGATGGTCAAAGAGATCTTGCCCAACATGAGCGCCGAGCCTTTCAACGTATCCGGGCCAGACATCGCCCAGATTCAGAAATTGAATCACGTCTTCGAGGATGTTGGCGGATTCCGCGTGTGGACTTATGAGCTTTCCGGAAAGGGTGAGCCGCAGCGAGTGACGGCCGATCGCATAAGCAGCAATCTTTTCGATGTGCTCGGCGTGCAACCGCTCGCAGGTCGTGTATTCGCGCCGCAGGAGGAGCCATTCGGCCATCAGGTCGTGATTCTTAGTTATGGATTGTGGCAACGCCAATTCGGCGGACAGCAAAATATTCTGGGCCAAACGATCGATCTGGACCGCAAGCCCTACACGATCGTGGGTGTAATGCGGCAAAGTTTCATCCTTCCGCTACCGGGAATGTTACAGGGCGTCTCGGCCGACCTCTGGGTCCCTCTGGGTTTATCCAAAGAAGAACTCGCGGACTTCGGTGACAATTTCTCTTACACAGTTGTGGGCAGGCTGAAACCAGGGATACAGCAAGGGCAAGTCAATGCGGACCTGCAACTTGTCGCTCAAGGCGTTCTGGAGACTTACAAACAATGGGCGCGCGAGGCCAACATGCCACTGGGCGATTTCCGGCTCGGCATGGCCTCAATGCCGCTCAGCAGTGAAGTCACCGGCCCGTTGAAGCCAATGCTGTTGATGTTGCTCGGGGCGGTGGGTTTCGTGCTGCTGATAGCGTGCGTGAACGTAGCAAACCTGCTGATGATGCGCTCGGTCGGGCGCCAAAAGGAGATGGCGGTCCGATTGGCCATTGGTGCGGGCAGACTGCGTTTGTTGCGCCAGTTTTTGGTAGAAGGGTTGTTGCTTGCGTTCGCGGGTGGAGCGCTTGGTTTAGGTATGGCGATATGGTTCAAGGACGCCTTAGTGTCCCGAATACCATCGAATATTCCACAGTTCCACGACATCGAACTTGATTGGGCCGTGCTGCTCTTCAACTTTGTGCTCGTTACGCTGGCGGGACTTACCTTCGGTACTTTGCCAGCTCTCTGGGCGTCGAAAACCGATTTTGGAGCTTTGCTACAGGAAAGCGGCAGGGGCAATTCGCAAGGTCCAGATCATCGGCGGCTGCGAGCGGCATTTGTGATTGTCGAGGTCGCCCTTTCCGTGATGTTGCTGGTGGGTGCGGGACTGCTGGTCCGCAGCTTCCAGCGAGTTTTAAGCACCAATCCGGGTTTCCGTCCAGAACATGTTTTGACCGCGTCGATCGATTTGCCTTCGGACGAATACTCGCAAGACGAGAAGGTGGCTTCTTTCTACAAACAATTGATGGATAAGCTGCTGCAGACTCCAGGAATTGCCGCCGCGGGAGGCTCGACAGATCTACCACTTCTTGGGGGTTGGACGCACGCGTTTACGGTTGAGGGTTACCAGCCGCCCCCGGGACCCGCCCTTAGCTTGTGCAATCATTCCGTCATCTTTGGAGACTATCTTCAGACAATGGGTATTCCGCTCCTTGGCGGAAGGTATTTCACCGAGCAGGACGGAGCGAAATCCACGCCTGTGCTCATAGTGAGCGAATCCTTATCCAGGAAATATTGGCCCGGTCAGAATCCATTGGGCAAACGCCTGAAATGGGGGCCTCCGGAATCGACAGATCCTTGGCTGACCGTGGTCGGCGTAGTAGGCGATGTAAAACAGGGCGCTCTCGAGACAGCGACGGATGCGCATACCTACGAAGCGTACGCCCAGCTCGGGGCGCCGCTCTCCCTTCGAATTGCGTTGCGCGGACAAGGAGATGCCGGAGCGCTTGCAGCCGACATTCGAGCCGCCACGCGGAGCCTGGACCCTCAACTTGCGCTCGGGAGCATTCGCACGATGGATCAAGTCATCAGGCGATCTACGGAAAGCCGTCGCTTTGTTTTGGCGCTCGTGGGATCCTTCGCGGCCTTGGCTCTTCTGCTGGCGGCTGTTGGCATCTATGCGGTGCTCGCCTACTCGGTGACCCGAAGAGCGCATGAGCTGGGCGTGCGAATGGCATTAGGTGCGCGGCGCGGCGACGTGCTTCGCCTGGTGTTATGTCACGGTTTGCGCGTAACGGCAGTCGGAATCGCTCTTGGTGTAATCGGGGCGCTTGCCTTGACCCGTCTTCTTCAAAGTTTGCTATTCGAAGTACGTCCCACCGATCCAGCTACTTTTGCAGTCGTGCTTTTGTTGATGGCCAGCGTTTCGCTTGCAGCATCGTATCTTCCCGCACGCCGCGCCATGCGAGTCGATCCTATGGTGGCGCTGAGGTACGAATGATGGCGTCCAACATCATGCCAATTTCGAGCGGCAAGGCGGAGGAAATATGACGATTTGGAGTCGGATTAGCTCATTGTGCCGCGCAATACTGCGTCGCTCCAAGATGGAAGATGAGATGGACGCGGAGCTTCGATTCCATGTCGAGGCGTTCGCAAATGATTTGGTTTGCGGAGGCGTTCCGAGGGAGGAAGCGATGCGACGTGCCCACATTGCGTTTGGCGGTGTTGAACGCATAAAGGAGGAGGGCCGGGAGGCGCGCGGTGTCAGACTCTTCGATGAATTTCTACAAGACCTGCGCTACGGCCAGAGAGTCCTGCGCAAAAATCCCGGATTTGCGATTGTGGCCGTACTTACCCTGGCGCTTGGTATCGGAGCCACGACGGCCATCTTCAGCGTCGTCAATGCTGTCCTTTTGCGGCCGCTGGCCATAGAAGATCCATCTCGCGTGGTGCTTCTGCAGGAACAGTGGAAAGGTTCGGGCGTAGATGTTTCCGTCGGGAATTTCAACGATATCAGGAAACTAAGCGCTTCTTATGTGGAGATGAGCTCCTCGAACAATGCCAGCTTTAATCTGGAAACTCAGGGCATTCCCGAGCGCGTGGACGGAGAAATCGCTACGTTCAATTACTTTACGACGTTCGGCGTGCAACCCATTGCTGGGCGCGTATTCACCGCCGATGAGGACAAACCCGGTCACGCGCCGGTCGTTGTCATCAGTGAGCGCTTCTGGAAAACCAGTCTTCACGCCGATGCGTCCGCCATTGGCAAGCCGATTCGCGTTAACGGCCTGCCGACTACTGTTGTCGGCGTGATGCCCAAGAGTTTCGATCCGCTGCTGAATAACAGCAACCTTTGGATTCCCGCGGCGTTCACTCCGGCGCAGCTTGCGGAGCACGACGACCACTACCTGAACGTAATGGCGCGGATGAAGCCGGGAGTCGCTATTGCACGGGCGCAATCCGAGCTCGACGTGATTGCTGAGCGGCTGCAGAAGCAGTATCCGCTTGACGACGCCGATCGTGGCTTTCGAATACAGCCGCTCGCAAGCGCGCTTCTGGGCGACCAAAGGCTGAGCCTCCGCATGATGCTCGCGGCGGTTGGGTTCCTGTTATTGATTGCCTGCGCGAACATCGCGAATCTTCAACTGGCTCGTTCGCGCACGCGCCAGAAGGAAATTGCTCTCCGTGCGGCGCTTGGCGCTGCGCCAAACCGTATCGTGCGGCAGCTTCTTGCAGAAAACCTCTGTCAACGCAAAGTAGAAATGTCCGGTTTTCTGCCATATTGAAATGTCCGCCAGGGATGGTTTGGGGGTGCAG
>Ga0209415_10011972_pt1 | contig 14523 bp, 12 predicted proteins | sample PeaSoiSIISIP2007_FD_187696 | JGI IMG/M metagenome (GOLD analysis project Ga0209415, IMG submission 187696) | Peat soil microbial communities from Weissenstadt, Germany - SII-SIP-2007 (SPAdes) (version 2) | ecosystem: Environmental > Terrestrial > Soil > Wetlands > Peat | place: Germany...
CAGAGCAACGGAAATGGCAAACACGCCGGAGGCCGACGTCACAAACCCAGGAAAGACCCGTTTGCGACCAGAGATCCACAGGATAAGGAAGAAAGGTATTGCCAACTGGAATTTGATGAGGGCCAGGCCCAGAGTGACGCCCGCACCCGTGTCCCTTCCCGTGGCAAGCTGCCAGAAGCAAACCGCAAACAGGAAGGCCAGCAGCACAGCATCCTGGCCCGTGAGCAGATCCATAAACACAGGAAACGTACCCAAAGCCAGAATACCGGTCGTCCAGAGAGGAAAGCTTTCTTTCCAGTACCTGCCGCGGACCACGATGAACGGAATTCCCGCGAGGAGCACGAGTTTGAGAGCGGTCCAGAGGAGCAGGGCTGTGACGAAAGGCCATCTGGCGAATATGGAAAAGAGTAAGGCTTCGAACGGGGTTCGAAGGTAAGGCAAAGGGCCTTGGCGAATTTTAACTTTGGCAGCAAATTCCTGCTGCACTCTCCACTGAGCGGCGAGACTATAAAGCTCTCGGCCCTCCCCTCTATGGACCAGCGTGCCGGCAGTATAAAAGGACGCAAAATCGCCATAGCCCTGCCGGATCTGAGCTCGCGTGTTCCACAACATGATGCCGTTGAGAACCGCCATCCAGAGGAACGCGGCGGCCAGCATCCAACTGCGCAGTTTTGGTGTGTCAGGCATGATTCGAATGGAACGCTTATTCTATCCACATTCTGTGTCAGGATGAGCCGCAGCGACAGCCGTGCAAAAGACCGCGTGCATTCTATAATCGCGACCACCATGCAACGAATTGTCCAATGGCTGCGCATGCCGCACATCGGGTTCGCAGTCATCCTGTGTTTTGGCCTGCTCGCGATGACGGCGCGCAACGCGGTCGATCCCGATCTCTGGTGGCATCTTCGCACTGGACAGTGGATCGTGGAGACCGGCCACGTGCCCCACTCCGATCCTTTTTCTTTCACTCGCGCCGGGCAGGCCTGGGTGTCGCATGAGTGGCTGTCGGAGGTAGTGTTTTACGAACTCTGGAAACACGGTGGTGCGGCGGCGCTCATCGTATTTTCCGCCATGGTTACCACCCTTGGCTTTATGCTGCTCTACTTCCGGTGTCTTCCGCGCGGAGGAAAGCAGCACTGGGCAGCCGCCGCAACTGCGCTGGGTGCTTTGGCGGCCGCTCCGTCCTGGGGCGTGCGGCCGCAGATGTTCACCTTCACGCTGGCCAGTTTGCTGCTCTGGCTTGTGGAACGTGGCGAGGACCGTCCCCGACTTCTGTTTTGGATACCGCCTCTCTTTCTCCTATGGCTAAATCTGCACGCCGGGTTCGCGCTCGGCCCTGCCCTGCTGTTGGCTTATGGTATCGGGCTGATCATGGAAACGGCCGCTGGCAACACGTCTTGGCACAACGTGCGCCCCATCATTCTGCGCGTGCTGCTGCTTCTGCTGGTTTGTTTGGCGCTCGTGCCTCTGAACCCCAGCGGCGCACATCTCTATCTTTATCCTCTCCAGACTTTACTTTCGTCCGGGATGCGATCGTTGATTGGCGAGTGGCGCTCACCGGATTTTCATGAAGGGCTCTATCGCCCGCTCTTCCTCGTATGGCTGCTGCTCTTAACCGCACTTGCAAGTTTTCGCTCGCGGCCCAGGGGACGTATGCTGGTACCCCTGCTCCTTGCCGCGTTCGCCGCTCTGGACGCCGCCCGCCACATTCCAATTTTCGTTTTGCTGGCGATACCGGTGATAGCCGCGGCGCTCCCCGTTGCTGCCGACAATCGCCCCCACGTCTCGAAAAGCGCGAGACGTGGGGCACCCATCGCCTTGCGGCACCGGCTGTTCTTCAACGCGGCCGTTCTCGTTCTGATGGCGGTGTTTGCGGCGGCTAGGTGGGACAGTCTGGTCCGCAACCAGAATGCCCGCGAAGCCGAGCAGTTTCCTCAGCAAGCCGTCGCCCTCTTGCACTCCGGCGACTATCCGCGGAACATCTTCGTTTTCTATGACTGGGGAGGCTATGCGATCTGGAAACTCTATCCTGAACATCGCGTATTTGTGGACGGCCGGGCCGACCTGTATGGCGACGATTTGCTGCGCCAGTCGATTCGCACCGTGATGGAACTCGGAAGCGGCTGGCGAAAGGTGCTCGACCATTGGAATGTGGACGCGGTACTCGTACCTCCTTCCTGCGCGGTGGCGCAAGCCCTGCTTCTCGATTCCAACTGGCATGAAGCGTTTAGCGACTCAAAAGCGATCATCCTGCTCCGGGCACCGCCCGCCCCTGAAAACCCGGGTATTTCCACAGACCCATCGTCAAAAGGGCAAGAAAGTGAAAAAATGTTTCCCAGAGCCGTCCGGAATCTGCGAAACTAGGGCGCATACTAGAAACTGGTTTACCCAGTTGGTTCCGGTTTGGATCTTGGAGCGTGCAGTTCAAAGGAGTTTAAAATGACAGATCTTTGCAAGCTTCTGTGGCGCAATGAAGGAGGGCAAGACATTGCAGAATACGCCGTGATGCTGGCGGTAATTCTGGTGATCGTAATCGGCACCGTGCGTCTGATTGGCAGCAACGCCAATAATGTGTTCTCGTCGGTAGCCAGTTCAGTCGGCAGCCAGTAGGCATCACGAGCACAGCAAGCAGGTCACGCGCGGCGAGAGCATATCGCCGCAGCAACGCACCAGTCCGGAGATGTTTTCCGGAAGGAGAGGAATGAATCGAAGCCGGCTGTTGATGATCGGAGGCTTGGCGCTGGCGATCGGCCTGCTCGTCAGCTATGCAGTCTATATGCAGATGCAGACTGCAGCGGGGAAGGCCACCACTGCGAATGGAGCGCCGGTCGTGGTTGCGGCCAACGATATTCTCGTTGGCACCAAATTGGCGGCGACCGATGTCACCACGATCACCATCCCGGCAACGGCTGTCCCCCCCGGGGCGTTCTCTACGCCGGCAAAGGTTCTGGGGCGGGGCGCAATTCTGCCGATGAACAAAGGCGAATTTATTCTGCCTAGCAAGCTGGCGGCGGTGAACGCCGGATCGGGCCTGCCATCGATGATTCCGCCGGGAATGCGCGCCGTATCGGTCCGTGTCAACGACGTGGTTTCGGTCGCAGGCTTCGTGCAACCGGGCACGCGTGTGGATGTCATGGCTACCGGGAATCAAGGCCCCGGCGGAACTCAAACCAGCACCGTCCTCGAGAATGTGCTGGTGCTCGCGGTGGGCAAGAGCCTGGACCGCACTTCCGCGGAGGCGCAAGTCGCCCCGGTGATTACGCTGCTGGTTTCTCCGGACGACGCGCAGAGGCTGGCGCTGGTTTCACAGGAAGGGCGGATTCAGCTGTCATTGCGTAATCCGCTGGACACAAAACAGGGAGGCATCGGCGCGACTCGAGCCAGTTCGCTGTATCCGGGCCAAAAGCCGGAGGTCAAGGAGTCCAAACCCAGGGTGCGCAAGGAAGTAGCGAAAGTTGCGCCGCCCGCGTCATACGAAGTGGAAATGATCCGTGGCAACAAACGGGAAGAAAAAAAGTTTGATACAACACCGCAGCAGTAGTTCGCGCAGGCTCATCTTCTTGATGTATATGCTGGTGCATCCTCGCAGAGGTCCGAATTGATTAAATCTCTTACGCTCGTCGCAACCGTTTTGCTTTTCGTTGCGACCACGATGTTCTCGCGCACGGTGGCTTACGACGGTGCTGCGTCTGCTGTACCGGCAGCGGCGCGGCCTTCTTCCGAGAACCCGAGTTCGCAGAATCAGGACTCTCAGAATCAGAGTTCTCCGAATCCGGACAACGCGACCCCCGCGCCGCCCTCAACCGCGAACACTTCCACGTCTGCTCAGAGCATGACTGCGGGCGCGGCTCCGCTGCGCGTGATGGTGGGTAAGTCTCTGCTGATTAACACGACCGAAAGACTGAAACGCGTCTCGGTTACCGACCCCTCGGTGGCAGATGCGCTGGTCGTCACACCCACGCAGGTTCTGGTCAACGGACTTTCTCCGGGTGAGGTTTCGCTGCTGATCTGGGACGAACTGGAGCGCTCGCGCAGCTTCGATCTTCGGGTGGATGTCGATATCACGGCAGCTTCCGAAGAAATGCATCGCCTGTTCCCGAACGAGGAAATCAGTGTGACGCCATCGCGGAGTGCGATTGTTCTCTCCGGTCACGTAACCACCGAAGACGTCGCCAAACATGCGGGAGCGCTGGCCTCGGCTTATTCCCACAATGTGGTGAACGTGCTGACGTTCGGCCCGGTCGGAGCCCAGGAAGTTTTGCTTGAGGTGAAATTTGCCGAGGTCGATCGCACGGCGATGAGCCAACTGGGTATCAATCTTTTCTCCACGGGCGCAGGGAACACGCCCGGGAGCATAACCACCGGCCAGTTCGGCGGTGTCACCGGGCTCGGAAGCATCAGCGATACGGGATCGCTGACCCCGTTCCCCACCACGGCGTCGGTAACGAACGCACTCAACCTGTTCTTCTTTAACCCTTCGGTCCATCTGGGTGCGGTGATTGAAGCCCTTAAGAACCAAAATCTCCTGGAGATTCTGGCGGAGCCCAACCTGATCGCGATCAACGGCAAGGAAGCCAGTTTCCTGGCCGGAGGAGAATTTCCCTTTCCGGTGGCGCAGCAAAACGCCAGCGGAATCGCCACCGTCACGATTCAGTTTCGCGAGTTTGGCGTGCGCCTGAAGTTCACGCCCGTGATTCAACCGAACGGCGCCATCCACCTGCACGTGGCTCCCGAGGTGAGCACCTTGGACTTCGCGGAGGCGGTCACGGTTTCGGGCACCACCATCCCCGCCATCAGCACCCGCAAGGCGGAGACTGAATTCGAGTTGCAAGATGGCCAGAGCTTCGTCATCGCCGGCCTGCTGGATAACCGAGTCACCAATATTGCCAACAAGATTCCAGGGCTGGGCGACATCCCGATCCTGGGTAATTTCTTCAGAAGCAAGAGCGTCCAGAAGAGCAATTCGGAATTGATGGTCTTGTGCACGGTGCACAGGGTTTCGCCCTCCGTCGAGGTGCCGAAAGGCCCGGCGATGCCGCTGCCGACTCTGGACAAGGGCAAGTTTGACGGGAAAAAAGGCAACTGAGTTAATTAGTCATTGAGTCATTGAAAATCGCGCTCGGGGCTATTAATGGTTCAATGATTCAATCTTTTTAGGGGTGGGGACCGAGTCATGCCGGAATTGTCAGTAGCTGTGTTCGCCACGGACAATGACCAGCGCGCGGTGCTGCAGGTTCTGGTGGATGGCACCAGCGTGGCTCATACCGTGTGCAGCCATCCCACCTTGCCTCTGACCGCGAACGACCCGGTCATCCGTAAAACTCAAGCTCTCGTCCCCGACGTGGTTCTGGTGGATATCGCCGCGGAGGGCACCACCGCTGCGCTGCGGGCCATCGAATTGCTCCACCAGGAACTTCCCGACTCTGCCGTGTTTGCCGTCGGCCCCATGACACAACCGCAGTTGATAGTCAGCACGATGCGGGCGGGAGTGCGCGAATACATTGAGCGCCCCACCAACACGACCGATCTGCTGGAAGCCTTTGTCCGCCTGACCGCGACTCGCCGCAAACCCGGACGCGAATCTTCCCGGGGAAAGGTGTTCACGGTGGTAAATGCGAAAGGCGGCAGCGGCGCCACCACCGTCGCCGTGAATCTCGCTCTGGCGTTGCAGTCGATTCATCACAGCACGGCACTGATCGACCTGGCTCCCCTCGGTCACTGCGCATTGCATCTCAATCTCAAGCCGGCATTCACAGTGTCGGACGCGATCACGAATCTGCACCGTCTGGATGCGTCGCTGCTCGACAGCTTCATGGCGCGTCACGATCGCGGCTTGCAAGTGTTGGCCGGCCCTGTGATCCCCACGGCCATTGAACCCTCGGCCTCCGACTTTGCCCGCTTGTTTGACACTATTGCTGGCCTCTTTCACTACATTGTGATTGACGCTTCTTCGCGGCTCGACAGCGCGACTCGCCTGGTGAGCAACCTCTCGGAGAAGATTCTGCTCGTCGCCCACGCCGATGTCGCTTCCCTGTGGAGCGCGGGTAGAGTGGCCCAGTATCTCGGCGAGAGCGGCTCGCGCGACCGGTTTGGACTGGTGTTGAACCGCTATCGTAAGGTGGCAGGCTTCAATGAGGCGGAGACCGAGGCGGCCATTGGAGCGCCCGTGCTCTGGCGGATTCCGAATCAGTACTTCGCCGTCTCGTCCGCGATCGATCGCGGCGTTCCCCTGATGCAGCAGGGAAACACGGAAATTGCCCGCTCCATTTCAGGGCTGGCGGAATTCTTGACCAAGGACGATTTGGAGCTAAAGCGCACGGCGTGGTCGTTATTTAAGACGGTGTAGAAGCGGCTCTTGGCTCTTAGCCTTTAGCTTTTGGCCAAAAGCCAAGAGCTAAAAGCCAAGAGCATGGTTTGAAACTATGGCCAATTTGCAAGCCTTCGAACGGAGCGAGTACCAACAGGTTAAGGCAGACCTGCATCGCAAGATCCTCGATCGCCTCGACCTGGAGAAACTCGGCCGCACCACCGGAGATTCGGCGCGCGAAGAAGTTCTCATCCTGATCCGCAGTTCGGTGAACAGCGAGGCGGTTCCGCTCAGCTTTGCCGAGCGCGAGCAGTTGTCGCGCGAGATCCTCGACGAGATTTTTGGCTTGGGCCCGCTCGAACCGCTGCTGAAAGATCCCACCATTTCCGACATTCTGGTCAACCGCTTCGACCGTGTCTATGTCGAACGCTCCGGCAAACTGGAAATTACCGGCTTGTCGTTCAAAGACAACCAGCACTTGATGCAGATCATCGACCGCATCGTGTCGCGCATTGGGCGGCGCGTCGATGAATCTTCGCCCATGGTGGATGCGCGCCTGCAGGATGGCTCGCGCGTCAACGCCATCATTCCGCCGCTGGCGCTCGACGGAGCGTGCCTCTCGATTCGCCGCTTTGGCCGCGATCCCATCACCGCGCGCAACATGCTCGACAACAAGACCCTCACCGAACCCATGCTGGAATTGCTTTCGGCGGTGGTCAAGGGACGCCTCAACGTGATCATTTCCGGAGGAACAGGCGCCGGCAAGACAACAGTTCTCAACGTTCTTTCCGGATACATCCCCAACTCCGAGCGCATCGTAACCATCGAAGACGCGGCCGAATTACAGCTCAAGCAGGAACATGTGGTTCGTCTCGAAACTCGACCTCCCAACATCGAAGGCAAGGGCTCGGTGCGCATGCGCCAGCTCGTCATCAACAGCCTGCGTATGCGTCCCGACCGCATTGTGGTGGGCGAGGTGCGCGGTGAGGAAGCGTTCGACATGCTGCAGGCCATGAATACTGGCCACGAGGGTTCGCTCACTACTGTCCACGCCAACTCGCCGCGCGACGCCCTGGCTCGTATTGAAAACATGGTGTCGATGGCCAACCTGAATATTCCCGAGCGCGCCATTCGCCATCAAATCGCGAGCGCAGTCCACGCTGTCGTCCAGGTGGCACGCCTCTCCGACGGTTCGCGCAAGGTGATCACGGTTTCCGAGGTCACGGGAATGGAAGGCGACATGATTGCTCTGAGCGACATTTTCGTTTTTGAACGCAGTGGCATCGACGAAAGTGGCAAGGTGCGCGGCGTCTTCCATTCCACCGGCCGGCCACCGCATTTCGCCGAACGTCTTGCCACCGCCGGTTGCCGACTGAGCCCAGAGCTTTTCGAGTCCCGGATGGAGGTATAGAGGATGCCGCAACTCCTTATCGCCTTTCTGGTATTCATCGTGGTCAGCCTGGCCGTCTTTGCCGGCATGTCATTGTTTGATCAGCGCAAGGCACAGGCCCGCGTTCTGCGCGATCGCCTCTCCGCGGTGAAGGAGCCGGTCGAACAAACCTTGCCCGACGCGGCTCTTCTGCGCGACGAGGTGCTGAGCCGCATTCCCGCTTTCGATACCTGGCTGCGCCGCTCCGAGCGAGTCTCGGTTTTGCAGAAAATGCTGGCCCAGGGAAGCGTGGATGTCCGCGCCGGAAACTTTCTCATGCTGTGTGCGATTTCAGCCGTAGCCTTGGGCCTGGTCGCTTACATCGCGGGCGGCAACCTGCTGTTCGGCTGGGCCGGCGCCATGCTCGGCTTTTTTGTTCCCTACGCCTACGCCTCGCATCGGCGGACCAAGCGCTTCGCCAAATTTGAAGAGAAGTTTCCCGAGGCCATCGACACGCTGGCCCGCGCCGTGCGCGCCGGACATGCCTTTACCACCGCCCTCGAAATGATTGCCAATGAAGTCTCCGAACCGGTGGCCGGAGAATTCCGCCAGCTCTATGAAGAACAGAAATTTGGACTCCCGGTGCGCGATGCCTTGCTCAATCTGGCCGACCGCATTCCGCTGGTCGACGTCAAGTTCTTCGTGACCGCGGTGATGTTGCAGCGCGAAACCGGCGGCAATCTGGCCGAGATTCTCGACAACCTGTCCTACGTCATTCGCGAACGCTTCAAGATTTTGCGCCAGGTGCGCGTCCATACTGCCCAGGGACGCCTCACCATGGTCCTGCTCATGGCGCTGCCGCCAACCATTGTGCTGATCATGATGACCATCAACCGCGGCTTCATTCAACCGTTGTTCACCGACCCCCTGGGACACGCCTTGATCGTCGGCGGCATCACGTTACAGACCATCGGCTACTTTTTCATTCGCAGAATTATCAGGATACAGGTTTGAGGAACAAAGTTTAATCATGCCGCAGGCGCTGCTACTCGCAATCATCGTCTTCGTCACCATCGTGGTAATCGTGTTCGCCTTTGGCGCGGCCACGATGATGCCGTCGTCGGTGCTCGGATCGCGTCTGCGCGAAATCGGCTGGCAACGGCCCAAAGCCGAGGCCAAACCTGCCATCCGCGAACGCATGCAGCAGGCCCTCGATCCGCTGAGCCGCGCCTTGCCGCTTTCGTCGACGGACGTTTCGCAGACGCGGCTCTGGTTGATTCAGGCGGGATACCGCAACGCTCAGCATGTGACCATTTACCGGGGTTTGCGTGTTCTGTTCGCCGCCATCGGCTTCGTCTCGGCTTTTGTCTTCACCGGATTCGATTCGCCCCTGCTGCTTGTGGGTTTGACCGCGTTCGGCTTTTTCATCCCGCGATTCATGCTGAAAAAGAAGCTCCAGGAACGGCAGCGCCGGATTCGCCTCGGCCTTCCCGATGGATTGGATTTGACCGTCATCTGCGTGGAAGCCGGGCTGTCTCTCGATCAGGCGATGATGCGAGTCGGCGAAGACCTGCGCACCGCTCATCCCGAACTGAGCACCGAATTCCATCTCTTCGACCTCGAAACTCGCGCCGGCAAACCGCGCGTCGAGGCGCTCCGCAATCTGGCCGAGCGCACCGGCGTCGATGACATTCGCTCGCTGGTCGCAACCCTGATTCAGACCGACCGCTTTGGAACCAGCGTGGCCCAGGCCTTGCGCGTCCATTCCGATTCCCTGCGCACCGAACGCCGCCAGCGCGCCGAAGAACAGGCCGCCAAGACGACCGTCAAGATGATTATTCCCCTCGTCCTGTTTGTCATGCCCTCCCTGATTTTCGTCACCGTCGGGCCAGCCATAATTCAGTTGATGCATGTGTTCATGCCGGTTGCCGGGGGGAAACGGTAAGGACAATTTGTAATTGGCAATTTGTAATTTGTAACTTAAAACCGGCCGGTCGACTTTCGTTCTTAAATTACAAATTACAAATCACCAATTACAAATTCTCGGAGTTATGATGTCCCCGCGCGGGCCGAAGGGATACGCTTTCAACCGCACCCGCACCACCTATCTCGCAACCGATCTTGTGATCGCGCGCACCCACTGGTCCCGCTTTCGCGGTCTCATGGCTACCGACTCGTCCCGTTTTTCGCGCGGCCAGGGACTGTGGATTAACCCTTCCCACGGCATCCACACGTTCGCCATGCGTTTTCCGATCGACGCCGTCTACCTTGACCGGGAACGAATTGTCATCCACATTGAAGAGGATCTGAAGCCCTGGCGCATGGCCGCCGTGCGCGTCGCCGCCGCTTCCGTGCTGGAGCTTCCGACGGGCACGATCCGCGAGTCCCTGACCGCGCTCGGCGACCAGGTGGATATTTTTCTCGAAGACCCGATCCATACTGAGGCGGCATAAATTACCGAGGTCATAGGCACTGGGGCTACATCGGCATAGCCTGCGTTGCAGCGACTAGAATGGAGAGTGGGGTATGCCTGCGTAGGGGCAGACGCCCCGTCTGCCCAGCGGAGCGGCGCTCCGCAACTGCGGTGGACAGCGGCCAATTGTGGGAGCGCTTTAGCGATCGTTGAGTCTGATGAACACTGAAACTACCAACGTCGATACCATTCCGGAAACTGACACGCAGTGGCCCGAGCCACCGCGTCTGCTCGTGGAATGGTCGTCGCGATGGGAAGAGTTCAAGTTGGCTTTTGGACCAGCGCTCACCCGTCCTCCGAAGCGCCTGGCCGGAGAAGCGCCGGTTGGCATGTTTCCGTATCGCGGCATGCTCGTCAGTTGGCTACTCGAATGCCTGCTGCTGCTCGCGATCATCGTGCTCCCCGAACGCTTTGTAAGTCTTCAGATCCCTCTTCCTCCAACGCGCCCGCAATGGGACGTGATTTATTACTCCGGCGACGAACTGCCGCAAACGCAGGACCGTGGTGGCGCCCAGGCTGGCAAGACCGGACGCGCCGGCGGCCAGCACGCTCACCATCGCACTCAGACCATTCGCGTAGCACGCGGCGACAAGCCTGTTGAGAAAGTGGTGGACGCTCCCAAGATAAATCTGCCGCATTCCGATTCCGCGGTTGCCAATCTGCTCGCTTTCAAGCCGCTTCCCGGACCGCCGCCCGCCGAAGGCTTGCGTTCCTCGCTCGTCGCGCCAACTTTGCCTGCAACTAGCGTCGTGCCGCCTTCGCCAGAATTGAATGCATCGCCGAATCGCACGGCAAACGGACTGACTGCCAACGTCGTCGCGCCCGCGCCTGAAGTTTCCCACGCCAGCCGCACATCGCCGACCTTGAATGCTGCCGTCGTTAACCCGACGATCGTTCCGCCCGCTCCGAATGTCTCGCGCGACAAGATGCGAAGCGCAACTCCGCTTGCGCCGACCGTCATCGCACCGGCTCCAAAAACTACGCAGAGCGATTTAGCGAGTTCCCGCGTCCCGTTGTCGCAGACCGTCGACGTGATTGCGCCGCCAGTTTCAGCGCCGGCGCGCGAGGTCTCGTCAACACCGAAGCTGACGCTGCCTGCTCCGGCCGTGGTTGCGCCGCCGCCGTCGCAAGTGAGCCGCGATCTCAACAGTTGGGGAAGCTCCGCCACGGGCGACTTGCGCACCAAGCCCGTGCCTCCGCCACCGAGCGCGTCCGGCGGAGGCTCGCTGGCAAGATCAGGCACTGGCACGCTGGGAACGCAAGTTGTGCCGCCTCCGGCCAGCATCGATGGAACTGGCTCTCAGAAAGGCGGTTCCCAAGGCAGCGGCGGCCGCTCCGGTCCATCCGCGGGCGCGCTCCTCGGCGACGCCACCGTCGTACCGCCTCCGCCAGGCTTGGGCGGCGGCAAAGCTCTTTCTGGCAGCGGACGCGGCAACAAGGGCACTGGCGCCGGAGGCCCGCTGGACCTCGGTTCGTCGGTAGCTCCGCCCAATAGCGCGGGAGGCAATGCGCCCGGCAGCGGCGTGGTTATCTCCAGCCAACCGGGCAAACAAGTTGGAGTACCGAACTCAACTGGGGGCGGGGCGCTCGCCATGTCGCCCAGCGGTACGGCCAAGAGTGGAGTCGGCGGCAGCGGAGGGGGAGCAGGCATCGGCAAAGGCAATGGCCCGGGTAGCGGGTTGCAAGGAGAAGGTTCAGGCGCGGGCCGGGAAGGCACAGGGCGCGGCTCCGATCCGAATGCCCGCGGAGGAATCTCGCCGAATCCCGGCCCCGGTGGCGCGGGAAGCGGCACCAGCGGCGCGCCCGCCGTGCCCGGCGTTTCGGTCGAGGGCGGAACCACTACCATCACGCTGCCCAGTTTCGGATCAGCGGGCGGCGAAGCGCCAACGAACGGCCCCGGCCGGTCCTCCACCAACCCTCGCGGAGGGGTCAGTTATACGGTGAAGGCCACTTCAAGCTCGGGCGGAGTTTTTAATCGCTATGGCCAGTTGAAGGGCGACAATTATTCCATCTACATCGATACCTCGCTCGGAACTGCCGTGATGCAGTACGCCGATGCCAGTTCCGCCGCGCACCCTTACTCCGGAGATCTCACGAAACCTGAGCCCATACGCGATGACCTGCCTCAGGGGCTGCGTCCAACTTACGTAGTGTTCGCCTGCATACTGGACCGATCAGGGAATCTTAAAAATGTGAAAGTGCTTGAGCCTGGCGCCGCTGAAACTACTTCCAAGATTCTGGCGGCCCTGCACAATTGGAAATTCCGCCCAGCCTATCGGGGAGATGAGCCGGTGGAAGTCAACGCATTTTTGGGATTTGGGATCGATACGCGGTAAAACCGTTGCGGACGCTATCGCCTTGCATCGCGGAGGGCCATTACTACCAGACCAAAACTGACCAATAGCAGGAAGCCTATCGATAAAATGTAATAAACAACCCTTATCTTCGGCCATAACCAAGTCGGCCATTTGTTTGCCAGTTTATCCGTCCAGGTGTCGTCAAGACGGAGAGGCAGGGCAGCCTCGTCCGATCCGCTTTGCCAGTGCGCCGCGATCCAGGTTGCACGAAGATTGGACAGAAGAAGAGCAGTTATTATTGACCGCAACACAATACTCCCTGGTGATGCCAACAACAATTTGAAGGACGTCAGCAGATCAATGACGTAATACGCCAGGACAATCGTGGCTGCAAAGCGGCTATGCTCTCTGACACCAACTCCCCCAAGATGGAACAACAGAAACACCGCCGTTGCCAAAATCGGATGGCCCGCTGCAAACAAGACAACAAATGACACTGCCGCGACCACAGTGCATACCCAGTACCCTTGGACTGCGAGATAGTCAACATCGACGCCACTTTCAATAGAAGGCCAAAAGAGGCTCTTGAGGCGACCTTCGCTGCGCGCAGTAGAATCGGATATCCCGAGGGTTTGCATGCCCAGGATTAGACCCGACTCTTCCTTTACTGTCCAGCGGAAATTCTGGAGACAACCGAATGTGACTTTCGATACGTCAGGATCCTCCGTAGATCACCGAAACGCTGGCTAGTCCTTTAGTCTGAATCTGGCTGGTACCGATGAAAACACGGAACCGATACGCGATGGTGTTCCTGATCAGCCTGGCTATTCTCGTGGTCGGTATCTCGACTGCGCCAATGATGTTTGACGAGCCGGCCTACGTCGGCGCGGCCCGCAACTTCATCGCGGGAACGCCATCCACCCAACCCACGCACCCGCCCCTGGCAAAATATTTCATCGCATTGTCAATCAAGAGCTTTGGCGACTGTGCCTTCGGATGGCGCTTCCCATCGGCCATGGCTGGAGCATTGCTGGCGTTATCGGTCTTTGGTTTGACCTTCAAGCTGACCGGCAACTTGCATACCTCGTACGTGGCGTGGGTACTGATGGTTGCCAACGGCTTTTGGTTTGTGATGAGCCGCGTCGCCATGCTGTCAATCTTTGAGCTCGCGTTTGAGGCAGCGGGCGTGTGGGCGTTCGTGGTTGCTGTGCAGCAGAAAGAGAAAACCCTGCGCTGGCTGGCGTGCAGTGGTGCGCTATTTGGTCTCTCCATTGGCTGCCGGTGGTGCGGAATAGTTGGTTTAGGGGTGTGCGGTGCCTACGCCCTGCTTCACTACAGGCCTTTTGTAAAAAATGTAGCGGTGATGACCGGAGCTGCCATCTCGGTGTACGCCACCAGTTGGGTTCCGCTCCTTGTACGAGAGCACCGGACAGCCCGCTACCTGCTCACGGCAAACACATTCATCTACCAGTTCCAGAGGCACGCCGAAGGTGACCCGCGGCTGGGAGAGATGTGGTGGTCATGGATATTCAGGTTCCAACCGCAGCCAGCCCTGGCGGATCTCATCGGGAACCCAGTCGTTGGAGTATTGGGGCTGGCGGCGGTAGTTCTGCTGCTCTGGCAGAGAAAGCCATTGTTGCCCGCTCTGTACATTGCTCATGTGCTGCAATGGGCAATCGGCCTCAGACCTCTGACGTACTATTACTACTACTTCGAAGCGTTCACCTGGCTCACCGTCGCTCTGGCCGTAGCGCTGCAGGGCGCAGAGGTACGGCGGGTGCGGTTGGACGTTGTGACGGCAGCGTGCGCAGCCGCAGTGTTTGTCCACTCGTACCTGATGTGAAGGATACGGCCCGTTGCAACGGCTGAATGTGCTGAGCTGCTTGCCTTGCACGTGCCGCCAGGTTGGGGTTTCCTCTCAGTATCCTTTTCGTTTATCCACCACTGCCAGCAGCGGTTGGCCTTTCAGGTAGCGGCGCAGGTTTTCCGAGAACAGCGCATAATGCCGCTCCCATAACTTGTCGGTCAGCGCCGCCGTGTGCGGAGTGATCAGCAGATTGGGCACGTCCCACAGCGG
>Ga0209415_10011974_pt1 | contig 14523 bp, 12 predicted proteins | sample PeaSoiSIISIP2007_FD_187696 | JGI IMG/M metagenome (GOLD analysis project Ga0209415, IMG submission 187696) | Peat soil microbial communities from Weissenstadt, Germany - SII-SIP-2007 (SPAdes) (version 2) | ecosystem: Environmental > Terrestrial > Soil > Wetlands > Peat | place: Germany...
AGACAACGTGGATATGAAGGTCAATCCGCCCTACACGGTAGCTCTCGCCGATGGAACGCCCATCATAAAGAGCCTTGAGACCCTTCTGAGCGGCGTTGAACGAATATTTAACGAGTTCAAACCGCTTCTCAAGCGCGATTAGGTCCACCGGCCTGTCAGTTGTCAATTCTACGTTCATTCTGCTTTCCCGTCAACTTCGGGATAATCGCCTCCGGGAGAGGGATAGGGTGAGGGCGTTTCCACCACTCGCGCTCGCATGGACTGTCGACCGGCGCGGTGTTGGAGGAAATTCGCAGAGCCGTGGGTGTTGAGGTGAAGACGCCCTCACCCTGGCCCTCTCCCGGAGGGAGAGGGAACCAGAACGGAGGGATGGCTGTCGCCTTTGGTGGAAGTCAGGTCAGCGCAGGTTTCAGTCGCGAAGCTAGTCGATCTTACCGCGAGCCTCGATAGCTCGATCGAACGGCGCGCCGTCGTCACCGTTTGCTGAAGCTGGGCCGTTCGCTGAAGCTGGGCCGTTCGGCGAAGGCTGATCGACTTGCGAGGGCGCGCGCGCCGGCTGGTTCGACGCCGGTGCCGCGTTGCCGGTCAGTTCGCCGATTAGCTGGATCAGGGCCGACTTCTTCACCGGCTTGTTCAGATGCGTGGTGCAGCCGGCCTCCAGCGTGTTGCGGACATCCTCTTCGAGCGCGGAGGCGGTCAGCGCCATGATCGGCGTCGCGGCGCGGTTCTGCTCGCGTTCCCACGATCTGATCCTGCGCGTCGCCGTGTAGCCGTCCGTCACCGGCATCTGCATGTCCATCAGGACCAGGTCGTAGCTGGATCGCATGAACTTCTCCACCGCAACTTCGCCGTTGTCGGCCTCGTCCAAGTCATAGGGGAAGTTTTTCAGGTAGGCCCGAATCAGCATCCGGTTGTCGGGAGAATCTTCCACCAGCAGCAGCCGCAGCGGGCGGTGATCGGCTTCGACGATCCGCTTGACCTCCGATCGGGGGCCTTGATCCAGGCTTTCCCGGTTTTCGCGGGCCGCGACCAGCGCCTGCGTCAGCTCGTACCGCTTCACCGGCTTGACGAGATAGTGGAGCCCCATCTTGCGCACTCGCGCCAGCTTCGGGTTCAAGTTCTCGGACGTAAGCATCATGATGATCGAGTGCGCGCGGATGCTCCGTCGCCGCAGGCGCTTGGCCAACTCGAAGCCGTCCATCTCCGGCATCGAGCAATCGATCAACGCGACTTCGTACGGTAGGGCCGCATCAAATGCGCGTCTGCTCCGCGACAGCGCGTCCTTTGCCCGGGCGGATTCGGCGACCGCGGCGTCCCACGAAACCAGGGTCTCGGCCAGCGCTGAACGGCTGGCGGTGTTGTCATCGACTACCAGCACGCGCAGCCTGCCGAGCGCGGGCGCATCGAGTTCGAAAATTTCCGGCTTCTGGGCGCGCTTGAATCGCGCTGTAAACAGGAAAGTGCTGCCGCGATTCACTTCACTTTCAGCCCGGATTTCGCCGCGCATCAAATCGACCAGCCGCCGCGCGATCGTAAGTCCAAGCCCGCTTCCGCCATAGCGGCGCGTCACCGAGGAATCGGCCTGGGTGAAGCTCTCGAAGATCGTCTCGAGCTGCTCGGCGGGTATTCCGATCCCGGTGTCGCGCACGGTGAAGCAGAGCGCCAATCTGGCCTCGGCGTCGCCGGCGCTTTCCGGGCCGGGCGCATTCTCGACCGTCAGCACGACTTCACCGCTTTCCGTGAACTTGATCGCGTTGCCGATAAGATTGATCAGCACCTGGCGGAGCCTGAGCGGGTCGCCGATCAGGCGCTGCGGGACGTCGGGCAGAATCCGCGTCGCGAGCTCGAGTCCCTTTTCGTGCGCCCGCATGCTCAGGGTTTCGGCCACCCGCTCGATCAGCGGATGGAGGTCGAACTCGGTTTCCTCCAGATAGAGTCTTCCGCTCTCGACCTTGGCCAAATCCAGAATGCCGTTGATGAGGTCCAACAGCGCATTGCCGTTGCTGACCATGGTCTCGGTGAAAGTGCGCTGCTCGGAAGTGAGCGAGGTTTCAGCGAGCAGGTCGGCCATGCCGAGAATTGCATTCATAGGGGTGCGGATCTCATGCGACATGCTCGACAGGAACTCCGACTTGGCCCGCGAGGCGGCGAGCGCGGCCTCGCGCGCGGCGATCAGTTCGCGCTCGGTGCGCTTGAGCCGGCTGATGTCGCTGCTGAAGGTTACCGCACAGGGCTCGCCGTCGAGCTCGACGACCGCGCCGGAGACCCGGCACGGATGCACGCTGCCGTCCTTCAACCTGAAGCCGGCCTCCAGATTATGAACCAGTCCGCGCTCGATGAGCTGCCGGCTGAAATCCATGAACTCGCGCCGGTCCGCCCACATCGCCAGCGTATCGGCCGGCTTGCGCATCATTTCTTCGCGCGTATAGCCCGACCGGGTGAACTGCGCATTCATTTCGATATAGCGGCCGTCGCGCAGGCTGTTGATGCAGATGGTGTCAGGGCAGGCCTCGAAAATCTTGCGCAGCTTGGTCTCGGTATTTTCCAGCCTGCGGCAGGTGTCCATGAGCTTGAGGCGCCATTGCGCCCAAAGCCGATTGCTCGCCAACGCGATTGCCCCGATCACAATCGTCGCCATCCAGAGCGTACCGGTCTGAGCGGTCGCCGGCCTGACCAATGCAGTGTCAATCGCTCCTGCGATAAGGAATCCGGCGGTCAAGGTTGCCTGCCAGCGGACTTCCCATGGCACCAAAGCGCAAGTCGCGCTCAACAGCACCATGATCGTTATGAAGAGCCGCAACTGTACTCCAAGCAGGATGCAGCCCGCAGTGGCTATTCCGATTAGTGACAGGCAAAAACCCAGCGCGATTATCTTCCAGAAACGGGGGAACCGGGAATCGAACGTTAGCGCGCCGGCCACGAATGAGACGGCGAGCGCCATCAGGTCGTAAGGCAGAATCAGGTGTGCTCTTTGGGGATCCAGGAATGCCGACCGCACAATATCGCCCAGCACCGCGGCGACGGCGAGTATGAAACCGACCCGGAGCAGATGAAGGATCCACCGCGGGTCGAGCGATTCGCCACTGTAGGATGAAAGATCGCGGTCCGGCACGACGTTCCCGACGGCTCCGGCGCGGAACACTTCGCCGAAATGTCCGCCAAGATGTGCAAAGGCCGGCGCTGGGCGCACCGACCTCTTTTCATCAGCCTTGAGCACTCCCCCGAATCCCTCGGATGAAACAGAGGGCAAAAACGATGCCGCCGCGCTCGGCACGCCCCGGCGACTTGGCGTCGGCTGGCGTCAGCGATCGGGCTGCAAAATCGCGCTGGACCACATGGGCCGGCTATCTGTAGCAGGCGGGCGACAACTGCGTGTTGCGGGCCGGATACGACCAGTTTTCGCGCGCATGGCCTGCCACTCGGGTCCGGGCTCGCGCAGCGTTACTCGTAGGACCCGGAGCCTGGGCGCTGGGAACCACCCAGGTTGAAGTCGATGACCTTCACCTTGCCGAGGAAGGTGCTTGGCAATGCGAACCGCGTCATGTCGGTGAAGGCGTGCGGACAAACGCTGGGACCGGCGGAAAGCGTCCAATCGAGCATCTCCGCGCCCGATCCGTTGCCGAAAATAGAATACTTACTCGAGGATGCCTTGGTATTTAGATTGTAGCTGCAAAATGCGGCGACCTGAGTAATCCCGGTTACCCAGAGCGACCCTTCAGAGTATTGGCCGTTTCCGTCCGGAGCAAGAAAGCCGCCGGCGTAGACGTTGCCATTGCTCATTTCGACGGTCTTGCGCCCGCTGAAATTGAAATCGTAAGACTCCGAAACCACCGCCGTAGAGACCTGTGCGGTGGGTGAACTTTGAGCAGCCGGCGATCCCTGCGAGGCCGGCGACTTAGGGGGCGAGTGCGAGCTCTCCGCATCGGGAGTGCTATTCCCGAGCGGCAAGCGCCACTCGGGTCCGGGGGATCGCGGAATCATCGCAATCCGATCGGCGGTCTGCTTCGCGTCGGCGGTTTGCTTCGCGGCTGCGAGCGAATTCTTATCCGCGCGCGGCTTTTGAACCTCCACCGAGGTCAGCGCCGGCGGCAACCGTTTGGCACTCGCCGATTGCTGAGCGCGCGCAGGGATCTGAGGCGCGGCCGAACTCGGGGCCACCGCCGATCTTCGAGGCGCAGCCGATTCCTCGCTGCCCGATGAGTCCTGGTCGTCGGACTCATCGCGGTCATCCGCAGCGGTTGAACCGTCCTGCAAGTTCTGCGACTTCGAAGCGATCGGCGGCCCCAGCAACGCGGGCGTGTGCGCAATCGGTGCCTGCTGTGCATGCGCCGAGATTGGCGCTGCCGTCAAGCTGCTCACGATGGTTGATTTTGGCGGCGCGGGCGCGCGCTCAGTCTTTGATGATTCAGGCCCTGACGAGTCGGGCCCGCTGGATTCATCGCGATCGTCCGGGGAGCCGAACGAATCCAGCGAGCCCGGCGGAGAATCGAGATCGTCGCGTGACTCGTGAATCAGCGGTGGCGGCAGCGGAACCGGCATCCGCCGCGCGATCGGCGGTTGCTGTGCGTGCGGCGAGTTTGAAGCGGTCGTCGAACTGCCGACGATCGCGGCGTTTCGCGTCGGGTTTCGCGACGCCGGCAATTCCCCGGAATTCGAGCGGTTGCTCTGGTAAGAGCTATCCAGGTCGTCGAGCGAGGTCAGAGTGCGAGCTGTTTCCCGCACCCGGTATGCGGGCTCGGTTTCCGGCGCGGCTTGCTGTGCTTCGTCGAAGTTCTGGTCGGAGTTCTGATCGTCGTCGTCAGCGTGGAAATTCTGCGCGAGGACGATATTTTGGGCGAGGGGGTGGGTTTGCCCGAAAGACCGCGTGCTTGCCATCACCACCAGCCCGATCGCGCAGGTCGATACCAGCCACCACCGCCGGCCCATAACTACCATCTGTTGTTGCGTGACGCGCCCCAACCACCCTCGCCCAAGTCGAAACTACCGTGCACCGCGCGCCGGTCTCAAGATTGGCAAAGACCAGCTATGCACAGGCCGGCTACCAACAACCAAGATATGCACAGGCAAGCGTGAATTTGGCGATCGCGTCGCGCGAGTTACTGCATCGCCGCGACGCGCAGGCCCATCGCGGCAAGCCGCTGTGCCAGTTCGCGGCGCGTGTCGAGGATCCTGGGCATCGGATGCGGGCGCAAGCGGCGGATCTCGATCGCGGTATACGGTTTGAAATCGCCCGGCAGCTCGCTCCTGTTGAAAGTCGTGAGTAGCCAGTTGAGGAGATCGGCGATTTGCTGATCGCTCAGTGGAGAATTAGCTACGCCCGGAACCTGCGCGAGGTAAGCGCGGCCCTCCGGCACGTGAAGAAAGTAGCCCATCGAGTGCGCCAGGCGCGGGACGCTGCCGGGAATGCCCTCAGCGTGCGGCAGATGGCATCCCCAGCAGTTGAGCGTGTAGAGCTGCGCCGGAGGCGCGGCGAAGGCCGGTGCGATCCAGGCCGGCGAAAGTGCGAGCGCGGCCAGGAGCGCTCCAGAGAGCGCTCTCATGAGCCGTGGGCCTTGAGCGCCGCCACACCGCCAAGAGCCTTCATAAGAGCCTCACGCTGGTTGCGGACCTCGGAAAGTGACAGCTTCGCCGCACGGTCTCGCTTGACTTCGCCGGCGGTGAATGGCGGAAAGCCCTTCGGCAGCAACTTCGCGTTGAAGTCCATCAGGACGTGATTGAGGACCTGCGCAATGTCGTCATCGGAGAATTGCGTCCACGGCTGCATGAAGCCGCTATAGGTTTGCCCCCGGCTGGAAATCGGTCCCATCATGCCGAACGAGACCACGTGCACGAGATACTCGCGTCCCCGCGCCAGCCGCACGTAATTTCCGATCGAGTCGGCCAGCGGCGGATAGACGCTTGGCACGCCATGGCCGTCGGGCCGATGGCATGCGGCGCAATGCGACCTGAAGATGGCGCCGCCGTCCGCGCGCGCGATACCCGCGAGCGCGGGCAGCAACATCATCGCCGCGAGCAGGCGCTTCAAGTCTTGGGTCCCAGCTTCACCGCGGTCGTGCAGTGGACGAAATAACTCTGCGTGCCGAAGCACCAATAGACCGAGTTATCGAGTTGAGTCCGGTAGATGGGAAGGTCGCCCTTGTTGTTCTGACAGAAGCATCGGTTGCAGAAGTCTTTGGCGCAGCAATCACGATAGGCGATGATGTACTCCTTGCCGTCGCTCGGGCTCTTGCACGTGCCGACCCACGAAGTCGGAGACATGATCGTGCCGGGAGCGCATTCGGCGACGCTGCCGCCGCAACAACTGCACAGGAACCCGTCGAAGCCGCAGTACCGCCAGTAATCGCAGTTCAAGGGGTCGCCGTCCTTGCCGTGCGGCTCGGCGGCATCGGCGGCGGCCGTCAGCCGACGCACGGGGAGCAGCGGGAACATCGCGGCCCCGAGCAAAGCTCTGGCCAGCAGGCCCAGAACGCTCCGCCGGGAGGTTCGCCCGGCTACCTTGCGGCTCAGGTCTTCGATCAACTTATCCATCGCCAGCCACCTTGCGGTCCTGATTGATGACCGGACCGGCCACGACTCGATCGGCCGGCCGATGCTCGTGCAGGTAATCCTGAATCGACGCGACGCCAAGTTCCTTCGCTTCGATCAGGCTTTCGAGATGCTCGCGCGTATTGATCAGCCCCTTGGCGCGCACGACGCCCTGGCCGTCGATCAGCACTGCGTAGGGAAGCTTGCCGACGCGGTACGTAACGCCGAGCTGCTGGGAAAGCAGGTAGGGAAAATCGTCGAGCTGCTGCGCGGTCACGAATCGCTGATGCTCGGCCGGCTCGCCGTCACTCGCGAGCACAATGTCGAGCCATCGCGATTCGGCGCGCGCAATCGATTTGAGGATCGGAATCATCTTCTTGCATACCGGGCAGGTCGGCGAGAGGAAGAACAGCAGGATGCTCCGGCCGCCGGGACTGACGCCGCCGAGTTTAATCGCGCGCTTGCGCAGGTCCGTGAGCTCGAAGACCGGAGCGCTCTCGCCCTCCCTGGGTCCCTTGTCGAAATTCAGCGCGCCCATCGGCGCGATCCGTTCGTGAATCACGCCGACTTGGCGCAACAGCGCGAGCTGCAAGCCCGCCATCACCAGCAGCATGACCCACAGTGCGGCCTGCGATATGAGCAGCGCTTCGATCATGAAGCATCCCGCATCAGAGCAGCTCGAGTTCGCGCGTCGCCAGCGAGTTGCCGAGCGCGTAGTTTGCGCTGGCGTAAAGGATTACGAAGGTCGCGGCGCCCATCACAATCGTGACCAGGTCGAGCGACCTAATCTGGCGGGCGCCCTCGGGCATCGCGAGCGTCGCCGCAACGATCATCAGAATTAAATTGCGGGCCACGAGCCATCCGCTTAGCTCCTGCCGGAGCGCGGGACCGAAGCATCCGCAATCGATATCGGTGCGCCCGCGCGCCAGATTGATTGCGATCGCAGCGGTGAAGACCACCAGGAGCAAGGCCAGCGCCGCCGCGGCTATCGCGCGGGTCGCGGGAAACAATACGGCCGCCGCCGCGGCGATCTCGGTGATCGGCAGCGTCCATGCAAACGCCCGCTCGGACCATCGCGGCAGCAGAGCATAGTTCGCGAGCGCGGCGGCGAAGAGCTCGAGGTCGCGCAGCTTCAGAAGGCCCGACGCGCCGAAGATCAGCGCGAGCGCCGAAGCGAGCAGGTAGCCGATGGCGGGATCGATATAGATGTGTTGCATCGTGCTCGCGTCGCTGCGGTGATTCTACATTCCGTAGATATGCTCGAAGATCGCCAGGTTGGGTTCCACCGTGCCCAGCAGCTTCCCGCTGGAAACCGAGTAGACCTGCACGTAGCCAAACGTGAGCGGCGGCGCGCTTTGCATCTGGGCAAACAGCAGCGGCTTGTCGTCCTGGGTGGTCATGATCGCGTCAACCGGCCGCTGGAGGGCGATTTTGCGCACCCGCCGATGGCTTTGGGGATCGTACACCCACACGTCGCTGCCGGGTTGTTTGTGACTCCACTCGCCGCCCTGATGCATCAGCACGTAGATCAGGCCCTTGACGCGGTTGACGGCGAGTTGCTGGACGCCGCCGGGCTTCCATTGCTTGGCGGATTCAGCCGGCGTCAGCAGCGGCCACGGCTTGCCGGGTGTGGCGGGATCGGTGGAGAGATCGACCGGATAGATCACTCCACCATAGCTCAGGAACCAGGCGCGACGGCCGATTATCGCGGGAATCGCGTAGACCGGATCTTTGTCGGGATCGAAGAACGGCTGCGGCGTGCGTTTCTGGCTGGTGGCTTTGCCGGCGTCGTCGAAGTCGGTGGTCATCATCGAGCCGTCGCCGCATAGCGAGATGAACTGGCGATTGCCGGTGATGAGCACTTCGGTGCATCCGGTCAGCTCGATTTCGCCGAGCACCTTGCGGCTCTTGAGATCGACTACGGTAGTCGTAGTGGCCGGCGTCATGTTGGCAACCAGCAGCATCTGTCCGTCGGGCGTGACGCTGGTGGTGACGTTGTCCTGCGCGGTGAGCTGGCGCTTGGCCGGGACGATCACTTCGCCGGTGGGGTTGAGAGTCTTGCCGTCGTAGATCGTCACCACGTCGGTGCGATCGCCGCGCGAGCCGCGCGAGTAGAAGGTGTCGGCCAGGTAATACTCGTGATGGTCGGGAGCGGCCGCAAAGCCGCTGGCGAGCCCGCCGTCGAGGGTGCCGAGCACCTTGCGCGTGTCGCCGTCGATTATCGTCACGTTCGAGGGCGAGAACGATCCGAGCACTGCGAGGCTGTAGAAGAATCCCCAATGCGGCGACGGATTGGGAAGCTGGCGAACCGAGGTGCCCTCCGCGGGCGGTTCCTGCGCGAGCGATCGGGATGCGCCCGGGGTGCAGACCGCGATCGCGAGGATCAGTAAGATTCGTCGGACCAACGCCGTTTTGCCCTCAACTCCGTCGGCGACTGTAACCCATCGAAAATAGAATGGGCAAGGCTGGCGCGAATTCGGGTACTGGCCAAATCAGCCCGGATCGCGCGTCTAGTGCCGGGCAACGACACTCGTTTGAAGAACTGATCCGTCAATTGGCCAGACGAGACGCCCCTGCGACCCGACACTCTCGACTAACGTCCATGCCGACTTTGAATCATCAAGGCGGCGTCGCGGGAAGCACACTCTCGAGCAACCCGAGGGATGCGCTTTCGACGCATCTACTAGTCCGATCCGGCTTTGCGCAGGTAGTAGTTCGCAATCGCATCGAGTGCGATTTTCACAGCGCCTCCAAATACTCCCCCGCCGGTGCCTCCGCTGCTGAGTGCGCCAATCACGCGATCCACGCGCTGCACCAGCCGCTCAATCCCCTTCTGGTACTCATCCTTGCACTGGGGGAACACCTCAGTTGCTGAAGCCGGTTGGTCGGGAGGAGAATTCGGATCGATTAAGAAGTCTTTTTGACTTTCCGCGATGGCTTTCCAGGACTGATAAGCGTCGTAAACGCCCTGCGCGTAGTCGCGCTCGCGCAGGCGCTGAACGAGGAAACCTCCGAATGCGTAGAGGCCGCTTCCGGAGAGACTTTCAGCGGGAGAAATCAGAATAGGAGTCAAGGTTGTCTTGTCAGCCAGATTGGTCGCAAGATCATAAGCCAGTGCCAGATCTGTGAAGCTGCTCCTTTGCGCATCCGAGAGGGGCTTCAGCTTCGCGAAGATGGCATTTTGCTTGGTGTCTGTGGAGTTCTGCAGATCAGAAAGCATATAGCCGCGCAAAGACTTAACCTTGCCGTCATCCAGCTGTCGGAATTTGGCGAGCGCGGTAATTATCTCGGCCGGCAGAGTCGGAGAAGTGCCACTCACGATCAAGTCGGCGAGTTCATTTAAGAACCGGTTCCGCTCGACGATCTGAGCGTTCACTGTAGTAATCCCGCGAAGCCCGCTGTTCTCCGTCTCGTCGAGAATTGCCGGGAAAAATCGCTCAGCGAGGTCCAGGGGATTGATGTCCAGGGTCAATGGAGCGTTGGGCACGATTTCAAACGGATTGTCCTGGAAGGGCTCAACGTGAATCATCAGAAAGCGACGATCGGCATCCGCGTATAACTGAGCTGCAGGTGAGGACGACCAGTCGATGTCATGCGCGATATTGATAGTTTGTCCAATCGGATCGTTATCGTTTGTTCCACCATCTTGAAAATACTGGTCTATCCAGGCGCCATTCCAACGTCGCAGGTCCCGCGGCGCAAACGCGAAGGGAAAACTTCCCGACGCGATCGCCGTCTGCGTCAGCGCCGACCAGGCATCTGCGCCGTTCAGCACCGGGTCTGAGTTGTGATAGCCGGCTGATGCAACGCCCGTGGTTTGAAAACTGACCCCGATAGTGGGCGAAGGGGGAACGGGTGTGTTGATTGCGACGGTGAAGTCTGCGCTGTCCTGATACTCGTTAAATTGCAGCTTGGTCTGATTGAGCGTATCCGCTGAGACAATCGTGGGTGAGAATCGGGAAAGAGTAAATCTGAGCTGAACGCTGGACGGGGCGGGCCGCAGCGCCGGATGTGGAGTTGCTGAGGACGGGCAGGTCAAATACTGCCTGGCGAGTGCATCGAGGGCTAGTGCGTCCAGAATCGTATAATCAGACATCTCACTGTCGTCCGCCGCAAGAGTGGCGAGCGAGACGCCCGTTACCCACGTCTCGTAAAACAGATCGGTGTCGCCCCGCACGAGGGCGGCGGCAACCATAGCCGCGGTTATCGAACCTGCGCTGGCTCCGCAGAGGGCGTCGACAAACCAGGTCGCGGCGGCGCCCGGTTGGCTGTTGTTGTATGCAATTAGCCTGAGAGTTTCAGCGATCGCGCCGGCTTCGTACGCTCCCAACGAAATCGCACCCTTGATTGTGATTGCTAGCCGCCGTTCCGGCATGGTTGCCCTCCCGTGAGCTGCCTAAAGACGCTGATAGTTGTAAGCTGGAATTCCCGTTTGCCTCGCCGATGTCAACCCGCCTTGTAGACCAAACGGCCTCCCTCGGCAAGGTCTTGGTGTTGGCCTTCTAGTCAGTGCCGGAATTCACGGCTGGTCCCACGGCAGCGAATAGGTCTTCACGTAGGTCATGCTCTTCATCGCGTCGATCACGCCCTCTTTGTAGCCCAGGCCCGAGGATTTGATTCCGCCGAACGGCGACCATTCGAGCCGATAGCTCGGCGCTTCGTTTACGTTGACCGTGCCGGTCTCGAGCTCCGTGATCACGCGCTGAATCGAAGGCCAGTGATTCGAGACCACCGCGCCGGAGAGACCGAACGGCGTGTCATTCGCGATCCGGATTGCTTCATCGAGGGCCGCGAACCGGATGATCGGCGCCACCGGCCCGAAGGTCTCGCGTGCGACCAGCGAATGATCGTTGCGGACGAAATCCAGCACGGTCGGTGCGTAGACCGCGCCCGAGCGGCGATGGCCCACGAGCAGTTTCGCGCCGTGCGCGAGCGAATCCGCGACGCGAGTCTCGATCTCGCGCGCGGTCGCCTCGCTGATCACCGTTCCGACATCAGTCATCGGGTCGTAGGGGTCACCATAACGGAGCGCGGCGGTTTTTTCGGCGAGCGTGCGGGCGAACTGGTCCGCGATCGATTCGTGAACCAGCAAGCGGCGAATCGCGGTGCATCGCTGGCCGCTGTTTTTGAAGATGCCGGCGATCGCGATATCCGCGGCGAAACTGGGGTCGGCGTCGGCCAGCACCAGCATCGCCGAGCTGCCGCCCAGCTCCAGCACGACCCGTTTGTAGCCCGCGATCGAGAGTATCCGCTTGCCGACCGCGGCGCTGCCGGTGAACGTGACCATGTCGACCAGCTCGCTCGCGACCAGCGGTTCGGCCACTTCATCGGTGGGGCCGGAGATCACATTGATCATGTCGTGCGGCATCCCGCATTCAAGCGCAAGCTGCACGATATGGTAGGCCGCCATCGGAGTGAGCAGGGACGGCTTGAGCACGGTGGAGTTGTTGGTTGCGATCGCCGGCGCGATTTTGTGGACCACCTGGTTGAGCGGATGATTGAACGGAGTGATCGCCGCGATCAGCCCCAACGGCTGGCGCATCGTGTAGATCCGGCGCGGCCGGCCGGATTTCGAGACGTCGCACGGGAAGACTTCGGAGTCGTCGAGCAGCGTCTGAATCGCCGCGAAGCGCAGCACGTCGGAGGCGCGCGCGACCTCGTACCTGGTGTCCTTGAGGCAGAGTCCCGCTTCGTCCGTGATGAGCCGGCTCATCGCGCCGGCGTCGCTTTCGAGCCGGGCCGCGATCCGATTCAGAAGATCGTGTCGCTCGTGGCGCGAGAGCACGATCTTCGCCGCGCGGGTCCGCTCGACGACGGCGAGCGTGGTGGCGCGATCGGCGGCGGCCACGCGCCCGACCACTTCGCCGCTGAACGGGTTGCGCACTTCGATCCATCCTACGCCGCCTCTCTGCTCGCCCCCGATTATGGTTCCGTATTCGCGCATGAGCGGCTAAGCCTCGATGCCGTTGCAGAGAAAGTCGAGCAGGTCGTAATTGTTCGCGGCGCCTGACTCCAGGCGGCGCGCATACTCGGGCTTGAGTCGGCGGTTGCAGACCAGCGGCACCGCGCGCTCATGCAGACCGCCATGCGATCGCAGGCCGCTTTTCACCTGCGAGAGATCGTGCCAGTCCGCGGTTCGCCCGAGCACCGTCGATCGATCCGAGAGCAGAACCAGATCGCCGATTCGGTCGGATGGGAGCTGAAAACGCTCCGCGGCTTCTTCGCGAGTGAGCACCATCTCGATCCCGTCCACGCGCCCGAGCGTCGCCGCCGCGGCCGCAACGTGATCCTTGTCGAGGTATACCGTCGCGTACGATCCGAGCGCGCCGTGATGGGCGACGTAAGGGTCGGTGATCGGCAGGATCACCCGGGCTTCGGCGAAGCCCGCCTCTTTCAAAATGCTCTCTACGAATTTGACCTTGGGCGAACCGTCGCGATTCACCTTGTCGTTCATACCGTGATCGGCGGTGGCGCCGAGAATCACGCCCAATCGGTCGAGCCGGCCGAAGAATTCGTCTGCGCGGGCGAAAAAAGCGTTGGCGTCGCGACTGCCGGGCGGATTTTTGTGCTGGACGAAGTCGGTGGTGCTCAGATAGAGCAGGTCGATCTTGCCGCGCTCGATTAGACGGACGCCGGTTTCGAGACAATAGATGCTGGCCTCGGGGTCGTAGATGCCGGGTGCGGGCCGGCCGACCATCGCGATTACGTCCGCGATGCCGTTCTCTTCGACGGTCGCATCCTCCGCGCGCTCGATCGAGATGCAAACGCCGGCCAAGTCCTTGCCGAGCAGGCGGCGAAGCTTGTCCTTGGTCGTGACGACGGCGACCGAGAGCCCGGCGCGGCTGAACGCCGAAAGGATGGTCGGACAGCGGAGGTACGCCGGGTCGTTCATCATCACTTCGGCGCCGCGCTCGGCGTCGTAATAGTAATTGCCGCAGATGCCGTTGGCCCGGGGCGGCACGCCGGTCACGATCGCGACGTTGTTCGGATTGGTCAGGGTGGGCACGACCGATTGAACCTCTCCATACGCGCCGCCCGCGACCATCGCGCGCAGATTCGGCATCACGGCCGACGCGGCGTCGAGGTAGGCCTTGCCCGTGCCGTCGAGACAGATTGCGACGGCCGGAACGCCGGGTCTCCGATACGTCCGGCCGTTGACGCTGATGGGCGAAGCTTCCTGCGTTGGCATCGCGCAGAGAATAGCCGAATGACGGGTGTGCGCGGAAACGGAAAGAATCGTGCGATGGCCTTCATGGCGCCTCCTTTTGCGTTCTGGAAATTACTTAGCGATGGTGCTAAGTAATCTCCGGCCGATGCGACCCGGCCGGAGGCGTACGATGCCACGAAAAGCCCCAGCAAAGTCCGTTGTGGTGGTTTGCAGCTATCGCGTCAGGCGCGGGATGGAACCGGAATTCCGCAAGCTGCTGCGCAAGCATTGGACCACGCTCGCCCGGCTTCAACTGGTCGCTGAAAAGCCGCGGCTGGTCTTGCGCAGCCTCGGCGCGAAGAGCTGCGAGATGATCGAAATCTTTGCGTGGAAGCCCGGCGGCTTCGAGATCGCGCACAAGTCGCCCGAGGTGCTCGCGCTGTGGGAGCCGATGGAACAGATGTGTGAGCCGCGCGATGGCCGCCCGGCCACTGAATTCCCGCATTTCGAAATCGTCGCGCCGTAGGGCCGGCGCGGAATCGATGGTGCGGGCCGCGAAGCCGGGAATCTCCGAGGATGCGGTCTTCGCCGCGCTGGCCCATCCCACGCGCCGGCAGATTCTGCTGGTGCTGCAATTTCGCGGCGGTGCGATGAACTCGTTACAGATCGCGGAGCGATTCGCCTGCCGATGGCCGACTGTGACCCGTCATCTCGGGGTACTCGAGCAGGCCGGGCTGCTGGAAGTGAGAAAGCGGGGACGCGGCCGGATCTACCGGTTGCGGAGCGTCTTCCTGCTTCAGGAACTGAGGCGATGGGAGCGATGGTTCAGGCCGCCGCAGACTCGCGAGCGG
>Ga0209415_10011976_pt1 | contig 14520 bp, 11 predicted proteins | sample PeaSoiSIISIP2007_FD_187696 | JGI IMG/M metagenome (GOLD analysis project Ga0209415, IMG submission 187696) | Peat soil microbial communities from Weissenstadt, Germany - SII-SIP-2007 (SPAdes) (version 2) | ecosystem: Environmental > Terrestrial > Soil > Wetlands > Peat | place: Germany...
ACATCGCGCACAACGCAGCGGGCCGCGATTGTTTTCACTCACCAGCGAGCGCGTCCCGCGCTGTGCGCTTCTAAGTAGAACTCACCGCTCGCTACGATTTCGGCCGGCCCGGCAAGAAGAATATCGTCGCCTTCCCAGCGTAACTTGAGAGGCCCGGCCGGGGTCAGCACGTCCACCGGGCTTCGCGCCAACCCTCGTGCCACCGCGGCCGCACCGGCCCCGGTCGACCCGGTGCCCGAACTCATGGTCTCGCCCGCGCCGCGTTCGAAAAAACGGACTTCGAGCGTATGCTCGTCCAGCACCCGGATGAAAGACACATTGGTGCGATTCGGAAAGCGCGGAGCCCATTCGAGGGCTGCCCCCATGCCGCGCCAATCGAGATCGAAATTTTCGACAAATACCGCGCATTGCGGGTTGCCGGTGTTTAAGATAGTGGCATCGCAACCGTTCAGCGTCGTTCGCAGTTCTTCGATGATCGCAGGGCCCATATTCATCTCGAAGGAAAACTTGCGGCCGTGCCGCTCGAGGAGGCGCAGGTGCTTGATTCCCGCCCCGGTGGCGATGCGGATCACTCCTCTGATATCGGTCGCTCCCGTCCCAGGCCCTTCCTTCTCGCCCGGAATGATCCCGGGGCTCCCGGATTCAATCGGAAGCGCCACAGGAGGCCTTGGCCTCCTTGCTCGGATCGGTAATCGCTGCCACGGCCTTCCGTTGTGACGCGAGTAACTGAGAAGAGCGGCGGCGCATCGCGTGCCGTTTCCCGACATCTCGCTCCGGCTTCCATCCGAATTCCACAGCTCGATGGCAACATCGGCGGATTCTGCATCGGGCGCTTCGGACATCAGCAGCCAGCCATCGGCCCCCGCTCCCGTGTGGCGGTCGCAGAGGGCGCGTGCGGCCGATGTGAGGTCGGTAATTGAGGATGGAAGCTGCTCACGCCACGTGAGCAGAAAATCATTCCGTGCACCGTGTGCTTTCGTGAAGGGGATGGTCATTCCGATAGAAGTGGCCTGCGCTGGTAGATCTCGACGACAGGCGCTCCTTTTACGATAATCTGCTTCTTCAATTCATAGTAAGGGCCGTGCTTCCGCGCTTTCAAAACCGCGGTCGAAACTTCATCCCCAGAAAACGCCAGCGCCCATTCCTGGCGCAAAAACAAGTCCGGCCGTAGCACCGCCGAATCCCACGCCGGCACGTTGCCTTGATGCAGTCCGTCCCGTAGTGAAATACCGGCCTGCCGTAGCACGCCGGTCAGATCGCCGAAGGAAAAAATGATTCCAGACCCGCCCTGATAGTGTTCGGCGAGGTAGGCGGCCGCTTCGCCGGTCCAAGCCCGCCGGGCCGCGGAATTGACTTCCGACTCCTTCCAGCAAATCGAAACCGGCCCGCGCCCGGGCAAGGTCCGCGCCGGCAAGATCCAAAAAACCGAGGCGCACGTCACTATCAGCAGCGCGGTCGCCGCACGGAAGCGGGCGGGCGCGAGCGTCACCGGCCCGCCGGCACTGAGCGCCGCCAAAGGAAGAGCAGCCAGTCCGTAGCGGGTGTTATACCAACTATTCGGCCACAGATGCGGCACGAAGATCGGTGTCCCCGAAGAGTGGACGCTCCAAAGATAGAACGCCGGCGGCAGAACCAGGAGAAACAGCGCAACTCCGCCGCGCTTCCAGAAAGCCGGTTGCCATAGGGTCGCCAGAATGCCGGCCGCGCCCAGAGTGAGCAGCGGCCAACCCGACGTGAGACGCACGGCGGCGAAATAATATTGGGCCGCTGTTCGCCAATCGTGATCGCCTGGGTAAGGCGCCATTCCGCCGGCGAGCTGCCGGCGATAAATAGCCATCGCGGAATACGGTCCGTTGTAGAACTCGAGCGCGTTATTCCAGTAGTACTGATTGTGCGCCAGCCACGCGAGCGGTCCAAAAGCCGCCAGCGCGCCGAAGAGTACGGCGTGCCATTTGTTCCGGGCGATCCACAGCAGGTACAGCGACACAAACGGTATGAGGAACCAACCTTCGTAGCGCGTGAGCGACGCTGCATTCGACGCTGCCGCCATGGCGAAAAGAGCAATCAGCGATTGGGAATCGCGGAACCACAGCGTCGCCCAAACCAGACCCGCGAGCGAGGCCGCGAACAGCGGTTCGGTCATGGGCGTCGATTGCAGGTAGAGCATGTTCGGATTCAACGCGAACAGAAGAGCAACCGCCGAGGCCGCGCTGCGCGATCCGTACACGCGACGTCCGGCGGCGAATAAGAGCGCTCCCGCCAGCACAAAACACAGTGCGGACGGGATGGTCCCGGCGACGCCGCTCCGCCACCAGGCGTCGCGCATCACGAAAGGAATCATCAGCAGATGGGGCAGCGGGAGCCACACCGTGCCGAGTTGCTCGCCATTGGGCGTGCGGGAATCGAGTACACGGCGCGCGATGTTCAGGTGCGCTTCCGCATCGCCATAGTAGAGGACATACCCGTGCGTGATGCAAAACGCGGCAGCGGCGAAGCTGATCACGGCGAGCAGCAGGATCACCCCGCCGAGCGCAACGGCATCTTTCATACAAAAGGACTCATGCGAAATTCTTCGTTACGAAATCCGCGACGCCACGCGGGGCTCGAACTTCCGGAGTGTGACGGGGCTGGCAAGAATTTTAGAATGACGTAAATCGGCGGAATTCTTCAAAGCGGGCATCGATTTCGCCGCGGGTGAGCGTGCGGAAGCGCTCGACGCCAAAACGCTCACAACAGAAACTCCCCATGACGGAACCGTAAATGACCGCGCGGCTCAATGCGCCGCGGCTGATGTGATCCCCTTCGAGATCGAAGCCCTGTTCGGCCAGGTACCCCGTAAAGCCGCCCGCGAAGCAATCGCCGGCTCCGGTCGGGTCGAAAACATCCTCGAGCAAGTATCCGGGCACGATGAAATAGAAGTCCCGGCGGAACAGCATGGCCCCGTACTCGCCGCGCTTAATGACCAACGTGTGCGGACCCAGATCGAGAATCGCCGTCGCGGCCTTGCGCAGGTTCTGCTCTCCGGAGAGCATCCGCGCCTCGCTGTCGTTGATCAGCAGGAAATCCCACTGGCGGATGGTGGAGAGCAGTTCGTCGCGGTAGTCCTTGATCCAAAAATTCATGGTATCGCCGCCGGCAAAGCGCAGTTGATTCATCTGCGCACGTACGTCGCGTTGAAGGGCCGGCTGGATGTTCCCGAGAAGCAAATATGGCGCGGATCGATAGCTCGGAGGCAGCTTCGGCTGGAAGCCGGCAAACACGTTCAGGTCGGTGGTGAGCGTGACGCGATCGTTCATATCGTCCGAATATTTGCCGGCCCAAAAGAACGTTTTTCCAGGTACGCGCTCCAGCCCTTCGAGGTCAATGCCGCGGCTGGCGAGCAACTCCTCATCTTCGCGGGCGAAGTCGTCACCGACGACTGCCACCAGACGGGGTTCGGTGAAGTAACTCGACGCTAGCGAAATATAGGTCGCCGCGCCGCCCAGCATGCGATCGACGCGGCCATGCGGCGTTTCGACCCCGTCGTAGGCCACGGATCCAACAACAACAAGGGACATTGTTCGATTGTAAAGTGTTCGGATACCCAAGCGCCGTGCCTATTAAGATGGAAGAGGAGTAATGTCCTACCTTCTCAACTCATTGATACGGGCGCTCCCGGATTTGATCGTCCTAACCTTGGTCCTGCTGATTCAGGGGATCGGAGCCGTCTGGATCCTCCGCAAGCCCGGCGTTCGGGCGTCGCAACCGGCCCGGCGTGCAGTCCTTCTGGGCGCCGCAGCCTCGTTCGGGTTGCTCGCATTCGCATTCTTGACTCGATTCGCGCGGGTCGCCATCCACTTTCCCGACGGGTGGTCTACCTGGGGACGGGGTTTCGGGATTGGCTGGGCGTTGCTTTCCGTCGCGTGGATGGCGGGAATGATTGCGTCGTCCTGGTTGCCGAATATTCAGCCGCGGCACAGCCCGGCGCGACGCCGTGTTCTGCGCGCGGCTCGAGTTGCTTTGTTTGGCGTGCCGGCCGCGACCCTTGCTTACGGGACTTTCATTCAGCGCTCGCGGATCTCCCTGCGCGAGGAGCGGATCGTTCTTCCGAATCTTCCCGCGGACCTGGATGGCTTGCGCCTGGTTCAACTCACCGACATTCATCTGAGCCCGTTCCTGAGCGTCAGGGAACTCGAAGGCGCCGTGGCGATGGCCAACGAGACTCGCGCCAACATCGCCTTGGTGACGGGTGATCTCATTACCACCGGAAACGATCCGCTGGATGCTTGTCTCGGCGCTTTGGCCGGCCTTCGCGGCGACGCCGGCGTCTTTGGATGCATGGGGAATCACGAGATCTATGCCAACTCGGAAGACTATACGGCGGTACACGCAGCGCGCATCGGAATCCGTTTCCTACGCAACGCGGCCACTCGCCTCCGGTTCGGGAATGCCACGCTGAATCTGGCGGGCGTCGATTATCAGCGTTATCGCAAGCCGTACCTGTTGGGCGCGCGGAAGCTGGCCGATCCGGGTGCATTCAACTTGCTGCTCTCTCACAATCCCGATGTTTTTCCGATCGCGGCGGAGCAGGGCTTTCAATTCACGTTATCGGGCCACACCCACGGCGGCCAGGTCAGGGTGGAAATTCTGGGGCAAGATATGAACATTGCCAGATTCTTCACGCGCTACGTGGATGGCGTCTATCGCCAGGGGCCCGCGTCCCTTTTTGTGTCGCGCGGCATTGGTACCATCGGATTGCCCACCCGGCTCGGCGCCCCACCCGAAGTGGCCCTCATACATTTGTGCCGTACCTGATCCTCAGCGATATTCACGGAAATGACGACGCTCTTGGGGCCGTGCTCGAGGACGCTCGCGGCCGTTACGATCAGCTTCTCTGTCTGGGCGACCTGGTGGGGTACGGCGCGGAGCCGAATGCGGTGGTGGATTGGGCGCGCGCAAAGGTTCCCTCCATTATCCGCGGCAACCATGATCGGGCTTGCGCGGGACTCGATCCGATCGAACATTACAACCCCGCCGCGCGCGCGTCCGCTCTCTGGACACGTTCGACCTTGACGTCCGGGAATTTGGAATATCTGCAGAGGCTGCCTCGGGGCCCCCTTCCTATTTCCTGCGCCCAAGGAAATTTCGATCTGGTTCACGGCTCGCCTCTCGACGAGGACGACTACCTGATCACCCTGAGCGACGCCGCGCAGATTCGAGCACACCTGGAGACCCGGCTTTCCTTCTTCGGTCATACGCACATGCAGGGAGGGTTTCTGGTGGCGCGCGGGGGGGTGAGGCGCATCGTACCCGGGCGCGTGCTCGAGATCGAGCCGGATCATTTCTACCTGGTCAATCCGGGTTCGGTGGGGCAACCCCGCGACGGCGACCCTCGCGCCGCCTACGCCGTGTATTCACCGGAAGAGCGTGTGATCGAGTTCCGGCGCGTGGAGTATGACGTTGCGATGGCGGCGGAGAAGATCCGCCAGGCAGGGCTGCCGGAGTCGCTCGGCGCCCGCTTGCATCGCGGCGCATAGCACAAACTTGCACCCCGCGGCTTTCCTCGCAGGCCCCGGATAACATCGTAGGATAGATCCAGGGATGTCTCCACAAGATAGTAGGCTGGCGGCGGCCGCGCCCAAGGTCGTCGTCGCCACCACCGTCGCTCTTTCCTTCATCAGCTTTTGGCGCGGCGCGTCCATTGTCCTCAGCGACCTGGCTTCCTCGGCCTTTTACGCCGGCGGCGCGGCGGAACAAGCCGTCGGAAAATCGGCGCCGTGGTTCGTGTTGGGCGTCATGCTGTTCAGCTTCGCCGTGCGCAGCGTGTACATGGAAAGCTGCAGCATGTTCGTGCGCGGCGGCGTGTATGTCGTGGTGCACGACAGCATGGGACCGATCGCAGCCAAATTCTCCGTCTCCGCTCTGATCTTCGACTACATCCTGACCGGACCCATCAGCGTGGTCAGCGCGGGCCAGTATCTAGGCGCGCTCCTCAATGAAATCAGTGGGTTGCTGCACCAGGCCTACCGGATCGACGTTAATACATTCGCCGCCGGGACGGCCGTGCTGGTCACCATTTACTTCTGGTGGGCCAACATCAAGGGCGTGCACGAATCGAGCGGCAAGGCCCTGCGGATCATGCAAATCACCACGGTGATGGTGGTGATCTTGTTGATCTGGTGCCCGCTCACGATCTTTCTGAAGAGCCGCTGGCAGCTGCCGCCCGCTCCGATTGCGTCGAATCTGAATTTCGCGCCGGAAGCGAAGGGCTGGTTCGAAGGAACCTTCTGGCTGCAGATTCCGATGGTGATGATCATCGTAGCTTTCGGGCATTCTCTCCTGTCGATGAGCGGATTCGAGACCCTGGCGCAGGTGTACCGCGAGATCGCCTACCCCAAGTTGAAGAATTTGCGGATCACAGCCAATCTCGTGTGCTGGTACGCAGTCATCTGTACCGGAGTGGTGACGGTATTCGCGGGAATGATCATTCCCGATGCCGAGCGCGCCAAACACTTCGACAACCTGATCGGCGGCCTGGCGATGAATCTGAGCGGGCCGTACCTGCTGCGCTTGAGTTTCCACATTTTTGTGGTGGCCGTGGGCGGCCTGATTCTAGCCGGCGCGGTCAACACCTCGATTATCGGGGCGAACGGCGTGCTGAACCGCGTGGCGGAAGACGGAGTCCTGCTGCCCTGGTTCCGCAAGCCGCATGCGCGGTTCGGCACCACCTATCGCATGCTCAACCTGATCGTCATTTTGCAGATCGCGACGATCATCGGAAGCCGCGGGGACATGACCATCCTGGCCGAGGCGTACGCTTTCGGCGTGGTATGGAGCTTCTTCATGAAGTCGCTGGGCGTAATGGTGCTGCGTTTCCAGCGAACCGATCAGGAATACAAGATGCCGCTCAACGTCCGCGTCGGGGGCCGGGAGATTCCCATCGGGCTGGGGCTCACCACGCTGGTGCTGGGAGTGGTCGCGCTCGCCAACTTGTTTTCGAAACAGATCGCAACCAAGTACGGTGTGGCGTTCACCATCGTCTTCTTCATCATTTTCAGCATCTCGGAACGCGTAAACCTGCGGCGCAAGCACGGAGAAAAGAAGGGCCTGGAGCAGTTCAATCTGGATCACCAGTCGCAGATCGCCACCAGTCTCCACGCGCGGCCGGGCTGCGTTCTGGTGGCCGTGCGCGACTACCGCCGGATGGAACATCTGAAACGCGTGCTGGAGAAAACCAATCTGCGTCGCCACGATATCGTGGTGATGACGGTCCGCCAGGTCTCAACCGGCGCCGGCGAATACGATCTCTCCGAACAGCAGCTATTCAGCGACTACGAAAAGGAGCTGTTCAGCCACGTGGTGGAACTGGCGGAGAAGGAAGGGAAGCCGGTGGAGCTGCTAGTGGTGCCGGCGGTGAACCCCTTCGATGCTCTGGCTCAGGCCGCCAACAGCTTGCGGGCTTCGCGCCTGGTGACCGGCGTCAGCGCGCGGATGGACTCCGACGAACTGGCTCAGCGCATCGGACTCGCTTGGGAGAGGCTGCCCGAACCCCGGCACGCGTTTTCACTTGAAGTGATCAGTCCGGACCGGCCCTCCACCTATGTGAACCTCGGTCCCCATCCCCCGCGGCTATGGCCGGAGGACGTCGACCTGCTCCACGAAATCTGGAGGAAGCTGACGGAATCGACCGATCTCGGCTCGCGCCTGCATCATCGCGATGTGGTCGGCGTCGCGCTGCGCCGGTTGCAGAAGGACCTCGCCGTGCCCGGCCAGGATGGTCTTATCGACGACCTGCGACGGGAGTTGCGCAAGGATGAGAGACCCTAATTCGGGCTGGACGAGACGTCATTTTGCCTGACGCGGCTTGAGTCCGAATTCGATGTGTAATCGGATGCTCGATATCCACACCGGCCCTCGATCCTGGTTATAGGCCGGGTTCGCGACGCGCTGCAGGTCAAAGGTCGCGAAGAAGCCGGGCAGGAGGTGTGCGCTATAGTAGCTTTCCCACACATACTCCGGTGCGTAGTTCAGCCTGCCGTCTCCGATCAGGAAGTCGAGCCCGCCGCGGGCCAGATACAGCGCGTGCACGCCTGACAGCCCGCTGGCGGTGAATGCGGTCCCCGCGGTGTCCTGCTTTCTTTTCCACCGGTTCCCCTTTACCGAAACGCCCGCGCTTGCCAAACGGTCGATGGCGGTGAACGCAAAACTCTCCGTCTTGCCGTCATTCCATCCGAGCCGCGTGAAAATGCCGACGTCCTGGAGAATTTCCTGGTCTAAGCTGATGCCGGTTCCGTATTTCAACGTACCGATGTGGCGGGTGGCGGTCACATCCGGAGTGCCGCCGGTTTGCGCGGCCAGGCGCAACGCTTCGGCATACGTGCCGGCATCCGCTTGATTCAAATATCCCAGAAGACGAACCGCGCCGGCGTGGCCCCAGGCGGAGTAACGCCGCTCGCCCTCGAACGTGTCGCCGCGATCGCGAAACAGACGGCGGTCGAATCGTCCGCCGTTGGCCGTCTTCGGTTCCGCGGCGGCTCCATAGCGAAAGGACCACTTGCGGGTATGGAACTCGTGCACCATCCCCCAGGTGTAACCGCGAGTGTCGGCCGGATAATCCCAGGCGCCGTTGTACATCACTCCCCAGGGAATGAATTGGGTGCGAGGATCGTGACTGTAGGCGTTGTTGTCGAAGAAATCCGTCACGGTGAAACGTCCCAGGATGACGGTATAGCGGACCATGGGCCGGTCGCCCGCGAGCTGGTTGTCATCCGTCTCGAAATGCTCTTTCTCCGAGCCGAACCCGAAATCATGAGTAATGTAGAGGCGCGCGATGTAGGGCTTGGGGGTCGCGCTGGCGACGCGGGGAATCTCGCCATTGGGAGAGTTGGCGATACCGTCGACCTCGCTGAATCCTTTCCCTCCGGCAATCTCCGGATCGAAATAAAATTGGGTGTTTTGATCGAAGCGCAGGGCGAAGAAGAGCGTCGTGGTAAGGGAAACGTCGCGCTCCGCATAGTCTTGAAGACTGAGCGGCCCCACATACGGAGCTGGGAATGTGCCGTGATACTGGCCGATGGACGTCGCTTGATAGGAGAGATTCCAGCGCTCGGCGGCCGCGTCGGCGGCGCTTGACGGACCTGACGCGTCCGTCTGTGCCGACACCCTGAATGGCAGCAGTGCGAGCGTTATCCAGACGGCGCATCCGCCGCAACGTATTCGCATCATCCGCCTCAATTGCTGGTTTGCCTTAATTTGGGGGGCGCCCAGCGCCAAAGAAGACATAGCTCCCCGCGCGGGCACGTTTCAACGCGTTCTCCAATTCTACGGGATTATCCGTTACGAAAGGATGAACGCGGAGCAAGGCGAATTTTCCTTCCAGGCGCTACACTGAAGCTTATGTCCATTAAAGTTGGGATCAACGGCTTTGGCCGCATTGGACGAAACGTGGTGCGCGCTGGCCTCCACAATTCGAACATAGAGTTTGTCGCCGCCAACGATTTGACGGATACGAAAACTCTGGCGCACCTGCTGAAATACGATTCGATTCTGGGAACCTTGCACGAGGACGTGAAGGCCGAGCCGGATGGGATTGTGGTCGCCGGCAGGCGGATCAAGATCTGGGCCGTGAAGGATCCCGCCGAGATCGACTGGGCGAGCGTGGGCGCCCAAATCGTGATCGAATCCACTGGCCGCTTCACCGAAGGAAAGGACGCGGCGAAGCATCTCCGCGGACCTGTCAAGAAGGTGATCATCTCGGCGCCCGGAAAGAACGAAGACATCACGATGGTGCTCGGCGTCAACGACGCGGCCTACGACCCGGCCAGACACAACATCATTTCGAATGCGTCCTGCACCACGAACTGCCTGGCCCCCGTGGTCAAGGTGATTCACGAAAAGTTTGGCATCGAGAAGGGCTCGATGACCACCATCCACAGCTATACCAACGACCAGAACGTACTCGATTTTCCGCACAAGGATCTGCGCCGCGCCAGGGCGGCCGCGATCAATATGATCCCTACTACCACCGGCGCCGCCAAGGCCATCGGACTCGTGATGCCGGCGCTCAAGGGCAAGCTGGACGGATACGCGATGCGGGTCCCCACCCCCAACGTCTCGGTGGTCGATCTGGTGGCCGTGCTTTCGAAGTCGGCCACGGCCGAGGAAGTGAACGCCGCGCTGAAGGCGGCGGCGGAAGGGCCGATGAAAGGCATCCTCGCCTACACCGAGGACCCGGTGGTCTCCACCGACCTGCTGCACAACCCGAACAGCTCCATCGTGGACGGTCAATTGACCAAGATCGTCGGCGGGAATCTGCTAAAAGTCGTGTCCTGGTACGACAACGAGTGGGGCTACTCGATGCGGATCATCGACCTGCTGGAGTTCGTCGCGAAAAAAGGACTCTGAGGACTGGACTGACCTCTGTCGCGGCGAGTTCGTGAGCATGGTTGGACGCGTCGTAACGATCTCTCTGAGACAGGCCTCTAGAGCCCGGCATTGCGCGCAGACACGCGAGCCAGACTCGCCCAGTCCAGTTTTTCCTGCCCGTGGGCTATTGCCGAGACGAAGTGATCGTGAATCACGCTCGCAAACGCCATGGGTGCGCCGCATTCCTCCGCGTTCGCCAGGATCAACCGCGCGTCCTTCAACCCCAGCTTCAGATCGAACCCCGCGGGTTCATATTCTTCGTTCGCGATGATGCGGCCGTAGTTCGCGTAAACCGGCGAAGCAAACATCACGTTCATGATTTCCAAGAATACTTGCGGCGAAATGCCGGCCTTGCGCAGCGCCGCGAAGGATTCTCCGAACGATTCGATCACGCTCAGGAACATGAAATTTCCGCACAGCTTCACGGCGTTGGCCTGCCACGGCTCCGGTCCAAGCACGAACGTCTGGCGCCCCAGGTGGTCACACAGCGGCTGAAAACGCTCGACCAGATGGGGCGGGCCCGCCACCATCACCACCAACTTCTTGCCTTCGGCGGCTTCGGGACGCCCGAAAACCGGGATGCTCAGGTATCCCTGCCCGCGCGCTTTATGTTCCGCCTCCAGGCGGCGGGATAGTGCGGTGCTAATGGTGCTGCTCGAAAGATGCGTCGCGCCCTGCGGAAGCGCGCCGGCGATCCCGTTGTCGCCAAACACGACCTGCTCCGCGGCCGCATCGTCGGCGACCATCGTGATGACCGCTTCGGAATCGAGGCACGCTTCCGCCACCGAGTCCGCGACATGCGCGCCGTCCTTGGCGAGCGCTTCCGCCTTGGAGCGGCTACGGTTATAGACCGTCACCTGATGACCAGCGCGGAGCAGGTTGCGAGCCATGCCCGTGCCCATTTTTCCGAGTCCGACGAAGCCGAGTTTCATGACTCCAGCATAGTCGCCGGAGAGCGGGCCGTTGCATTCGCGGGCGGCTTACTAGCCCGCAAAAGGTGCGGCGGCACCCTCATTACATCAAGGTAAGCAGCCCGCGCGCGTAGTTTACCCGCTCCGGGTTTTGCGGGCTGTTATTTCAGAAGCCCGCACAGGGCCGGCGACGGCCCACCAAACGATGAAGGAACCCGGCCTGATGCACCGCGCCAGGCTCCGTTGTGCGGGCGAGTTCCTCAGAAGCGCGAACTACGCTCTACCGCGGCGGCGAATTGCGCGGCCAGCGCGCCGAAATCCTCTACCGCGACGTTCATTTTCCTTCGCCAATTCGGATACTGCCACGTGCTGCCCGGAAGGTTCTGCTGTTCCGTTTCGCCGGAAAGATCTTCCACGCTCACCAGGGCGAGCGCACAGGGAGTGGCGAGCGCGAATCCGATAGCGTCGCCCGGAAAGCCGGCAACCTTCAACGCCTCGGTCAAGTAACGGACGTCGTTCTCCCGAGCCGCTTTCTGCCGGTGGAACTCGTCATCGTCAATGAGCCCTGCGGCGACCCGGGCGTCGATGTCGCGGCCGGAGCTGAATCCGGCAAGCGTAGCCAGATCATGAGTGGTGGCCGATACTAGCGCCTGCCGAGGATACTCATCGGGCCGGCGAAAGCTCCCGTCCGCATTCCGCTCGAACCAGAGCAGGCGATAGCTCAGAACACCTGATTCGGCGAGCGTGCGCCGCACTTCTTCGGTGACTGTGCCCAGGTCCTCGCCCACCACGACAAATTTCCCTCGCACGCTTTCGAGCGCGAGAATACCGAGGAGATCCTGGGCCCGATCGCCGACGTAAGCGCCGCCGGTCGCGGGCATGCCCTGCGGAATCCAGTACAGATGCGCAAAACGCATCACATGATCGATGCGCAGCGCGCCGCCGTGCTCGGCGGCCTTACGGATAGACTGCGCAAACACTTCATAACCGTTCTCGCGATGCGCTTCGCGGTTGGGCGGCGGGAACGACCAATCCTGTCCATGCGGCGAGAAATCGTCGGGAGGCGAGCCCACGCGGCATCCGAGAACGTAAAACCGCCGGTAGGCCCAGACATCCGCGCCGTAACGGTCGGTGGCAAGCGCCAGATCATGGTACAGACCCAAAGCCATTCCTTTCCGAAGCGCGCGCACCTGCGCATCGGCCAGTTGCCGGCTGATCTGCCACTGCAGGAACTTGTAGAACAGCACGCTCTCGGGATGACATTGAGCGAACTCTTCGATCGCCGGCGAGTCCGGGTCCTGATACTGCGCCGGCCAGTTGGGCCAGATCCACACGTTCGGATCGGCGCGATGCAATTCCTGATCGAGAACGCAGTATACGGCGAAACGGTGAAGCAGTGCGCCTTCGGCCTCGATATAGTTGCGGAAGTCTTCCGACCCGCCCGCGGCGAGAAAGGAGTCGAACATTCTCCGCAGCACCGTGAGCTTTAGCGACGCGACGCGCTCATACTCCACGAATTCACTGGCTCGAAGCGCCTCGAGCTCGCGAGTTTCATGGATATCCAGCGTGACGCCGGCGATTCGCTCCACGTCCAGATAAATGAAGTTGCGGTAGAACCCGCACTGCGGCAGGTAGGGGCTGGTGTTGTAGGGCTGCCGATTCGCGATGGCGTGGAGCGGGTTCAGCGCGATGAATGCCGCCCCAGCCGGGGCGAACACGTCGATGGCGACCTCCAGGTCGGTGAAATCGCCGCAGCCCCAATTGCGCGCGGACCGCAAGCCGTACAGGTTCACGCCGACGCCCGCCATGCGTCCGCCGGGAGCGTGGGCTTGGTTCGGGCACACGATGAATCGAGCCTGCCCGAACGTTTCAAGCTCGGGCTCGTTCAACCAATAGATTTGAATCCGGTGATAACCCAGGCGCAGCGGGCGCGGAAGGGGAAAGCGCTTCTTGAGAAATTCGAGGCCGTTCATAGTGTGCTGGTCGAGGGTGAGCAAATCGGGGAGCCAAAACCAATGATCCTCCAGGTCGCCGTTTTCCCAATGAATTTCAAGCTTGACGGAGGCGTCCGATCGCCCGGCCGGAATTCGCAGGGGGATCGAGTCGGCGTTTTCCCTCACGACCAGAACCGGATCAAACGGTCGAGACCACTCCGCGGCGTCGCGCTGCTCGATTGCGCGGTCCAGTTGTTCGGTCGAACCGCCGGGGAATCCGAGCGCGTGAAGAATCGCGCGCTTCGCCTCATCGGAGGTCTCATGAAGCCGGCCCCAAATGTCGGTGTATTCCGGCTCGATGCCTTGGGCGGCAGCCGCCCGTGCCAGGGCATCCGTGTTGCTCACCACCTCACTGTACTTCAGTCTCCGGCCGTATTCGGCCGCCTCATGGATCTTCACCCGTGAGATAATGACCGGTGAGCCCGCAAAGGGTGCGGAGGCGTCCTCATGACAAGCCAAGCAACAATGGCGCCCTACTCCGTTTTGCGGGCTGTTACTTAGGAGAGATATCACGTGGCCGCCGACGAACCGAATTTCCACTTAAGCCAGCCTCCGGAGCTGTTTGCGCGCGTCGACAACGAGCCGGAGAAGGACGAATTCGGCGAGGCGATCGTCACCACGACGCTGGACAAAGCCATCAACTGGGCGCGCAAGAACTCCATCTGGCCGATGAGCTTCGGCTTGGCCTGCTGCGCGATCGAAATGATGTCGATGATCGCGTCGCGCTACGACATCTCGCGTTTCGGGGCTGAAGTCATGCGTGGTTCTCCGCGCCAGTCGGATCTGATGATCATCGCCGGGCGCGTCTCGAACAAGATGGCGCCCGTGATACGCCGCCTGTACGAGCAGATGCCGGAACCGAAGTGGGTCATCTCGATGGGTGCCTGCGCCACTTCGACCGGCGTGTTCTCGAACTATGCGCTGATCCCGGTGAACCAAGTGATCCCGGTGGACGTATACGTTCCCGGGTGCCCGCCCCGTCCGGAGCAATTGATCTACGCCATCACACTGCTGCAGAAAAAGATCGAGCAGGATACGCAGGTGCTGGCCAAGGTTCTGAACCTCGCCTAGTAAGCCGTCCCGGCGATAACATTATTTGAGTTACCGCTCCCTGACGGTCAGGGCTCGGTTTATCAGCCGTAGACCGTGCCACATCGATTCCGGCCCGCGCGCGTCACGGTCACGAGCCGCCTATTCGCGGCGCGACAGCA
>Ga0209415_10011977_pt1 | contig 14518 bp, 11 predicted proteins | sample PeaSoiSIISIP2007_FD_187696 | JGI IMG/M metagenome (GOLD analysis project Ga0209415, IMG submission 187696) | Peat soil microbial communities from Weissenstadt, Germany - SII-SIP-2007 (SPAdes) (version 2) | ecosystem: Environmental > Terrestrial > Soil > Wetlands > Peat | place: Germany...
TTCTTGTAGATGGCGGTGTAGTCTTCGAGCGACTTGTGCTGGGCCACCGCGTTGCGGATGATCTTATCGTCCACGTCGGTCACGTTCATGACGTGGTCCAGGCGGAAGCCGTTGGCGCGCAAGCATTTCCGCAGAATATCGACAAACGTGAAGGTGCGGAAATTGCCGATGTGGGCAAAATCGTAAACCGTGGGGCCGCAGGTGTACATGCGGACGGTGTTGTCGCGTGCAGGTGAGAATTCCTCCACCTGCTGAGACAACGTGTTGTAGAAGCGCAGCGCCATAAGAAAAGGAGGGGATTTTTTATCGTACCAAACGCGAGGGGAGGCTGGCCGCTACGGATGGTACGAAGGTTACGAAGGTTATGAGATCAAGGTTATGAGATGCAGTTTTGACCGAGTAAAAAGTACGTGATCGAACGGTGGAGCCCGCCGAAGTTGCTTGTTTCCCGCCGATTCCGTTCAAAAGGCAGGGGGACGGAGGCATGGCCGCCGAATTGCTTACGACTGTTGAACTCAAGAATATTACTCTTCCAAGCGCTCATGCTCCGCTTGTGGATTTTCGGGAAGGGTTATGGAGGTAAGCGTGGACCACTTGGCTGACCGGCGCGACAACCGGCGTTACGAAATCCGTCTTCCTCTCCATTACCGCGTATCGGAGAAAGGAGCGCCGCCGCGTTCCGGATCGGGAACCACGTGCGAACTGAGTACGAGGGGTCTCAGCTTTCGCTGCCGCCGGGCGCTGCCGGTGGGCACCCACATCGAGATGACCGTCGATTGGCCGCCGAGGTATGGTGACATCTACCCGATCGACCTGGTGATGACCGGTTTCATCGTACGGAGCATGGGCGGAAGGACCGCGGTCCGCGTGTCATCCCGAAAATTCCGCGTGAATGCGGCGGAGGTCAGTTACCAGGCGACGGCGTAAGCGGGCGGTAACACCGCTCCCTATGGTCGCAGCTCGGAAACACTTCCGCTGAGCCGGGCCCAGAGGGCACGCCGAAGGAAGCGGTTTTGCCCGCTATCCCGCCACCATCTTGAGCGACTTTACGCGGTCGCGCAGTTGCGCCGCCTTTTCGAATTCGAATTTGCGGGCGGCTTCGCGCATGCGCTCTTCCAACTCGCCGATGAAGCGGTCGCGCTGCTCGGGCGTCAGGTTATCGACCTCCTCGTCGGCTTCGAGCGGCACCGTCACATAGTCTCCTTCGGCCACGGCGACCAGACTCATATCGATGGGCCTGACGATGGATTGCGGCACGATGCCGTTGCGCTGGTTGTACTCCACTTGCGTCTGCCGCCGGCGCCCCGTCTCGTCGAGCGCCTTGCGCATGCTGTCGGTCATCACGTCGGCATACAGAATCGCGTGCCCCTCGACATGCCGCGCGGCGCGTCCCATGGTCTGGATCAGCGATCCAGACGAGCGCAGAAAGCCCTCCTTGTCGGCATCCAGGATGGCCACCAGCGACACCTCCGGCAGGTCCAGCCCTTCGCGCAGAAGGTTGATACCCACCAGCACATCGAACTCGCCGCGCCGCAGATCGCGCAGAATCTTGATGCGGTCGAAGGTGGTCACCTCCGAATGCAGGTAGCGGCAGCGCACCCCCACCTCGGAGTAGTATTCGGCCAGGTCCTCGGCCATCCGCTTGGTGAGCGTGGTCACCAGCACCCGCTGGTTGGCGGTGGTGCGCTTGCGGATCTCGCCCAGCAGGTCGTCCACCTGCCCCTTCACGGGGCGGATCTCCACGCTCGGATCCACCAGGCCGGTGGGCCGGATGATCTGCTCCACCACCACGCCCGCCGATTTCGTGAGCTCGTAGGGGCCCGGCGTCGCCGAAACATAAATCACCTGGTTGACGCGGTGCTCGAACTCCTCGAAGGTCAGCGGCCGGTTGTCCAGCGCGCTGGGCATGCGGAACCCGTGAGCCACCAGCACTTCCTTGCGCGACCGGTCCCCGTGATACATGCCGTGCAATTGCGGAACGGTCTGGTGGCTTTCGTCGATGAAGATCATGGAATCGTGCGGCAGGTAATCCAGCAGGGTCGGCGGGGCCTCGCCCGGCAGACGCCCTGAGAAATGGCGGGAGTAATTCTCGATTCCGTGGCAGTACCCGATCTCCTTGATCATTTCGAGATCGAACATGGTGCGCTGGTAGAGGCGCTGCGATTCAATCAACTTGCCCTGTTTTTCCAGCTCCTTGTGCCACCACTCCAGCTCCGTGCGGATGCTGTCCATGGCGCTCGATCGGGTCTCTTCCGACATGACGTAGTGCGTCTTGGGGTAGATCGGCAGCCGCATATAGGTCTGCTTCACCTGCCCCAGCAGCGGATCGATCTGGGCGAGCGATTCCACTTCGTCGCCCCACAGCTCGATGCGGTAGGCGTTGTCGTCGTAGGTGGGATAGATTTCGATGACGTCGCCGCGCACGCGAAAGGTGCCGCGGCGAAAATCGCCGTCGTTGCGCTCGTAGAGGATCTCGACCAGCTTGGAGAGGATCTGGTTGCGCGAAATCTTCTGCCCCTTCTCCAGCATCAGTAGCATGCCGTAGTAGGCTTCGGGGGAACCGAGTCCGTAGATGCAGCTCACGCTGGCCACGATCACGCAATCGCGCCGTTCGAACAAAGACTTGGTGGCCGAAAGCCGGAGCTTGTCCAACTCGTCGTTGATGGTGGCCTCTTTTTCGATGTAGACGTCGCTGGAGGGGATGTAGGCCTCGGGCTGGTAATAATCGTAGTAACTGACGAAGTATTCGACCGCGTTGTCCGGGAAGAACGATTTGAACTCGTGATAGAGCTGCGCCGCCAGCGTCTTGTTGTGCGCCAGGACCAGCGACGGGCGTCCTACGGCCTCGATCACCTTGGCCATGGTGAACGTTTTGCCGGAGCCGGTGACGCCCAGCAGCACCTGGTGCTGCTCCGCCTCGCGCACGCCGCGCGTCAGCTCGGCGATGGCATTTTCCTGATCCCCGCGCGGGCGGTAATTGACCGCCAGTCGAAACCCCATGCTTCCAGCTTCGCAGAACACAGGGCGTAGCGCCAAGCGCCGCCGGCTCGCTCCCTGACGGTCGCGGCTCCGTTTCGAATGCATCGTGTCTGCAAAACATTACAGAGCCGCGACCGTGAGGGAGCGGTCGGCGTGAACCGACTTCTCCTCCATCCGTTAAGCACTCCTACTCATTCCGCAGTGCGGCCGAGGGATCGAGCGCGGCAGCCCTCCGCGCGGGCATCCATGTCGCCAGGACCGCTATCCGCAAGAACAAATTGGCCATACCACCAAACGTGCCGGGATCGGTCGGTGTGATACCCACCAGCATGGTGGTCATCGCCCGGGTCAGCACCAGCGCCGCAATCAATCCCGCCGCCAGCCCTGCCGCGCTGAGGCGCAGGCCGTGGCCAATCATGAGGCCGAATACGGTCGAGGGCGTCGCGCCGAGCGCCATCCGCACGCCGATTTCGGCGGTGCGCTGGCCGACCAGCGTGGACAGCACGCCGTACAGGCCGACCCCCGCCAGCAGCGCGGCGATGGCGGCGAAGGCGGCGATCAACAGCAGCGAAAAGCGCGTGCCGGATTCCGCACGCTCCACGATCGAATCCAGCGTCTGTACGTCGGTCAGTAGCATGCTCCGGTCAAACTTACCCATCTCGGCGCGGACCCGGGCCGCATACTTGCCCGGATCGCGTTGGACCACAAGTGATCGTAGACGTTGCGCTTCGGCAGGCCGTCGCAGGCGTACACCAGGCGGTTCGGGTCCTTATAAGGAAGCGGGCGAAGCAGCACAGCGTCGGCGACGCTGAAGATGGCGGTGCTCGCGTCGATCCCCAGAGCGAGTGTCAAAACGGCTGCCGCGGCGAAAGCCGGGCTGGATCGCAGCGTCCGAACGGCGTAAAGGAAATCCTCGAGCATCCCCTGCCCCCCTGCCTGATTATATATACTCGCTACTCATGGGAAACATCGCACAGCCGCAGCCCGAGTCAATGGCGGAGAAGATGCCAGTGGCGTACCTGCCGGCGCCGCCCGCCTGGAGCCTGCCACACCGCATCCTGTTCCGCTTCCTTTTTGCGTATTTGGTCCTCTATATTGCGCCCACCCTGGCGAACGCCGTCCCCTGGGTATCCAAGCTCGGCCAATTCTACTTCAAGGCCTGGCACGCCCTGGTGCCCTGGGTCGCGATCCACGTCTTTCACCTGAGCGGCCAGCCCACCACATACTTTCCTACCGGCAGCGGCGATACCACGCTGGCGTACATCCAGAACCTGTGCTACGTGGTCTTCGCGCTGGTGGCCACGCTTGCCTGGTCGCTCGCCGACCGCAGACGGACGGACTACCGGAAGCTGCACGGGTGGCTGCGGGTCGCGGTTCGCTACACGCTGGCTCTCACCCTGTTCTCTTACGGTTTCGCCAAGGTGTTCCCGCTGCAGTTCCGGTTTCCCGGCTTCACGAAACTGATCGAGCCCTACGGTGACTTCTCACCCATGGGTGTGCTCTGGAACTTCATGGGTGCATCCACGGCCTACATCATTTTTGCGGGTGCGGTGGAGGTGACCGGCGGCGCGCTACTCCTGTTCCGCCGCACCACTGCGCTGGGTGCGATCGTGTCTGCCGGGGCGCTTCTCAACATCGTCATGCTCAACCTTTGTTATGACGTGCCGGTGAAGATCTATTCGATGAATCTGCTGTTCCAGGCCATCTTTCTCGTTGCGCCCGACCTGCGCCGTCTCCTAGACCTGCTCATACTGAACCGGCCCGTGGCACCCGGGGATCTGGGGAGTCTGCTCGGACGCCGCTGGATGCGATTCGCCGCCGCCGGCGTGAAGGTCTTGTTCATCGGATATATTCTCTTCATTCAAATCAACCGCGGCTGGAGCAGCTACAGGCAAGTCCGGAACCCGGAGAAGCCGCCGCTCTATGGCCTCTACGAGGTGGAGAAATTCACGCAGAACGGGCGTGAGCTGCCGCCTTTGACTACCGACGCCACGCGTTGGAGGAAGGTGGTCGTACAGTTCCCGGGGTTTATCAGCGCGCGCGCGATGGACGATTCGCAACGCGGCTACTCCGCGGAATACAGCAAAGGGACCAATACCTTCACGCTCTCACAGGGTGGCCCGAAGAGTCCCAAGAGCGTCTTCACCTACACACGGCCGGACGCCGATCACGTGCTGCTGGAGGGCACACTGGGGAACGACGCGCTCTCGATCCACATGCGGAAGATCGACACGTCGAAGTTTCTGCTGGTGAGCCGCGGCTTCCACTGGATCAGCGAGCTGCCGTTCAACCGGTAGCTCTGTACTATGATAAATCGCTGGGATCGCCGGATTGAGACGGGAGCGTCTGTCCCTTAACCGGCCAATCGGCCTCCGTCTTTTGGGGGGGGTCCTTTGTGCAATGTCCGCAGAAGCGTTCCGGCGTCGTTGACGGGAACATAAGGACGCGCGCACGGCTTGTTCTACTGGTGCGAATATGCAATTTTGCCCAGGCCCTCTCGGCTACTGGCAAACGATGCCCAAAAACCAGGGAAAACAGACAGCCGGTCGTACCACCACGCGTGGTTGCACTGGATTTCCAGCAGCGGAAAGTTCTCGAAGCGCTTCGCCCCAAACGGCCGTGAAGTGATAGGTATCGCCCCTACTGTCCCACGTGTCTCCTTTGATGATGCGATTGCCTTGACTTGAGATCTTTCCCTCATTCACGCAAGTGTAGCGACAATTGGTGGTACAGAGGGCGGAATCGACACCCGCATGACCACCGATTCGGGAGTGAAACTCTCCATCGTCATTGACGCGTTGCGCCCGTCGTTCGATACACCGTCGTAGTGTCCGTTGTTCCATGTCCAAGTCCAGCAAGTAGCACCAGGAGTGGAACAAGTGCGCATCATTCCTGGAAGGCTTTGGGGAGTCTTTCCAATCGTCGCATACCAGTTGCCGGACATACTGTTCCAGTGCCCCGGCCACGACGACGTGAACTCTCCTCCAATTCGGTCACCGTGGCGAGTCCCGTTGTAAACTGCCGTCAAGCCCGCCGCGGAACCTGTCGAGTCCGCGCGGCGGATAACCACGGTGTCGCCGTCGAGATTCTCCACGCTCAGGTTTGCGACCGCGCCGGACGGCCACTGGCCATTGCCTTGTTTGCCAAGGAACGTCCAGGTCGCACAATTATTGGTCCCTTCACACTCGGTCATTGTGATGGGAACAGCGGCTTGCGACATGGATGGTGCTTGAGCCTGTTTCTGCGCCAGCTTGCGTGCCTTGCCCATACGCAATAGTCGTCAGAGCGAAGGTTGCCAGAACAACCGATACAAACGTGCCGAGCGAATGCGGCTGAGCCATTGGTAAGCCTCCCAAAACAGTCTGAAATATCTTACATCATCTGCGGTTCAGAACTTGAAAGCGCTAATCCCGAGCATTCTTGCCTGGTCGTGGGAGCAGCATCCTGACGTATCGTCACTCCCGCGGCCCGCGAACCGCCGAAACTCCGACTACAGGCAGGAAGCCGTCGCGCGACAATATTGCTAATGCTACAAGACCTCGCCTACGCGCTCCGCCAGTTTCGCCAGAGCCCCGGTTTCGCCCTAGCCGCTATCCTCACCCTCGCGCTCGGCATCGGCGCCAACGCCGCCATCTACGCGGTGCTGGATGCCGTCGCCTTCCGCTTGCTCCCCGTCCGCGACCCGCAACGCCTGGTCAAGATCCAAGTGCTGGAGAATGGCAAACCGCTCAACCTCAGCTATCCGCTCTACCGCGAAATGGCCGCGCGCCAGCAGGTAGCCGAGGGAATGTTCGCCGTCAGCGACTATCCGCTCCATGCCGCTGTTCTGCGTGGCCGCGGCCCCGCCCGCACGGTGAACGCGGTGCTGGTGAGCGGCAACTACTTCCAGTTGCTAGGTGTCCCCGCGCGCTTCGGCCGCACCTTTTCCGATGCCGACGACCGCGCTGCCGCTCCCCCTGTCGCGGTGATCAGCGATGCCTTTTGGGACCGCGAATTCGCCCGCGGCGAAGACGCCCTCGGGAAGCCCCTCACGATCAACAAGGCGCTCGTGACCATCGTCGGCGTCACCCAAGCTGGCTTCTCCGGCGAAACGCAGGGCAACGCCCCGGATGTGTGGCTGCCCATGAGCGTGGCGCCGCTGGCCATGGCTACCGACTGGCTCAACGCGCCGAATGCCTCCTGGCTGACCGTGATGGCGCGCCTGCGGCCCCCGGTATCGCCACGGCAGGCGCAGACGGCCCTCGCGGCGCTCTACCGTTCGCTCGACGAACGCCGCGCCGGCGCGGCCGAATATCGCCTGGAGCTGGAACCCGCGAGCCGCGGCATCGCGCAGTTGCAGGCCCGGTTCCAGAGCCCGCTGCTCGTCCTGATGTCGGTAGCCGGCATGGTGCTGCTGATCGCCTGCTGTAATCTGGCCAATCTGCTGCTCGGACGGACCACGGCCCGCACGCACGAAATCGGCGTGCGACTGGCGCTCGGCGCGGGACGATCGAGGCTGATCCGCCAATTGCTCACCGAGAGTCTTCTGCTTTCCGCGCTGGGGTCGGTGGCCGCGCTCGCCCTGGCGCGGTGGGGCTCGCGCGCGTTGGCCGCTATGGCCGCGGAGGGCCAGAACTGGCATGTGCCGGTGGACCTCGATTGGCGCGTCCTGGCCTTCACCGCCGCCGTCACTATCGCCGCCACGTGCCTGTTCGGAGTCGCGCCGGCCCTGGCAGCGACGCGCGTGGACCTACACTCCGCACTCCAAGGCAGCCGGCGCAGCCAGACGGCCGGCGTTCATGGGCACGCGCTCGGCAAGGTGTTGGTGGTGGCCCAGGTCTCGATGGCACTGATGCTGCTTTCTGGCGCCGCGCTGCTGGCCCGCTCGCTGTGGAACCTGCGGCACCAGGATTTCGGTTTTCAACACGAGCACGCGCTGATGGCGCAGCTTCCGTGGGAATTCAGCCCCACCATGATGGCGCGCTACGCGGCGCTGCGCCAACCGTTGTACGACCGCATGAACGCCCTGCCCGGCGTTCGCTCCGCGGCGTTCTCCGGCTTCGGACCGATGGGCGGCGACCAGCACACCGGCCCGCTTTCGTCCGCCGAACGCCCGTCCCAGCGGGGCGACAACAACCGCATGGTGCACGTTTCCACCGGTTACTTCGAGACGTTGCGAATCCCCATCGTGGCCGGGCGGGGGATCGGCCAGGAGGACCGCGCCGGCGCGCCCAAAGTGGCGGTATTGAGCGAGACCGCGGCGCGGAAAATGTTCGGCGGCGGCAACCCCGTGGGCCGCCTCGTGACGCAGGGCAAGACCTTCGATGCGCAAGACTCATGGCGGGTGGTGGGAGTGGCGCGCGACGTGCGATTTGCGAGTCCCGGCGACCCCTTCGGCTTTGTCGTTTACCTGCCGATGGAGCAGGCCCCGGCCCCCATCACGGCCGTGATTCTGCGGACCACCGGAGATCCGGCGCTCGCGGCTGGAAACTTGCGGGCGGCCCTGCACGCGCTCGATCCCGACAGGGTGGTCGGCAGTGTGCGCCCCTTGGCGGACACGATCGACGCGCAGTTAACTCAGGAACGGCTGATGGCGTCGCTCGCGGCCGCCTTCGGCGCCCTGGCACTGCTGCTGACCTGCTGCGGAGTCTACGGAGTGATTTCCTACGTGGTGGAGCGGCGCACACACGAGATCGGCATACGCCTGGCGCTGGGCGCCGGCCGCGCCCAGGTGACCAGAGCGCTGATGAAGGAGGTAGCGCTGCTGCTGGCCGCGAGCACGGTACTCGGCGGCGCCGGGGCTGTCGCGGTGACGCGCGCGATGCGGGCGATGCTCTTCGGCTTCGGCCCGAACGATTACGGGCTGCTGCTGGCGGTGGCGCTTCTGCTGATTGCGGTGGCATTGGCCGCGGGCTTCCTGCCGGCTCGCCGCGCGGCGCGGCTGGACCCGATGGCTGCGCTGCGGTAACGCCGGCAGTCTTGCCGCCGGCCGGACCTTGTCCTAAGCACTGCGGCGTCAGGGCGGAGCAATTCACTGAAGAGTGGTTGCGAACTCTACTCCAAACGGACAGATCTCTTGCGGGCCAATGGCACCCGCAAGAGATCCGAGTGGCTGCTGCCGCCGATTACCTGGTTGTCGCCAATGCCGGCTTCAATGCTTCCAGTGCAGCTCGTACGCCTGCGCCATAGGCAGGGTCGGCTTTGGTGCAGTTGGCGATGTGCCGCTCCTGAATCTCCTCCGGTGCGGCGCCGAGGGACCTTGCCGTGTTTTCGAACAGGACTCGCTGCTGCGCCTTCGTCATCAAACGGAACAAGGCGCCCGGTGGCGAGTAATAATGGTCGTTCGCGATGATGGCGGCAGCCTCGGCATCGGTAAGGTTCTTGATGCCCTGTTGGGTCTTAAATGTTGAATTTCACCCAATGCCGTTCCTGCTTCGCGTTAATAAAACTGAACGTGTGCGAGCCGAAGCCATTCATGTGGCGATAGCTGGCAGGGATTCCGCGATCGCTCATGACGATGGTGACCTGGTGAAGGGCCTCGGGCAACGAGGTCCAGAAATCCCAGTTGTTCCTGGGGCTACGCATGTTGGTGCGCGGATCGCGCTTTACCGCATGGTTGAGGTCGGGGAACTTGAGAGGGTCGCGCAGAAAGAAGACCGGCGTGTTGTTGCCGACCAGGTCCCAGTTGCTTCATGGCAAAGCCAAGGATATCCCGCTCGGCATCGGCTGCGCCGCGTTCGCCGGCAACGGTGGAACAGCGCAGGAACATGTCGGTCTTCTTGCCGATCGCGGAGAATATCTTGCCTTTCGTATAACGGGTGATGTCGTGGGTAACGGTGAGAGTGCCGAAAGCGGCGGAGCCTTTGGCGTGCATACGCCGCTCGGGGATCACCTCACGGTCAAAATGGGCCGGTTTCTCGAGAAACCAGACGTCCTGGAGCAAAGCGGGGCCGCGCGGTCCAGCGGTCATCGTATTTTGATTGTCGGGAACCGGTGCGCCCGCGCAGGTTGTTATATATGGTGGCCCGTGACGCGCGCGGAGCTGCGCGATTGACGGCCTCGAAAATCTCCTCGGCCGCGGAGTGGACGGGATGTTCCATCAGAAACGCCATCACCGCGTACCGCCGCGGCGTAGACCGTAGTCCGCCCGCTTCAAAGTACGCCCCGATCTTCTCGCGAGTGGATCTCACCTTAGGAGAATAGATCTAATCTTGGAAAATGTAAAGGGGAGGACGGCCCGCAATCACGACCTGCTGGCGGATGCCATGTCCTGGCGCAACAGAAGGGCCCGTGCAAGGTAACGCTGCTCCGCGTTAAGCTCTGGCTTTCCCTCTTTCCACCTTCGCCGGGTCAGGGCGCCGAAGCCCGCCCCCCGCCCGACCGATAAATCAAGACGCCAGCCATATTGGCCACCACCACGATGCCGCAGATCTTGCTGGCGTAGGCCGCCTTGCTCACCACGTCCACAATCGGATATACGGCAATGAATAGCGAGATCAGGCTCGCCACAAAACCGCAGAACGCAACCACCTTCAGCCACGCGGGCAAGGCCGCCCTCAGCGTGCAATTCCCCATCCACGGAAGCGCGAAGAGCGCGACGTAAGTGAGCGCGTAGAGCACGATCGAGGAAGTCGCCAGCAACTGATTGGCCTCCTGCTCGCCAACTCCCAGCATGCTCGACAGGATGAAGAGCATCACCAGGACGGCGACGAACAGAATCGAGTTCACCGGCGTTCGCCAGCGGGGGTGAAGCTCGGTGAACCACCGCGGCACCAGGTTGTCCCAGCCCGCCGTCATCGGCAGGCGGGTCAGTCCCGTGAAGATCAGGCTGGCGCTGGCCACCGCGCGCGCCAGCAGCAGCAGGATGGCGAAGGGCGCTGCCCAAGCCCCCACGCCCGTCGTGCCAAACGCCTGCCGCATGGTCTGCGGGATGGGTCCGATCACGTTGATGGGCTGCCCGCCGAGGAATGCCAGCACGGAACTGGTGCCGAGAATGAACATCAGCGCGATCACCGGCGCGGAGATCATCACGGATTGGCCGATGGTGCGGGCCGCGCTACGGCATTCGCCGGCCAGAATCGCCACGTACTCGAACCCGCTGAGGCCCCCAACGGTCATCTGTCCGAAGACCGCCAGGCTGAACCAGTCGAGCTTCGGCCACGCCCACGGAATGGGCTCGTAGTGCGCGAGGGAGCCGCGGAGCAGGGCCCACACCGGGAGGCCCAGGAGGATGACGTACGCCAGAAGGATCATCAGGCTTCCCGTATTGTGCAGCCACTTGCCGATGTCCAGACCGCGCACGGCCACCAGCGTGATCGCCGCCATGACGCCGCCGGTGAGAACCAGGGTCGCGGCCTTGCTCCCCGGCACCCAGGCCGCCGATGGCCCCAGCATGTACGAAAGATCGGTCGGCACCACGAAGATGATGGCGCCCGTGACAATCACCGCGTAGACCCAGAGATTCCAGGCGGTGAGAAATCCGGCCATCTCGCCGAATCCCGCCTTGGCCCATTGATAGAGGCCGCCTTCGAGCGGCATCAGCCGGTTCAGATAGATCACTACCGCCGCCAGCGGCAGATAGAAGACCAGCATGGCAGCCAGCCAGAAAACCACGTGGGCGCGCCCAAGCTTTCCCGCGATCCCCACCCACGAGGAGCCCACGACGCACAGCACCTGGGCCAGCACCAGGTCCCGCAGCCCCAATTCCTTTCGCAGGCTGGTTTCCTGGATTCGCGCGACCGAAGATCCGCGGGGCGATTCACTGGGCACAGTCCATCAATGATGCCATAGTCGGGACAGGCTTCAGCTCTGTCGAGGCATTTTTGTTCGCCGGCTGTCAGTCGGCCGCCACCCTCGGTGTGGACGCCATCTGCCTGGCCTGGTGGCGCTTCTTTTCCGAGCCGTAGCGCCACCTCCAGACCGACGCGGCAGCTACCGTGACGAAGCAGCCTTCCACCAGGATCTTCTCGCCATCCAGTAAGTCCGGCGGCGCGTTCCTCAGATTCTGATCGATCAGCGTCCCGTGGACAAACATGATCGCGGCTGCAACATACGCCACATAGTGCAGTTTCTTCCAGGTGCGGTAACCCAGTCGCGGGCGGAAATAGGAAGTGACCACGACCAGCGCGAACCCGTAGAACGTCGCCGCGCCCAGGCAGTTGTACAACCGCTGCCCCGGAGACTGGAGCGGCCACAGCAAATCGAAGATTCCAAACTGTCCCACTTTGCTGGCGGCAAACAGCAGGATCAGCGGATGCAAACACACCACCGCGATCGCCAGATACGCGTTCCAATTGTGAATTTTGAAAAGCGGGATTCTGCGGTGCGGCCACTGGCGCCGCGGATTGTAATTCACCGAGACCAGCAGCCCCAGCAGAATATTCACCGTGAGCAAAACCATCGCGGTCAGTCCCGCGAAGCTGGAAAGATCGATGGCGTTCATACGCTACCCGGTCAGGGAAGGGGTGTCGACTTCTGCGCCTTGCGAAGCTGGGCGATGGTCGCCTCCACCTCTTCCAGCTTCGACGGAATCCCGGCGGAGATCATCTTCGGCGCGCCTGCGGTCACCAGGACATCGTCCTCGATGCGCACGCCGATGCCCTTGTATTTCTCGAACGCGGGGCGGACCGCGGCGATGAACTTCTCGTTTTCCGGCGTCTTGGGAAGATCGTCGAGCGCGGCGGGCCGGATGTAGATGCCGGGCTCGAGCGTGACTACCATGCCTGGCTGAAGCTCCCGGATGGTTGGACCATCGTGCACGTTCAGTCCGATGTTGTGGCCGATGCCGTGGTTGAACCAGATGCGGACTTGCTGGTCGCTCGCCGCATCGGTGATGAGTCCGAACTTGAGGAGTCCGTCTTTGAACACCTGGTTCGCGGCGCCGGTCACCGAATCCGCGCCCCCGGTCCACGAGTGGCCGGACAGCGCCATTTTGAAGCCCGCCTGCTGGGCCTCCCAAACCAGGCGGTAGATCTCGGCCTGTTCCTTCGAGTACTTGCCGCTCACCGGGATGGTGCGGGTGACATCCACGCTGTATCCGTCAAACTCGGCGGCATCGTCCATCAGGAGCAGGTCGCCGGCCTGCATGCGGTCCTTGTTGGTTTCGTAGTGCAGGGTGGTGGCGTTCGCTCCGGAAGCGACGATGCACGGATAGCCCCAGTGGGCATTGCGCCGCAGGAACGTAAACTCGAACTGCGCCTGGATTTCGTACTCCCAGGCGCCGGGCGCCCCGGCCGCGTAGGCCCGCTGGAAGGCTTCGGAGGTGATGTCGACGGCATGCTGCAGGATGTCGATTTCGCGCTGGGATTTGACCCTTCGAAGCGCCGAGAAAATGGGGGTGGCGTCCTTGACGGTCAGACCGGCCACGGTTAATTTGGCCGCCAAATCGATCTCGCGGCGATATTCGGCGGGACGGCCGCGGGAGATCATGTAGATCTCCGCCTCACCCTTGGCCACGTTTTCGACGGGCTTCCGGAACGCGCTTTCGATATCCACCGGAATGGGATGCGGTGGTTCGAGCGGGTCGCCCCGTCCGCCTCTCCCGCCCCTGCCTGCCGGAGCGGCGTCCGCCTTGAGAATCGCCTCCGCCGGAGGGATGAGGGCGGACAGGAACGAGTTCAACAAGCGCGCATCCCAGACATCCTGGATGCCGGAAATTTGGCGGCCTTCGCCGGGAGTAAGAATGTGCCCCGTCCAAGTTTCCTGTTCGGGATTGGAGGGCGGCAGGAACAGAATCTCGCGGACCTTTTCGGCGCCAGGGACGATCACCAGCGCGCTGCCGGGCTGCGGAATACCGGTCAAATAGAAGAAATCGTTCTCCTGGCGAAAGGGCCAGTCGACGTCGCCCGCGTAGTTCCGCGGCTCCGCGGCGTAGAGGATGAGAATTCCCTCTTCGCCGATCTGCCCAATCAGGGCGCGGCGGCGCGCGGTGAGGTCGGATACGCGGTCGCGCTCCCAGGAAACGGGGGGCGGCGGGGCCACTTTCCAGATGCCCGCATCGGCGCCGCGGGCGAGCGAACCGGACCATAAAAGAACGAGATAACAGACACACAGGTATCGACGATCCATCAGCTTGATTAGGCCCTCCGGCAACGTTGTATCCATTTTGGCACAGGCAACTCCCGGAACGGGTCCGCACCCCGGATATCCGTGCGAAGCCGGATTCTTGCCTGTTTATATGAAGAGGTCAACTGAGACCTTGAAGAACTCGGCAAGCTGTCTGGCATGCACTCTACTGATGGCGCGCTTCCCGTTGATGACGTCCGAGACATAGCCTCTGGATTTGAAAACCGAAAGAAGGTCGGCTTGCCTCAAACTGCGTTGTTCCATCAGGTACACCAACATTTCGCGGGGACTCGGATCGGGCAGGGGATTATGCTCCTCTTCGTAGTCCTTGATCAGACGAGCCATCAGTTCAAGGGCGGCGTCCTCTTCCGCGGTGCGATGGTCGCCCTTGTCCATCAGCTTCTCGACTTCGGCCAGCATGCGTTGATGCTGCTCGCCCGTTGTGATCACTCGCGGCAGCACTCTCGCCAATACCCGAGCGTACTTCTTGTTGTCG
>Ga0209415_10011978_pt1 | contig 14517 bp, 13 predicted proteins | sample PeaSoiSIISIP2007_FD_187696 | JGI IMG/M metagenome (GOLD analysis project Ga0209415, IMG submission 187696) | Peat soil microbial communities from Weissenstadt, Germany - SII-SIP-2007 (SPAdes) (version 2) | ecosystem: Environmental > Terrestrial > Soil > Wetlands > Peat | place: Germany...
TTCAGGTGTCTATCTACGTTTCGGGCTGTTCACCCGGACACCGACAACCTTCCGAGGGATCGATTGCTCAAAACAACGTGCGCATTTTTGAGCAATTCTGAGCAGGAGGAGCGGCGGGCGGTGCCGACCCTCGCCGACTTCGCCCGCGACAGGTACCTGCCGCACGTCAGGGAGAGGCTGTGCAGCGCGGCGAACCCCGAGGCGCAGCTGCGGCTGCGCATCGTGCCGTTCCTGGGCAGGAAGGCGCTGGACGAGATAACCCAGAACGACGTGGCGGCGCTGCGCCGCAGGCTGCTCGCCGAGGGCCTCGCCGGGGCCACCGTGAACCGCCACCTCGCCACCCTGCGCAGCATGTTCAACCTGGCGCTGCGCTGGCAGCTCTACGAGGGCAGGAACCCCGCCGCCTCGCCGGGGATGCTGCCCGAGCGGCACCGGGACCGCTTCCTGGCGCCGGAGGAGACCCGGGCGCTGGTGCGGGCGCTGGACCTGGAGCCGTGCCGGGAAGCCGCGTCGGCGCTGGCGCTGCTGATCCTGACCGGGGCGAGGAAGCAGGAGGTGCTGCGGCGAGGTGGGAGTTCGTCGACCTGGGCCGCGGCGTGCTCACGGTGCCCCTGTCGAAGAGCGGCCAGCTGCGGCACGTCCCGCTGTCGCCGGCGGCGGTCCGGGTGCTGGAGGGGCAGGCGGGGCGGCGGGTGCCGGGGAACCCGCACGTCTTTCCGAGCCGCGTGCTGGCGGGGCGGCCGCTGGAGGGCCTGAGGAAGCCGTGGGAGAGGGCGAAGCGGGCCGCGGGCCTGCCGGCCGACCTGCGCATCCACGACCTGCGCCACAGCCTGGCGTCGGCGCTGGCGAACGCCGGCACGCCGCTCTACGAGATCGGCGCGGTGCTGGGCCACCGGCAGCTCAGCACGACGTCTCGCTATGCGCATCACTCACCCCAGCGCATGGTCGAGACGGCGACGGTCGCCGAGCGGACCTGGAACCTGCTGCCGGGGCCGGAGGCGGTAGAGGATTGACGGCGGCAAGGGAGGGGAGCCGCGGAAGCGGCCCCTCCATTTTTTCTTGGCATCAAAACCCTGTGCCGATAACAAACGGCTGTGTGGCTTTGGCTGACGGCACCGCCCGCGAACGGCATACAGGCGACAATCCGCTCCTCAGTTTTACCTATTGACCTCGATGCGCTCAGGCCAGCGACGGGCCTGTCCGGCGGGAATGGCCGGTGGTGATTGTCCGCCACGGCTGGCGAGAGCCCAGTCCTGTTTCGTTCTACCCCGCAGCTTTTCATGCACTCCAGATTGGTGTGCGGTGGCCATGGTCCGATGCCCCGGTTGACACGCGCATTGGACGGATCGTTTGAACCTGCGGCTCCCGTTACGGTTCCTCGATGATCAGCAGCCCGTCGATCGCCAGCGCCGCGGCGGCGGTCCACTTGACCGGGTTCACCTCCAGCACGAAGCGCCGCCACGGCGCCGCCGCGGCAAGCGCGGAGAACCGCGCGACAAAATCGACCAACGCATCCAGCCGATCGCCCGCCCTGCGCATCACCCGCAGCCGGCGCAGGGCGTGCACCACGGCAGCCGGACTCGTCGGGGCCGGCAGCAGCACGACATCGTCCAGCAGCTCGGTCAGCGTACCGCCGGCGCCCAGCGACAGCATCACGCCGAAGTCCGGATCGCGGAAAGAGGAGACCAGCAGCTCCGCGCCATCCTGCATCATGTGCTGGACCAGGATGCCATCCAGCGCGGTGGGCAAGGCGGCCGCACGGGCCTGCAGGGTGCGCCAGGCCTCGCGGACCTCCGCCTCGCCCCGCAGCCCCAGGGCCAGCAGTCCGGCCGCCGCGCGATGCGTCACCTGGCCGGAGATCCCTTTCATCACCACCGGGAATTCAACCGCGCGCGCGGCATCGACAGCCGCATCCTCGCTCGCCGCCAACCGGCCGTCAGCGACCGGCAGACCACCACGCGCCAGGATGGCGTGGCAGGCGGGCTCCGAGATCACCGCACCAGGCAGCGGATTCAGCACGTGCGCGGACCAGTCGAACGCCGCCGGGAGAATACTGTCCCGCGGCGCCGCCAACGCCTGGGCATAGCCCGCGATGCGGCCCATGGTCCGTACGGCACGGGAATATTCCGGGAAGATGTGGATGCCGCCTTCGTGCAGGCTGACGCGCGCCGCCGCGGTCGCCAGTGGCCAAGCCGCGATCACCGGTTTCGCGCAACGGTCGCGGAACGCGGCCACCATGCGCGCCATCTCAAGGTCGCCGCGCGCCATCGGGCCAAGCTGAAAGAAGACCATGCCCACGCCAGGGTCCGCCGCGATCACGTCCAGCGCGTGCGGGAAGTGCCCGAACCATTGCGGGTTCTGATAGGCCTGCGGCGTCAGGTCCACCGGGTTGCGGGTCGAAGCCAGAGGCGGCACGAAACCGTCCAGCGCGGTCCGCGTCGCCGCCGTCAGCGCGGGCACCGCCAGGCCCACCCGGTCGCACTGGTCGGCCGACAGCACGCCGCTGCCACCCCCGAACGTGACCGCCGCCACGCCGCGGCTGCTCGGCAGCTTGCCCAGGTCGGCACCGCTCAACTGCATCGCCACGTCCAGCAACTCCTCCAGCGATTCGACCTGGATGGCAGCGCCGTCGCGCAGCACGGCCTCCCAGACGCGGCCCTCGCCGGCAAGCGCGCCGGTGTGCGCGGCGGCGGCGGCGGCGCTGGCGGTCGTGGCGCCGGCCTTCAGCACGATCACCGGCTTGCCGGCGTCCCGCGCGGCCAGCAGCGCGCGGCGGAATTTTGTCCCGTCCCGCACGCCTTCCAGATAGGTGGCGATGACCTTGGTGAGCTTATCGGCCGTCAGCGCGTGGATGAAGTCGGCCACGCCGAGCACCGCCTCGTTCCCGGTGCTGATCATGTAACGGAAGCCGTAGCCCTGAAGCTGCGCCATCGCCTGGCCCATGGTCGCCAGCCCGCCGCTCTGGCTCACCATCGAAATGTTGCCCGGCAGCAACCGGTCGAGATCCAACATCATCGAGGCGAAGCTGGCGGGCACCGGCGCATGGGTGTCGATGATGCCGATGCAGTTGGGGCCGAGCAGGGCGAAGCCGGTTTCCCGGCACAGCGCAGCCAGCTCGTTCTGCAACGCCAAGCCGGCGGCGCCGCCCTCCTGGAAGCCGCCCGCCCAGGCGATGCCCGCGCGGATGCCCGCGGCGACGCACTCGCGCACCACCTGGGTCACTGCCGTCGCCGGTACCGCCAGGATGGCCAGGTCGGCTGGCTCCGGCAGGTCCGCGACGGTCCGGTAGCAGGGCAGGTCGGCGACGCTGTCCCGCCCACGGTTCACCGGCCAGACCGTGCAGGGCGAGGCGAACTTGCGGAAGAACCGCACCGCCGCGCCGCCGACATTTCCCGGCTGATCCGACGCGCCGATGATCGCGACGCTGCGCGGCGCGAGCAGACGGGACACGTCGGCAAATCCCCCGGGGGCAAATCCCCCGGGGGCAAATTCCCCGGCGGCGAATCCATCACTCCCGGCCGATCCTGCACCCATGTCACGCCGCCTCCGCTTCCGCCCGCGGGTGGAGTATGTGGTTTTTTTGAAATGGTTCAATTCACCGCTGACGGCCGACGGGCTTGCGCACTTCGGCGCAGCCTGTAGTTATGCGCCGCCAACGATGCCCAGCCGATGAAAGCCACCCGCAGGCCGACCATCACCGACGTCGCCAGGCTGGCGGATGTCTCCGTCGGCACCGTCTCGCATGTCCTCAATGGCACCACCAAGGTCGGTGCGGCCCTGCGCGAGCAGGTGGAGCGCGCCATGACCATGCTGAGCTACGAGCCGAACATGCTGGCGCACGCGCAGCGGCGGCAGCTTGCGCCCGTGGTCGGGCTGTCCGCCCCGCACGTCGCCAGTGCCTACCTCGCTGCGCTGATCGACAGTTTCGAGGACATCGCCGCCCTGCGCGGCTACCAGATGATGCAGGTGCTGACCCGGCGCGACCCGCAGATCGAGCTGCGCCGGGTGCGGGAGTTGTTGCGGCACCGGATCGCCGGGCTGCTGATGGTGCCGACGCTCGATCCGCGCCGGACGCTCGATCTGGTGCACGCCTCCGGCACGCCCGCGGTGCTGGTCGACCGGCCCTGCGACGACGTGCGTTTCGACGAGGTGACCTTCGACAATCGCGCGGTGATGCGTGACGCGGTCGGGCGGCTGATCCACCTGGGCCATCGGCACATCCTGTTCGTGGTGGAATCCCAGGTGCTCAGCATATCGCGCCATCGTATCGAAGCGTTGCGCGATCGCGCCGGTGGGGCAGCGACCACGGTGATGGAGGTCGGCGACGGCGGCGAGGACTATGCGAGGCGCCTGACCAACGCGCTGCAAAGCCGTGCCGCACCCACCGCGGTCATCGTCAGCAACAGCGTCATCGCGGCCCGCACGCTGCACGTGCTGCACGCCCTGGGAGACTGCTATCCGACGCGGCTCTCGCTGCTGGCGTTCGAGGAACCGGACTGGGCGGACCTGGTCAGTCCAGGTCTTTCGGTGATCCGCCAGCCCGTGCGCGAGATCGTCCGCCTCGCCTGGGACCTGCTGCTGCGCCGCATGGCCGGCGACACCGGCCCGGTGCAGCACGTGCAGTTGAAGGCCGAGATCGCGCTGCGCGAGTCGGTGCACAAGGCACCGCGCCGGCGATAGCCGTCGGGCACGTTGCTCGCCAGGCGCCGCGCGCACCGGCCTCTTGAAACAATTCAAGGGACCAGTATAGTCGGCCGGGCCCACGCAGGGAACGACGGGGGCGCCCATCCAATACAGGCGGATGTCCATGGCAGCCCTGGTACCGGCACGATCCCGAAGTGCGCTCGACCTGAACGATCGCCCGCGACGATCGCTGGAGACCCTGTATGCTTGATGCGAACGGCATGAACGACACCAATATCGAAGTCGTCCTCGCGGCGCCCCACGTGGCCGTGGTGACGTTGGCGCGGCCGCCGGTGAACGCGCTGGGCCGGGCGATCCGCGAGGCCATGCTGCGCGTCTTCGACCGGCTGGAGGCCAGCGCGGAGGTGCGCTGCATCGTGCTGACCGCACGTGGCCATCTGTTCTGTGCCGGCGCGGACATCAAGGAGAAGCGGGACCTGGGCGGCGCCGATGGCGATTACGTGCGCGCCAACCGGCTGACCCGCGACGCATTCTTCTGCATCGTCGATAGCAGCAAGCCGGTGATCGCCGCGGTGAACGGCGCGGCGCTGGGCGCCGGCTTCGTGCTGGCGGCCTGCTGCGACATGATCCTGGCGGCCGACACAGCCATGTTCGGCATGCCGGAAATCGATGTCGGCCAGGGCGGCGGCGCCAGCGTGCTGCAGCGCATCCTGCCGCCGTCGAAGGTGCGCCGTATGATGCTGACCGGCGAGCCTGTTTCGGCGGCAGAACTGTACCGCCTGGGGGCCGTGGAAGCGTGCCTGCCGGCGGCCGAGCTGCTGCCGGCGGCTATCGCGGTCGCCGGCACCATCGCGGCGAAAAGCCCCACTGCCGTCAGGCGGATCCGCGGTTCGTTCTCCGCCGTCGAGGCGCTGGACATGCGCGAGGGATTCCGCACTGAACAGGTCTACACCACGGAACTCAGCCTGTCGCCCGACGGGGCGGAGGCGCGACGCGCCTTTTTCGAGAAGCGCAAGCCGGTGTTCGGCGCGCCAGGGGTCGATGCGCCGATCGGCGACGTGCCGGTGGCCGATCCGCCAGCCTTCGATGCGACGCCGAGCTGACGGCATTGCCGCGCGCCGGACGCAACGGCTGCCCAGCGCGACCGGATTCCCCGCAACCCCCATTGCCACCGCGCAAAACCTGGAGCCTGCATCATGCCGAAACCGCAATCCCCCTATGATCCCGCCAGTGCACCCAAAAACCTGGAATTCATCAAGTACGAGAAGAAGGGTCACGTGGCCTATGTCACGATCAACCGGCCAGAAGTCCGCAACGCGCTGCACAGCTACGCCTATATCGAGCTGCGCTCCTGTTGGCGCGACATCGGGCTGGACCCGAACATCTACGTGGGCATCGTCACCGGCACCGGCCAGGCATTCTGTGCCGGGCGCGACGTAAAATTCCTGGCGGCGCACTTCGCCGAGGGCAAGCGCACGCCGCATGAAGATCCGAACAGCCCGCACTATCATTGGGGCGGCGGCGGCCAGCCGCAGGATGTCAATCTGGAGAAACCGCTGATCGCCGCGCTGAACGGCTTTGCTGTGGGCGTGGGCCTGAACATTGCGCTACAGTGCCAATTGCGCGTGATGGCTGACGACGCCTGGATCGGCGACCAGCACACCAATGTCGGCCGCCTGGGCGCGCCGCACGAAATCTACCAGGCCCTGCCGCGGACAGCGGCCGCCTTCCTGACCCTGTGCAACGGCCGGCTGTCGGCGCAACAGTGCCTGCAATGGGCGATTGTCAACCAGGTCGTGCCGCGCGATAAGGTGATCGCGGCGGCGGAAGAACTGGCCGAGATGGTCTGCCTCGGCTCGCCGCTGGCGACCCAGGCCGCGGTGCGGATGTACCGCCTGACCGCCGCCTTCCCGGCCTCGCTGCTGTCCTATGCGCGCCACCTGGACCAGGAGATCGCCGAAACCGAGGATGGCCAGGAGGGCGCCCAGGCATTCCGCGAGAAGCGCCGACCGGTCTGGAAACTGCGTTGACGGGATCGGACTTCCCAGCGTCAATCACCATCGCAAGCGCAGGGCAGGCGATCGCCCCGCACCCGCAAAGGGAGGAAGAAGAATGCGAGCGTTTCATATCCGTCCGATCGTCACGGTCGTCGCGATCTCGCAACTTTTTCTGCTGGCCGTCTCCGGCGCCGCGGCCACCGCCGCGGACTTCCCCGAACATGGCCGGCCGATCACGCTGATGGTGGGCTACGCGCCCGGCGGCGCGACCGACACCGGCGCGCGCCTGATGGCCGCGGCGCTCGAGCCGCTGGTGCACACCTCGGTGCAAGTCGTCAACCGTCCGGGCGCCGGCTCGCAGGTGGCGATGACGCAACTCGTGCGCGCGAAACCCGACGGCTACACGTTGTCCTATGCGGTGATCCCCACCGTGGTAACGCACTACCTCGATCCGACGCGCGGGGCGATCTACACGCGGGCCAACTTCCAGCCGATCGCCCGGCACTTCCGCTCGCCGGCGGCGCTCGCGGTGCGCGCCGACGGTCCGTACCACACGCTCAAGGACCTGGTGGAGGCGGCGCGCGCGCATCCGGGTGCGATCGCGGTCAGCGACAGCGGCCTGATGGGCGTGCCCAATTTCGAGACGTTGATGCTCGGGCAGGCCGCGGGGGTGCGGTTCATGCCGGTTCATTTCGATGGCGGCGCGCCGTCGATCACCGCCCTGCTCGGCAGCCATGTCGACGTGCTGGCCGGTGGCACCGTCGATGCGCTGCCCTACAAAAAGACGGGCGAATTCCGCGTGCTGGGCGTCGCCGCCGACCAGCCGGACTGGTCGATGCCCGATGTGCCGACCCTGCGCTCGCAGGGCTATGACGTGATCGCCGTGTCGGAGACCGGTATCGTCGCGCCGGCGGGAACGCCGGCGGATGTCGTCGCGGTGCTCACCAACGCCATCCGGACGGTGATCGAAAACCCCGAGCACCAGAAGAAGCTGCGCTCCATCGCGCTGACCCCGGCCTATCTGGACCCGGCCGGCTTCACCCAGGTCTGGATCGATGCCGAGACAAGGCTGAAGCCGATCCTGGCGTCGCTGCGCTCGCACTAGCCGGCGGGGCGGCCGGGCACGCGGCGATGCTGTCCTCCCGCCAGCGGGATCTGGTGTCCGGCACGCTGTGCCTGGTCGGCGGCGCGGGAGCGCTGCTGGAGGCAGGTAAGGACACGATCGGCTCGCTCACCAGCCCAGGGCCTGGCTTTTATCCCGCGATCCTCGGTGCGTTGCTCGCGCTGGTCGGATTGCTGATCGTCGGCGCGGCGCTGGCGGCTTCACACGCGACGGACGACGTCGGGACCGAACCGGTCGGCGGCCCCGACTGGCGCGGCTGCGCCTGCATCGTCGGCGGCGTGATGGCGTTTATCGTCGTCGCGTGGCTGGCCGGGCTGTCGCCGGCGATCTTCGCGTGCGTCTTCGTCGCTGCCCTCGGCGACCGCACCGCGTCGGTCCGGGGCAGCCTGATCCTGGCGCTGGTCATGTCGATCGTAGGCACCGTGCTGTTCGGCTACCTGCTCGGCATCAACATGCCGCTTTGGCAATGGCCTTGGGCGACATGATCACGGCACTGCACGACCTTGGGCACGGATTTGCTGTAGCTCTGCTGCCGGGCAACCTGATCTGGTGCTTCGTCGGCGTGCTGATCGGCAATCTCGTCGGCGTACTGCCGGGCCTGGGCGTGCTGTCCACCGTGTCGATCCTGCTGCCACTCACCTTCGGCATGAAGCCGGTCGCCGCCATCCTGATGCTGGCCGGCATCTACTACGGCGCGCAGTACGGCGGCGCGATCTGCTCGATCCTGCTCAATCTTCCCTGCCACCCGCCGCATGCCGTGACCTGCCTGGACGGATTTCCCCTCACGAGGCAGGGCAAGGGTGGCACTGCGCTGGGCATCGCCATCATCGCGGCCTGCATGGGTGCTGCGTTCGGCATCGTGGAGATGACGTTCTTTGCCCCCGTGGTCGCGCGATTCGCGCTGGATTTTGGCCCGGCGGACATCTGTTCGCTGATGCTGCTCGGGCTGCTGGCCGGATCGACGCTGGCGCGCGGATCGCCGCTGAAGGGCGTGGCGATGACGCTGCTTGGGCAGATGCTCGGTCTGGCCGGCGTCGATATGAACACCGGCGTGCCGCGGTTCACCTTCGGCTTCCTCAATCTCTACGACGGCGTGGAGCTGGTGGCGCTCGCGCTTGGGGTGTTCGGGATCGCCGAATTCCTGAAAAGCGTGAACCGCATTGCCCCGCTGCACGTGCCGGGCGCGCGGGTGCGGCTGCGCGACCTGCTGCCCAGCCGCGGCGAGTTGCGCACCGCGAGCCTGCCGATGGTGCGCGGCACGCTGGTGGGCAGCCTGTGCGCGATGGTGCCGGGCACCGGGCCGACGATCGCGTCCTTCGTTGCCTATGCGCTGGAAAAGAAGCTCTCCCGCACGCCGGATCGCTTCGGCACCGGCATGATCGCCGGCGTCGCGAGCCCGGAGGCGTCCACCCATTCCTCGGTGCAGGGCGATTTCATTCCGACGATGAGCATGGGCATTCCCGGCGATTCCGGCATGGCGCTGCTGCTGGGCGCGCTGATGATCCAGGGCATCACGCCGGGGCCGCTGCTGATCGCCGAGCACCCGGACATTTTCTGGGGCCTGATCGCCAGTTTCTGGGTGGGCAACCTGCTGCTGGTCATCCTCAACGTTCCGCTGATCGGCATCTGGGTGCGGTTGCTGGCGATCCCGTATCGGGTGCTCTATCCCTGCGCGCTGTGCTTCGTCTGCATCGGCGTCTACAGCGCGAAGAACAGCCTGTTCGAGGTGGGCGAGACGCTGGTCTTCGGCATCGTCGGCTATCTGCTCATCACGCTGCGGTTCCACGCGGCGCCGATCCTGCTGGGCTTCGTGCTCGGGCCGCGCATGGAGGAGAATTTTCGCAACGCTTTGGCGATCTCCAACGGCCATATTGGGGTTTTCGTCACGCGGCCGATCAGCGCCGTGTTCCTGGGTTGCTGCGCGGTGCTGATCCTGGCGCAGCTTTATGCCCACCTGGCGTCGCGCCGCGGCCGCCGCCTGGGGGCGGCGGGGGCGTGGCCGGAGGTGGCGGACGGCACGATCGGCGTGCCACAGGTCGAGGAATGATCGGGCGGCGTGTCGCACCGCAGCGCGGGATAAGTAATAATCCCAGACGATCAACCAATGATCAGCAGCCCGTCGACCGCGGCCACGTCCTGCGGACCAAGCTTCAACGGATTCACCTCGAGCGTGAAGTTCGGCCATGGCGCGCTGGCGGCAAGTGCGCTGAAGCGGGCGACGAAATCCGCCGCCAGCCGCACCTGAAGGTCCGACAGCAGCGTTGGCAGCCGCCGCACCGTGCGCAGCCGCGTCACCAGATCGAAAGCGCCATCCGCGTCGATCGGCGTGCGGGTGAACACGACATCGTCGATGACCTCGGTCATGCCGCCGCCCATGCCGCATCCCACGACGATGCCGAACTCCTGGTCGCGAAACGCGGTGACCAACAGTTCGACATTGCCCTGGAACATGTGCTGCACCCACACACCATCCAACCGCGCATCGAGTGCGGCGGCGCGCGCCGAAAAATCCCGAAACGTCTGCGCCACCGCATCGCGCGATGCGATGTCCAGCGCGACCAGCCCGGCCGCGGCCCGATGCGTGATCGCGGGCGAGATTGCTTTCATCGCGACCTTGTAGCCGACTTCCTCGGCAACCTGGACCGCCTCGTCGAGCGTCCGGGCGATGCGACCGCTTGCCACGGGCAGGCCGGCGCGCTCGAGGATGCGGGCAACGCCGTCTTCGGTAACGACGTGAACATCGCCATCGGACGGGACCACCTCATGCCACGCGAACCCCGGCGCATCGTGTGGCACCACGCGGATCCGATGCCGCAGATCCGCTGCGTAACGAACCAGGTGACCGGCGGCGCGGATCAATCTGGCATGCTCGGTGAAGACCATCACGCCGTTGGCGGCGAGGCGTGGCACGATCTCCTCCGGCGGCGCCAGCCAGCTTATGGCGATCGGCTTGGTCGTGCGCTGGCGCACCGCTTCGAACATGTCGGCCAGCGCCGGCGCAAGCGCACCGAATCCCGAAGAGAAGAACAGAAACTGATCGGTGCCGGGCGCGTCCGCGAGAATATCCAGCACCTGCGGCAGGTTGGCACGATTGTTTGGATTGGTCATCGACCCCGGCGTCAGATCGACCGGATTGAGCGACGACGCCAGAGGCGTGAGCAGGGGGGCGAGCTTCTCGCGCGTCGCGGCATCCAGCGGCGGCACGACAAGGCCCTCACGCGCGCATTGGTCAGTGGCGATGACGCCGCTGCCGCCGCCGAACGAGCTCAGCAGCACGCGGTTACCCGTCGGCAGTCGTTCCGGAGGCAGTGACGCAAGCTGCAGCGCGACCTCCAGCATCTCCTCCAGCGAATGGACGCGAATGGCGGCGAATTCGCGGAAGATCGCGTCGTAGGTCCGATCGCTGCCGGCGAGACGGCCGGTGTGCGCCAATGCCGCGCGGCCGCTGGCCTCGGTCGCGCCGCCCTTCAGCACCACGGCCGGCTTGCGGCGGCGCCTGGCTTCGGCCAGGGCGTCGACGAAGCCTTGCGGATCGGAGATGCCTTCGGTGTAGACGGCAATGACGCGCGTTCCGTCGTCATCGAGCAACGCGCGCATGAAGTCGGGGATGCCCAGCGCGGCCTCGTTGCCGCAGCTGATCGTCACGCGAAACCCCAGGCCGAGATCCTGGGCCCGCGCGTGCGCGTTCACGGCGATGCCACCGCTCTGGCTGACCATCGACACGGTGCCGGCGGTGAAATGGTCAATCTCGGTCATCAGCGAGCTGAACGACGCGGTCAGCCCGATCGCCGTATTGATGATGCCGATGCAATTCGGCCCACACAGCTTGAGCGAGCTGCCACGGCACAGTGTTTCGAGCTGCTGTTGGCGGATACGGCCCGCCTCACCGCCCTCCGCGAAGCCGCCCGCCCAGACGACGGCGCTCGGCACGCCGGCGGCGATGCAGTCCGCGACGACACCCAGCACGGACTCCGCCGGGACCGCAACGATTGCCATGTCCGGCACCTCCGGCAATGCCGCAAGTTCCGGGAAACACCGCAGTCCCGCCACCGTTGCGCGGCCGGCATTGACCGGCCAGACCGCGCCGCGATAGCCGAACTTCTTCAGGAAGCCGACGGCGATCCCGCCGAGATTGCCGGCCCGGTCCGAGGCACCAATCACCGCGACCGACCGCGGCGCCAGCAACGGCGCGAGCTCGCCGAACGGCTCCGCCATGGTCAGCGCATCTTCCACACCGGCTTGCGCTTCTCGCGGAACGCACGCGGGCCTTCGGCGCCGTCTTCGCTTTCGGCGACCTCCTGGTCGAGATGCCGCGCGTAGGACACCAGCGACGGCGGGAACGCCGCGGTCAGTCGGTACAGCCGCACCGCCGCCTGCACCGCGAGCGGCGAGCTGTCGCAGATCATCTCAGCCATCTGCTCGCAGGTGGCGATCAGCTTGTCACGCGGCACCACCTTGTTGACGATGGCCTGGCGATAGCACTCGTCCGCGGTCAGCCTGCCGTTGCACAGCGTCAGATACGCCGCGGTGGTGCGCGGCAAGGCGGCGTACAGGTTGTGCGCCGAGCCGAGACGGCCGACCTTCGTGTGGGTGTCGCCGATCCAGGCGTCCTCGGCCATCACGCGCAACTGGCATTGCAGCGCGAGCGACAGCCCGACGCCGACCGCCAGCCCGTTGATTGCAGCGATCAACGGCTTTTCCAGATTGGCATCGCTCGGCTGGCCGCCGCCGCCCCAGTGGAACAGCGGATTGTTCGGGTCCTCATGCGGCGTGCGTTTGCCCTCGGCCTGATAGCGGGCGAGGAATTTCACGTCGCGCCCGGCGCAGAAGGCATCGCCGCTGCCCGTCACGATGCCGCAATAGATATTCGGGTCCAAACCGATGTCGCGCCAGCACGACCGCAGCTCGGCATAGGCGTAGCTGTGCAGCGCATTGCGCACTTCCGGACGGTTGATCGTGACGTAGGCGACGTGCCCTTTCTTCTCGTAGATCAGGTGCTCGAGATTCTTCGGCATCGAGGCGGGATCGTATGGCGATTCATATCTTGGCATTTGGATGCTCCATGTGACGGTGGCTCGGTTCCTTGGTCATTCTAGCTTCAGCGGCACGCGCGACACGCTGACGCCGTCCGTGTCATGCAGACGAATCAGGTTGACGGTGCCGGCAAGGTCCGGCGATCCCGAATAGTACGCCGGCACGCTGCCGTCGCCGACCGGCGCCGGGCGATCCCAGTGGCCGAGCGCGATGTAGTCCGCCCCGGTTGCGGTCAGGTCGGCATCGCTGATGCGCCAGGACCGGTGGCGCTGCGCTTCCCATTCCTCGGGCGGCACGTAATGACCGTGCGCCATCACCACCTGCCAGCGCATCGCGCGCGGCCGGGGCGGGTGCAGCGGCGGCATGTCCTCGAAGCTGCGGTGCGCGCGGCCATGGATCTCCAGCGCATGGCCCGCGAACAGCATCGTTTCGGCCTGCGTGACCCCGAGCACATGCACGTTCGGCAGGTCGGCCAGCCCGGCACGGTGAAACAGGCAGGTGGGCAGCGCGGGATCGTGATTGCCGGGCAGCAGCACCACCGGCATCCCGGCGTCGGCGATCAGCTCGGTGGCACGCTGCAGCACCGGTGTGGCGACGCGGTGGTTGTCGAACGTGTCACCGGCCAGCAGCACGATATCGGCCGTCAGCGCGCGCGCCGTGTCCAGCACGGCACGCAGCCCGTCCAGTCCGGTGTAGCTCCGCTTGACCAGCTCATCATCGATATGGATATCCGAGCTGTGCACGAGCACGACAGCCATCGGCACGCATTCCCTCCCAAGATCACTCACAGCATGCGCAGCGCGATCGGGTGAAGCAACGAGCTGGCCCGGATCTCGCTGTCGTTGCGAGCGTAGCGAAACAATCCCCATCCAGGTGCGTACCGCGATGGGGATTGCTTCGTCGCTGCGCTTCCAACAACATGCCGTAAACATGCCGTAAACGACTTGACATATCAACTAGCGGCGCTAGGCTAGGATGAGGCTAAGGGCTGGGCAAGTCGGCGAACGCAGCGCCGCATGCAGTCGGGAGAGACGCCAGGTGTTTGCCGCGCCGCAGGTGGTGCAAACGGAGATTTTCACCCGCCTGCCGGACGAATTCCGCATCCGCACCGACGGGACGGTGGATCTGCTGATGCAGCGCCTGCCGTTTCCCAACGGCTTGGTGCTGTCGCCGGCACAGAACGAGCTGTACATGGCGCTAACCTACACCTTGCAGATGGCGCGGCTTCCTGCAGCTCTCCGGCGGACGCTGTTCATCACCGAGTCTGATCACGGCGCCGTCCTGACCGCGCGCATGGAGGCGCCGGGACGGCCGATGTACTCGGATCTCTGACGCTCAATCTGCCGACGCAACGACGACAAATCGGGAGGACACAACAATGACCCATGCCATCACCCGCCGCGCTGCAGCATCGATGCTGGCGCTCGGTCCGGCACTGCTGAACGCCGGTGCCCGCGCGGCCGAGCCGCCGAAGGGCCCGCCGGTGTTCCGCATCGGCGCCCTGCTCGGCCTGACCGACAAGGCGAACTGGAACGCCACGGTGATGCAGCGCGGCATCGGGATGGCGGTCGACGAGATCAATGCCAAGGGCGGCATCGACGGGATAAAAGTCGAGGCGGCAATCGAGGACCATCAGGGCGTGCCGCGGGTCGGCGTCGATGCGCTGGAGCGGCTGCGCGCGCGCTACGACATCCAGGCGGTGCTGCTGTCGTACTCGAC